>Ga0302324_100004696_pt1 | contig 30105 bp, 24 predicted proteins | sample Palsa_T0_1_FD_201949 | JGI IMG/M metagenome (GOLD analysis project Ga0302324, IMG submission 201949) | Peat permafrost microbial communities from Stordalen Mire near Abisko, Sweden - Palsa_T0_1 | ecosystem: Environmental > Terrestrial > Soil > Palsa > Peat permafrost | place: Sweden: Abisko...
ACATGACCTGTCGCTCTTTCCGGACACCGAGGGGTTAGCCGGCTTTGTCAAGCAGAAATTACGGCTGGGGATTCAATGAAAATTGTGCGACTCCGCCGCCGCGCCCGCCGGTAACGCCGCCACCCGCCCCACCTTCACCGAAATCACGCCATCCTGATTCTGTAGTACGCCATCGATCAATAAGAACGGCTCGCCCACCACCACCAACTTATAACGGTCGTAAGTGCCTGGCTCGATGATAGCGTTCATCACGCCGGTCTCGTCTTCCATACTCAGGAATACGAAGCCTTTCGCCGTGCCCGGCCGCTGCCGCACGATCACCGATCCCGCAATGCGCACTAACCTGCCGCTCGGGACGCGCGCCAGATAAGCCGCCGGAGTCACTCCCAGCGCCTGCATCTCCGCTCGCCGGTAAGCCATCGGATGCCGGCCGATAGTCACTCCCGTGCCGCGGAAATCGGACGTCAGCCGTTCTTCGACAGTCATGCGCGCCAGCGGCGAGGCGGCTTCGGCTGATTCCTGTTGCTCCAATAAGGGACCCACCGGACGCACTGCGCGCTCCGCCATCCACAACGCATCGCGCCGGTGGATTTGCTGCAACGGATTCAGCGCGCCGACCTCGGCAAGCATTTTCATTTCGTCTTTGCGCAACTCCGGAACGCGCAACGCCAGATCCTCCACGCTGGTGAATGGCTGCGCAACACGAGCACGAACGATGGCTTCGGCTACGGGTTGGCGCATCCCGCGCACGTAGCGGAATCCGAGGCGGAGATGGCGGGTCTGGAGACCCGCTGCAGGCGTGGACGCCCGCCCCACAATCGTGCAGGGCCAGTCGGATTGGGTCACATCCACGGGTAATACTCGCAGACCGTGGCGTTGGGCGTCTTTGATCAAAATCGACGGATGATAGAATCCCATCGGCTGATTGTTCAGCAAAGCCGCCGTGAATGCCGCCAGGTAATGGCACTTCAAATAAGCGCTGGCATACGCGATCATCGCGAAACTGGCCGCGTGCGATTCCGGAAATCCATACAGCGCGAACGAGCTTATGGCCAGCACGATCTGATCCTGCACCGCGCCGCGTATGCCGTTGCGATCCATGCCCTCGCGCAGCTTCGTCTCGATCTCCTTCATGCGCTTTTCCGAGCGCTTGAAACCCATCGCGCGCCGCAACTCCTCCGCCTGGCCGCCCGTGAACCCCGCCGCGATCATGGCCACGCGCAGCAATTGCTCCTGAAACAGCGGCACGCCCAGCGTCCGCTGCAGCACCGGCTCGAGCGATGGATGCAAACAATCGGCCCGCTCCCGCCCCTGCCGACGCCGCAAATAAGGATGCACCATCTTGCCCACGATGGGTCCCGGCCGGATGATGGCCACCTGCACCACGATGTCGTAAAATCGCGCCGGCCGCAGCCGCGGCAAGCACGACATCTGCGCGCGGCTTTCCACTTGGAACATCCCGATGGTGTCCGCCTTTTGCAGCGCGCCATACACCGCCGGATCGTCCGCCGGAAGCTGCGCCAGGTCCACATCTTCGCCGTACGATTCGCGGATATGCTCCAGGCACTCCTCGATAGCCGCCAGCATTCCCAGCCCTAGCAGGTCCACCTTGATGATGCCCATGTCCGCGCAGTCTTCTTTATCCCACTCGACCACTACGCGGCCCGGCATGGTGGCCGGCTCCAGCGGCACCACCGAATCCAGTTGCCCCTGGCAGATCACCATGCCGCCGGAATGCTGCCCCAAGTGCCGCGGCAGATCCTGCACGGCCTGGTATAGCTCCAGAAATTTGCGTATGCGCGGATTCTTCAGGTCTAGGCCGGCATCGCTGAAATGCCGTTCGGGCGTGTCGCTGGGGTCCTTCCATTCCCACGCCCGCACCAGGCTCGACAGGCGATCCAGCGTGACCATCTCGAAGCCCAGCGCTTTGCCCACCTCGCGCGCCGCCGATTTCCCGCGATACGTGATCACGTTGGCCGTCATGGCCGCGCCCAGCTTGCCGTAGCGCTCGTAGACATACTGGATGGCGCGCTCCCGCTGATCGCCGCTGGGCAAGTCCAGGTCGATATCCGGCCACTCGCCGCGCTCCTCCGATAGGAAGCGCTCGAACAGCAGATCCATCCCCACCGGGTCCACAGCCGTGATGCCCAGCGCGTAACACACCGCGCTGTTGGCCGCCGAGCCGCGCCCTTGCGCCAGAATGCCGTGGTCCCTGCAGAAATTCACGATGTCCCAAACGATCAGGAAATAGCCGGGCAGCGCCAGCTTTTCGATCAGCGCCAATTCGCGCTCGATCTGCCGCCGCGCTTTATCGTGATACGGATGGTAGCGCCGCCGCGCGCCTTCATCCGCGCGCTTGCGCAGGAACGAGTCCATGGTCTCGCCTTCGGGCACCGGATAGCGCGGGAATTCGTAGCCCAAGTCCGCCAGGGTGAACTGCAACCGCGACGAAATTTCTCCGGTGTGCGCGATGGCTTCCGGCAGATCCGCGAACAGCCGCGCCATCTCCGCGCCGGATTTCACATAGCGTTCCGCGTTGGGCGTGAGCAACCGCCCGGCGGTTTTGAGCGTCGTTTTTTCGCGTACGCAGGTGAGCACGTCCAGCACTTCCCGCTGCCCCGGACTGGCATAACAAACGCCATTGGTGGCCACCAGCGGAATGCCCAGGCGGCGCGCTTTTTCGACGATAGCCTGGTTGCGGGCTTCCTCGTGGCGGTCCAAATGGCGCTGCAATTCGGCATAGAGATTCCGCTTGCCGAAGATGCCCGCCAGCGTATCGTCGATATCGGGCGTGATGCAGATCAGCCCTGGCGCGAACTCCGCGATCTCATCGAGTGAGGCGGCGCCTTCGCCTTTTTTGGCGCGCAATTTCATGCGCGTCACCAGGCGGCACAGGTTCCGATAGCCTTCGCGGTTCTCGCATAGCAGCGGATAACGTTTGCCGTTGGTGCAGGTGATCTCGGAGCCGATGTGCGCGCGCAGGCCCGTCTTCTTCGCCGCCATGTGAAAGCGCGGCGCGCCGTACACGCCATCGCGGTCGAGCAGCGCCATGGCTGGAATGCCCAGATCCGCGCAGGCGGAAACCAGGTCTTCGGGCACGGATGCGCCTTGCAAAAAGCTGAAGGCGGAGCGCGCGTGGAGTTCCACGTAAGGCTCAGTCATAACTGCCTTCCACATACCATCGGCCTTGCGCGCTATAAATCCGATAGAGCGCGCCATCGCTGAGCGCGACATCCCATTCATCGCGCGCCCAGGGGTCGATGGTCCACCAATCGCCGGAAGTCCGCCAAGGACCGGCGGACGCAACCACGTGCCCGCGCACGCCATCCGCCTGCACATGCACAGGCTGTCCGGAAGCCATCTGGACACGCGCTGTCCGGGGGGGACGGATGGCGCGTAGGGGGAGTGAGCGGGCGAGGGGGCGAGCGGGCGAGGGGGCGAGGGGACGCGCGAGCAATTGGAATGCTCCCGGCCGATGCGTATCCAGCAACTCGGGAGAGCCCACGTTCCCCTCACTCACCAATCCCCGCAGCCGCGCCAGTGTCAACTCCAGTTTTTCCGGTTCGGGCGCGAGAGGAATAAATAAGCCGGTCTGCGCCGCGCGCGGCTTCGCCGGCTCCGCTTCCAGCCACACCTTCACCACCGGCGACGGCGGCGGATGCGCGCCCAGATCCAGATCCAGCAGTTTCAAAAACGCCTTGGTATCCAGCATGGGGACGGGGAAGCGCAGCATGCGGGTGTGCTCGCCCCGATTTTCCAGCTTCAACCGCAACCGCAATTCATTGGTCGCCAAGCCGTGTGAGGCCAGGCGCGCGCGCAGGCCGTTCAACAACTGCGCCAGCACGAACATCAGCGGCTCCAGCAACTCCACCGGATATTCCAATTCCGCTTCTTCTTCAAAATGGAGCGGCTCCGCGACGGGGACCAGCGGCCGGCCGCCCGCGCCGCGCGCCAGTTTGTGCAAGCGCAGCCCTTCCGGGCCGAGCCGCTCCGCCAGCCCCAACTCCGGCAGCGCGGCCAGCTCGCGGAACCGGCGTATGCCCCAGCGCTCCAGCGTTTCCTGCATCTCCGGCGTGGGCTGCAGCACCGTCAGCGGCAGGCTGCCCAGATATTTGGCTTCATCGCCGTAAGGAATCACGCTCACGCCTGCAAACCCGCGCGCCGCGTGCACCGCCGTATCCAAATTGGCCGCGATGGCCACACTGGCCTGCAAGCCCCGCTCCACGGCGCGGCGCGCCAGGGCCGCCGCGATCTGCTGGGGCAAGCCGTGGATGCGCTCCAGCCCGTCCGCAGCCAGCGCAACGGTGTCCGCGGCGGTCTGCTCCACCAGCGGCGAAAATTCCTGCGCCAGCCGCAACAGACAGTAGGATAGGCCGCCTGGCCGGTCCTCTCTGGTATGGATTGCCGCAAACATAATCCCCTACCAGCACGATTCAAACGATGCCGCCAGCGCCGGCACGGGCTTGCGCCGATCCACGTGTACCCGAATGCCGCGCAGCAATCGCGCGCAGCTTGGTGCGCCGGGCGCGCCCGACCAGGCCGCCCGCTCGCGCCGCATCTCCAGCGTGAGCGAAGCGCAGGTCTTGGCAAGCGGCTGCTGCTCCACCACCAGCAACACCGTGGGGGTGTGCTCCACGGCGCGGCGCAGGCGGAACCAGGAGGTCATCGAAATGCGCCGCGCGTGGACCGCCGGCGTATCCGCCAGATCCATCACCACCATGCCGAATCCCCCGCCCTGCACCAGCAGATCCGCGGCTTTCAGCGCGTGCTCGGCATTGCCTCCGCAGCGCACCCACAGGAGCCGCTCCAGATGTACGCCGGCCGCCGCGGCCGATGCCGGATCGAATGCGTCGCTGGCATCCACCAGCGCGCATACATTCTCGCGGCCGGTGGATTGCGCCAGCGCCGCCAGCATCAGGCTGGTCCGCCCCGAGGATGCCGGCCCGTAAACCTCGGTCAAACACCCTTGTGGCAGGCCGCCGGCCATGGCATCCACTTCCGCCAAGCCGGTCGGACAGACCTCGGGCCTGTTCATCTTGAATTCGAAATCCCGGCCCAGCGCCACGGCGGCCATATTCGTCTTTTATTCGCCCGTACTCTAATTGTGCAGGATGGCGAGCCGGGTGTCAAGAGATTGGTAACAGAATACATTGCATCGTATGCACACATGTGCTAACATGTGAAAATGGCTGTAAGATTCATAATCGAACACGAGGCGATTGTGACACGTCCGGACTGGGGTGGTTGGCGTCTGTGCCTTCAATGGGGCTCTCTGACAGATGAAGGAGGAAGGCCCAATGAGACGGGCTATAGGAACATTTGGAGAGATGAAAACGGGCGACTCTTTACGGGCCGTGCCCAAACGAGGATACCTTCAAAAGCTATCTCAGACGAACTTTGGAACATTGCTGCAAACGAAGGGTGGGCGAACATGCTAGGAGACGGAGCGGATCAATGGCAACGGGTGATTATCCGCCATAACAGCGACGATGTCGTAAATCGACTGAGCGCAGAAGGTCTTATAAACAAAGTCTCAGGGGCGCTCTTTGCTGCCGGCTACCCGAGCGATGCAGAAGTTTTTCGCGGTCAAAACAGCGCTAATGACTATATCTTTTTCCTTTCTCCAAAAGCGTTCGAAATCGCAGTCACGGCGCTTGGCGGTTTTCCTTCCACGCCCTGCCAACGACCTGATCTAGGCGATTTGCGAAAGGTAATACCTACTTAAACGCCGTGGGTAGAGGATCGGGATTTAAGCATGCCCCAAAAAGCATCGAGAGACGAGTTTCTTCAGTTGTAAAACAGCGCGCCGCGAATTCCAGCACCGCTGCCACCTGTTCCCGCGTGACGTGAAACCAGTCCATCACTTCGCCGATAGTAGCTCCGGCTGCCAGGTTTTCAAACACCACCGAAACCGGCGTACGAGTGTCCCGGAATACCCAAGCGCCGCTGCGCTTGCCGGGGATGCTCTCCACGGCGGGGCATTGCGACCAATCGAGACTTGCCATGGTGCGCGCTCCTTCTCTGAGAATATACTGTTACGCTACCGCGCTGGGGCGGGTGATCTCAGAATGTCGGCATTGCCGCCGCAGCGCACCCACAGGAGCCACTCCAGCCGTAACGCCAGCCGCCGCGGCCGATGCCGGATCGAATGCGTCGCTCGCATCCACCAGCGCGCCCGATTGGTGCCGGACATTTATGTTTGACAGGGTAACCATAAATGGTTACCATTGAATGGTGAAGGCGAGCGAGATCAGACGCTGGCTAAAGAAACAGGGCTGCACCTTCGTGGAAGAATCTCGACATACTCGGATCGTTCTCGGCGCAAACATGTCGCGCATGTCCCGTCATCCAGCGAAGGAAATCAAAACGGGCACATTGCAAAGCATTCTGAAAGTCTCGATTTGAAAATGTGAGGACTTAAATGGAACCCTACCTGGCATTATTCGAACCCGACCACCAGGCCGACGGATACGTCGTGACGTTCCCGGACTTTGGCTATGGCGTGACGCAGGGCGAAACCGACGCGGAAGCCATGGAGATGGCGCAAGATCTTTTGATGCTTGCGATCGGCGATTACATTAGGGAATCCAGGCCCCTGCCCACGACCGGGCGCCACCGCGGTTCGAAGTTCCGTTCCGGGGCGTTGCCGGCTTTGCAAGCCGCGAAAGTCGATCTGTACGGGACATTTCTGGAATCGGGTCTGACGAAGGCGGAACTTGCCCGCCGGATCGGGATTCCGAAGACCCACATCGAACGCTTATTTTCTCTCCGGCGCCACTCCCGCCTGAATGGAATCGAAGCGGGGTTTGCCGCGCTCGGCAAGCGTTTGCACGTCGAAGCGCGGAACGCAGCTTGAGGTCCGGATTAGCCCGTCCTCCAAATGAAAAGCCCGGCTGGGCGAACCATGCCGGGCTTCGAAAAACTCAACTTTCAGCGCACCCGACGTCAAGCGACTTGCTGAGCCCGGTATTGGCTCACAATCGCTTCCATCTGGTCTTTCAAACGGAGTTTCAGCTTCTTCAACCGCACCTCTTCCAGTTGTTCCTGGTCGGTCAGGTGCGGCAGAGCTTCCAGTTCGTCCAGCCTTTTCGCGTAATCGCAATGCGTCGCGGCAAGCTGGCGAAACTCCGCGCTTGTTTCCATCAGATGCGCTCTGAATTGTTCCTGTGCGTTCCGTTCCATATTGGGGCAGTTCCTCCCAGTGAGGTTGCCACGCCGAGTCGGTGGTTCGGGAACGAGGCTCGGTGGGTAATCTTCACTTCATCGGTTTGAGAAGTGCGGCAGGCCCCAGATCGAACCTGCCGTCTACTGTGACAGTATCATGAATGAACGTTCATGACAATAGCGGTTTCACTGGAACCGGGATAATAGCCGGGACGCCGGCTTACATCCAGGAACCCTAATGATTTGTATAATTTACGGGCACCGGTATTGGACTCGCGCACCTCCAGCCAAAGAACGCCCGGATGACTTGCGGTTAACTGCGCCACCAGACACCGCCCGACCCCGCGCCGCCGGAACTCTGGATCTACGGCCAGATTCAACAGCTCGCTCTCGCCTTCGGCCAATCGCCGCGCCACGGCGAAGCCCGCGATGCGCCCGTTGCAAACTGCCACAGTCAGATCGTACTTCAGGTACTCGAGTACGTCCCACTGCGACGCTTCCGGAGACGCAGCTTGAATTCGCGCTATAGCCGCCAGATCGGCTTCGCCGCCGGGACGAATCTCAATATTCAAACCGGACCTCGCGCGCGGAATGCCCTAACGCAGCCGGGCAACTCTCTAGCCGGCCCCGGATCGCCGCGCAATACCGCACCTCCACGCGGGTGCGCGCCGGAATCCAGCGGAATGCGGGCACCCCGAACAGGCTGCCGCGCTCGATCATCTGGCGGCGCGTCTCGGCCACAGGTGAAGCGCCGAATTCCATGCCGCGCGTGAGAGTCCGCCCATTCCACGGCGCGCCCTTGCGGCTGTAGTTTTCCTCCCAGACGCCCAGCCAGGGGAAATCCGCGCGCCGCCAAAGGTAGCCAAACGCCACCCGACTGCGCGGCGACCAAGCCACGAAGAAGGCGGCGTCGCGCGCCGGATCCAGCAGGTGGGTCGTGAATCCGCCCGAGACAGGAGCATCCGTGTAGCGTTGCAGCGCGCCGTTGCCTTCTTCCAGCACCAAGGACTTCGTAACTGGCGCCCGGAACTCGGTCGCACCCTTCTCGAGGAACGGCGGCCCCAGGGTGACGTGCTCGGTCCACGCAATGGGACGGTCGGTGGCGCTCTCGTTCTCGACCGTTTCGGCCACGAGGACGGTCCGGTGGTCCAACTCGATCGAGCGCTCCACTCGCAACTGCGCTTGCGGCAAGCGCGCCCGCTGCGTCAATGCCGTCCCGGTGGCGGTGACGTCCCACGCGGCCACGGAAGCCTCGCCATGCACCGTCAGCCCGGCGGCGGCCTCTTCGGCCGAGGGCCCGCCGAAAATGTCCATGCAAAGGTTGTGCCCCATGATGCCGCTGAGCAGTTTGCTTTCGGCGTCGGCGCCATACTCGGGGTGTTTGCGCGGGTCGTAGGTGGAAGGCTCGATCGAGTCCCAAGGAGGCGTCCACAGCGGATTGACGCCGCTCTGTTTGTCCAGGATCTCCGCGATGTGTCCGCCTTCATGCAGCACGGTGACGCGCACCCATTCATTCTCGATGGAGGTGGCGCGGCGGCCGCGATACCGGGTTTCTGCCATATTGGAACTATTATGCATCTGGGATGCGTGCTGTTGGCCCTGCTGGCCGCCCCTTTCTGGGAAACGAAAGCTCCCGGCGATTGGACCGAAGTCCAGATATATTGGCGTACATTATTGTAGGAGACGATCCGATGCCAACTCGGCAAAACAGGAGCGCCCGCCTGGAGGCGCGTACACGCGCGGAGCTCTCGCCGTCGTCCGGCGCGCCGCCGAGATCCAGGGCCGCTCAGTCGGCGACTTCGTTGTGAGCGCCGCCCAGGAGGCCGCGCAGAAGACCATCGCCGAAGTAGAGGTGATCCGGCTTTCGCGGGAAGCGCAGGAGAAATTCGCAGCGCTGCTGTTGAGCCCACCCCCTCCATCCCCAGCTTTGGTGAAGGCTCTCAAGCGTCGCCCCGCAAACGGCCCCTCGGCGCGGGCTTTTACCTCCGGGTTGACATACTGGTTGCAAGCAATCAACAGGAGCAACAGTGCGATGACGGTGAGAGCGGCTTTCGTGTAAAGGTCAGGTTTCATTGGGAAAGTATACCAGCCCGATTCGCGCTGTTTGATCGGCGTTCATCGGCGTTCATCGGCGGCCAATAGGTAGGGTTTGAAAAGGTCCGCGACAAACACAAACACTAATTGGCCGCCGATGAGCGCCGATAACACACTAAGCTATAGAGAAGCGGAGCAACCATGCCCAACCGACACCCGCCATCCTCTTCGGCCACGGCAACCCCATGAACGCCATGTCGCAGAAACCACACGCCGAAGCGGACCGCCATAAGCCGCGCGATTCCCCGCCCTAAGGCCATCCTGAGCATCTCGATATCCCCGCTCGCTGTGAAAATCGGGTAATCGCGTACCGTCTGGTGTATACTGAGCCGGTAGGGTGGAGGGCCAATGTTCATCAATCGATCTGTCGCGCTGAAGGTATGCTTGGCGCTGGCCGCCTGGGGGCCGAGTCTGCCCGCCGGCGACCGTGCGGCTACCATTACCACGTTCGACGTTCCGGGAGCGGCGGGCACATTCGGCAACAGCATCAACCAGGCGGGAACGATCGCGGGTTACTGGGTGGATACGGCCAACGTTTACCACGGCTTCCTGAGCGCATCCGGCGGCGCCATCACCACGTTCGATGCGCCAGGCGCGGCCACAACCTCCGGGCTAGGCACTCTCGCCGTCAGCATCAACACGTCCGGCGCGGTCGCCGGATACTATGCCGACGCGTCCAACGTGTACCACGGGTTCGTGCTTTCTGCCGCCGGCGCGTTTACGACCATCGATGTGCCGGGCACCGGCACGGCGCCGGGCAAGAATACCTTCCCGCAAAGCATCGGCGATACGGGCGCGGTGACGGGGCGCTACCAGGACACCAGCGCCACGACTCACGGCTTCTTCTTAAGCGCCGGCGGAACTTTCACGATGTTCGACGCTCCGGGCGCGGGCGCCGCCGAGAGCCAGGGAACCTATGCCGAGAGCACCAACACGGCGGGAACGGTCGCCGGATATTATGCCGATCCCTTCTTCGTGTATCACGGGTTCCAGCTTTCGAGCGGTGGCACGGTCACGGAGTTCGACGCGCCAGGCGCGGGTACGGGCCCCGACCAGGGCACTTTCGCCAGCAGCATGAATGCGGCCGGGACAATCGCGGGGAACTACACGAATGGAGGGACGCACGGTTTCCTGCGCGCGTCGGACGGCACGGTCACCTCATTCGATGTTACGGCGGCAGGTCCCCTCGGCACGCTGCCCACGGCGATTAACACAGCCGGCGCCATTACCGGGTACTACGGCTTGAAAAGTACCGCGTATCGCGGATTCGTGCGTTCGGCGAAGGGCACGAGCGCCACGTTCCACGTTTCCGGCGCGGGCACGAAGAACTATCTGGGCACGTTCCCTTGCGGCATCAACCAGAGCGGGGCGATCGCCGGATATTACACGGATGCGGGCGGCACGGCGCACGGGTTCGTGCGGACTCCGTAAGGCCGGGCGACGGCACGCTTTCGTTGATGGGAATCGGCTTCGTGGCGCACGGTTCTTCTTGAGGTTGTCGTGCGGTTGGCTTGCCAGGCGAATGTCGGCCAGTGCCTGTCTTAACGCCGGTGCTTACCCCACCGGCCCGCCCCAATCCACGCTCCGCCGCAACGGCGCCTTTAACACCCTCCCCCGGATCCCGCGCCAGCGGCTCCTGACGCATCACCAAATACTGCGGCACCTTGAAATCCGCCAACCGCTCGCGCGAAGGCCAGGATATCGCCCGCATCCGGCTTGGCGCCCGGCCGCACCACGATCACCCGCGCCCACCTTCTCGCCCATCGTCTCGTCGGGTACGCCGATCACCGCCGACTCGTACACGGCGGGATGCGCCGCCAGGGCGCTCTCCAATTCCACGCAATAGACGTTCTCGCCGCCGCGGTTGATCATGTCCTTTTTGCGGTCCACGATCTGGACGAAGCCGTCTTCGATGCGCGCCAGGTCGCCGTGTGCAGCCAGCCATCGACAAACGCCTGCGCGGAGGCTTCGGGCTTGTTCCAATATCCCTCCACCAGGTTGGGACCGCGCACCAGCAGTTCGCCCAGGCCGAGTGCGCGTCCACCTCGCACAAGTTTCAGGTCCACCACGGGCGCGGCCTTAGGTCGCCCAGGGTTGAGCACGGAAACCGCGCTTTGTCTTAGCCGCTGCGGTCGCGGGTCACGACCATCAAGCCATGCTCGATGGCGGTTGCCGCGACGATGAGGCGGCTGTGAAAGGGTGTGGCCAATTTTGCGGCCTTCCTCGACCAGCAAGGCGCCACTGAACATGATGTCTTAAGTAAACGGGAGAATCCGGTTCTCAAACATGGGCCTTACCTTTTGGACGAGCCAGTCGTTCAACTCGGCGCGGCGATTGGGTTCGGCTACGAGTTCGATCTCAAAACGAATTTCCGCCACGGTGATGGCGCTGTATACAGGCTTTCAAGGGGGTGATCGGCGACAAACGCGACAACTTCGCCTCCGGCCGAGGCCGTCGCAATTCCGACAGGACGTTCGTATCGAGGAGCCAGGCCATTTGCAGACCAGCGTCCCGCACCGGCACGCGATCGCGCCCTGGTTGCAGGTCGATCTCTTTATACGGCGAGGCATGCGTCGCCTCGACAAGCGCCGCACCCGATTTCCCATGAAGGCTGGCGCCGCGGATTTCTTCCTCGAAATAGCGCCGCAGAACGTGCTGTACCAGTTCATCGGGGTTGCGGCCCAGCCTGGCGGCGGAGTGGGTCGGTTTCGTTTCCAGTTCCCCGGTGACGTGCAATTCGCGGCCTCCTTCTATTATCGTAACGCCGGGACGTTATTGTACGGGTTGGGGCAAACCGCGGGAGGACGGATATCAATCCAGAAAGCGACGGATGACGAACGCCGCTTCATGAGCATCGAGGTCGTCCAGTAGAGCCTTGCCCAGCCCACGTTCCACAGCGCGGCCATGTCCTCGACGCGCTCGCTCCTTCCGTCAGTTTGCGGGTCTTAGTGGTCTGGACCGGCGTTTAGTAGCTTCTTACGCCCACTCGCGCGTAGGGCCGCGCGTATTCCTACCCCACCTGCCCGCCCCAATCCACGCTCCGCCGCAACGGCGACTTCAACACCTTCCCCCCTGGATTCCGCGCCAACGGCTCCTGACGCATCACCAAATACTGCGGCACCTTGAAATCCGCCAATCGCTCGCGCACGAAGGCCAGGATATCGCCCACATCCGGCTTCGCGCCCGGCCGCACCACGATCACCGCGCCCACCTTCTCACCCATCATCTCGTCCGGCACGCCGATCACCGCCGCTTCATACACGGCGGGATGCGCGGCCAGCGCGCTTTCCACTTCCACGCAATAGACGTTCTCGCCGCCGCGGTTGATCATGTCCTTCTTGCGGTCCACGATCTGGACGAAACCGTCGGCGTCGATGCGCGCCAAGTCGCCCGTGTGCAGCCAGCCATCCACAAACGTTTGTGCGGTGGCTTCGGGCTTGTTCCAATATCCCTTCACCACGTTGGGACCGCGTACCAGCAATTCGCCCACGCCCGAGTGCGCGTCGACTTCGAACAGCTTCAGGTCCACCACGGGCGCGGCGAAGCCCACCGAATCGGGACGGCTGCGCGCGAATTCGTGCGGCAGGAAAGTAGCCACCGACGTTGTTTCGGTCAGGCCGAATCCGTTGCCCAGGCGCGCTTCCGGGAAAGCTTCCAGCAGGCGGCCCACCAGCGCGGGGGCGATGGGCGCGCCGCCGTACATCACCCACTTAATGGCGCGCGCGTCGATACTGGCAAAGTGCGGCTGATTCAAAGCCAGCCAATAAATCGCGGGCACCGACACCAGCAAATTGATGCGTTCCGCCCCGATGGCCGCCAGGAACGCCTGCGCCTCGAACGCGGGCATGATCACCGTCGTTCCGCCCGTTTCGCAAGTCGGCAGAAGCTGGCTGTTGCAGCCGGTCACATGAAACAGCGGCACCGAAACCAGATTGCGCACGCTGCCATCGGTGGGCAGCGTCATGATGCGATGGCAAGTCTCGGTGTTGGCGAGGAAGCCTTCCTGCGTGGTCATTGCGCCTTTGGGGAAGCCGGTGGTGCCGCTGGTATAGAAGATGGCGGCCACATCCCGCGGAGTCCAGTGCGTGGTGACAAATGGCGGGCCATCGGGCAACGCCTGCCCCGGCAGAAAGGTGAATGCCGCGCCCGAATCGGAAATCACGTACGCCACTTCCGGCTCGCTGAAGCGGGTATTGACGGGCACCACGACTGCGCCGGCCATTTGCGCGCCGAAGAAGGCCAGGCACCAATCGAGTCCGTTGGGCAGGCGGATGGCCACGCGGTCGCCGGAACGCAGCCCCTTTCGGCGCAGGCCGCCGGCCACGCGCGCGGACCGGTTCCACAGTTGGCGATAGGTGACGCGCTCGCCGCCCAGCTCGACGATAGCTTCGGCGCGCGGCGTCTTTTCGACCGTGGCGCGCAGCATCTCGACCAACGAGGCGGGACGGCCGTCATAGTGCGCGATGCCGTCGGGGGATCGTGTGATGCCGTGATTAGGGAACGGTTGAATCATCAGTATGCCCCTTGCCGCTCGAAAATCCGCCGCGGATTGTCGACCAGCATGGCATGGATCTGCGCATCCGTCACGCCGCGGGCGCGCAACGCCGGCAGCACGTCTTTGTGGATGTGCAGGTAATGCCAGTTGGGAATCAGCGGCGCGGCGCGGCCCGGAACCCAGTCGTTGAAGCATGCGGCGTCGTGGGACAGCACCATTTTCTCCGCGTGGCCGCGCTCGCACATGCGGACCACGGTATCGACGCGATCTTCGAAAGGCAAGAACGTGTCGATGCCGAAGCGATCCATGCCGAGGTACGATCCGCGCGCGATGAGTTCTTCGAGATAGGCTATGTCGGTGGTGTCGCCGGAGTGGCCGATGACTACGCGCGAGAGATCCACGCCTTCCTGGTCGAAGATCCGCTGCTGTTCCAGGCCGCGGCGGGTGAGCGCGTGGGTGTGCGTGGAGATGGGGACGCCCGTTTGGCGATGCGCCTGGGCCACGGCGCGCAATACACGCTCGACGCCGGGGGTGACGCCGGGCTGGTCGGTGGCGCACTTGAGCATGGCGGCGCGCACGCCGGTGCCGGCGATGCCTTCTTCGATATCGCGCACGAACATTTCGACCATGGGTTCGGGGCCGTCGAGGATGGTGCCGGGGCCTTGGAAGTGGAAATGAAACGGCAGGTCGTTGTAGGTGTAGACGCCGGTGGCGACCACGATTTCGAGCGGCGTCAGCGCGGCGACCCGCTGGATACGCGGGATGTACCGGCCCAGTCCGATCACGGTGAGGTCCACGATGGTGCGCGCCCCCAGTTCGTAGAGCTCGTTGAGGCGCGCAGCGGCGTCGGCGATGCGCTGTTCTTCGTCGCCCCAGATATCGGGGTAGTTTTGCAGGATTTCGGTGGACAGCACGAAGACGTGTTCGTGCATCAGGGTTACCCCGAGTTGCGCCGTATCGCGGGGTCCTTGGACTGTGTGGATGGTGGCCATCCCGCGTAGTATATCGCCATGGCGCGGGACTTGGACCGGGTTAGCGTTCCGGAGGCAAGTCCGAGAATCTCAGTTCACCGCAGTTCGATCCGGCAGCCAAGCACTGCAGCATGGCATCATGATACGCGAAGATGGGCGCGTTCTCCGGAAGCTGGCGCAGCGAGGTGAGGCGTCGAAGCGAAAACTTGAGGCGCGAAAATTTCGCGTTTTCGCGAAAGACGCCGCGATCGCTCCTGAAAACCAGGCCGTACGCAAGATCCGCCGCCGTGGGCACGATGATGGCGCTGACTATGGCACTGCTGGCATGGTAAACCTTGGAAGCCGGCAGTGGCACGCTCAACAGGCTGCCGACCAACGGGATCTCGATCAACGGCGGTACGATGGGCAGCTTGGCGCGGGGCCGCTGCACCATGGCGCTGAACGACGACACATCGAACAGCTTCACCGATTCCACGCGCACGCGGGTTGAGACGTTGTGCCGGGCAACCCGCGACTGATAGTCGTTCTGGGAACCCGATGCGGAGTATATGGTTGGCGCCGAATCCTCCTGCGCCCAAAGGCGGACGTCGAGCTCGGCGGAGGAGGCGCCGGGCAGTGTGTGCGGGATGACATCCAGCGTCAGTTGCCGGCCGATAATGGAGTGCGTCTCGGTGGGCGTAATGGCGGCGAGCGCCGTAGCGATAGCGGTCGCCGAGGTGGCTCCTTTGAAAAGGCCCCCAATAGCGGTGAGTGGGCTCGGGGAAGTGGCGGCAGGCGCCGGAGGGACGGTGCCATCGGGATTTAAGTTGATGGTATTTTGCACACCGCTAGATGCCGGGGCGGCGCTGCTGCCCGCTCCAGTGATCGAGCTGAGAACCGCGTTGAGAGTCTGCGCCTGAGTCGAGTCGAACGAGTTCTGCGTGTCCGTATCCACCAGACTCTCCACGCCGCTGATCCCGCGAACCGAAACCAGGCCGTTTGAGACAAACGATTTGTTGTGACGCCACAATTGCCAGATGTGATTCTGATTGGGTAAGTCGCTTTGAATATCGTCCATTAGAGTCCGGCTAAATGCCGCCACGTCCTGGTTGAAAGCAACCACCAAGGGATTGAATCGGGCGTTCAGCTCCTGCGCGCTATGCGACAGCGAATACGGTGAGAACTCCGCCGGATACTGTTGCGCGATTCTGTAGTTGAACAGGAAGTCAGCCACGGCGCTCCGCAGAACGCCGATGTTCGTTGAACTGTACTCGCGTTGCTGCGAAGGCAGATCTAAGTCCGCGATGCGTTCCTCCGCGAGGTCGTTAAGCCGGCTCAACGAGAAGGTCGAGTAGGAATACTCCGGAAGGAAGCTGGAAGCAGCCTGCAGAGTGAAACAACTCAAGGGTAGCGCGGCAGGCTGCCGGCACGCTCTCTGGGCGAACACGGCCGCGCGATCCAACATCTCGCAGCCGACGGCGCTGTTGACCCTAGGCGGAACCACAACGTCTGCGCCCATCGGCTCATCGAGCACGCCTTTGCTCTGGAGGAAAATCTTTCGCTGATCCTTCAGACATTTCACGGTGCCGGCCGCATCCTCCTTCTCCTGTTTTGCATCGAGGTCGGCCTGCTTTGCATCTGCCTTAGCCTGGTCCGCTACGCTCATGTTCTGTTTCGCCTCCGCCGCAGCCTCTGCTGCCCTCACTGCATTTGCCGGGCCGGAAACTACCGATAGCAGGCCGGGGCGATCGGGAAAGCAGTCGGGGTAGACTTCAAACTTACCCTCCATGCAGGCAATGGTCGTAAGCACGGTCTTGGCAGTATGCTTGGATGCCATCATGGCGAGAATGATGTTGGTCAACGTGGGGCTTAGCGGTTTAAAAGCGTCGCTGTAACCGAGACAATATTGGCCCGAGGAACACAGGCGCCACTGCTCCCGTTGCGCGGTGGTCAGGCAGTCCTGAGCCTGGGGATCGTGGGCCTCGCATTTGGGGGTATCGGCGACGAAGCGCTGTGTAAGGTACTGGTAGAAGGCGGGATCGAAGAAGTCATTTCCGGGTAGGTTGATTTGCCGGCTTAGATATGCCCAGCCGAAGTCGATGGCGTGCTGCAGCGCATCGTTGTTGGCGCTTACGGTATCGCGAACCTTTTGCAGCCCTTGGGCGATTTCCTTGCCCTTCGGCGAGCTGGCCTGCAGACTCCACATGTTCATCAAGACTTCCGGACGGGGCAGATCGAGCATGGTGAGCAGCCGGACACGCTGCCGTACGGCGGGTGCGGAAGTCGTGTCGGTGAATACCACCATATCGTCGACCGAGGTCATGCCTTGGCCTACAGTACCGGTGGGAGCGGGTCCAGGGGCCGGAGCTGCCGGAGTGGCGGCCGCCGCCGGAGGATTGTTAGTGATCGATATGGTCGTGGCTGGCGAAGCTGTCGTTGCCGGAGATGTCGCCGTGGAAGCCGCCGGGGACGCCGCCGCGGCGCTTTCCGCAGCCGACGTGACCGGCGGCGTGGCCGCGTTTCCGCCCAGCGCGGCCGGGGTTCCCGGCGGAGGCGTGGATAGCAGATCCCCCACCACGTCCGTCGCGGCGCGGTAGAACATGCGTTGCATCGGCGGAAGCTCAGGGCTGCCGAAACCCAGTTCGCGCGCGCGCTCCAGGCGCGCGTCAAGGTCGGTCTGCGGCACAGGCGAGTCGCTGGCCAGACGCACTATCGTATCCGTGATCGAAGCGGCCGATATAGGCGGCGAGTTCAAAGCCGCCGCGGCGATTCCAGAAGTCCCTCTGGGAACCTCGATATCTTGCACGAACGCCGGAGTGACTCTGGCGGTTGCGGTGACGGTGTCCTGTGCGATTTGGAGCGCGTCGCCCGAGCATTTCGTCTCGCAGCCGATCAGCGCGCGGTTGCCATCCTTCGATAAGGTGAGTTTCGAGGCCTTCCCGAGAGCCGCGTTGAGCGCGTGTATCACCTGATCGATGTTATTAGCCTGCACCTTTCTGGTTCCGTCCGGGCAGGCATCCTTTTCCGGGGGCGTGGGAGCATCGCTTAGGTTACCGGATTGGCAGAAATACGGCAGGTCGACGGCGGCGACCTGAACGTCCGGACTGGGGCCCTGCAAGTCCTTCTTGATCTCTTTATTCACTTCATCCTGGCTGGGTGACGTGGCCGCGGCGACGATCGCCGCCTTATCCCGATTGAAGCGGGTCTCAAACACCGCCAGTTCGGCTGCGGACAGCGGCTTGTCGCTTTCCACGCGGAGTTGAGCCGGACTGACGACTTCGGCCCGCAGTTTGGAGTTCATCACCGGGACCGCTTTGACCAACGCTTTGCCGGTCTTCGCCGAGTCGATCGGGTAGTTCTTGAAATACACGTAACTCGGCCTGGCGAGCCTGTCGATGGCCGCTTCGAGCTTTGCCAGATCGCCCGCGCTGAGTTGCGTCCTGAAAAGGACGATGACCGACCGTTTGTCGTCCGTGGCGGCCAGCGTGAATTGGTTACGCTGGGCGGCGCTCGTTCCCGCGGCCGTCACCGTGGCGGTGCCGGTGACCACCGCGGCGGTGGTGATGGCGGCGCCGCCCGCCGCGGGCGCCGCAGGTTGCGGCTGGAGCTTGGTGGCGACATCGTCGGCGTTGCCTGGGGCAACAAAAATGGATGTGAGCCCGCAAATCTCGCCAGCGAAATGCGAAGCGGCCGGTAGAGGATTCAGGGTGTGCTCACCTTGCAAGCCCTCGGCGATGCAGAAAAAAGGCAGAGGATAGACCTTTTCAACCTTAACCGGAGGCCGGTCCCGAGGAGTTGGCTGCGTGGGCTGTGCGGCGATCGGGGAGAGCCGCAGGCACGCCACCAGAAATGTTAGGAGGCGAATGCGTGAAGCAAAACCGCGGTTCCTTTGTGGCACACGAGAATAGCGCATGGGGTCTCCTAAAATTAGCCGGCGTATTAGCCGGTTCCGGATCATCGGCCCAGCTTACGTTTCACCATGCCGAATAGATTATCCGAGTCGTTGAAGAAGCAGGACCGGTAGATGTCGGCTACCTCATTCCGGGGACGCGGTTCGAACTCATAACCGTCTTCGTGAACCGCCCGTAGTCCTCCCGGCGGAATGTTCAAGAGATCGGAGAGTGCCGTGAAAGAGCTCTTGCCGGCATCGTCGTCTGCGGATCCCAACGCCCCGGGATCCAGGGCGAATTGATGGTCCAAAACCTTGGAAAGTCCGGCCGAGCACTTGGCCGGCGCTCCGGCCAGTGCCACCAGCTTCCAGAACCCCTCATTGGCCCTGGATTTGGCGATGTTGTAGTGCGCGGCAACCTTGGGGCTCTGATGCTCGCTGAGCGTCGTCAATGCAACGTCGTCTTTGCCATCACCGTGTTGCCTCAAGGCCTTTCGGCAGGATACAAACCCTGCTTCTTCGTTGCACTCCGTCTTGAGGTCGTTGTTGAGAGCCGGTGTCAGGATATCGTTCTGGGCCGTGGCATAGCCCAAGAAGACGCCGATTGCAATTACCGGGGCACATCTGTGAAGCCGCATCCGATCACCTCGCGTCTTGAAATAATCCAGCTATCGTAAGGGAAAATTTTCTCCCATGCAAGTAAAAGCGTAAAATTTAAGAAAAAGAGGACACGCGGGGAATGGCAGGGCAGAGGCGGCTATTTTTTAAAGTTTAGGGATTGAAGCTGGGCGGCGGAGAGGTGTACTTCTCCATCGAGGGAGAACAACAACCGGCCTTCCGCGCCACTGGCGAACTGCGCACTGCGCAACGTGGCGGCGGACGCCACCGCGGGCGGCAATGTGGACTTCAGATCCAGTCCCTCGCGCATGGACGATTCGATGCTGCCGGCGATCTTCTCCTTGACCGCGGCGCCGAAGGAACCGGACTGCAAAACTTCGCCGAGCGACCCATCGGCGTCGATTTTCTGGACTTCCGAAGCCATCGAGATGCCATCCGGTCCGACCGATGGCGTCAGCTTCACCACGACTACCGCGTTGCCGCCCACCAGCCGTTTGACGATATCCCGGCCCAAAGCCTTGACGCATCCCCAGCGTTCAAAGCGTACGTGGGCGGTCAAAATCGCGGCGGGAGAAGCTGGGACAAGTGTGGCGCCATCGACGGAAAGCCGCTCGCCGCAGCGGTCCGAGCGGTTCAGTTGGGAGGCGAGCAACGGGCCGATGTTTTCCTGCAGATCGCGCAAATCGGCAGTCAATGCGAGCTTGAATGAGCCCTGCGGCCCGCTGGAAACGGCGCCCCACGCGACGATTTGGACCGCCTGGCCCTTGACGTCCAGCGAGGTCTTGACCGGCGGAATCTTCAGTTCGAGGCCTTCCGTCCGAGCCTCCGTGGCGGAGATCAGCGCGGCGCATAGGAGTATATGAAAGCGCATCCAATGCAGTAGATGCCGCGACTGGCTGGGCAGTTACAGCAGCCGATCCGCGCTAGCCGCCCGCGCTAAACGCCGCCATGCGCTTCTGCATTTCTTCCTGCGATACATCTTCTTTGTGCGTGGCGAAGTGCCAGCCGTGTCCGAACGGGTCTTCGAACTGGCAGATGCGATCGCCGTAGAATTGATCCGCGACCGGCCGCTTAACCTTCGCTCCCGCGGCCTCCGCCTGCGCGGCCAACGCATCCACGTCTTCCACGTAAATGTGGATCATGACCGGCGAGCCGCCCAGCGTGCGCGGACTCAGGAAGCCCATTTCCGGAAACTCGTCCGCCAGCATGATTTTGGCTTTGCCGATCTTGATTTCGGCGTGGCCGAGGCGGCCGTCCGGGCCGGCCATGCGCATGATTTCCGTCGCGCCGAACGCTTTCTTGTAGAATTCGATGGCGTCCGCCGCGCCCTTGATGCAGAGGTACGGCGTCGCGCCATCGGATCCTTCTGGTATTGCTTTCACATTATTTGCCATGCATCCATTTTCTACGAACCCAATTGGGTTGTATTGTAAAAAATTGCCATGGCGGCGCATGGCGCCACCCTACTCGGCCAGCGGTACGTGGTTGAGATGTTCCGTACGTTGCGCGATGTAGGTGGACGGATTGATCCCCGAAAAAGCGCGGAAGTCGTGGATAAAATGCGCCTGGTCGAAATAGCCGCAATCCGCGGCCACCGCCGCCCACTCCACCGGCCGCCCTTTGGCGATCACCCGCAGCACACGTTGGAATCGGCGCACCCGGCAGAACAGCTTCGGCGTGAGTCCCACTTCACCGCTGAAAACCTGGATGAATCGCTTGGCGCTGAGGCCGATCTGCCCGGTGACGTCCGCGACGGTGCGAGTGTGCGGCAGGCCGTGAAACTCGTGCAGCGCGAATGCCACTGCCGGGTGCCGTTCCAGCCGCTCGGCCGCCCGCGCGAGAAGAGTCTGTTCCAGGACGCGAAGCCTGGCCTGCGGCATGGCGGCCTCCAGCAACCGTTCGCGCAACTGGTCCGCCAGAGATCCCCACAAGTCCTCCAGCGACACCATCGTGTTGTGCAGTTCGCCCGCCGGCAGGCCGAGAAACGGGAAAGCGCCTCCCGGCTTGAAATGCACGCCGGCGACGGTATGCTGCTCCGCCGTATCGATCACGAAGAATTCCGAATGCGCCCCCACCACCACCGGCCCCCGCAGCGTTTGGAATTTTTCGGTATCGTGCGCGTCGTACAACCGCGTCTGGTCTTCGTTCAGGTTGACCACCAGCTCCATCGAGCCATCCGGCAGCAGGCGCTCCTTCTTGTGCGGCTGCTGGTAGCCCTCGTACAACCAGAGCAGCGCCACGAAATCCGATAGCGGCGGGCCGGGGACGTGCTGGTATGACCGCATCACTTCCATGAGACCACAGGCGCGCTGTCAGCGGGCGCAGAAGGCCGTGGGGCGCACGTTTTCGTGCGGGACCAGATCGGATGGGATGTGCGCCAACGCCAGGTTCCATTTGCCGCCCTGCAAGGCAACGTCCTGCAGGACCCGGCCCGTAGCGGCCTCGATATGGAGCAGACGAGTATTAGTCGGCGGATTGGGGTCGCTCGAGTGGATCACATACAAATCCTGCCCATCGGGACTGACCGCCATGCGGTTGACGTGCACCGAGGCGGCGATGTGATTTACGCGGCCGCTGGAGGGGTGGATCACAAAGATGCCGTCGCGCGCCGCATCGGGGCAGGCGGTGCGGCGATCCACCTGGAACCCGAAAGCCTCCGCAAGAAAAAGGCGGTCCGGCGCGCCCGCCAGCATGAGCAACACCGGCTCATTGCACGCGCGGTGCAGATCCGGAAGATCGATCGACTTGGTTGGCGAAAGCTCAGGGTGCGCCGGATTCACAGTCCACAGTTGGCCCGTTCCGCGGTCGCGATAGTTGAACAGGTAGAAGCGATCTCCGGCCCATGCGCCTGTGAACGGTCCGCCCGAACCCAAAAGGGATAGACGGTGCACTAGCGACATGGAATACGTGTCGAAGATATCCAATGCCGGATCGGGGGAGTTTGTCACGCCCAGGAGCCACCGCCCATCGGGCGACGGCTGCAGGTTGTAGGCGCCCGTCGCTTTCATAGTGGGCAAGTGGCGCAACGTCCTGGCATCGAACACGTCCACTCCGTTTTGACCCTGCGTGAAAAGGAAGCGGCCATCCATTGAAGGCCAACCAAACAATGCGGGCGAGGTGAGCAAGCACAGGTTCCGCGTGGTCAGCTCAAGGGAATACAAACCGTAGCTTGTGTCTTGCGAGGATGCGCTTTTCCGCGCGGTATTTTTCATCGCGGCATTCTTCAACACAACTTTTGCTGATTTCTTGGCCACATAGAGCCGGGTGCCATCCGGGCTGGCTGTGACGCTTTCCAACTGCCCCAGAGCGCTAATGTCGCCCAATTTCCCGAGCGCAGAATTATAGAACTCGACGTGTCCCGCGCGGTTCGCCGCCAGGACCACCAAATCCTGGGCAAAGCTCGGCGCCACCGCCAGCAAGCAAATCGAGAATGTGATATATGCGCGCATAGTTTCCTACTTCACCGGCTTCTCGGGCTCCGGCGGTTTCGGCTTGGCCGGGGGCGGAGGCGAAACCAGTTTGGGCGGAGTCTTCGGCGCGGGCGGTTTGTACCCCGGCGGGTTCACCAGGATGATGCCGGTGTAGACCGGCACGGGCACGTCGACTTCGACCTGCACCTCCTGCGTGGTGTTGACGACCTCTACCGGCGGCAGGGCGGGCGGCGTGTATGCCGGCTCGCTGGGCGCAGGGCTGGGCGGCGGCTCGTACGCCACTTCCGTCGAGACCGATACGGCGCGCGTGCCGCCGGCGCGCAACGGCGGACGGAGGGCGTCCAGGCGCAACGCGGGAAATGCCGGAGAAGGGAGCGCCAGCGCGAAGGCCGCCGCAGCCAGCGGCTCCTTGGGACGGCTGGCGAAGCTGGCCGGATCGATTTCGATCGCTTCCGGCGTGTAGACGGCGTAGGTGGTATTGGCGTTTAGATACAGACGCGGCGCCGCGGGCGGCTTCCAGTCTTCGCCGGGCGCCAGGGTGCCCCAGCCCACCAGCTTGGCGCTCTTCAGCCAATATACGTCGCCCGGTTTGAATACCGTGCTGTCGCCCGGCGCCCAGATCCAACCTGTGCCCTCCAGCAGCATCCAGCGCCCGTAATGATACGGCAGCCAGCCCCAAGCATCGTCGCCGATCCAGGTGTAGCCAAGACCGTCGTACCAAAGCCATCTGCCGTTGCGGAAAGGCGCCCAGCCGGCCGGCGCTTTAGGCTTCCACACTGCGCCGAAATCGGCGGTCTGGATCCAGACGCCGTATGCGTCCAGGTCCGCCTGGCCGTAATTCAGCGCCGGAACGTGCGCCGCGGAAGTGGTCGATAGCAGCACTTTGTCGCGCTCGTCGCACCAGCGATCGGTTTCCAGCGGCGGGATTTCGCGATTGAGGACGAAGCGGGCGGGATGCGCCGGGTCCAGTTTCACCATCTGGCCCGCGTTCAAATCGAACTCCGCCGAAGGGGAGGAGAAGCGCGCCACGCCGTCCGACGCGGCGATCTGGCTCCATGCGTCGCGCGCCTCAAAGCGCAGGCGCGCACCTTCATGGATGGTCACTTGCGCACCCGGCACGGCCACCACCAGTACATCCTTGCCTTCCGCCGCGCCGGTAAAATAGGCCAAGCCATGGTCCAGGGAGATAAGAGTGATGCGTTGGCCGGTGGAAAGGCGCGTGTAATCGGAAAGCTCGGCGAGCGAATCGGGGCCCAGGCGCAAGACGCTGCCGTCGTCCAGTTCCACTTCGACGCGCGAGGAACCTTCGGTGCGCAGCCAGGACATCTCGCGGAGGGGCAGATTGCGTTGCGCAGCCTGCCAATCGTCGGCGGCCTGGAGTTGGACCTGGACGTCGCCATCGTAGTCGCCCACGCGGGCGTAACGCGCCTGGCCGGCGGACAGAGCGATCGGGAGCAGGAATAGGGCCAGGCGTTTCATGAATTCACCGAGTCGTCCACAGGTTTGACGCGGCGTGGGCGGCAAGCGTTTATGATATTCGAAAAAAAGATCGACTGCCAGGCTGTGTGGTAGATTCTAGGTTCTCAATGTGAACGCTCCGGGCGACATCCGAAGACGCAACTTCCTCCTGCGCGTTCTGGGGTTACCTTTCTTCCGCCCTCTGCAAGGACAGAACCAACCCGCAAGCGGCGAGCTCCATCTGCATCCGCAATATCGCGCGGAGACGCCGCTGGATGCTTTACGGCTCAAGGTCGACGCGCAACTCGACGACTTCCCCACGGAAAAAGAACACGACCGGATCGCCGCCATTCTGGCGCAATGGACGGCCGGCCTGCTGGAATCGCCCCGTAACATTCGAGCGATCGAGAAAGCGCTGGCGCCCGATTTTCAGGCAGCATCGCCGCGGCCGGCGGAGTTCCGGATCGTGCGCCCGGGACCCACGCTCGAAATACGCCGCGTCGCGTTCGCGGCCAAAGCGGCTCTCGGGCGGGAGGCTTTCATCGCCGAGTTGCAGGCCGCCTTGGACGGTTTTTCGAAGATTCTGACCGCCGAATTCCAAGTGACTCGAATCGATACGGCTTCCAACCTGGTGCAGACTCGCGTGCGGTGTGAGTTAGTGGGCGCCGGCCCCGGCTTTCACCGCGAACAGCGCGTGGGCGAGTGGGACCTCGAATGGGAAGCCGGCCTGCTGCGGCGCTGGCGGGCGTTGGATGAAACACGCAGCCGGACCGCCGCGCCGTGGTTCTCCGATGTGACCGCACAGGCTCTCGGCGGCAATCCGTCTTACTCACAACAGTTGCTCCACGGAGTCGATTACTGGCGCACCGTCCTCGATGGCGCGTGCGGCGTCGATATCTACGGCCACAACGGCGTGTCCGTGGGCGACATCGATGGCGACGGGTTCGACGATCTTTATGTCTGCCAACCGGCCGGGCTCCCCAACCGGCTGTATCGGAACCGGGGGGATGGAACGTTCGAGGACATCACCGAAGCATCGGGGCTGGGCATACTGGAAAACACGGCCTGCGCGCTTTTTGCGGACTTCGACAACGATGGACGCCAGGATCTGGTGGTGGTGCGCGCCGCGGGTCCGCTGCTCTTTTTGAACCAGGGTGGCGGCAAGTTCCGGCGGCAGCCTGGCGCGTTCCGGTTCGCGAACCCTCCGCAAGGAACCTTCACGGGGGCGGCCGCCGCCGACTACAATCGCGACGGATGGCTGGACATCTATTTCTGTCTCTACGCTTACTACCAGGGCGCGGATCAATATCAGTATCCGGTTCCTTACTATGCGGCGGAGAACGGGCCTCCCAATTTCATGATGCGTAACAACGGCGATGGAACTTTTCGCGACGTAACGGCGGAGACTGGCCTCAATCGGAACAACACGCGCTACAGTTTTTGCTGCGGCTGGAACGACTACAACGACGACGGATGGGCTGACTTATATGTGGTGAACGATTTCGGCCGCAAGAACCTATACCGTAACAACGGCGACGGTACGTTTAGCGATGTCGCAGCCGAGGCGGGGGTGGAAGACGTTGGCGCGGGCATGAGTGTGTCGTGGTCGAACTACCACAACGACGGCGCCGGCGATCTCTACGTGGCGAATATGTGGACCGCGGCCGGTGAGCGTATTTCGGCTCAGGACGCCTTTCAAAAGGGCGCGCCGGAGGCAGTCCGCGCGCTCTACCGCAAACACGCCATGGGCAACTCGCTGTTTTTGAGCCGCGGCGGCCAGGGAGCGTTCGAGGACGCCACCGCACGCGCCGGCGCGGGGATGGGCCGATGGTCCTGGTCGAGCGATGCCTGGGATTTCGATCACGACGGCTTCAGCGATTTGTACGTGACCAATGGCATGCTATCCGGTCCCATACGGAAAGACCTGAACGGCTTTTTCTGGCGCCAGGTTGTGGCTAAGTCGCCGGACGAAGCTAAGTCTTCGCCCGATTATGAGCAAGGCTGGAACGCGATCAACGAGCTGATCCGCGCCGATTACACGTGGAGCGGGTTCGAGCGCAACGTATTATACGCGAACAACGGGGACGGCACGTTTTCCGACGTGTCGGGTGCGGTAGGGCTGGACTTCATCGAAGACGGGCGGGCGTTCGCATTGGCGGACTTCGATCATGACGGCCGGCAGGAAGTCTTCCTGAAAAATCGCGATGCGCCGCAGTTGCGGCTGCTGAAAAACGTGGTGGAGCGGTTGCCGCCCTCCATCGCCTTCCAGTTACGCGGCGTGAAAAGTAATCGGGATGCCGTCGGCGCGGTGGTAATGGTCGAGACCAGCGCGGGCCGGCAGACCAAGACGCTACAGGCCGGATCGGGATTTCTTTCGCAGCACAGCAAGGATGTGTTTTTCGGCCTCGGAGCCGCGCAGGGGTTGGTCAAAGCGACCATTCGTTGGCCGAACGGCTTGGTGCAGGTGATCCGGGATTTACCGCCTAGCCACAGAATATGGGTGGAGGAGGGCGTTTCGCCGCCGCGAACGGAGCCTTTCCCGGCCGCCACGCCGGTGCGCGCCGCTCTTGGTCCGCAAGCGGGCGAATCGCTGCCGGCAACGGTGGAAACATGGCTGCTCTTGCCCGTGCCCGCTCCGGCGTTGCCTGCCTCCGCGATTCCCGGCAAGCCGGCGCTTTTCCATTTTCGCGCGCCAAACGCCGCGGACGAAGCGGAGGACGTAGCCGCCACTTACAACATCCTGTATCGTTGCTTATTCGACCGGCACCGCGACTTACCGCTTCCGGCGGCGTTCCTCATCGACGAGAACGGGGATATCGTCAAAGTCTACCAAGGGCCAGTCTCTCGCGCGCGTATGGAGGAAGACTCGCGGCGTATTCCGCGAACCCGCGCGGAGCGGTTGGCCGCGGCGCTGCCGTTTCGTGGCGTCGTCGAGACATATGATTTCGAGCGAAATTCGCTCTCCCTGGGTTCGGCGTTCTTTCAGCGGGGTTATTTCGGTCCGGCTGAGACCGCCTTCCGGCTGGCTCTGCGGGACGATCCATCGAGCGCCGAAGCTTGCTACGGATTGGGCAGCGTGTATCTGAAACAGGAGAAGGCGCGCGAGGCGCGAGACAGTTTCGAACGAACGGTGAAGCTGAAGGCGAATTATCCCGATACACTGCCAAACGCGTGGAACAATCTCGGCCTGCTGGCCACGCGGGAAGGACACCTCGATGAGGCTGTCGCCCACTTTCAGGAAGCGCTGCGCGTAAGTCCCGATTACTGGATAGCGCTGGAAAATCTGGGCAACGCCTATCGCCTGCAAAAGCGCTGGGACGAAGCGCGGACCACGCTGGAACGGGCGCTGGCGGCCAGACCGCAAGACCCCGAGGCAAACTACAACCTGGCGATGGTGTTCGCGCAGACCGACGATGCGGAGCGTGCCTACGAGCATCTGCGGAAGGCGCTAGGGCTTCGCCCCACTTATCCCGAGGCACTGAACAATCTGGGTGTGCTCTATCTGCGAACCGGGCGGCGGGATGACGCGGTGGCGAAATTCGAGGAGTGCATCCGGGTGGCGCCCGGCTTTGATCAGTCCTACCTGAACCTGGCGCGGGTGTATAGTCTGGAGGGCGCGCCGGAGAAGGCGCGGGCAGTGCTGATGGAACTATTGAAGCGGCATCCGGGTCACCCGCAGGCGCAGCAGGCGCTGGACCAATTACGGTAGACTCATCTCAAGATGCTCCTGCGATGGATCTCCGTGGCACTCTGCGTGCTGGCAGCCGCCGCTGGCGCGCAAGATGCCGGCACGCTTGAAGGAACGGTGCGTGATTCGCAGGGCCGCCCGACTGCCGCCGCAACCGTGTATCTTCAACCGAAAGCCATGGGACAAACTCTCCGCGCAAATACGGACACGACCGGCACTTATCGCTTTGCCGGGCTTCGCGCCGGCGACTATCTGTTGCGCGCGGAGGGCGGAACCGCGCGTCCCGTCACCCTCGGAGACCGGGAAAGCAAGAAGGCCAATCTTACCGTCGACTATGCGTTCTTCGACGACCCTAACTTCATCGTGGCGGGGGTGACCGACCCCGTCAGCCGCGGCGGTCACGGCTCCGACACGGTACTGCGTTCGAGCGAAGCGCTGGCGAAGGCGACCGCCGAATTGGGCGCCGCGGAGGGGCCGGGAGACGCCCTCAAAGCCGTGCGCGAGTATCAACGGGCGGCGGAACTGAATCCGAGCGAGCCAAACCTGTTTAATTGGGGATCTGAGTTGCTAGTGCATCGCACGGCCGAGCCGGCCACGGAAGTCTTCGCCAAGGGACATCGCCTGTTCCCGCATTCGCTCCGGCTGCTGTTAGGTCTGGCCGCGGCGTGGTATGCGCGCGGCGACTACGAACAAGCGTCGCGAAGCTTCTTCGAAGCCTGCGACTTGAATCCGAGCGATCCCCGCCCTTACATGTTTTTGGGCAAGATTCAGAGTATCGAGATCGTTCGGTTACCAGGCTATGCGGAAAGGCTGGAGCGATTCGCGAAGCTTCACCCCGATAACGCCTGGGCTAACTACTACTACGCGGTCGGCCTTTGGAAGCAGCGCAAATCGTCCGATGATTCCGAAACTCCGGCGCGCGTGCGGGAGGTGCTGGAGAAGGCCGTCCATCTCGATCCGCGTATGGGCGCGGCTTACTTGCAACTGGGCATTCTTTATTCCGAGCGGAACGACGGTGCCAAAGCCATCGCCGCCTACCAGAGGGCCATCGAAGTGAGTCCCGAGATGGACGAGCCGCATTACCGTCTGGGCCAAGCCTACGAGCGGAACGGACAAAAAGAGAGAGGCCGGCAGGAGCTCGAGATTTATGAGCGGATGTCGAGGAAGCTACAGCAAGATATGGAGCGCCAGCGGAGTGAAACCCGGCAATTTGTGATAGAGCTGCGGGATGGGACTCCAGCCGCGTCGCCGCGATAAGTCACTTAAAGGGGGCTAATTCGCAGCGTCCGAGCTTGGGGCAAATCATCGCGACGGCCCGCCCACCCACGAACTCGACAGCGTGATCTTCGCGCTCTGAATCCCACAATTCGACCGTTTTCCGCCGGCGACGGCTATTTGCCTCCATTTCCCAAACCGTGGCGATGCAGAAATGCGATTGATGGCCACAGTCGCATTCAAAAGAAGATATACTTAGGGGTCGAGCCATACACTCCTTCATCTACCGGTGGGCCGCCGGCGTAGCGGCGGTCATCAGATTGACGAACATCTCATAGAACCGCGCGGCGTCCAATCCATCTGAATTTCCACCAGCCCCGCGGCGAGCCTCGGCTTATCCTTCTCCGTCCACGTTTTGTCAGAGTATTGCCGTATCCCGCGCCATGATCGATATCCACACTCATGTAGCGAGTCTCTCGCCTTGTGATCGGCGACGGGTCGATCCACGCGGCCGCCGCCAGTTCGTCCCACATGAAGTCGGCGCCCCGCCTTCCTGGTAAAAGCGCGCGATGTGACGCCCCAGCGCAGTGCCTCTGGCTTCGATGCGCTTGACCATCGCGCGCGTCAGACGGGTCTTGATCGAGATGTCGGTGGGCGTGCAGACGATCTTCTTCCATGGCGCGCGCAGCACGATGTACGCCACCTCCGGGTCAAACCAGAAATTGAATTCGTGACGCGGATTGTTGGCGAACTCCTCATCCTCCATCGTAGGATTCAAACTGCCGCCCATGAACACCAGCGCCCGCGCCAACCCCGCGAACTCCGGATCGAGTGCCAGCGGCGTTAGTGCGATACTCTTAGAACAAAAGCTTAAGTGCAATCTGAACCAATCGCGGATTGTTCACCGTGGTATCGATCGAACCGAATCCCGGCGCGCCAAGCAGCGGACAAGCCGCGCAAATGCTGCTGCCAGGTGTACCGAATTGCGGATGGTTCAGGAGATTGAATACTTCAGCGCGGAAATCCAGCTTCATCCCCTCGTGCCATGGCAGAAGGAAATGCTTGATTGCCGAGAAGTCCGTATTCACGAAGTCCGGACCGGA
>Ga0302324_100004698_pt1 | contig 30104 bp, 21 predicted proteins | sample Palsa_T0_1_FD_201949 | JGI IMG/M metagenome (GOLD analysis project Ga0302324, IMG submission 201949) | Peat permafrost microbial communities from Stordalen Mire near Abisko, Sweden - Palsa_T0_1 | ecosystem: Environmental > Terrestrial > Soil > Palsa > Peat permafrost | place: Sweden: Abisko...
AAAATAAATTAAACCTATTGATATGAGTTAGTTACAATTGCCCATCCAATTTTGGGGCGTAATCCGCAACACGCACGGGAGAAATGCGTCTCGCTATAGATTCGCTTCCCTCCCTTGTAACATTACTATCCCCAACATTCCTGCGGGTTAATTCATTAGCATCCGAGTGGCAGCAATTCCTTGTATTTCAATAACCTAGGGGCGTATCTTGACGGCAGGCGGCGTGCTCTCTACAAGGATACCCGTATGCGGTGTCGCATAGGGTCCTTTGAGATTCACCGCCTCTGCGTGCGTGAAAATGTCACCCTGTGGCAAGTCCGTTCCATTACGCTGTTTCATCAAGGAACTGTCATCAGAATGAAAGCCCTCGACAACTCGAAGATTCAAGCTGGCGAGGATGCTCCAGTTGTCAGCGCCACACCGCCCGCTCCGCGAAAGCCGGAATCTGCTCGCCCGGAAGTGGTTCCCGTTAGACCGGCATTTTCCAATGCCGAGACGGCTATTATTTTCTTTCTCCGGCAATTCCGAGTTTTATTGGGTGCGGCTCGCCTGTACCAGCGAAATCATCCGCGGCTGATTGAAATTCTGGCCTCCACGGAGCAGCAGTTGCGCATCGCGCTCGCGGCGCGTTCCCCGCTGGTGCTCGCCGTGGAACCGAATGGAATCCTCTTGCCCCGCCAGGAAGGAAGCCCCGCCGAACTGCTGCATGACCCGAGAGGCGAATTACGATCCCTGGCGGAAGAACTTCTCCGCGGCGGCATCTGCTCGTTCCTGTTCACGCATCCCATCAACGTCGGTGAATTGGATTCGTTGGCGCATGAAATCAGCCGGGTTCCGCGCAGCGCCACACCGGGCGATACGGCGTCGCGAAAATTGTGGGACAACTGGATCCGGGATCGCGGCATTGTGGGGATTCGTGTCAACATTCCGACCGAGCGGCGCGATTCGCTGCTGCTGGCAAGCTTGCTGTCCGCGGTGCTGGCCTACGATAGCGCGTCCCAACACTCCACTTACTCGCGGGCCGTCCGGACGATGCCGGAGGCGAATTTCGAGCGGCTCGCGGCCACTTTGCACGTGCTGGCAAAACTGGCGCCGCCGCACGATCCGGAAATGCGGCCCTCGACAGAAGACGTGGCACGGCGTTTTCATTCCGTCATGTCCGGAAGCGAACAGTCTTCCGTTTCCCTGATTGTCTACGGAGTCTCCCACGTAAAACCGCGCGAAGGCGAAACACTGGAGCCGTATCTGGAGAGGCTGACCGATGAACTGGTGCTAGCCTTCGTGAAACAGGAGTTCCGCGCGGGCCGGACGACACCGCCGGCGCTGCTGCCTTTGCTCGTGGGTCTGGACAAGGAACGCGGCCAAGCGGATAACACGGGAACAACACGGTTCGGCGGTTCACAGCACGACGAAGTGCGCGTGTTGGCTCTGCGCGAAAAATTCTGGAACGCGCAGCCTGCGCGGGTGAAAGCAAGAACCTTGCGGAGCCCTGACGCCTGGTGCGTGCCCGCGGCCGTGGTGGCTCGCTTCCTCGAGCCGCTGGCCGCGTCCGCCGAAAAAAAGAAATCCGATGCGGCGGCGCGCCAGGGCCGCGCGGTGCTGCTGGCCTACGCGCGGTGCCTTGAATCGGAGGAAGGCAAGGCGCGGCGCGCCGTGGCCGCGGGCCTGGCGGAAATCGCGCCGCAAATCGAACGGTTGTGGCCTCATCCCTCGGCGGACGATCTGGGGGCGGGAATCGTGCGGGCTTTGCTGTTGGAAAATTCTCCAGGCATCGCGGGAATGCTTTCCGTGGTGGTGGAGAAACTAGCGCGCACTTCGCTGTTGAAGCGCGAATACACCGAATTCGAGCGTATCCTCGAAGCGCTCGAGGCCGCGCCACGGGACGATGAGCACGCACATATTTCGACCCTCCTCGAGCGCATCCTGAGCGACGAGCAGTGGCTCTATCTGGTGGACGAGGCGCTCTCCACCCAACCGCTCAACCCGGTCATCCCTCGATTGCTCAAGAGGCGTCCGGACCGCTTGCTGGACCGGTTGGGTTTGCTCTTGACCGCGGCCAATGGACTGAATTCCCTGCCCGCGATGGTACGTCTGATTCACGGAACGGGCGAGCCGGTGCTCGGCGCTCTGGAAACGCGATTGTATGAGGCGCGGCGGCAGCGCGTTGCAACCTCCATTCACCTTCTGGCTTCCGCGGACCCGAAACGTCTGGCGGGCGCATTGCCCCGGGCGCTGGCGAGTTGGGAATGGAGTTTGCAGGACCTGGCCACGTCGGAACTCATGAAGTGGACGAATCCGCCGGTAGTCGCGGCGACAGCCCAGGCGTTTCTCGCCACGCTGGCAGAAGCGCATGCCATGGTCGTGCCTTGCATGATCGATCATCTTGGGATTGCCCACGAGGCAGCGGCCGTCCCAACGCTGCTCCAGATCGCTGGAGGGGAGCATCTGACGCTGCGGGACATTTATTTCCGGATCAAGGCGATCGAAGCCCTCGGGAGAATGCGGGTGCAGGAAGCGGCTGATCCCTTGTTGCGGATCGTAAGAGAGCGCAACGGCCTGGCCCATGACGAGCCGGCTGCGCTGCGCTCGGCGGCCGATGAAGCCCTTGGCCTGCTCGAAAACCGGCCCCCTTCGGCGCGCGCTCGAATTGCCGAAAGCGCTCGCGCGAAATCCGGCGCGGCTTATGCCCGGCCTCGCCGCTACCTTCGCGCGCGTTTGCCGGCGCCTCTGCAAGCGGCCATTATGGGAACGCACGGTGGTTCCGCGCGCGTCCGCGTCCTTGCGCTCGGCGGCGCGTTTCTGGAAACCGATCACCCCTTGGCGGTCGGCGACTCCATCCAACTGGAAATTCGGGCCGGCCTTCGCAAAATCCAAACCACTGCCGTGGTCCGCCACTTTTCGCAGGGGGGAGCCGGCGTTGAATTCGTCCACATGAAACCGCGCGACCGCGAGCGCCTGCGGCGACTCCTCGCCCCGTTGCTGAAATAAATTTCATCAGCCGCTGCGGGCTGCAGAAAAGCAGTTTATTTTGTCATTCCAGCGAAGCGAGGAATCTCTCCTGGGGTTACGCCTGCGAAAAGAACGAGAGATTCCTCGCTTCGCTCGGAATGACAAAAGGCCGGGGGGAATAAAAAAAGGGTTGCTTCTTTTTCCGTGCCCGTTCAACGCGCGACGCTAGCATTTGAGCGGGACTACCAGCGCAGATCCGTTTCGGTGGGCTGTTCGTAGTCCACGCCTTCCACTTCAAAGCCGAACAAGCCGCGAAACTCGCGTTGAAAGCGGGCGAATTCGCTGATTTGCCGCAGATTTTCCGTGGTCACCTGCGGCCAGAGCGCGGCCACATCCTCTTGAACGTCGGGGCGCATCTCGCGATCGTCCAGGCGCAGGCGGCGCGCCTCATCCAACTTGGGCGCGTGTCCCGCGCAAAGAAAATCGGTAAACAGGCGCCGCATCTGTTCGAGCGGCCCTTCGTCCAGATTTTTCTTTTTCATCACCAAGGGAAGCAAACTTAAATACAACGGCACAACTGGAATCGCCGCGGAGGCCTGCGTCACCACTGCCTTGTTCACCGAAACCCAGGCGTTGCCGCCTAGTTGATACGCGAGGGCGGCATCCAGATCTTTTGCGGCGCCTTCGAGGTCTTTCTTCGCTTGCCCAATCGTGCCGTCGCGATAAATCGGCCACGTGATTTGCGGGCCGATGTAGGAATACGCCAGGGTGCGCGCACCCGGCGCCAGGAGCTTTTCCTCGAGGAGCATTTGCATCCAGCGCCGCCAGTCGTCTCCGCCCATCACGGCGACGGTGTCCGCAACCTCGTCTTCGCTCGCGGGCTGGAGCGTCACGGTCACTACTTTTTCGGAGTCGAGCTCGATCGTGCGATTCGTATACGCCTGCCCCACCGGCTTCAGCACCGAATTGTGCACCTTGCCCGTGCGCGGTTCGGTGCGCTTGGGCGACGCGAGCGAGTAAATCACCAGGTCTACCGGAGCCATTTCCTTGCGAATCGTTTCCGCCGCGACGCGCTTGATCTCGTCGGAAAATGCGTCGCCGTTGATGCTCGCGGCAAACAGCCCATCACGCTTGGCGATCGAATGTAGTGCGACAGTGTTGTAGTGGCCCGCCGTCGCGGTCTTGTCGCCGTCGGGCGGCCGCTCGAAAAACACGCCCAGCGTCTTCGCTCCACAGCCCCACGCCGCGGTAACACGCGTGGCGAGGCCATAACCGGTGGAAGCGCCGATGACCAGCACATTTTTCGGTGCATTTTGTCCCACGGGAATTTTACCGCGCACCCCGTCAACCCATCGCTCGACATTGCGCCGGCAACCCTCGGGATGGGCATTCACACAAATAAAGCCGCGCGAGCGGCGCTTGACGATTTGCAGTGGCATGGCCGGAAGATAATACCGTAGCGGGAGCGGCTGAGACTAGCTGATCAATTTCAGAAAACGCGGATCGGAGCGCAGTGAATCGAAGTCAGGATCCTTGGCCGCCCAATTCTTGTAAAACGCCCCCAGGTCCATTGACTTTTGGAGACAGCCAATGGCTTCCTCCGTTTCGCCAAGAATGGCGAAGACGCAAGCAACATTGTAAAGAATCGCCGATTCATCTGGGTCAATCGCCAGCGCCCGCCGCGCCCAGTCGAGGCTTCGTTCGCGATTTCCCATGCGAGCGAAGATTCCTGCCCCAAAATAAAGCGCGCGCGCATCATCCGGATGAATTTCAGTGTGCCGCTCAATTAATTGCAAGCCCCGCTGTTCGCTGGCTTTGGCTTCCCCCTCACGGCCGAGGCCGTGGTAAACGGAAGCCAGCAGGGGCATGACCTGGTAGTCGTCCGGATTGAGGCGAGCCGCTTCTTCATACAGTTCGGCGGCCTTGGCCAGATCGCCCCGCTGGAACGTGGTGCGCGCGTAGAAGTAATACGCTTCATAGAGCTTCGGGTTCAAACGGATAGCCTTCTCGAATTCTCTTTGAGCGTCCGCGAAGTTTTTCCTCAGCGAAAAGGCCAACCCGCTCGCCGCATGCGCCTCGGCCAGTTCCGGGTCCAGTTCGAGAGCCTTGCGGCTGGCCGCCTCCGCCTCATTCAAATTGTCTTCGCTGCTGTCCCAGTACATGTAAAGAAACGAACAACAATCCGCCACTCCGGCATAGGCGCGCGAGTAGCCTGCGTCAATCACAATGGCGCGGGCAAACATCTGCCGGGCGAAGTCAAAGCCCTTCTTGCGGAACTGGTAGAAGAACTGGCGTCCCCGGAGATAGTAATCATAAGCCTGCGGATTGTCGGTCGGCCTGCGCGCAATCGCCTTTTCTTCCTGGGGGGAAAGCTGGATGCGCAGGGCCTGGCTGATGCTGCGTGCGATTTCATCCTGCACTTCGAAGACGTCCTTAAGCTCCCGGTCGTAGCGTTCCGCCCAGATGGAATGGCCGGTTTGCGCCTGCACCAGTTGGGCTGTGATTCGCAATCGATTGCCGGCCCGGCGCAGGCTTCCGCTGAGCACGCTGACGGCATCCAGTTCGCGTCCGACCTGGGGTCCGGTAACCGGCTTATCCCGGTACGCCAGCACAGCGGCTCGCGGAAAGACTTTCAACTCCTTGATCTTCGACAGCTCGGTGATAATGTCTTCCGTCATTCCGTCGCGGAAATAATCGTCGTCTTTGCTCCCGCTGAGATTTTCAAAGTAGAGAACGGCCACGGATTTCTCTTTTACAGGCGCCGCAGCGGAAGCCGTCCCGGACGATTGCCTTTTGGTTTCAGCGTTGCGGCTCGCGGATTCCTGATCGCGCTTCAACCGTTTCAAGTCCATCCTGATCTCGGAAGCGGTCTGATAGCGCAGGTCCAGATCTTTCTCCAGGCCTTTGTTGATGATGCGCTCCAGTTCGGCAGGCATCGCGGGATTGAGTTCTCTCGGAGCGATGGGCGTTCCGTGAAGAATAAAATCGGAGATGGCCGCGGAAGTATCGCCGCCGAAGGCGAGCTTTCCGGTGGCCATCTCGTACAAGACGGCGCCGAAAGAGAATAAGTCCGTGCGAGCATCCAGTTGTTTGCCCAGGGCCTGTTCAGGAGACATGTAGGCTAACGTCCCGAGGGCCGTTCCCGGGCTGGTCAAATGCGCCGGATCGATCTCGAGCGTCATCTCCACGCCAACATCGAGAGTCTGGTCCAGGTGGTGCTGTCTCGCTGAGATTTTGGCGAGGCCGAAATCAAGGACTTTGGCCTGACAGCGCCGGGTGACGAAAATGTTGGCAGGCTTGATGTCCCGGTGGACGATGTTTTTGCCGTGCGCCGTAGCTAGCGCATCGGCAATTTCCATGGACAGGTCCAGGATTTGTTCGACTTTCAAGGGGCGGCCATTAATTAAGCTTTTCAGGGTCTGGCCTTCGAGCAACTCCATGACAATAAAGGGGCGGCCCTCATGCTCGCCGATATCGTGAAGCGTGCAGATATTCGGATGATTCAACGCCGAGGCGGCGCGCGCCTCGCGCTGGAACCTTTCCAGCGTCTGCGAATCCATCGGAGTGTTCTCGGGAAGGAACTTAAGAGCCACATGCCGGTCCAGCCGCGTGTCTTCCGCCCGGTAGACCACGCCCATGCCCCCGCCGCCAAGTTTTTCCTGGATCAGATAGTGGCTAACCGTCCGGCCAATCATCAAATGAAAATCCTCTGAGGGACCGAATGCTACTTCCTGCCCAGGAAGATGTCAACGCGCCCACAGTAGGACGGACTTCAGTCTGTCGTTTTCCGTCACGCCACCCTTCAGAAAAATCTGGGAATCAGCACGCCGCATCAAGAAATTGAATTTATACAATGCTCCCATGGGCCCCTCAGAATTCCCCATAACAAAATTGCGCCCCACCGAAAATAAAACGGCCGCCCTATCGTAAAGGGCGGCCGTTTCCGTGCAAATGCGAGACGCGGTTACTTGCCGGCGACGGGATTGTTAGCCTCATCGATCAAAGCATCCGCCTGATGAATGCTGCCCTTGGAAAGGTCCGTCTTGACCACGGACTTCTGCCCCGCAACCAGGGTCACGTCCGTCTCAAACGTCTGGTATCCGGGCAATTCGACCTTGATTCGGTGGTTTCCGGGGCTGAGCAGCATGGAGTGAAACGCGCCGCCCAGTTCGCCCGCGTGACCCAAAAATCTGTCGTCGACGAAAACGGCGGCGCGGTCGGGTTGCACGTCCACTTTTAACTGCGCCGTCACGGTGGGCCACGTGTCGCTGGTTTCCTTATGCATCTTGACGGGAACCAGCAGTAAAATATGAGGCTCCACTACAAGTTTCTCGGAGAAATCCTCGTAGCCCGCTTGCCGGACAGTTAGCTGGTGGTCGCCAGGCAGCAAAAGGACACGCTTTGGGCCCTTCAGTTCGCTCAAATATCCGACGTACTGGCCGTCGATCCACACGCCGGAGGATTTTTCCACCTTCGACGCGCCTTTGAATTCCAATTCCCCCAGAATCGTCGTTTGCGCGAACAATGGCGCAACGGACGGACTGGCAACGAAAAGCAAAATCAGGAGACCCAGAACCCCACTCCAGGTGTTTTTAAATCCAGCAGGTTTTGTAAGCATCGGCCGTTCCTTTCGAAAGCATCCTAAATTGAATCATCCCCAAACTAGTACTTTTTCAAGCACGCTTGCATCCAATGTGAAGCGGGAATGAAAAACATCCAACCTATTCACATCAAAGGAAATAGCGCATCGGGCCATATTTGGATCCGGTCGCGCACCCTGGGGACCTCGAAAATTTTACATGCTGGAGCTTCTACCAGAGGTATGGCCGGGCATGAAGTGCACCCGGAAAACAGCGCGAACCACTGCCGAGGATGCTAGTGCGGAAGTGTCTGCGGCATGTTGGCAAGGGCGTAGGAGAGCACAGCCATGGCCGCCGCATTCTCTGCAAGCTCACGGGGATGAATCTTGTCCAGCGTGTCCGCGGCCGTATGATGGTAGTAGAAATAGGTCCTGCTATCTTGAATCAGGCCGAACAAAGGCACGCCGGAGCTGGCCATCGGCTCGACGTCCGCTTCATAATCGTCCGTGTCACGAAGAATGACCACGCCGATCGGGGCTAGAATTTTTGCGAGCGGCCGCAGTATCTCTGCTGTCGCCGGCTTCACCGTGCCCTGAAAACCAATCGGGTGCCCGGCGCCCGCGTCGCTTTCAATCGCGCCCACGTGGTTGGCCATGTCGGCCTTGTATTCCGTAGCGTAGGCGTTGGCCCCGCGCGAACCGTTTTCCTCGTTCATCCAGGCGATTACGCGCAAGGTTCGCTTTGGGCGCAGGCCGAGCTGTTTGCACAAATTCGCCGTTTGCATCGCGACCGCGATGCCGGAGGCGTCATCGATGGCGCCTGTGCCCAGGTCCCAGGAATCCAGATGCCCGGAAGCGATTGCGATCTGTTCGGGGTGCTCGCTTCCCTTCAAATCGGCGATCACGTTATAGCTAACCGCGTCCTCAAGCGTTTGCGGAGTGAGAAGAAGGTGCATAACGACGCGGCCTTGGCGCGTCAGGTCGGCCAGGAGGTCCGCGTCCTCGGCGGTCACGGCCGCGGCGGGGATGCCCGCTGGTTGGCTGTTCCCAGTGTGCGGCAAGCGGTAGTCGGCGCTGCCGACCGAGCGAATCAGCGAGGCCACCGCTCCCAGCTCCTTGGCCGCCTTGGCGCCTTCGCGGCGATACACGACGGCATTCTCATACGCTTTAAAACCTTCACCTTGCGCGGCCATTTGCACATCGTACTTTTCGTTGATAAGGACGATGCGTCCGGCAATTTTTTCACGGCCGAGCGCCGCCAGCTCGTCGAAATTGTTGACCACGACGACTTCGGCGTCGAGTCCTTCCGGCGGGGTCGCCGCGCTGTTACCCAATGCGGCCAGCACAATTTTTTGCGCCGTGCCGGGCGCCTGTCCGGGGAAAACTGTAAGGCGGGCTTGCTCTTCGCCCCGGACCCAATGCGGCACCATGATTTTCTGAAGTTTCACGTCAAGACCCAGGCGGCGCAATTCCCCGGAAACATATTCAACCGCTTGCTGTGCCTGGGGCGAACCGGAAAGCCGCGGGCCGATGTTCTCGGTCAGATGCGCCGCCTGGCGGTAGGCATACTCGCTCGAAAGGGCCGCATCGCGCAGCCTCTCGAGATCGGCAATGAGTTCCGGCGGCCAGGCAGCCGGGGGAGATGGCTGCTGCGCCCGCGTTTCGTGAAGGGGCGCCGCCAGCGCGAGAGCGCACGTCACACAGAGAGGAATCGCTCTGAGCAATTGCATCCGTATTGGTTTCGGCATGAGCCGCCTCCAAGTTTGCTGCCGCACAGGATGGCACGGGAGAAGGGCGGGGCGCAGCAAAATTATCGCGCCACGAAAAATTCAGACCGTGTGCCTCATCAAGCGTTCGGGTTTTCAGCCACCGTCTGCGAGTAGCTTGGGGCATGCAAGCCTTTGTGGCGCCGGCGTCCCGCTGGCGGTTTTGGGGTATGTGAGGGCCGGAAAAGCGGCCGGCGAGACACCGGCGCCACAAGAATCTTCGCGTCTTCGAGGATTGGATGAGTTACGTTTCGCGGACAAAAGTGGTTCCGTGAAGCGCGGGTCAAGCGCGCGGAATGGCTGGAAAATAACGCTCGTCCAGGATTTTGCGATGGTGAAGTTCGTGGCCCGCGATGAGGTAGGCGAGCGCGAGAACCGTCACGGGATTGTTGCTGGCGACGCCGCGGCGCAGCCACGCTTCTTCGTCGAGCGAGCGGAAGAGGGCCAGGCTTGCCTGGCGCACGTCCGCATACTCCTCCGCGACATCCGCGAGCTTGCGCCCGCTGAAGCGCGCGCCGCGCACGTAATCGTCCTGCTCGAAACCGGCCAGCGGCGTTTGGTCCCCGCGGGCGATACGCAGGGCGCGATACGCAAAGACTCTCTCCGCGTCGGCCACGTGCCCGAGCACATCCTTCACGCTCCACTTGTCGGGCGCATAACGGAAATTGCCGTCGCGCTCGCTTCGGCCCGAGAATAACGTCACGGTTTGTTTAAGTTGGGTGGCAAGCGCCTCGACAATGTCATCGCCGGCTACCAGTACAACGTATTGCTCCGCGTACGGCGCGTAATCGCCCGGTGCGGGCCTGGTTTTCGTCATCATCATTCACCTGCCGTCCCGAAAGGTCGTCCCGTTCCCCGCGAACTTGGGACCGCGTCTTGCTTGCTGTATGATTCCATGCCGTGAATATACTCCTTCTGAGCGAAATAGAAACCCGGGTGCTGGGCTCGCTCGTGGAAAAAGAACTGACCACGCCGGAATATTATCCGCTTTCCCTGAATGCGCTCGTCAACGCGTGCAACCAGAAATCCAATCGCGATCCCGGCATGAATTTGGACGAAGACGCCGTGCATGAGGCCTTGCGCGCCCTGGAAAAAAAGGGCCTGGCGGGCCCCGCCGACAACATGGTCAGCCGGGTGAGCAAGTACGAGCATCGCCTCCAGGAAGCGTATAACTTCACGCGGCACGAAACCGCCCTGCTAGCCGAGTTGCTGCTTCGCGGCCCGCAGACGCCCGGCGAATTGCGCAGCCGCGCCGACCGCATGCACAAATTCGATGACCTGGGCATCGTGATGTCCACGCTGCAGCGGCTGATGAAGCGCGAGCCGCCGCTCGTCAAGGTGCTTCCCCGGCAGCCGGGCACGAAGGAAGCGCGCTACGCGCACCTGCTCAGCGGCGATGTGGAAGCGCCGCCGGCGGCGGAATCAGGTTCAGGGGTTGCCGTGGGAAGCAGCGCGAATAGCGGAGAGAGGATTGCACGCCTCGAGGATCAGATGGAAAATCTTCAGTCGGAAATCGCGGAATTGAAAGAGCAATTCGCGGCGTTTCGGAAGCAATTTGAGTAGTGATTTAGTAGGACGGGCTTCAGCCTGTCTGCTTTTGATTTTCTGAGCTCCAAAACCCGACAGGCTGAAGCCCGTCCTACTTAGTTCGGCCCCGTCGTGAACGCCAGCGTCAGCAAGGTTTTCTGTTCGAGTTCGTGGGCCTTGGCCGAGCCGGTGGCCGGGCTGGCGCTTGCGGAGCGCTTCACCGAACGCACGGGAATATTCGGAATGAAGTGCTGGATGCGCGGAAGGACGTACGACAGCGCGCCCATGTTGGCCGGCTCTTCCTGAACCCAAACGATTTCGCGCGCGTTCGGATGGCGCTCCATCTCCGCGCGCAGTTCATTTTTCGGAAAGGGATAGAGCTGGTCGAGAAACAGGATGGCGGTATTGGTATCGCCGCGCAGTTTGCGCTCCGCGCGTAATTCGTGGCCGATTTTTCCGCTGCAGATCAAGACGCGCTCGGCGGACCCGACTTCACGATCGGGCACCACCCATTCAAATCGCGGGCGCTGAAAATCCTCGATGGGCGAAGACGCGTCGGGATGGCGCAGCATGCTTTTGGGCGTGAAGACGATCATCGGCTTGCGCCAGCGCCGCAGCGCCTGCCGCCGCAACAATTGAAAATATTGCGCCGCGTTCGACGGCTGGCACACTTGTATGTTGTCTTCGGCCGCGAGCTGAAGGTAACGCTCGATCCGCGCGCTGGAATGCTCGGGTCCTTGCCCTTCGTACCCGTGCGGCAGAAGCAGGCCCACGCCCGACGGCAAATCCCACTTGTCTTCCGCCGCGCTGATGAACTGGTCGATGATGATTTGCGCGCCGTTGGCGAAATCGCCGAATTGCGCCTCCCACAGCACCAGGGCCTCGGGATAGTCGCGGCTGTAACCGTATTCAAAACCGAGTACCGCGGCTTCCGACAGCGTCGAATTATAGATTTCGCAGCGCGCCTGTCCGGGCGCGAGATGCTCGAGCGCCACGTACTGCGCCTCGTTGCGCGTATCGACGAGGGCCGCGTGCCGTTGGTTGAACGTGCCGCGCCGCGTGTCCTGTCCCGTGAACCGCACCGGCGTTCCAGCCAAGAGCAGCGTCCCGAAAGCCAGCGCTTCCGCCATGCCGTAGTCCACGGGCCGCTGGCCGTGCCCCATTTCGGCGCGCTGCTCGAGCAGTTTTTTTAGTTTCGGATGGATCGCGAAATCCGGTGGATAACTTGTCAGTAAATCCGTGATTTTCCCCAGGTCCGCGGGCGCGACTCCCGTGTCCACTTCATAGGCGCTGTCGTAGCGCCCCCGCTTGTAGGGCGACCAGTACGCGGGCAGCCTGCGCAGGCGCGGCTTTTTCTGCATCTCGCTCGCGGCCTGGTGCGCGCTCTCGAGTTCGTTGCGCACGGCGGTGACCGTCGCCGATGGATCCACGCCGATTTCCCTTGCGTAGATCTGCCAGAGCTGCGGATGGTCCTTGATCTTGGCGTACAGAAGGGGCTGAGTGATGGTGGGGTCGTCCACTTCGCTGTGTCCGTGCCGTCTGTATCCGATCACGTCGATCACCACGTCGCTGCCGAACGTGGTGCGGTAATCGAGCGCGATTTGCCCCACGCGCACGACCGCATCCGGATCCTCTCCGTTTACGTGAAAGATGGGAACATCCTGGCGCTTGGCGAGCGAAGAGGCGAAGCGCGAGGATTGAAATTCCCGCGGCTCTGTGGTGAAGCCTAGCAAATTATTCACGATCACGTGGATCGTGCCCCCGACCGAATACGCTTCCACATCCGCCAAATTCAGTGTCTCCGCCCAAACCCCCTGCCCGGCGAAGGCTGCGTCTCCGTGCAGGACGATTGGAAGGACTTTTTTGACACCCACGGGAATGCCGGCGCGGGCTTGCTTGGCGCGCGCGCGGCCCACGACGACGGGATCGACCGCTTCGAGATGGCTTGGATTGGAAGCCAGGTGAACGCTGAGTTTGCGCCCTTCGCGCGTGCGGTAATCCCCCGTTGCGCCGACGTGATATTTCACGTCGCCGCTGCCCAGCACGCTGCGTGGGTCCACATCCTCGAAGCCCGCGAAGATATCGGCGGCGCGCTGGCCCGCGATGTGCGCCATCACGTTCAGCCGCCCGCGATGGCTCATTCCGAGCACAATTTGCTCCGCGCCCGCCGCCGAAGCCGCGGAGAGCACCCGGTCGAGCAGCGGAATCACCGCGGTGACGCCTTCGAGCGAAAATCTCTTGCTCCCCAGGTAGCGCGCCTGAAGCACTTGCTCGAAAAGCTCGGCGCGAATTAATCGTTCGAGGATAAAGGCGCGATCGGGCCGCGGCGGCTCGCACTCCAGGCGCTGGGCAATCCAGCGGCGGCGCTGCGCATCGTCAATGTGCACGAATTCGGCGCCAATCGTCCCGCAATAGTATTTTCGCGCCGCGGCTGCGACCGGGCCCTCGGTGATCAGCTCGGGATGCACGAAAGGCGTCAGGAAGCCCAGCGGATCTAGATTCGCCGCAAGATAGCCCCAGCGACGGTAGCCCTCGAACACGCCCTCCGCCTCGGCATTTTTCTCGGCAATTACTTCCTGCATTTTCGTCGTTTCCCCTATTGTCTAACTGCGCGAAGTCCAACAATCCATTCTACCAAACGCGCGGCCTCGGAAGCGTCCGGGAGACAATTTGGATCCGGAGTTTCTCGAAATGTCTGGAAATCGTTGCTCTCGCTTTTCAGCCGATACACAATTGCGAGGTGAGGTCGTCGTGCTCCGCATCACACCAGTTCTCACCGAGAAGAGCGTTTCACAGGCGCGAAATTTGTTCCGCGAATATGCCTCTATGCCGGGAGTGGCGCCGTGCATCGAAGATTTTGAAAAAGAGGTAGCCGGGTTACCCGGGTCCTACGCTCCTCCCGGCGGGAGGCTCCTTCTGGCCATCCAGGAAAACCCAGGAAGCATGGGAGAGGCTATCGGTTGCGCGGCGTTACGCAAATTTGAAACAGCCACATGCGAAATGAAGCGTCTGTATGTACGCCCCGCGTTGCGCGGCAAAGGCGCCGGGCGAGAACTGGTGAGCGCGTTGATCGCAGAGGCGCGATCCATTGGCTACCAGAGGATGCTGCTGGACACGCTTGCGACAATGAAAGAAGCGCACAAGTTATATCGAACACTCGGATTTCGGGAAATTCCCTCGTATCAAAAGAATCCGCTCGCCAGCGCGCTTTTCTTCGAGCTCTTGTTGGAGTGAGCCTTGGTGAAACAGGCTTCACAGGCTGCTAAAAAAGTAGTTATTTTTGTCATTCCGAGCGAAGCGAGGAATCTCTCTGAGGGTTGCGCCCATGAAAAGAAAGAGAGATTCCTCGCTTCGCTCGGAATGACAAAATCGTGGGGGGACTTTTCCGCAGCCTGTGAAACCTGTGCCACTGATCCCTATCCCCCAAAGATCTGCTGCATCTTCCCCGCAAGTTCGAAATCGTTTTTCGTCAGCCCGCCGGCGCTGTGTGTGGACAAATCCACGGTGACCTTGTTCCAGGAATTGGACCAGTCCGGATGATGGTCCATCTTTTCCGCGGCAAGCGCGACGCGCGCCATGAACCCGAAGGCCGCCGAAAAATCCTTGAACTCGAACACGCGGTGCAGGGTTACGTTCACCACGCTCCAGCCGCTGAGCTTGCGCAATTCCGTCGCAACTTCGCTTTCCGAAAGTTTCGTCGCTGCCATGGAGCCCTCCTCAAACGTCTGGGGCATTATCCGCCTCGGGCAAAAATGGAGCAAGTAAGGGGAACCGGCCGGAATGGGGTGTGGCAGAACACCAATCGGGAGGTTGGCGTGCCCGGGATATCGAAACCACGTTCCGACATCAACTTTGGAAATCAGGCTGACTTCAAATCCGCGGAAACCTTGGGCAAATCGGCAAGCAAGGCTTTTCTTCACACGCGAAAAGGGGTAACTTACTGTCTCGCGCAATGATTTAAAAGATGACCTAAAAGACAAAACGGATTCCGCGGGGAAAAAGGTTGCGGAAATTCCGCCAACTTGGCCGCTACAAGGAGCTTTTCAATGAAAAAACTGATTCTGTTTCTCAGCCTCGCGATCCTAATCCCTGCGCGCGCTTCATGGGCGCAACTCGCCCCTCCGAATGCCCTAGGCGTGACCATGGGCCACGTGCATTTTGTGGTGGCGGACCCGGACGCAGGCAGGACGTTCTGGACGGCGATGGGAGGCGTCCCGCTCAAGGATAAGGTGGGCAACAACGATGTGTACAAATTCCCCGGCGTCTTTATCTTTGTGCGGAAGGGCGACGCGACCGCCGGCAGCGTGGGATCGATCGTGAATCACATTGGTTTTCATGTGCCGAATACCACCGATGCGCTGGCCAGGTGGAAAGCCGCGGGACTCAAGACGGAAGTCGGACCGAACCCGGGCCAGGGCTTCGTGTATACGTGGGACGGGGCGACGCGCATCGAGATTTTGGAAGACAAGACGCAAACCGTGCCCATCGCCTTTCACCACGTGCATTTCTTTGTCGCGGACTCGGCGGGCGGCTCGAACGTGCTGGAGATGCAATCCTGGTACGCCAAGATGTTCGGCGCCAAGCCCGGGAAGCGCGCGCAATTCGATGCCGCGGATTTACCGGGAGTGAATCTTACCTTTTCAAAATCAGATACGCCGACCGTGACCACCAAGGGGCGCGTCCTGGATCATATCGGATTCGAGGTCGTGAATCTCGAAGCGTTTTGCAAAAAGGCGGAGGCCAACGGGGCAAAGTTAGACATGCCTTATACCAAGCGGCCCGACCTGGGCCTCTCGCTCGCGTTCATCACCGATCCCTGGGGAACGTACATCGAGCTGAACGAAGGGTTGGACAAGCTGTAGGAGTGGCGCAGGCTTCAGCCTGTGGGTTTTGGTTATTGCACGCAGTAAAAAGAGCCTGGCTGACAACTGGATTTCGCAAAGGCCAGCGGCTGAAGACGTGCCCTACAAAGATCTTGCAGCTGCCACAACCGCTATTCCACCTGGCTTCGGTTTGACGGGGTGCGCCGGCCAGCTTGGGGTTTGCTTTTTGCGAGGAGACACAATGGCGAAGCTGGCTTTGGTGTACGGTATGCGGCTGTTCCCCGCGGACGAATTGGGTGAAGTCGGAGAAGCGGGCATCACGCTGAAGGATGGGCGCAAGGCCCGCGTGACCATGCACTTGATCGAAGGAAGCAAGGAGCAGATCGAGGAGACGCTGCGGCAATCGATGGAAGCGTTTTTCGAGATGTATCCGGAGATTTAAAGTGGGACGGGCTTCAGCCTGTCTGCTTTTGACTTTTTGCTACTAAACGCGTGGCAAACGGCGGGCAATTCGTCTTCTGAAAAAATTCAAAACCAGACAGGCTGAAGCCCGTCCTACCTACCGATTTCCAAAATTTTCGGGATCGAAATCGGCGGAGCCTGGGGCGACTGCGTTGGAAGTGACCAGCACCACGCTCTGTCCCGTCAGCTCGAAGCGTTTCCTGCACTTGCGGCAGGCCACGAGTTCATCCACGCGAACCATGTAGGAACGGGCCAGTGCGAAGCGCTTCTTGTCTTCTTCTCCGGCGCCGCGCGGCAGCTCGGTTTTTTTTGTGCGCACGATCCAGCGGATCGGATAGTTGTCTTCCTTGCGGCAGGCCGGGCAAGTGAGGGGGATGGTTTTGGTTTCCTGCTTTTCCAAGTAAAACTGTCGCTCGTCCATGATGTCCCTGCTCTCTCGGTGCCCGCGCCAAGCGGATCAAGCACGGGGCGATCGCATCGTTTCGCTCGTTTCACCTACGAACGACAAATCCATTGTAACAAATTCCACGCCTGCGTCGCGCCAGCGCGGGAGCCAATGCTCGAGAGCGACGAGGATGTGCTGGCGGTCGCCGCCCAAGGCGCGATGATCGCCGTCGTGCATGACAAGGATGTCGCCATGGGGCTGATCCGGGCGTGCGACGCGCGAGAGGGTTTCAATGAGGCGCTGCGGCGGCTGCGGCTTCCAGTCCCGGCAAAATTTCGACCACATCACGACGCCCTGCATTCCCGCGCGGCGAATTTCTCCCCACAGCAGCGGATTTCGGTATCCGTACGGCGGGCGCACCCAGCGCGGGGGCGCGCCGTGAACGGCCGCGGCGATGGCATTCTGGCAGCGCTCGAGCTCGGCGCGAATTCCCGCGGGCGTTTGCAGAAAAAGGTTGGCGTGCGTGTCCGTGTGATTTCCGATCGAATGCCCGCGCGCGGAAATTTCCCGGACCAGTTCAGGGCAGGCGCGCGCGAATTTCCCGATCAGGAAAAACGTAGCGCGCACGGAATAGCGGTCGAACAATTCGAGAAGCATGGGTGTGACCGCCGGATTGGGCCCATCGTCAAACGTGAGGGCGATTTTGCGCGGGGAATCCGTGTGCCGCAGTGTCGGGCCAAACAGTTCCGACGAAGGCGCCACCGCGCCCCAGGCGGCTATGCCCGCCGCGGCTACCGCGCCTCCGCACATCACTGCCGGCCAGAGATTCACTCGCCCTCCAAGCTCCAGGCCGCCATTTTCGCACGGCCTGCCCCGGCGTGCCAGGAGCCGAGTAACCCTTTCGAATAAGGTGCCGTCTAAGAGTGCACAGGGTGAAGTAAGCTTGATGCGGGGTTTCCTTCGGGCTGCGAATATTGGAACCGGGGGAGCGGGGAAACGGTATCTTCAAGGGGCTCGAAGGGGCGTGAAAGTTGTTGGTAAGAAGATTTTTAGTGCTGCTCGCGGGATTGGCCGCTTGGTTCGCCGTTTTCGGTGTTCCGCTCGCCGCGCAGGACAGTCAGAACAATTCGGACGCGAATGCGCCCATGGATTCGCAATTGGCGGGAACGGTGCGCACAGCGGACGGCACGGCTGTCCCGGGCTCGACGTTGCGCGTTATCCAGACTTCGACCGGGAAGGCGTGGGTTACCTGGACGGATGAGGACGGAAAATTCGAATTTCCCGCGCTTCCCTCGGGCCACTTCCGCGTGGAAATCTCCCAGCTTGGTTTTGCGCCCGCCACCCAGGAGGTCGACCTGCCCTCAGGCGTCAAAACGCCGATCGACCTGAAAATGGACGTGGGCACTCTCGCGGCGATTACCGCGCCTCCTGCAACGGAAAATGCGGCTAAGACGCCGAGCGCGCCAAATCCAGCGGAAAGCTCAAAATCCGCCCCTGCCGGCGCGACCGCCTCGGGCGGCGCTGCGCCTTCTACTCCGAATCAAACTACGACAGCGGCGAATAACGGCGCGACAGTGACCGCGCCTGCCGGCGGAAACAATGGCGGTGGCAACGCAGGCCAGCGAGGCGGCGGACGCAATGGAGGGCAGGGAGGCGGACGGCGCGCGTTTCAACAAGTTGGGCTAAACGGCGATAATCAAAATCCCGCTGAAATTGGGGCGGAAGATCAAACCCTTCCGGAGGCCGGCGGGCAGCTTGGACAAGCCACTTCCGCGGATGCCGTTCAGATGATCGGAACTGTTGCCATGGGCCAAATGCCGGCCGGCGGCTTCGCGCAGGCCGGGGGGCCTGGCGGTCTCGACGCGCAGGGCACATTTGGAAATGGCGGCAATGCAATTCCGGGGCAATCCGCACCTCCCGGGTTCGGCGGCGCGGGCGGCCCCGGTGGCGGCGGTGGTCCCGGCGGCGGAGGCTTCGGTGGCGGCGGGCGCGGTGGCGGTGGCGGACGCGCGCGCGGCCCTCAGGGTGGACCGCAAGGCGTCGCCGCGCTGTGGGGAGCGCAGCGAGTGTTTCGCCAGCGCATTAATCGCGTTCATTACAGCATCTACGACACGTTTGGAGACACCGCGCTCAACGCCAGGCCGTACTCTCTCTATCAGGCCAACCCTTTCAAGGTTCCCGGCTGGACCGACAGCGCCGGAATGAATATCGGCGGCCCGCTGAAAATTCCGCATATATACGACGGCAGCGACAAAACATTTTTCTACATCAATTTTGGCGGCACCTGGTCGCGCACTCCAGTGGATCAATTCGCCACCGTGCCGACGCTCGCGGAGAGAAATGGCGACTTTAGCGCGGACAATGTCCAGCTCTACAACCCGTTGTCGGACCTGACCGGCCCGAGAACGTTGATGACCAATGCCGGGTGTTACCAGGCCTCGCCGTCTTCGCCGCTGCCTCCGGTCGGCACCTGCATCCCCACAAATCTAATCAGCATGCAGGCGATCAATCTTTTGAACTACATCCCTGACCCAAATATTCCCACGACGAACGTGGCGGGGCAAACCTTCAACTATCACTTGCAGACGAATGTGCCCGGCCTCAGCAACCGGCTGAACGTGAACGTCACGCACCAGCTCTCCTCGAAGCTGAGCTTGTCGGTAAATTACAACCTCACTGACGCCACGGCGCACTCGCTGAGCAGTTTTCCCGGGATCGAGGGAGACACGTTCACGCGCGGGCAGAGCGCGATTATCGGGTTGACGCAGAATTGGACCAAGACGTTCATGCACACGTCGCAATTGTATTATTCACGCAGCCGCTCATTGGGTTTGAACGAATTTTCCGATGTAACGGACATCAGCTCCGAGCTCGGCCTGTCTGGAATATCGACCAATCCCGTCGATTACGGCCTGCCCGCGATCAACCTCACCAACTTCACCGGATTGAGCGATCCGAATTTTTCCCTGGCGCGCAGCCAAACCTATCGTTATGTCGACAGCCTCCGCTGGATGAAGGCGAAGCACACCATCACCGTGGGCGGAGAAGTGCGCAGGATGGACATCGACCGCGACTCCGATCCCGCGCCCAACGGCCAATTTTCATTTACCGGCTTGATGACCAGCCAGCTCACTGCCGCGGGCACTCCCGTCGCTTCTCCGGCCAATTGCCAGACGCCTGCCGCGACCGCGCCGTGTATCGGAAGCGATTTCGCGGATTTTCTTTTGGGATATCCCGCCAATACGAAGGTTCAATACGGCGATACCGCGACGTACTTTCACAACTGGGGATTCGTCGGCTATGCCAGCGACGATTTTCACATGTTCCCGAAATTTACAGTGACGTATGGCTTGCGATACGAGGCCTTCACTCCGCCCACGGAACTCAACGGCCACATCGCGAATCTCGAAATCGCTCCGGACTTTTCCCAAGTGGTGGCTTGCGTTACGCCGGTTCCGCAGGGGGCTTGCGTCGTAGGTTCGACGCCCTCGCTCTTCCACGGACACTACAACAATTGGGCGCCGCGCATTGGCATCGCCTGGCAGCCGCCCGGAAAATGGTTTTCGGGGCAGCACCAGCTTACGCTTCGTGCGGGTTTTAGCATGTTTTACGTCGAGTCCTATCTGAATACGCTGGTGAGCGAGATGGCCAACCAGCCGCCCTGGGCCACGGCTAGCACGCTGACCCAGCAGACGGCGACAACCGTGCCGCTGAGCTTCTCCACGAATTTGTCTTCGGCCACGCCGGGCACGGTGACCAATACCGTGGCCGTGAATCCCTTGTATCAAGTTCCCTACGCGATGATTTGGAATGCCGGCTTCGAGTATAATTTGACGCGCAGCGCATTCCTCGAAGTGATGTACACGGGCACGCGCGGCGTCCATCTTGACCAGCTCCTCGGATTCAGTTCGGTGACCAACGGGACGACCAATGCGGCAGGCTTCACCTACGATACCACCGGCGCATTCTCCGACTTCAACGCGTTGCAGGTGCGCTTGCAAAAGCGCATGACGCACGGCCTGATGTTCATGGCACGATATACCTACTCGAAGTCGCTCGATGACGCCAGCACAATCGGCGGAGGCGGGCAAACGGTGATCCAGGACAATGCCGATCCGCGCGCCGATTACGGGATCTCTTCTTTCAACATGACGAATCAGTTCCTCGGCCAGACCAGTTACGCGCTCCCGTTTGGCGACCGCCAGCGCTTCGCCACTAAGGGTTGGGAGAAAAATGTGTTCGGCGCGTGGCGCGTGAATGCCTCGGCCACCGTGAATTCCGGCACTCCTTACACGGTCCGAGTTTTCTCGACAAATCAAGCGTGCCAGAATGTTCCGGGAACGAACTCCGAAAGGGCCGACCAGTCCGGCAATGCCGCGCTGACAAATCCGACGGTGCAGGAATGGTTCAACACGTCTCTTTTCGCCATTCCCACCGGTTGCTTCGGGGATGCGCCGCGAAATTCGGTGATTGGCCCCGGCACGTTTACGATCAATTCGGGATTGACCAAGACAGTTCAATTCGGGCGCGACGGGCTGCGGCGGCTCGACTTCACCTGGAATACGTCGAACCTGCTGAACCATCCAAATTTTTCCGGGCTGTCGACGGTGCTTGGATCCAAAACTTTCGGTGAAATTACGAGCGTCTCGGCCATGCGAGCCATGACGTTTACGACCAGGGTGAATTTCTGATGGGCGCGCAAAAAACAATTTGGCGGCGTGTGCTGGCCTCGCTGGCTGCAGCCTCTTTGATCGTGGCGCCGCTCGGCGCACAAAATTCGCAGCCGCCGGCGCAGCCCCAAACGCAGCAACCGCAGGTAATCCCCGTAAATCCGCGCCAGGCTCCGGCCGCGCCGCCCAAGAACAAACCGGCGGCGGGCGGCAAAGGGGCCATACGCTCGACCGTCAGCCTCGTGGAAATCGACGTGCAAATCACCAACCGCGACGGCAAGCCGGTGAAAGGGCTGAAGCAGGAGCAGTTCACGGTCACCGAAGACGGCAAGCCGCAAAAAATATCGTCGTTCGAGTACAACGACATCGAGCAGGTGGAAACCGCGGGAAAAGGGGATGAGGCGCCCATCACCGTGCCGCTCGGGACGATCACTTCTCCTGAGGAAATCAAGGCGGTGGTGCGCGATCACAGGATGATCGTGATGTTCTTCGACCTCTCTTCGTTGGTAGCGGAAGATTTGCTGCGCTCGACCCGCGCCGCGCAGAAATATCTCCAGGAGCAGATGAGTCCGGCGGATCTGGTGGCCGTCGTGGTCTTCGGCAACACACTGAAGGTCGTTGTGAATTTCACCAACGACCGCGATTTGCTCAAGCAAGCCGTCGACGCGATCGTTCCCGGCCACGAAGCGGCGCTTTCAACACTGGCCGATGCGGCGGCTGCTGCCGATGGGGAAACGCCTGTCACCGAAGACACCGGTGCCGCGTTCACGGCCGACGATACGGAATTCAACGTGTTCAACACGGACCGCAAGCTGGCCGCCGTCGAGGCGCTGTGCGAAGTGCTCGAAGGAATTCCGGGGAAAAAGTCGATCATTCAATTCACCAGCGGAATCACGCAGACCGGCGAGGAAAATCGCTCCGAGCTGATCGCCGCGACCAACTCTGCGAACCGCTCGAACGTGGCCATCTACAGCGTGGATTCGCGAGGGCTGCTTACCGCGACTCCCGGAGGCGACGCCAGCACGGGCGCGTCGGCGGGCACCGCGATGTTTAACGGCATGACCGTCATATCGCAGAGCCAGTCGCGGCAGGATTCGCGCGACACCCTGGCCACGCTTGCCGGAGACACCGGCGGGCGCACCTTTTTTGACGTGGGAGACTTTGGCAAGGTTTTTCAGAGCGTGCAGAATGACAATTCAGGTTATTATCTGCTGGGATACTATAGCACGAACGCGGCCAATGACGGCGCGTGGCGGCGCGTCCACGTAAAAATCGAGCAGCTTCCCGCTGGCGTGCACGTTCGCGCGCGCGAGGGTTATTACGCGCCGAAAAATTTTGGAGTCTATACGACGGAAGACCGCGAGCGGCAGCTCGAGGAAGCTTTCACGTCGGACAATCCCGAGGTGGACCTGCCGCTGGCCGTGGAAACCGCGGAGTTCCGGCTGAATGCCGGCCAGGTGTTCGTGCCGATCTCGGCGAAACTCGCGCCCAGCGCGCTGCAATGGGCGCAGAAACGCGGCAGCCGCGAAACGGCGTTCGATTTCGCGGCCGAAGTGCGCGACGCGAAATCGAACCGCGTGGTGGGCGCGCTGCGCGACACCATCACGGTGAAAATCGGCACGGAACATTTCCAGGACCTGCAGCAGCGCGCGCTCGTTTATCAGGGCGGCATCATTCTCGCCCCAGGCGAGTACAAATTGAAATTCCTGGCGCGCGAAAACGAGTCCGGGCGAATCGGCACCTTCGAGGAGAAGATTTCGATCGCACCGCCGCAGTTCGATCGCCTCCAGGTCAGTTCCTTGCTGCTGTCCAGCCAAGTAGAATCCGTGCAGAACGCTGCGCAGATCAAAACGCAAGCGCTCGCGCAGGACGCCAAAATGAAATCGTCGCCGCTGGACGTGGGCGGCGAGCGAATCATTCCCAGTGTGACGCGCGTTTTTACAGGCGAGCAAACTCTGTACGTTTTCTTCCAGGCCTACGCCCCGCAGAAGGCCGATGCAAACTCCCTGCGCGCGGGACTGGTATTTTTCCGCAATGGGCAGCGCCTCTCGGACACGCCGATGGTAACGCCCACGGAATACGACGAGAAGAGCCGCACCGCGTCCTTCCGCCTCAGCCTCCCGCTCTCGGCACTTGCCGCGGGCCGCTACACCGTGCAGGCCATCGTCGTCGACGCCGGGACGGCGTACGCCGCTTTCGCGCGCAATTATTTCGCCCTCAGGCCTACGTCCAAGCCCGCCGCGTCCGCGACGATCCCTCCTCCGCCCCGCAATTGACCACGGTTGCCCGCGCTCGACTATTTCGTTTCCCACGGATATGAGGTTGTCATTCCGAAGACTTCTGGCGCTGGGATCGGATGCAGATCGCGCGCGACTTGCGCCCCGGAAGTTGCCCCCAACCTAACCTCCGTCCATGGCAGTTCCCGAAACGAGAAACGTGCGCCAACGTGTATTCCCGAACTGGGCCGTTTCTGAATCACTCGTTTCGACTTGGCACTCAGCGCCAGATACACGCATTCCTTCCGCAAACTTGTTTAGCTCTAAGAGATACCCACGCCTCGAATTAGAGATCGCGCGAAAATTATTCCCTTCAAATCCGAATGGCGCGATTAGTGCTCAACATTCAATCAGGAAATAGGAACCGTCACCAAGCTGGGCTGCCATTCGAGCGGTTGTGCGAATGAAATCGGTACCTGTTTCGATTCGTTGTCACGCTTTCTATTTCTTCTAATCCTGAGACGCGGAGCGAATGATTTTCCAAATGAGCTCCGTGATGTAACGAATGTAGCCGCGCCTTGCTTCTCTCCGCACGCGGACCGATGTGGGAGTATCCATGAATTCTCTCCTGAGAAGTGTTTCCCAGATGATGAACACGGCGCTCCTGCTGGCGGTCATCCTGGTCGCCGTCCTGGTAGGCATCGCCTTGCTGCTTTTGTTCCTGGTAGGGCGGCGCGCGTGGCAGCATTTTCGCATCCGTCGGTTTGAAACCATCTCATTTAAAATTCACGCGCATTGGCGGGAAATCGTAAGGGGAGAAATCCCCGCGGAAGAGTGGCGGACGAATACCCTGCGCTGCGAAATCGTGCGGTCGATCGTGATCCAGGAGATTGGCGCGGCGACGGACAAGGACCGGCCCGGGCTGCAAAAATTCCTGCGCGAGAGCGGCCTGGTGGATCTCTGCATCGAACGCGTGCGTCGAGGGCGCGGGGCGGACCGGCGCCGCGTAATGCTCGACCTTGGAGCGACGCGTTTGCCGGAAGGGATTGCCCCGCTGTCCGAATTGCTGAAAGAAGGGCAACTGGATACGCGCATGGCGGCCGTGCAGGCCCTCGGCCGAACGCGCCTCGCGGAAGCGGCCGAACCCATACTCGAGAGGTTCATGGCCGGTGGACTCAAGGTCCCCGCCGGCCCCCTCACCAACGCTCTAATGCGCTGCTACATGGATCAACCGAAAGCGATTCTGCCATATCTGCGCCGCTCCCAGGGCGAATCGCGCGAACTTCTTGCCCATGTGGCCAGCGAATTGGCCACGCCAGACATGGCGGCTGAAATCTTTCTTCTGGCAGAAGATCCGCTGCCGGAGGTTCGAGCCTGCGTCGCGAGGGCCTTGGCCGTCGCGCCGCTGCCATTGGCGATTCCGGGGCTCGCGAAGCTGGCTCGCGACGGCGTTTGGTTCGTGCGCCTGCGCGCCGTCACGGCGCTCCATCAAATTCAGCAGCCGCGCGCGATCCCCATCTTGCTCGAAGCGATGCGCGACTCCAACCAGCTGGTTCGAATCAGGGCGGCGGCAGCGCTGACCAAATTTGAACACGAAGCCGTGGAAATTCTGCAGCACATCGTCGATTCGCGCGACCACGACGCACTCCATGCGGCGATCTCTGCATTCGAGCTCGGCGGCGGTTTCGAAAGAGTGATGGCGCAGCTTGCCGATCCGGCGCTGCATGATGAAGCCGCCGCTCGGCTCCTCAGCGCGCTCCGCGAAGGCATGGCGGGGCTTTGGAGCGCGCACCCTGCCGATCCCGTGGTTGAATCCGTGTTGCCGTAGGCACAAGTAGGACGGGCTTCAGCCTGTCGGTTTTCGTAATCCCGCACAAATCAAAAACCCGCAGGCTGAAGCCCGCGCCACTTTCACTCCCACGGCAGGCCGACGTAATTTTCCGCGAGCGTCGTCATCGCGGCGCGCGAGCTGGTCACATAATCGAGCTCCGCGATCTGGCGGCGACGATCGAAAGCGTTGTCCGTATCGAAACGGTGGAGCATGGACGTCATCCACCAAGAGAAGCGTTGCGCTTTCCACACGCGGCGCAGGCACGTTTCGGAATAGCGGTCGAGCCAATGAGTTTCTCCAGCCGCGTAGAATTCCGTGAAGGCTTGCGCCAGGATGCGAACGTCCGCCACGGCTAGATTCAGGCCTTTGGCGCCCGTGGGCGGCACAATGTGCGCGGCGTCGCCAGCCAGAAACATTTTGCCGTATTGCATCGGCTCGACGACGTAGCTTCTCATTCCCGCGATGTTTTTCTGAAAGATGGGGCCTTCGTTGACTTTCCAGCCGCCGTCCGCGGCGACGCGCGCGTGCAGTTCGCTCCAGAAGCGATCGTCGGGCCACGCTTCGATGTCTTCATCGAAAGGCACCTGGAGATAGAGGCGGCTGATTTCGCGAGAGCGCATGGTCAACAAAGCGAAGCCGCGTTCGCTGTAGTTGTAAACCAATTCGTCCGAGGACGGTGGCGCTTTCGCCAGGACGCCCAGCCAGCCGAACGGGTACTCCCGGTTAAATTCGGTAAGCACGCCCGCGGGAATGCTGGGGCGGCAGATTCCATGAAAGCCGTCGCAGCCGGCGATGAAATCGCAATGGATTACTTCCGCGTCGCCCGCGGCGCGAAAACGGATGGACGGCGCCGCGGTATCCAGGCCGTGCACGCTGACGTCGCTCGCCTCAAAAATAATTGGGCCGCCCGATTCGAGCCGCGCCGCGACGAGATCCTTGATCACTTCGTGTTGTGCGTAGATCGTGACGGTTTTTCCTCCGGTCAGATCGTCGAAGTCGATGCGGTGGCTGCGCCGGTTGAATCGCAGAGCGATGCCGTGATGGGTGAGCGCTTCGCGCTGGAGGCGTTGTCCCACGCCGGTTTCGGTGAGCAGATCGACGGTGCCCTGTTCGAGCAGGCCCGCGCGCACGCGCTCCTCGATGTATTTCCTGCTGCGCGTTTCCAGCACGATGGATTCGATTCCCCGCAGGCGGAGCAGGTGAGCGAGGACGAGCCCTGCCGGACCCGCCCCGACAATGCCGATTTGCGTGCGCACGGTTTCCCTTTCGCTGCGGACGATTCGTTCGGAACTACGCGCAGTTTAGTCACACAAGGCGCGCCTTGTCCACGGCGCGCATGGACAAAATAAAATGCAAACCAAAAAGTTCGCAGCAATTCAAGCAGGGGTTATTCGTTCGAGATGGGCCGGAGGACGGCGACGGCGAAGTGCGCCAGGAACGGGGCGCCTTCATCGAGCTGCAGCCAGCGCACGCCACAATGGTCTTTCAGATATTTTCCAACGCGCGCTTCGTTGATGCCCAGATGCTCGGCGAGTTTTTCCTTCAGGTTTGAGCCCTCGCGGCTGCCGCGGCCGCTGCGTAGCATGTTCCCGATCCCCACGCGCAGAGTCTGGCACGATTCGGCGTAATAGTAAGTGGTCAAGTCCGTGTCCGTAATGAGGAAGACGCCGGGACCGGCGGGCGCTTCGTCGGCCTGCTCGAGCGAATGCAGGGAGCAAGCCAGAAGACGGCGCAGTTGAGACTCGAGTTGCGCCATGCGCGAGGAAAGCGCGGGATCGCCGGAGCGAACGCGCGCGGACATGGAAGAGCCGGAACGGGGGACAGGCTCGTAGCCGCGCGCGGGTTCCTCTTCGCGGACTCGAGAATCCGCCGCGATCTCCGCCGACGCTGCGGGATGAGCTACGGGAAGCGTTCGCGGCTCCGCGGCGCGGTCGAACATGGATGGCGGAGCGACTGGCGCAACTGGCTCAGCCAGCGCAGGAGCGGCTGGGCGCAGACCTTTGTGCCGGCCGCGCCCGCCACGGCGCCCACGGCGCCTGCGGCGGTGGTCCGGGCCGGTCTCAGAAGGCTGAGCCGCGGCTACGGCGGGGGCTGCCGCCGGCTGTTCGAAAACGGATTCTTGCTCACCCTCGCTCATCTCTTCCTCGGTTTCGTTAGGCTGCTCTTCGGAAAATTCCGCAATAATCGGCTCCAATCGGGTTACCGGCTCCGCCGTGATTTCGCTGACGGCCACGCCAGCGGCTGCGGCCGGCGTCACCGGAATGGGCGCGCCCAGGCGGGTTAGGCCTTCTTCCGCTTTCAGTTTCCACTGCGGGCGGCGGAAACGTTCGGCGGCCGTGGTGTACCATCGAACGGCTTCCGGGAGCGTGCCTGCCTTCTCATAAATCTGCGCAAGTTCGAACGCCACCATGGCGTCGTGCGTTCGTTCATACAAAGCGGATAGCTGGCCGGGAGGATCCGCGCTGGTCCGTGCTTTGCGGATGCGTGCCTGGATTTGTCGCCAATCGCTCACTGGCCCATATTGTAACAGTCGCGCCGACGCTGGGCCATAGCTACTCGCGGATATGTCCCCGGAGAGGTTCGCCTTCAGTGGCGCGGGCTTCAGCCTGCGGAATTTTCGGCCGAGCAAAACCAAAACCCGCAGGCTGAAGCCCGCGCCACGGCTGTTTATACTCTACGTACTTACCTGATTGAGAAGCTTGATAGAATCGGCGTCCAACTCGATCTCGACGGAGGCAATTAGATCCTTCAACTGCCCCAGATTCGTTGCGCTCACGATAGGCGCCGTAATGCTGGGGCGCGCCAGGAGCCACGCGAGAGAAATGGCGGCGGGCGTGGATTGGTATTTCTTCGCGACCTGATCGAGCGCATCGAGAATCCGGAAGCCGCGCTCGTTGAGATACTTGGTCACGTTGTGCCCGCGAGCTTTGCCGGCTGCGTCCTTCTCCGAGCGGTATTTACCAGTGAGGAAACCAGCGGCCAAAGGGAAGTAATTAATGACGGCGAGGTCTTCCTTTTCGCAGATCTGCTCGAGGCCGCCTTCGTAATCCGCGCGCTCGATGAGGCTGTAATTCGGTTGCAAAGTCTGATACGCGGGCAGACCGAATTTCTTGCTGGTCTCGAGCGCCGCGGCGAGCCTTTCCGCCTTGTGGTTGGAGGCCCCGATGGCCCTGACTTTTCCTTGCTTGATTAGTTCCGCGTAAGCGCCCAAAGTTTCTTCCAGCGGCGTGCCCGGATCGTCGGTGTGAGACTGGTAGAGATCGATGTAGTCCGTTTGCAGGTGCCGCAGCGAATTTTCCGCGGAACTCAGGATGTGGGATTTCGACAGGCCTTTTGTCCCGTCTCCCATTTCCATGCCTACCTTGGTGGCGACGAAGATGTCATCTCGATTCCCTTTTCGCTTCATCCATTCGCCGATAATCGCTTCGGACTCTCCGCCTTTGTGGCCGGGCACCCACTTGGAGTAGGTGTCGGCGGTATCGATGGAATCGAAGCCGGCCTCGGCGAAGGCATCGAGCAGCTGGAAGGACGTCGCTTGATCGACAGTCCAGCCGAAAACGTTTCCTCCAAAAATGAGCGGAGAGATCTCAAATCCGGTCTTGCCCAGCTTGCGCTTTATCATCGTCTTCCTTTCTTTCTTTCGCGCTGCGCGCTTATTTCCAGATCTTGGATGAAAGTCCGGGACGAAGCGTTACACACACAGGTAGGACGGGCTTCAGCCTGTCTTCCTTTGACTTATGGCGGCATTGCAAAAATCAAAAGCAGACAGGCTGAAGCCCGTCCTACTAAAATCGACCCATGACAAATGCCAATCTCGCGGCACGGACCATCGAACTCGCGGTCGAGGCGGGGTTCGATCTATGCGGCATCGCTCCCGCAGTGGAGTTTCCGGAGCTGGCGCATCTGCAAGACTGGCTCGATCGCGGCCATGCGGGCGAAATGCGCTACTTGCATGACGCGCGGCGGCGTTCGCCCACGCATGCGATGCCGGGCGCGCGCAGCGTGATCGTCTGCGCGCTCAATTACAACACGTCGCTTCCCTCTTCGATCGATGCTCCCACGCCTGTGAACTCCCCAACAGGCCCACTCGGCTGGATCTCCCGCTATGCCTGGGGCGACGACTATCATAATGTGCTTAGCCAAAAACTCGAAGCGCTGATCCAGTCTTTGCGCCGCGATTTCCGGGAGCCCTTTGAGGCGCGCGCCTACGTGGATACGGGGCCCATCGTCGAACGCGTCGCCGCGAAATATGCGGGGCTGGGCTGGCTCGCCAAGAACACATGCCTGATCAATGAGGATCTGGGTTCGTGGTTATTCCTCGGCGCGATCGTGACCACGCTTGATTTAGGCTCCTCGCTGGACGCAGCGGAAACGCCGGCTCCGGATTTGTGCGGGAATTGCACCCTGTGCATCGACGCGTGTCCGACGGGCGCGCTCGTCGAGCCCTACGTTCTAGACGCGCGGCGCTGCATTTCCTACCTCACAATCGAGCTGCGCGGCTCGATCCCGCCCGAATTGCGTGAGCCCGTGGGCCGGCACGTTTTCGGCTGCGACATTTGCCAGGATGTTTGCCCCTGGAATCGGCGCGCGCCGGAGACGGGGCTGACGAATTTCCAGCCTCGCCGTAGCGGGGAGCGCTGGCTTTTTTCGCCGGAGCTGGAGTGGCTCGTCTCTATCGGCGAGGAAGAATTTCGCGCCGTGTTTCGCGGAAGCCCCGTGAAGCGCGCGAAGTGGCGCGGGCTGGTGCGCAATGCATGCGTAGCGATTGGAAATTCCGGCCTGCGCCCCGGCGAGTCGCGCTACGCGGAGATCCGCGCGCGGCTTTCGGAATTGGCCGCGTCCGCCGACCCCATTCTCGCCGAGCACGCGCAATGGGCGCTCGGGCGGCTTGCGATC
>Ga0302324_100004700_pt1 | contig 30101 bp, 29 predicted proteins | sample Palsa_T0_1_FD_201949 | JGI IMG/M metagenome (GOLD analysis project Ga0302324, IMG submission 201949) | Peat permafrost microbial communities from Stordalen Mire near Abisko, Sweden - Palsa_T0_1 | ecosystem: Environmental > Terrestrial > Soil > Palsa > Peat permafrost | place: Sweden: Abisko...
GACCAAGCATTTGCCATACACGCTCGACCATTCTCGCCTTCAACGTCGAATCCATGAGCTTTCGGGCTCGATTGATTGCGGCTGCGAAGCGCTCGTCGTGCAACGGCTTGAGCAGATAGTCCAATGCATGGAATTCAAATGCCCGCAATGCATGCTGCTCATGTGCTGTAAGGAAAATCACAGCGGGCAACTTTTCCATTGGCAGAACTCGAAGAACGTCAAAGCCATCCATGCCGGGCATCTGGACATCGAGAAATACTACATCCGGCGATAGGTTCATGATTTTCTCCACGGCCGATGCGCCGTCGCCGCATTCGCCGATGATTTCGACGTCCTTAAACCTCCGCAGCCTCAGAATGACCCCGCGTCTGGCCAACGGTTCGTCGTCAACAATCAGCGCGCGCACCGTTATGCCTCTTGCTTGCGTACGGCCGGACGAAAAGGTAGCTCCACGGTGACTCGACAGCCGCCCGCATCCGGCCATTCCATCCAAAATTTATGATTGCTTCCATACAGTGTTTCGAGACGCGCCGCCGTGTTGCTTTGGCCAATCCCATTCCCGGCATTTGTTTGTCGTTCCGACCCGCGCCGACCGGAGTTGCTAATAACCACGCGCAACCAGTCATCGTGGAAATCGGTTTTTATGCCAATCGCGCCACCCTCGACCAGCGGCGCCACGCCATGACGCACTGCGTTCTCAACGAGTGGTTGGAGCAGCAAGCTGGGGACGAGCGCATCCAGTGTTTCAGAATGAATCGCAAACTCGACCCGCAATCGATCGCCCAACCGAGTTTGCTCGATGGCGATGTATTGTTCGGTAAACGCCAACTCCTGTGAAAGCGCAATTTCAGGCGTCACTCTGTCATCGAGGCTGGTGCGCAACAGGTCCGAGATTTGCGCCAACATTCGCGTGGCCGCAGAAGCGTTGCCGTCCAGAACAAGTGTGGAAACGGCGTTCAATGAATTGAATAGGAAATGGGGGTTTAATTGATAACGCAACGCCCGAAGTCGTACCTCACGCACTTCTGTTTCGGCACGAAGCAATCGTTCTCTCTCATGAACCGATTGCTGCCATTGCTTAATGCTGAAATACAGGTTGCACCACATAAAGTACATAAATGCGAATTGCAACGTGTTTGGCGCATGGCGGGCCCAAGTGATTTTTCCGACGCCCAATATTGCGAGTTCGGCACCGAATGCGCTGACGGTACCTACTGCCAAGCACCATAGCGCGGCTCTCCACTCCAAGCTGAGCCACGTTAGCGAGCGTCGCGACAATGATCGGCAGGTGTAGCGAAGCGCGCAACTGCCGAGCAGCATAAACGCGACAGTCAGAGTAGGTTCGCGTAGCCCTGCCGGCCGTATGAGCGCGATCGATTCGACTAGCTGCAGCAAATAGAAGCTGCCCCAGCCGATCGCTTGCAGCTGCCAGAACGAATAAAGTCGCAGACGATTTTCACCTGCCATTTGAATAGCATTCTTAACACAGATACACGACATCCGAGCTTCGGTTCATCGCAGAAAGCCGTCGGCTCAGCGCAAGTTCTTCTCGTCCTGTGGAACAGCCCCGCGATGCGGCCCGAACTCGAGTAGCCTCCATTGAGAATCCCCTGCTGCCTTGGAGGCCCGCATGAGCTTGCAGCGACGTATTGAGATGCTCTAAGGCTCGATCTCTTCACTGATCATGCTGTGCTCGGCGACCCAAGGCGCTCCGCGGCCACAGAATCCAAAAGGAAACGAACATGAAGCTTACGAGATGGAAGACAGCCTCTTTTGTGGGCGTGCTGACGGTCGCTGCCCTATCCAGCGGTGCGGCAGCTCAAGACAAGCCTCAGGAACCCGCGAGGGAATTGCACTTAGTAGACGCTTCCTCCCCGCGCGGGCGGCAGATCGAACTGGCCTTGAGCGCAGCCCCAACAGAGGTATCCAGCAAGGCCGCTGTATATGTTTTGGGGCCCAAAGGTTATGAGAAAGCCCGCGAAGGCACAAACGGCTTCAGTTGTCTGGTTGAGCGGTCATTCAGAGGGCGGGTGCAGACATCGTCAGCACCGGCATGCTTCGACGCCGAGGGCAGCCGAAGCATTATGGTTGCCTACCTGCGCAGGGAAGAACTACGGGCAGAGGGCAAGTCCGAGGAGGAGATCAAGGAAGATATCGCGAATGGATATAAGGATGGCCGCTTCAAGGTGCCCGGACCGGGCTTCCTTTACATGATGTCGAACGAAAACTATGTCTACAATTCCGAATCCAAGAAAAGTGGTTTCGTGCCGCCGCACTTGATGTTCTACGCGCCTTATAAAACCGCCAAAGACGTGGGATACGAAGCGGTCTCGCCCACAATGGTGCCTTATCTGACGGGGAGCGGAGTGGGGCCGGAATCATTGCTGGTCGTAGCCGCGGACAAGCCATCCGAGGACGATTTCACCGGCGATTCCCACAAGCACTAGGGCAGAACGCAGTGCAGATGTGGCGATCCCAAGGTGGCACTAGCCGGTCATGACCAGGAATGTATCGGCACACGGCTGATTCGCAGACGCAGGCTGACGGGGTTTGGCACGGCGGGAGCTAGCCTGCCTGGAGCCGAGGTGGTTACCGCCGACGGCAGGGCGATATCGTGGTACTTTTCGATAAAGAATCTTAGCTAGCGGATGCGCGCAAAAAAAATGAGGAATCAATGAACATCAACCCCCCGAATCACGGTCTCAGCGCCTTAGGCGCCATTTTGCTTTGGATCTGTTCGACGGCAGTTGCAGCCACGCATTCAGATGCTGCGGCCGTGCATTCCGCGCCATTCACTATCGAGCAGATCCTAAGCGCGCCGTTTCCCTCCAATTTAGTGGCTTCCTCCGATGGAAACCATTTTGCGTGGGTGAGCAATGAGGCCGGTAGGCGCAATGTATGGCTCGCCACGCATCGCACCTCGGGCGGTGGTTATGACTCGCGAGCCATCACGGCTTTTACAGAAGATGACGGTCAAGACATGGCGGACCTAGCCTTCGTGCCGCGGCATGATGGCGTGTTATTCGTTCGCGGCGGAGATTTCGAGGACCCTGATAAGGTCGCTCCGAATCCAGCCCATCTCACAGCGGGTGTGGAGCAGGCGATCTACTGGGTCAATTTTCAGGGCGGTGCTCCGGTACGACTGGCCGAGGGACACGCGCCTTTAGCTTCGCCGGATGGTGAGCGGGTGCTGTTCCTGCACAAGGGCGAAATTTGGAGCGTCGCACTTAAGGCAGACGCTAAACCGTCGCAGCTCTTCAAGGCGCGCGGCAGCCTCGATTCGCTGCGTTTCTCTCCGGACGGAAGTCTCTTGGCGTTCGTCAGCAATCGCGGCGATCACAGCTTCGTCGGCGTTTATTCATTCAAGCTGCAAACGTTGCATTGGATCGACCCGGGTGCCGCCCAGGATTTAGAACCGCGCTGGTCGCCCGATGGTTCGCGGCTCGCGTTCCTGCGGCTACCGTGGAGCCACGATGAAGTGGGCATCAGTCCGCATCGTACCGGGCAACCTTGGTCCATCCGCGTTGCTGTGATAGCGTCGGATGCGCCAGCGCGGGAGGTGTATCGGGCGCCGCGAGGCGCGGGCAGTGTATTTCATGCCTTGAGCTCCGACACTCAGTTGTTCTGGACGCAAGGGGACCGCCTGGTGTTTCCGGCAGAGAACGATGGTTGGTTGCACCTGTATGCCGTATCCACTGGCGGCGGCGAGCCGCAGCTCCTGACACCCGGGAATTTCGAAATCGAGTATGCAGCGGCGGCGCCTAATGGCAGCGCCATCATTTACGCCGGTAACTCCGGCGACATCGACCGCCGGCACTTGTGGCGGCTGAGGTTCCCGAACGGCGCACCGGTCGCTTTGACCCGCGGTACAGGTATCGAGACCATGCCTGCCGTTGCCTCCGACGGGGAGTCGATCGGCTTCTTGCGTTCGGATGCGAAGCTGCCGATGCGAAGTGCAGTTCTCGAAGCAGGAAAGACGGCCGTCGACTTGGTTCGCAATGGTTTGCCCAGGGATTTTCCGTCCTCGCTAGTGACGCCGGAGTCGGTAGTGCTGCCGCTACGTGCCGGAGTTGCTGCCCATGGTCAAGTGTTCCTGCCGCCCGGCGGGGGTGCCGCTACTCGACATCCGGCTGTCGTGTTCATGCACGGCGGTCCCATCCGGCAAATGTTGGCCGGCTGGCACTACATGGATTACTACAGCAATGCCTACGGTTTCAATCAATATCTGGCGAGCAAGGGCTACGTCGTATTGGCGCTCAACTATCGGTCGGGAATTGGTTATGGTCTCGACTACCGGGAGGCCGAACACACCGGGTCTAGCGGAGCGAGCGAGTACAACGATTTGCTGTCGGCGGCCGCGTATCTGCAGGCAAGAGCTGATGTGGATCCAGCCCGCATTGGTTTATGGGGTGGCAGCTACGGGGGGTATATGACGGCGTTGGGGCTTTCACGCAACTCCGATCTTTTCGCTGCAGGTGTCGATCTTCATGGTGTGCACGATTGGCATAATTGGAGTCTCGGAGAGCGGGGTGGGCGTGACTTCTATGCGTTGGACGCCACCCCTGCCGATTTGGAGACGGCGCTTGCTGCGTCACCGATTAGTGCGATCTCGACGTGGCGGTCTCCTGTGCTTCTGATTCACGGCGATGATGATCGTAACGTGGCATTCTCGGAAACGATGCGGCTCGTGGAGGCACTGAACCGCCAGGGCGTCGACCATCAGGAGCTCATCCTTCCGGATGAAATACATGGTTTTCTGCGTCACGAAAGTTGGCTCCGGGCCTATCACGCGACCACAGAGTATCTCGACACGAAACTATCGGCTCACTGAGGCATCGAACTTCCGGCGTTGTTCCAGGCCCCGGCCGGCACAATCAAGGATCGCCCCTCTTACAAGACGAGTCCTACTTCGCGTAGAGCGTGCGCAGCCCTCGCACGACCGAAGTTCCCATTACGTCAGTGTGTCCCATGCCGGGGTGGAACTCGATCGTCATTTTGAGACTCGGATACTGCCGGCTGGCGAGCACTCCGGCCAAATGTGACATCCCGCTGACGATCTCTCCTGTCCCCTCAAGCATTGGATCTGCGGCCTCGAGCCCACCCGCCGCGAAATAGATGCCTACGCCAAGATCTTTGTGGGTCTTTGCATAAGCAGCTTCCTGCCTAAAGATCTCGCCGCGGCCGTACGCCATCGCGGGACTCGAGATGATGTACTTCGTAAACGGTGTATTCGGCTGGAAGATCGCCCACGACGTGAAGAACCCTCCGGCTGAGAGACCGAAGAGACCGAGCTGAGCGGTGTCGATCGGGAATTTGGCGGCCAGCAGCGGAATGACTTCGGTCGCGATCGCGGTTAGAAACTTCGCCGATCCACCGGTGCATCGGCCCTCCGGCGACTTGAACTGTTTGCAGTAGCTCTCGACGGCCTGGCCGAATTTGTCTTGCCGATCCCAGCCCGGTGGCGAGAACTCGTAGATCCGCCGTCTGGTGTGCTCATCTTCTCCCTCATCGAGCGACGTCCCAATGCTGATGATGAACAGCGGCGTGATCGCGCCATCGAGCGTGGAGGCCTGTTCGTAGACGTTGCGGAAGACGAAATCCCCGTCTGTGACGATCAGCGCGGGATACTTCTTGCCATCTCCCGCTTTGTAGCCCTGCGGCAAGCCGACGTTGAGGGAAAAGCGCACGCCCATCGATGGCGACTGGAAAGTGAACGACTCGACGCCGCGGTTCGGGACCGGCCGCGACTGAAGCTGTGCTTTGGCGCTTAAGGAGGCGAAGGCAAGCAGGAAACCCGCGGTAACAGTTGCTGTTTTCATAGTGGCGCTAGTCGTGTTTGTTCAACTTAGAAGGATCGAGTAAATCCAGCCCCCAAAGTGCGGGGCAAGATAAAGAAGGTGTCCACCTGAACAGTGGTGCCAGTGGCGGTAGATATAGGCTGAGGTGAAACCCAGCCGCGTCGGTCCGTCGCATTTTTGAGATACAAGAATACCGACCAATTTTTATTGAATACGCTGGTATCAATATCAAGTGCCCCAAAGGGCGGCGCCCGGACCGTGCTTGGATCGCTCGTCACAGTAGAGTAACGGTCCGACACATATCGATAGCCCAAACCCGCTTGGCCATTCCAATCTTCGTAAATCGGCGTCGAATATCTTGCGATTGCTGATCCGCTCCAGCGAGGCACTGAGGGTAGCCGGGCACCGGCGAGTCCATTGACGTTGGGCGCGTCCGTCGTCAACACGGCATCGGTAAACGCGCCGTTTAATCCCAGAGTAAGTCCAGCCACTGGCGCGTAATCGACGGAGAATTCTGCTCCCTGGCTTCGCGCGGAGCCACCATTTGCAGTGTAGTTCAGCGGGCCACTTGTGACCAATTGAATATCGTCCCAATTGATGCGAAAAATAGCGGCGTTTAGGATGAGGGTTCTCGCTATCTGGATTTTAGTGCCCATTTCGTAATTGTGCGTCGTATCCGCATCAACTGTCTTGGGAATCACAACTCCGGGTATTTGTGCATTTGGGCCACCTGGGCGATAGCCGTTTGCCAAGCGGGCGTAGACCATGACCTTGTCCGAAATGAAGAATCGAGGGCTTAATGAATACAGAAAGTCATTTGCGCTGGAGGTGCCGGTGTTTGCGGTCGGTGGCCCGACGAGAGCGCCTAACTCCGTAATCGTGAATACCTGCGAGTTGTGCGCTTCACGCAGTCCGCCAGTTACGCTAAAGGCACTCGAAAAATTGTAGGTGACATTGCCGAACACTGCACCTTCTTTGTACGTCGTGTTCTGAGAAGTCACACCTAGCGGATCGAGCGCTGGTATTGGTACCTCGTTTGTATCCCACGCATCAATCCATTGGCCGTTCACGCTGCTTTCGTGAGTTAGGAAGGTTCCGACCAACCATTCAAAAGCCGATCCAGGATGGGAGGAAAGACGAAATTCTTGGGTTATCTTATCGGTCGATAGTGTTCCTCTATAAGGAGCCAAACCCGCCGGCGCTCCAAATAGCGGGAAGAGTGACCCGAATTCCACGGAGAGGTCTTGATCGCGGTTGCTATGATTGTCGGAATAGCTCGTGGCAGATACAAAGTCAGTCCAGGGAAGATTCCAGTTGACGGTCGCGGAATAAAAACTAAGGTATTGCCAGAACGGTTGCAGAAGCTCGTGCGCGCTCGTGAGGTCACCGTAGATTGGCTGCAGGGTCGTCGGATTCAATGACAACGTTGCATTGCCCTTGCTATCTATATTTTGAAACATCGCAGATAATTTTACTGATAGGTCGGGATTGACGTCCCACAAAAGCGACGCGCGACCGCCATTGACGCGATTCGCGTTCTCATGAGCTTCGCCGGTCGTCCCATCAGTCACATACCCGGGTTGGGTTTTGTCAAAGTAGCTGACCCGCAGCGCCACGGAGTTATCGATCAGCGGCAGGTTCACCGCGCCGTGAACGTTCCAGCCGGCATTGGCCGCGCCCTTTGTGTCGTTCACCTCGCCGCCGACGCGTGCGCTAAACTTCGTTGGGTCGGGTGCAATGGTGACGTATTTGAGTACGCCCCCCAAAGAGCTCGCTCCGTACAGCGTACCCTGGGGACCTCGCAGGACCTCGATGCGCTCGATATCGTCTGGAAAAAGATCCAGAGCAAATTCTGCACTCTTACTATGACTGTCGCTTGCTCCAAGCGGGGAGTCGTCAATATAGGTGGCTACGCTGGGGCTGTCTCCGAGCGGCACAATCCCGCGTATCGTGATCGTCGATTGGCCTGGCGTGCCATTAGTATCGACAATCAATCCCGGGACGTAGCCCGCGTACTCCGACAACTGCGTCGCGTGCAACTCTTCAATTGCCGTTCCTGTCAGCACGCTGACCGACGCTGGAACCGTTTCGACGTTTTCGGCGCGTTTATTCGCGGTGACGACGATTTCCTGGAGACCTCCCGACGCGGTCGCGGAATTGGCTGCAGAGGTTAAGCCTTGATCTGTCACGGAAGAAAGGCCCGTACTTTTTCCTTGATCCAACTGAGCCATCCGAAAGTCCTGGGAAGTTTTCTTCCCGGCCTCCTTTGATGCGTTAGCATCATCGGTTGATCCAGTCGCATTCGCAGGGGTAGATTGACCTGAGTTTGCGGTCGACACAGGTATGATCGTCACAGTCTTTTCGTCGAGATACTTGTAAGTGAGGCCCGTTCCGTTCAGCAACTTGCCGAGGGCTTCGTCCGATGTCAGGGCGCCGCTTGCGCCAGGAGATTTAAGGTTGTTCACGATTTCCGTGCGATACAGCACCTGGAAATCGAACTCCTTCGCAAGGACCGTTAACGCCGGCCCGAGTCCTTGCGCCGCAATCTCAGTTGGCTTTCGTATCGCGGCTGTCGCGTCGGCGGCCGCGGCGAGTCCCGCCAACGTCAAGCACCCTAACGCCACCGCGAGTGTTCCACGCATCATTGCTCCCCTGCCTCTCAAGAGGCTTGTTACGACCGTCGTTTCAAGTGGCGGCGGTCTCATAGGTACAGAAGAGCGAAGTAAAACGAAAAGTGGATATACCTTTGAGAAACTTTTCTACCAACGGAGCGCACTGGGTCGCAACTCCCCATATTTTTCAAAGGAGAGCCACGTTCAGCTTTTCCAGCCGATGAACCCGGGCAGCGAGACGGTTCCTCAACCGTGACGCGCGCATTGTTCAAGGCGCAGCGATGCGAACTTCGTTGCCGTTCTCGGTGACCTTTATGCCCGGTTGGTCTCGCAAGAATCGAATCAGCGACGCAGGATCGCTCGAGGAATAGACACCGCTCACATGGAAATCCGAGAGCTGTGCTCCCTCGATAATGAGCTGGCGGCGGTTATAGCGATTAAATTCTTGCACGACGTCGGAGAGCTTGGAGCCATCAAAGATTAGCCGGCGTTCCATCCAAGCGGTGGTGGCCGCGATGTCGGCGCGCTGGGGAGAAATTACGGGATCCGCTGTCACGGTTACCTGTTCGCCGGCGGACAAGAAGACTGGCGCCGAGCCCGAGGGATCGGCGAAGCCCGAGGGATTGGACGGGGGTTGCTGAGCAGAGCCCGACGAGAAAGGCCTTTGGGCTTGCTGTGTTGCCGCGGAATGCCCTGAGGCATGCGCAGGACCCGAGTTTGCCGGCGACACCGCGGCGGGAGCCGGTGCGGGCGGTTCGACACGCGCGCTGGAGTACACCGCGACGCGCCCTTCGAGCACTGTTACGGTGGTGCCGGTGGCTTTCCGATAGACATCGAACTGGGTGCCCACGGCACGCACCCTCGCATCGCCACTGCTGACGACAAAGGGGCGGTTCTTGTCTTTCGATACTTGGAAAAGCGCCTGTCCCTCAATAAGTTCAACGCGGCGCTCGCTCCTCGAGAACTCAATACGCAAACGCGAGCGCGCGTTCAAGTCGACGGTAGAACCGTCCGCGAGAGTAATCGAACGTCGTTCGCCGATATCAGTGGTGTAGGTGGGGAAGCGCGCGCTCTGCCACAATGCGGCAGCGCCGATAGCCAATGCCAGTGCGGCGGCCACCGCCAGAAGTCGGCGGCGGATACGCAAGGCGCGCCCCGCCACCTTTTCTTTCCGCTCGCGGTGCGAAATCTCTTCATCGACGGAATGCGGTACCCGTCTCCTCACGGTGTCGGCGATATCGAGACGGACGACGTTTTCTCCGGACCGTGCGTACGCGATCAGCGCATCAAGATCCAGCGAGCCCGCGATTTTAAGCGTGGGAAGCTCGACATAAGTCTTCGCGATCTCCATGTAGGCGCGGATGTGCTCAGGGGAGCGACGCAGCCACTCGTCGAAGCGCTCGCGGGCTGCGGCGTCAACGTCGCCCACACGAAAATCGACGAACCACTCCGAAGCTTCTTCCAAGATCAGGCGATCTGCCTTTGAAGGCGGGGTTTTATGTTTCATGGAGCGTCCTTGTCCGCCTCATTCTCTTCGGCGTCCCGACAGTGAGCCAACGCGCGAGCGAGGTACGTCTTGGCGGTTGGCCGAGAGACGCCCAGCTGCTGGCCAATCTCCTCGATGGAAAAGCCAGCATATCGGTGCAGCATGAGCGTCGTGGAAATCTTAGGAGGCAGTTGCTTAAGCGAATGCTCCAATTTTTTGATTCTCTGCGCGACATCTACATTCGCCGCTGGATCGTCAGTCGAGGTCAGCTGAAGTTCGGAGAAGAGTTCTGAAATATCCACTGAGACCGGCGTCATCGATTGACGCAAGGTATGCTGGTGCAGCACGTGACTCGCTACCGTAAACAGATATGCCTCGGGACTGCGAATGGTCTCATGATGCTCGACGCGCAGGAGGCGCAAGAACACCTCTTGGGCGAGATCCGGTGCGTCCGACACGTTGCGCAGCCGCCGCGATAGGAACCGTCGCAAGCGATCGCCATAGCGGTTAGCGATGTTCGAAACGAAGCGCTGGCGAAGGTCTTTTGACAATATGCGAGTCCTAGGTGCGTGCGTCCCACGGTATAAGAGCGCCGCGGAACGAAAAGTGGACATGATCTATGGCATGTATTTTACGCCGTGCGGAAACTTAGGTGCATCAATGAGTTACATGACTGAGAGAGTCTTTTTTCGGCGCGGCAATCCGACCGGCAGGGAGAAAATGGGGCCGCGACAGCATCTAGGATAGCCACTTTGCTCGCCTCGTCGCTCTTACACGATCGGCGGGACAAGCCGTGGGGACGCAAAAACGAAACTCGGTTCGGGAGCGGACCCCATTCGTGCTCCGCTCAATCTTGGATTGGAGCAGAGCGGCGAATCTCTTGCGAGGACCTGCCAAGCGGCAGCAGCCCCAACATTCGCTGCAGCGGCGAAGGATCACTCACCGTAAAATCGGCAAATGGACCGGATAAACGAGCGTACCGTGGACAGAGTTAAAATTAGCGCAGGAGCGTTTACATTCTTCGCTACGTGGGAGCGCGAGTTATCGCCGAATACCTGCGCGGCGTTTAAATCGATACTTCCGTTCTCGCGGAAGCTTATACATGCTCGTTGGAGTGGCGAAGCATGTTGGATTCCATTGGGCACACTCGACCTGGGAATTGCTCCGGAAAGTCCGATCAGCCACCCACAGCCGGGTCAAATTCTGTTTTACTCAGCCGATATCAGCGAGACTGAAATATTGATCCCTTATGGAGCGGCACGGTTTTGTAGCTCAGCTGGCGCACTTGCCGGCAATCGCATTTTGACAATTGCAGACAACTTGGATGAGTTGGCGCTCTTGGGCGAGAGCATTCTGTGGAATGGCGCGTGCGAAATTGTCTTCGAGAATTTGAATTTACCGTAACTAATTAGATGCGGCATTGCCTAAAACGACTGCCTCGTGGTTCGCTGAACAAAAAGAGGGGCCCGGAAGGACAGGCGCTGCCGCGCCAAGAGTAGGAGGTGTTATTCGGCGAAGCGCCTCACCCTTCGCTTTCGCTCAGGGCCGCCCTGCGGGCGTTCTACGTCGATGCAACGTAGTCAGGGGTGAGTCGCCGACCAGGCGTGATTCGAGCGCTGCTTGCCACACGGAAGTGGCGACGGATCGACGCACGCTTCGTGCGAGATCCGGAAGGCGAGGTGGAGTCACGCCGCTAACTTGCCGTGCCGGGCGAGTGCGTGGACGCACGAACAGCCCGGCCGACGGAGAATACCCGGCCCACCAAGAAGACTAGCTGAGCCACTGATGCGCAACGACTGCCTTTGCGAAAGCGATCGCTGACATGTTCGGGTGAGACTGCAGCGCGAAGAGATATCCGAGGGCGCTCAAAATCAAGCCGTTCATGGCGAGGGCGGCTGCGAAGGCGGTGAGTTTGGAAGAGAGGGTGTTCATGTGTGTCTCGCAAGTGGTAGTTATCGTCGATGGCGTAATCTTGAACGCGATCCTGCGGGTGCTCACGCGATATTCGGCGAATGATCGGCGATTCCCGGTGAATGACTGGTCGCTATCGGCGGAGGCGTCCCCCGGCCGGCGGGACCTCAAAGGGTGCAAGGTGCCACGGGAGCGACCGGCGGATAGGGGCCGCAGGGCAGGCGCTAAAGGCACCGGCGCGACGCGCTTTGAAGTCGTACGGCGCGTCGTTCGCAAGTATCATGGTCGTGATGTCGTTTTCACCTCCCGTTTCCGCATTGTTGAGTTCCTTGGCACGTGTCCCTCGTGGTGGCTCATTTGCGCTGCCGTTGCTGGTCATTTCGATTTGCTCGGGATGTATCTCCTCGGGGGGCCGAATCGAGCCAGTAGACGACCCACCGGTCGTCTCAGATACCGCTCCAGCACCCCTTTTGCACGATGTGCCGATGGCTGCGAGCGAGGCAAAGAGCGAGGGTGACAGTGAAGTTCCGGTGGCCGTTGCCGAGTCGGAACAGCACGAGGCGCCGCCTAAGCCTGGAGACTTGACTGAGTTGATCGTCAAGGGGCGCACGCGCGACCTCATCATCCGCGACTTGGTTGCCGAGGGCCAGGCGCAGCTGCGGGATGTGGAGCTGCAATACGTCTTTACCGGTAAGGAGGGACACGAGGTGCTGCGCGGCCGGCCGGTCGCCTTCGCGTTGTGGAGCGAAGCGCAGAAGAATTGGACCATTGCCCACCTGGAGATCCCCCGCCCACCCGTGAAATGGAAGCCTGGCCGCGGCGAACTGCCCTTCACCGTGCGCACTTCCGGAATTGAGGCGCGGCATGTCAAGGGAACGGGGGCCGAGCGGCTCATGTTCACATTCTCGCGCGATGGCGAGGAGCTGAAGGTGTACGGCCGCAAGTTCCCGGTGTTCGACAACACCCTCATCAAAAAGAAACGCTGGCGCGAGGCGGCGGCGACGGCACGATCCATTGTCTACTTGCCCTACACGGCCGATACCCTTGACCCGCGCTTCACGACCGGCGGCAGGGACTTTCTGCTCGCCACCGCACGGGGCGCCATCGACGAACTTCGTGTGGCAAGCGTGCCGAGCGAGGCCTTCCCGGGCGAGCTGCTCGCGGACGTGATACCTGCGGAGGTTATTGCGACGCTCGCGGTTATCGAACAGACCGACGACGAGGACTTCCTCGAGAAGGGCACCGAAGCATTCGACGAAGTGCTCAGCCAGTACGGACTGAAGCGCGAAGAAGCCTATCGCTATAGCGTCTCGAGCGCGAAGGCGCTGGGCCCGATGCAGTTCACCGATCGGCGCGGCCATGGCACCTATTCGTTCGTCGTGCGCAGCTGTCGCGGCGCGCAGCTGGACCCGAACTTCGAGCGCGGCTCGACCCGTCTGCGCAATGCGATGAAGGCAGCCGTTTGCCTGCTAGACCTTGATCTGTCACAGATGAACAGCGAAATCCGCGCCGCCTATCGCGCCAAACCCGATGTGCTCGGCATCTTTCCTGTCGCTGCCTACAATGGCGGTGGGCGCAACGTCGCCAAGCTTTATCGGGCGCTCAACCGCATGGGTGTCCAACTTGCCGAACTGCGACGCGCCGGCAAGCTGCCGCCGGGATCCGCGGTTGTTTGCCCCTGTGTCTGGCGTGAGGAGGGTTCTTTGGTGCAAGCGGTCAGCATTCCACGTTACAACAGCGAAAATAGCGGCTACATAGAAAAGTATCAAAGCATTCTCAGTCTGTTCGACTGAGCGCGTCGCAGCGGGTCGGAGCGCACATGGCCCAGCCGACGAAGAATCCTAACCCAGCTTATTCCACACGATATCCCAGCTCTCGCGCCGTTCGATAAAGCCGGTGATTCTGCCAGTCGCATCGTACTGGAAAATCTTGCGGATGCGGGGGTCGCCCTTGATGAAAAACACGTCGCGGGTCTCGGCATTCCACTCCGAGGCCGCCTTGCCGGTGCGCGCGCCCATTAGCTTTCCGTCGCTTAGAGTGATCGTGTAAGTTGGATCGGAATCCTTGAGTTTGTAGGTTCCCGTAAATTTCTGTAGATCGGCAGGTGGCAGCGCGATCGGGGGCGGGTCGGTTTTTTCGGCGAGAACCTGTCCCTCAATCTGCTTCCAGCCGCCGGCGCGCTTCTTCCATACTGTGCTCAGGAGATAGCTCGCGTGGATCGTCTGCCCGTAATAGCGCTCAATCTCGTGCTGGCGGAAGAGCGCCACCGCAGTGTCACCGTTCTCGTGATAAGAGAGAAGTTCGACCCTGATCTCTCCGCCGAGACCTCGCGGCAGCGGATGGACTTCCTTGACCATCGCGTCCTTGCCTTTGTAGCTGTCGTCCTCTTCGGCGTAAATTACATCGGGGTCGAGATAGTTGTCCCACACGGCAGGTGTGCCGTTGGTGATGGCGTCGGACAATTCCTGTTCGTATTGCGTGATCCGCACGCGATCATCGGCCAGCGCAGGCGTCGCGAGAGCCGTTAGTATCGCTACGGTGATATTTCTCTTTGCATTTGCGCGTGCGGCGGTAAAGATCCCGCGAACCCGTTGTTCAATCCGTGTCATAGACGCTTCTCCACGTGAATAGGCTGCCGGCCGGAGTGATACATGCGTTAATATAGCGCAGCCACGCTTTCGTACGAATAAGCGCAGGTATCTTGGGAAACAATTGATGTTTGAGGCAATTCGTGGCATCGCGGATCGATTTTTAGCGCTGCCTTCTTATGGCATTGCGGCCACGTCGCTGATTCTGCTTTACGTGTGCGGGAAAGTGGCCAGGGGATCAGTGCCCCGGTACTTCGGCAATAGCTCTCATACGCTTCTCCGAACGCCTTTATCAACATGGCGTCTTCCGCGTGCGCAGGGCAGACTAGAGCTTGGGAACCCATCGCAGCCGGAAAGCCATTTTGGGGGAAATTGTGAGTAGTTTTGAGCGCTGGAGGGTCTGTCTTGCACGCGCGGCGACCCCGGTCTTGGCGGTGGCAATCGCCAGCGGCTGTGTCATGCAGAATGCGGCACGGGGTCCGCGACCTGAACGTTGGAGCACTGCGTGGGGCGCTAGCGAGACCCTGCCATCGCCGGATTCGCCGACTCTTAGCAATCAAACATTGCGCTTGATTGTCCATGCGAGTAGCGGCGGCAATCAAGTTCGCATAAAACTCACCAACATCTTCGGCAGCCGGCCTTTAATCATCGGCGGCGCGAGCATCGGATCGCAAGAGTCGGGAGCGAGGCTTAAGGCGGGTTCCAATCACGCGCTGACATTCAGCGGGCGACCGTCAATCCTCATTCCAATCGGGGCGTATGTATTGAGTGACCCGGTGCCGATGTCCATCGTTACGCAACAGGATCTCGCGGTTAGTATCTTCGTTAACGGTGATTCTGGAGAGGTGACAGTGCATCCGCTTGCGCTAGAGACATCCTTCGTTTCGACCCCTGGTGATTTCGTAGCGCGAGAAGATAGCGGTCCGTTTCAAACTGTTATTCAAAATTGGCCGTATCTTGTCGCGGTGGAAGTGAGTTCGACCGATAATTCACGCTCGATTGTGGCATTTGGTGATTCGATTACAGACGGTTATCGATCCACGACGGGAGCCAATCATCGATGGCCCGACTATTTCGCAGAGCGTCTGACAGCCGCTCACCGCAACCTTGGGGTGGTGAATGAGGGCATCTCGGGCAACAGAATCTGGCACGATGCAATTGCTGGACGGCTCTTCTTCGGGCCCAACGGACTATCGAGATTCGATCGCGACGCGATAACCGTTTCGGGCGTTTCGCATATTGTCGTGCTGCTCGGCATTAACGACATCGGGCAGGCGGGTCCCACCTCCCATCCCGAGGAGCAAGTAAGCGCGGAAGACATCATTGCGGGACTCAAGCAATTCGCATTGCGTGCGCACGCTCGCGGCATCCGAATAATCGGCGGCACGCTCACGCCCTATGGGGGTGCTGCGTATTTCAGCATGCAGGGTGAAGAGAAGCGCGAGCAAGTGAACGCTTGGATTCGAACGGCAAAGGAATTCGATGGGTTCATCGACTTTGATGCGGCGATTCGCGATCCAGCGATGCCCACCCTGATAAAGGCTGCTTTCGACAGCGGCGATCATTTGCATCCGAGCGATGAGGGTTACAAGGCAATGGCGGGGGCCATTGACCTGTCGCTGTTCGACTAGCGCACATGCGCCCTCGGCAATGCAACGGCGCCTAAACCCGACAGGAGAGGGTTGACGCATCCCGTGAAAGCTGGCGCGAAAGCCGTATTACTTTCCAAGAAGCATATTGAACTCACGGGGCAACCCAAATCTGTAAATCTGTGACCAGGCGAGTACGCTAGACGTTGATGATCGGAAATGAGTTCGCCGTTTCCGCGTTTCCGTACGGGCGGTCAAGGGCAATCAGGTAAGACTAGGTGCAGGCGCACCGAAGGACGTCGCAGTACACCGCGAAAAGATCAGACGAAGAATACCCGACCTACGGAGATGGGAAAACCGTGTTCGGCTCACCCGTCTTCACCGTGTAGGTGATCAGAAACTTCATGAGCTTGGTGTCGCTGCCATTGCGTGCGATGCGGTGATAACTGGCGCGATCGACGAAGCTCTGGCCGGCGACGAACGTCTCCTCCGCATCATCGTCGAAGGCAGAGACCATGACGCCTTCGAGGACGAAGCCGACCCCCACCACCGGATGCGAGTGATTGTTGGCATCGGCACCCGGCGGATAGGTAATGAGGAATAGGCGCATTTCCCATCCGGGTAAGTCCGCCAGCGGGGTCGTCTGCAACAATTCACGCGTGATTTCTGCGCTCATCGATGCCTCGCCTGAAAAATCAAGATTGCGACCAGGACCGTCCGCTCACCAAATTACTTTGCGCTCGCGGGTGCCGCGGTACCTGAATCATTGGCTCGTGCGGCCTCTAGCATGTCCCGCATGGAGTAGTTGCCCTCGTGGCAGGCGAACTCGAACATCCTCTTCGTCGAGCGCAGCAGATGTGTTTCGCCCGTCCAGGAGCGAGTGTAATAAGTTGGGTCGGTGACAGTAAACACATAGTTCAGCTCGCGGTCAGAAACACGTGTGAATCGCTCAACCACGATGGTTTGGGGCGATACGAGGAAGACGTTGTTTCGGCTTCTTAGGCGGACGGCACTACTGGGCGAAAAATACTTTGTTTCCACTACCAAAGTTTCTTTCTCCCACCAACCGACGGAGTCCCCGAGCCAGGAGGTGAGCGCGGCCGGCGAATGCATTCCATTCATGCGAATCATGCGTGCATCGTGGATCAATTCAGACACAATCACAGCGACCGCAGGCGTTTGCGAAATTTGGTACATATTGGCGTCGAGTGTCGGTTGCATGGGAGGGGCGCCCGTCGAGCTCAAACAACGCTCAGCACCCGGCCGCTGTTCCGGATTATCAAACGCGCTCAATACCGCGCGCAGGAGCACCGCGGGTTTTTCTCGGTACGCTTCATTCCAAGGTATTTTTCCGTCTTCCGGGTCGATGATCTGTGAGCTGCGTAGTTCACCGCGAATCGGCTCAATGGTTCGTTCTTCGAGAGCCCGATCTGGATCGTCGGGCTGATTCTGATTGCCGGAAGTATTTAAATATTGTTCTTTGAGCCTTTTTGCGTCCGCTGGGGTAATTGCCAATTGGGCGAACTCCGGCGGACGCTCCAGCGATGTGAGATTGGAGTTCCTCCATATGCCTTGCATGTCGACATGCCCGTCAGGCAGGCGAGGCGGATGGTAGGGCTTCGTTTTTTCTGCGGCATGAGCGGTCGCGATCAACACCAGTAGAGGCCAACAAACAGAGCTAAGAAGGCGTTTCATTCTTGTTATTCCAAAACCTAAGGTCACTTCAGTCAAGACTGGCTAGCAAAGTATGCCTGATAGAAAGATTTGAGTTGCTTCTGGCGGGTTTAACTCGCCGTGCCGGGCAGGGGTAGCCACGGACGGTCATTCAATCGCGGTACGATGCGCATCAACATCAGGATGGAGTTTAAGGCTATGACCATGAACCGGCGCGATCTGCTTATGTTGAGCGCGGTAGCTTTGAGTGGGATTGCGGTTGCAGAGGAGCGAGCCACGAAGGCGACCTCGAAGGGCGCCAAGGTTTTGAGACTGTGGCCAGGTACGCCGCCGGGTGGGGCGGGGAAGTTGCCAGAGGAGCATTTCGAGGAACGGGTTCAGGGAGGAGTTGTCAATCGGGTGCTCGTAGGCGTTGCTCAGCCGCAACTCGAGTTGGTTCGGCCACGCAACCCGAACGGTGCCGCGTTACTGCTGATGCCCGGCGGCGCGTATATCGAAGAATGGATCGACAAGGAGGGATTCGAGATCGCCGAGCGATTCGCCGCGGCCGGCATCACAAGTTTTATTTTGCGCTATCGGCTGCCGCGGGAAGGGTGGAGTCAGCTGTTGGATGCACCGCTGCAGGATGCTCAGCGAGCGATTCGTGTCATGCGCGCTCTCGCTTCGGAGCTGCGGATCGATCCTAAGCGCATCTGTGCCATGGGCTTCTCTGCCGGAGGCCATTTAGCCGCTAGCGTGTCGACTCGAGGTTCGGCCGGCTATTCTCCTGTGGACGATGCGGACGTCGGGTCCGTACGGCCGGATCTTTGCGCGTTACTCTATCCGCTGATCGAGATGAGCGCGGTTACGCAGAACGCGCCCATCAAGGCGGCCATGTTTGGAGCTGCCGCCGATGATTCTGATATTTTGGCGCACACTCCGACGAGTTCTGTCGACCATGAGACACCACCGACTTTCTTGGTGAATGCGTTCGACGACCCTTTGGTGTCGCCGCAACACAGTATTGGATATGCGAACGCGCTGCGAGAAAAAAAAGTCAGCGCTGAGCTGCATATTTTCGCGGAGGGCGGACACGGTTTCGGGGTTCGCCAGCCGCCGAGTATGCCGGTGGCGGCGTGGCCGAATCTGTTTCTCACCTGGGCCGCGCGGCATGGATACTTGCGAAGCTAGGACGGGGTGGTCGAAATCATCCAGAGTTGATCTCGCTGCGCAAAATCTCGTGCTCATCATGGAAATTCACACTTATCGAACTTCTGATCGGGGACGGCCCCAAGGACGGTTACGGGTGGAACGCGCCAAATTGGTGGGAATGTTAGGGATGATCGCGCATTGCGCGACAGGGTCGTCGCGCCTAAGATTTGGCTATCCTGCGGGGCAGGGCTGCATTCCCGCCTATCACGCACTCGCCAAGGACGCCGCACCATGAGCGAATCAGCCGCCGAGTTTGAGCCGCCACCGCGCAACGCTTACGACTCGTGGGCCGACATTCACCTATTGTCCCGACGCCAGGCGATCGGATTGGGGGCCCTCTCGCTCGGTGCTTTCGCGTCGACTGCAGTCTTTGCGGAGGCTTCGACGTTGACGTTTTCGAAGGAGAGCGAAGGCGATTTGGCGCGGCCTTATCCCAATGTGCATGGGGGGAACGGCACGATCAGCCTGCGGCTCTTCCGTTTCAATAAAAACCCTGCGCCGGCCAACTTCATCATTTACGACATCCCAACTGGTGCCAGCGAGGGAGTTCACACTCATCACCTTGGCGACACTGTGCTAGGTCCGTTCGACGAGTACTATTACATCATCGAAGGTCAAGGCGAGATGCAAATCGACGGCAATGTCGTTGTCGTTAAAGCCGGCGATCATGTTCATACACCGCTCGGTGTGTCTCACGGCATCAGCAACACGATGAGCAAGGGAAACCTTAAGGTTTTTTTGACCTTTATCACCCGGGAAAGTTAAAGACGGCGAGAAGAGCGAACCTCACCGTTCGTCGGCACGACGAGGCACGAACGCAAGTCAGAACAGCGCCGCGGCGGGCCTGAAAACGATCTCGTCATTCGCGCCAATTGCCACAGGACGAGGCAACGGACGGCAGTCCGAAAGGCGAGTTAGAGTCACGCCACTAACTCGGCGTGCCGGGGGAACGCAGGACGCCTGAACAGCCCTGGCAGTGGAAGAATACTTCCCGAGGAGATGTGATGAAGAAAATCGGCTTCCTTTCTTTTGGCCATTGGTCGGCCACATCGCATTCGCAGGCTCGCTCTGCGGCCGATGTGCTGCTTCAGTCGATCGACCTGGCCGTGGCGGCAGAGGATCTCGGCGCGGACGGGGCCTATTTCCGGGTGCATCATTTCGCACGCCAGCTCTCCTCGCCATTTCCGCTGCTCGCTGCGGTCGGTGCGAGGACAAAGCGTATCGAGATCGGCACGGCCGTGATCGACATGCGCTACGAAAATCCCTTCTACATGGTGGAGGACGCGGGGTCTGCGGACCTCATCGCCGGCGGACGGCTGCAGCTCGGTATAAGCCGCGGCTCGCCTGAGCAGGTGATCGAGGGCTGGCGCCACTTTGGCTATGCGCCTGCCAAGGGCGAAACCGACGCCGATATGGGCCGGCGCAATGGCGAGATCTTCTTCGACTTGTTGAAGGGAAGGGGCTTTGCACAGCCCAATCCGAGCCCCATGTTTCCGAACCCACCAGGTCTCTTACGTCTGGAACCCCTCTCGGAAGGGCTGCGTGATCGGATTTGGTGGGGCTCAGCGTCTAACGCGACCGCAATATGGGCTGCGCAACGGGGAATGAACCTGCAGAGTTCCACACTGAAAGCGGACGAGTCAGGCGAGCCTTTTCACGTGCAGCAGGCCCGACAAATCCGCGCGTTCCGCCAAGCATGGACCGAGGCTGGGCACAAGCGAGAACCGCGCGTGTCGGTTTCACGCTCCATATTCGCGCTCATGGACGACCGCGACCGCGCCTATTTCGGTCGGGACGAGAGCAACGACCAAGTAGGCGTCATCGGTGACATGCGCGCCGTTTTTGGGCGCTCCTATGCAGCGGAACCGGGCAAGTTGATTGAGGAGCTGGGGAAGGATGAGGCCATCGTCGAAGCGGACACGTTACTGTTGACCGTGCCGAATCAGCTCGGCGTCGAATACAATTCGCACGTGATCGAGGCCATCCTGACGCACGTCGCGCCCGCTCTGGGTTGGCGATGAGACGTGGATCGTTGCCTGTTTTCCGTTGCGGCTGTTGCCGTCGTCGGTATCCGGCGGCAGGACCACTAAGCGCCCGTCGATCGGGAAGGCCCGTAACTCGATGCTGAAGCCGATTACTTCTTTATGCGGAAAGGCCGCGCCGGTTTTGGTCCACTTCTTTCCGGCTCGGGGTGTGACGGTTGAGGTCACGTCCTACAGTGAGACTGGTTACATATGACTTACTCCTGTGGGGTGGCAGGTGCGATCGTCAGGTTTGGACGTTTTGCAGCCTTTCTATCACTTTGGAGCAGTGTCAATGGGGACTAAATCGCAAGGCAATCCCGACCAGCCGCCCAGTCCCGGCGGAGACCCGGATCAGCCTGACAACAATGTGCCAGTTCCGCCTGCTCGAAACAATGAGGTCAAGAATAAAGACAAGAGCGGATATGGTCATCCCGGTAATCGGGAGGAAATTCCCGTTCCGGAAGGCGCTCCCAAACCGCATCAGATTTTCTGACTAGTTATTGAGGGGTGCTTCGGAAAGTCATTGCTGGGACCTTGAACGTTGAGGCGCCGCGAGCGAGCGGATAGGCCGCGGAGTATCGCTTCCTGTATGCGGGGATTATTGCCGCGCCATTAGGTAGCGCGCATCCTTTGGGGACCATTTACCCTCCACCGGCGTCGCCGCGCACGTGTAATCCGCAGCGACGTTTGTCGTTGCTACTTTGAGTGCATCTCTGCACTGCTCCAAGCTCGGATATGCAGCCACAGTGTGAGTCGCGCCCGAATGTAACTGGGCCACCAGGATGAAAAGGATGGACTTCATATGATCCCCCGTTTGTCTTGATCTCGATCTCGCGAGTATTGGGATAAATCCGCGAAAATCCGCATGGCGTATCGATCAACGTGCCAATTGACGATTCCTAATTGCGTCGTCTGCGCGGAATGTGAATGGGCAGCATCTCTACCGCAATTCTAGACATGTGCAGCCGCCACCCAAGACCGGGTGACACGGGGTATTGAGTTGACGCCCATCTCACTATTGGACTACAACTTCTGCGTTGCATGGAGCACCCCCATCGACGGAATGACGCCTTGAACGATGCTCGTGCGAAGCTTGATTTGTGGCAAGGCCGACACTGCGAAATCGCGTTACCTGTCGCAGGTGGTAAAACGTTATGTCACTCGATAATCGCGAAATTCGGTCTGGTAAATCGCAATGCGACTAAACGTTGCCACAATTTGAAACTGCCCTCGAGATCCCTGAGTGCTGCGGCACGAAATGGGCCCTGGGAACGGGGCGAAGGCGGATGCATTTCGACGGTGGGTCTCCATCACAATCTCCGACGCCAGCAACATTTGCCTTACAAGCCGAAACAAGGCAGTTGCGCTCGCACGACCCCTGCGACCTGTTCCTTGGTAAAGCTATGGCTCTTGCAATAAGCGGAGCCAAAATGATTCGCCGCTATCCGGCGGACTTGGAAAACTGGATGCATCATCGACGAGTCTTCGCCCGACGCCGAGCCGCGGCGATGAAGTACGCGTTCACGCGATTCGTAAGTTTTCGGTCGTCGGCGCTTCGGCCTTGATCGAGGCCGTTTCAAGCTGATAAGAGGCGAACGCTCGAACTGTGCGGTCCATCACAATTTTAGCGCGCTGTATGTGGGACTCCGAACAGTGAATCGATCCCTAACGGGCACACAGTATCAGAGCGTGATGTGAGGAAGCCGATGCCTCGCTGAGGTACGTTTGTTTCATCGGGCCCCTGCGTAGCTTGTTTTTGTGAATCGAGCCGCAGTGTTTTGCTGCTGTTTCGAAAGCAGAGCGATTGTTATCGTTGCTTTGTTGGGGCTTACAAGGAAGGGCTCTTCAATGGAAATGCAACTGACCGGAAATGGACAGCGGTGGAGCCGAAGGATTGCAGTGGACATACCAGTTCAAGTGGCGGCAGTTGGATCGCCGACAATTCACGGGCACTTGAAAGATCTGAGTCTCAGCGGTGCCCTGGTGACTACAGACCACGCGTTGCCTCTACACGCGTATATCGAGATCAGTATTAGTCCCCCAGAAAAGGGGCACGGTGCGGCAAGGGTTATGGCGCGGGTAACGCGCAACCTAGAAGGCGGAGTCGGAGTCGAATGGTGCGAGTTCGCACCAAGTGTGGTCACGGATCTACTGCGATCACCGTCGTTTTAGTTAGCGCTTTTAAATCGAGGTTGTTCGCTTGTCCCGCGATGAAACCGAGTACTGGCAAATGGCGCGTCGATAGATGATCAACGCTGTGGAGTTCCATTTGGCGACGTCGTGCAGCTGTCATTTCTTTTTCAAAGACTTTCGCGGCCGTTGTTTAGCTGAAATAGACTTGATGATCAATCGATGGCGCCCGTCGACTGGAATCCGTGTCTTTGCCCGATTCAACGCGATATCTATTAGCTGACGAACATTCGGGTCGTCAAGCCCATCTGCGGACTCAAGGTGAATGTTGCGCACGACATTGCCGTTGCCTCGCAATAGTTTGTGCGGGTCCGGCAGCCTTGCGCCCTGAAGAAAGCATAGACTGAGGCCTTTCGCTTGGGCTGCGAGAGAAAAGATTGCGTCTCCGGCTTTTTCGGTAGGTCCGTAGCCGATCACGAAGAAATTATAGTTGTCGTACACGAGTTCCAAGGCTTGCGGCATAAGACTGCGCATCTTGGAGCGCGCCGCACGAATCAACTTACCCATCTCAGGCGTAAATTTCGCAATGAATTCGGTGAGCTGTCGCTCGGGCTGTCGCGTTGGCATTCGATCCTCACGAGATCTTGGCTTACTCGGTTATTCGATTGTACCGGCCGGCCGCTTTACGACAAGCAATTGGCGTTACCGAATGTGGGCAGATGGCCGCCGCTTGAATGATTTTAGAGGGTGAGGCAATCGGGAGTTTGGTTGTCGACGCGTAAAGAGATGAACGGCGGAGTCGCGGCCGTGGACCTGGGAAGGCCGCCTATCGGCGGATACGATGCGACACCTTAGGGGTTCTTTTTAAATGTGAGCAGCAGCTCTTGGGCTTTCGTAGGCTCGGATTTGAATTTCGCGGCGGTAAGCGGGATGTTCATAAATTCGCTGTATCCTTCGGGATTGTCCAAGTCAGCGCCCAAGTCTCTAAAGCCCATCGACCAATTGGGGAACTGACGCCCGGGCGTCGAGCCTTGCAGCAGTGTAGTGACCCCTCGATGTTGAGGGTCAACGGCGATAGTGATATGCACGGCGCGGACAACCCTCTCTTCACCTTCCAAAACCTGCATGAAATTGCCATCTTTATAGAGAAGCATGCCGGTAATGTCGCGCGGCCGATTATTGCTGACGCACTTTTCTAGAAGTGTGCGCAGTTCGCGAGCGGAAAACGGCATTAAAGCCGAACTCACATACGTCAAGGAAAACATGATAGCCCCGTGCTAAGTAAGGGTGAGCACTCGCCAAGAGCACGTTTATGCCATGCGCAGCAGCAATCATCCCGCGACGACGTCGCAGCGTTTCTGCAGCATTTTGCGCATTGTCAAACGCGATTCTCGAACCTAGGTTTCGTCTATGGCTTGGGCCATTGATCCAGAACAGGTTTTTCAAATGACGCTATTGCCGCTACCAGCTGGCTCTGAGGCTGTAACGGTCGAGGCAAATCGAGCTTGATTCGTTTCCGTCCGCGATGCTCGTCACAGCCGGAAAGAGGATTGCGGACATACGGCAATCCCCCAATGGGCGATTGGGCGGTATTGAAAGCTAGTCCGGGCTATGGTGAAGCGAATTCCTGATGCGACGCAGGTGTACCGGATGGCTCGCCCGCGCGGGAGGCTGAATGACGGGTGGAGGGTGCGTGCGAGTTCTGCAATTCGAATGCGCCGTTTCACAACGAAAAGGGCAACTCTTGCTTAGAATGTCACCACCTAACAGAACTTGCGAACGAAGTGGCGGCCCATCGTGACCAGGTTCTTGCGATTTGCCCAAATTGTCATCGGCGCGCTCATCATGCGAGCGATCGCGCAAAAGTTTTATTGAAGAGAATAGGATTGAAACCCTGAATGTGGCGGGGTCGCGGGCTAGCGGCTGGACTGGGGGGTGTCTTTGCTCTCGCTGTTGTCACCGCTTTAATTCGTGGAGGCGTAGCGCGGGAATATCCAGCCGGATAAGAACGCCTCTGCTAAACAGGCGGTCGTGCGATCGCTGCTTCCTGGATCGTCTTTGTACCTAAAAAGTATCCGCAACGGACGGAAATCTGGTCCAATCCATGAATTCCAAGAGAGCAAACCCGATGGCGCGCATATTCATCACTGGCTCATCCGAAGGTCTTGGATTGATGGCGGGGCAGCTTCTTGTGGCGGAAGGACACTGCGTTACGTTGCATGCGCGTAATGGTCAACGCGCACAGGACGCCCGCGTTTCGCTTAGTGCGGCGCAGGCGGTGGTTGTGGGCGATCTCTCTAGTCTCGCCGGCATGCGCGAGGTGGCGAAGCAAGTCAATGCGCTCGGCCGATTTGATGCAGTGATTCACAATGCCGGAATCGGCTATCGCGAGCCACGGCGCGTCGCGACGGTGGACGGCCTTTCAGAGCTGTTTGCGGTCAATGTCCTGGCGCCTTATGTGCTCACCGCATTGATTGAGCGCCCTCAACGATTGGTCTACCTCAGCTCCGGTATGCATCATGGAGCGCGTGCTGATTTGGAAGACCTGAACTGGACGATGCGTTCCTGGCAGGGTTCGACCGCCTATGCCGAGAGCAAGTTATTGGATGTGTTGCTCGCCTTCGCGGTCGCGCGGCATTGGAAAAACGTCTTCTCAAACGCCCTGGAACCCGGTTGGGTGCCAACTCGGATGGGCGGCCCCGGTGCGCCGGATGACATGGATCAAGCCCATCGAACTCAAGCATGGCTCGCCACAAGTAATGACTCCGAAGCATGCGTGACGGGGCGCTACTTTTATCACTTGCGGCAGCGGGCTTCCAACCCGTTGGCGCGGGATGTAAATCTCCAAGATCGCCTGCTCGAGGCGTGCGAGAAGCTCTCGTCAATCGCTCTAGGATAGCTCCCTTAGTGCCTACGAGGCCGCACTCGGATTCCAATGGCACTGTTTGCTGGGGCAGATCGCGGTCGGATCCTTGAGCTTCTCTGTGAGACCCCTACAATTTCCGTTGCGGGCAATCAACAAACAAACGCTACTACAAGTCTTATTGGTTGTCGTGTACGGTGGCGATTCTTTAGAGGCTCAGCTCCACCGGTCAGGTCAATGTTACTGTGTGCAGTGGCAAGGGCGCCAATTCGCGCCTTGCTGTCTGCGTCGAGATCCGGAAGGCGAGTTAAAGTCACGTCTATAACTCGCCGGTCCCGGACGGGGTAGGATACCCGAACAGCCCGGGCTACGGAGAACCGCATGATGACACGGCGTGAGTTTCTGGATGGAGCGGCGGTAGGTGCAGCGGGTTTAGCGATCAGCTCGACCGCGAAGAGCTACGCGCAGGTCATAGGGTCCAACAACCGGCTCAACTTCGCCGTCATCGGCCTGAACGGTCGCGCCTACGCGCACCTCTCGTCCTTGAAGGCGAACAAGGCGAACGCGCGCATCTCCCATGTGTGCGACGTGGAGAGCAACATCCTGAAGAAATTCGCCACCGCCACGCTGACGGAGATGGGCGAGGCCCCAGCAATCGAGAAAGACTTTCGCAACCTCCTCGCGCTGAAAGAAATCGATGCGATCACCATCGCGACGCCCGATCACTGGCACGCCCCGATGGCCATCGCGGCCCTTCAGGCGGGCAAGCATGTCTACGTCGAGAAGCCATGCAGCCACAATCCGGCTGAGGGCGTAATGCTGATCGAGGCGCAGAAGAAAACGGGCAAGCTGGTGCAGATGGGCTCGCAGCAGCGCTCCTCGCCGCACACCATCGAGATTGTGGACAAGATCCGCAACGGCTTGATCGGCCGCGCTTACTTCGCAAAGGCCTGGTACAGCAACGTGCGCAAGTCGATTGGCATAGGCAAAGAAGTTCCCGTGCCGCCGCAGTTGGACTGGGACCTCTTTCAGGGGCCAGCCCCACGTCAGGCCTACAAGGACAACGTACAGCCCTACAACTGGCACTGGTTCAAGACTTGGGGCACAGGGGAATCGCTCAACAATGGCACACACGAAGTGGATGTCTGCCGTTGGGCATTGGGCGTGGACTATCCCAACAGCGTTGCATCCATTGCCGGGCGATATCAGTTCAATGACGACTGGCAGTTCTACGACACCATGAGCACCAGTTTCGCCTATGACGACGCGATGATCTCCTGGGAAGGGAAGTGCTGCAACGGGATGAAGTACTATGGTCGCGACCGCGGCGCGGCCATCATCGGAACCACCGGCACTGTCGTTGTCGATCGCGACGGCTACGAGATCTACGACTTGAAGGGCAAGATGACGGCTGAGTTCAAGGCAGGCAACCAGACCGCTTCGGCGGACCTGGCCGGCCGCGACGCGATGACGGACGCCCACTTCGCAAATTTTATCGCGGGCATTCAGAAGGGTGAGAAGCTGAAGCAGCCCATCGCCCAGGGCAACGTCGCCGTGACCATGTTGCAACTCTCTAACATCGCTTGGGAGACGAAGCGTGAACTGCATCTGAACAACAAGGATGGCAAGGTGCTGAATGATCCGGAAGCCATGACGTTCTGGGACCGCACCTATGAAAAGGGTTGGGCTCCGCATCTGTAAGGCCACTCCCGCTCCAAGCGCATAAGCCAAGGATCCATGCATTTTCGAGGGTACGCATGAAGCGAGATCTTTCGCGGCGAAACTTTCTTCGCGCCGGTGCGATGGTCGGAGCTGCAATGTCCACTCCGGCCATGCTTTCCGCGGCGGCCCCGGCCACGCCAACCACGGGCAAACCGTCGCCCATCAAGCTCGGCCTCGCCAGTTATACCTTTCGCAACTTCAGCCGCGCCCAGATGATCGGCTGCATGAAGCAACTCGACGTCTTGGGGTTGAACGCAAAGGATGTCAAAGACCATCTTCCAACCGATCCAGCACAGGAGAAGCAGGCCATCGCCGACTACACAGCAGCAGACATCAAACTTCACGCTGCGGGCGCCATCTACTTCCCCAAGGATGAAGACGACGACATCCGCGCCAAGTTTGAGTATTGCAAGCGGGCCGGCGTCAGCGTCATCGTCGCCGGAGATCCCACGCCCGCCAGTCTTCCGCGGGTAGAGAAATTCGTCAAGGAGTACGACATCAGGATCGCAATCCACAACCATGGTCCGGAAGACAAGCTCTGGCGGTCGCCGCTCGACATCCTGAAGCTCGTCAAAAACATGGACCCGCGAATCGGCTGCTGCATCGATGTAGGCCATACCGCTCGCACGGGCACGGACGTCGTCGAGGCCATCCATGAAGTCGGACCGCGCCTCTTCAACATGCATATGAAGGACCTGGCCGACTTGAGCGTCAAGGAGAGCCAGGTAGCGGTGGGTGACGGCAAGATGCCTGTCCGCGCCATCTTTGAAGCGCTCATCACCAATAAGTACGAAGGCTTCGTCGACCTTGAATACGAGATCCACGCCGACGACCCGATGCCCGGCGTGACCAGCAGCTTCGCCTATATGCGCGGCGTGCTTGCGAGCATGGGGTACGTAATCCCTGCCTTAAGTCGCTAAGAAGGAGATCGACCAAATGAGGCATCTATCCAGACGGAAGTTCGTCGGCGGCACGGCTGGCGCATCCGTATCGTTCTTGTTGGGCCTGCGGGCATTCGCTGCGGACACGAAGTTCAAGGTCGGCGTCATTTCCGACGAGATCTCCCAGGACTTCGATCGCGCCTGCTATGTCATCGCCAAGGATTTCGGTCTTCACTGGGTGGAACTGCGAGAGGTGTGGGGCAAGAACTTGCAAGTTATCTCTGACGCGCAGATCGCCGAGGCGCAGAAGATCCTTGCTAAGTACAGTCTTCAGGTCACCGACATCAGCAGCCCCCTCTACAAGGTGAACTGGCCCGGCGCGCCCGTCTCCCAGTACGGCACAAAGGAGGATATGCACGGCGCCGACGAGGTCAGCTTCAAGCATCAGGATGAAGTCCTCGAACGCTCCATCTCTCTCGCCAAACAATTCAAAACGAATAAGGTCCGCTGTTTCGACTTCTGGCGCATCGACAATATCAAACCCTACCGCGCCGCCATCAACGCCAAGCTGCAGCAGGCCGCCGAACATGCCGCCGCGCAGAACATCATGCTCGTGCTCGAAAACGAGTACGCCTGCAACACCGCCACGGGACGAGAAGCCGCCGCTACCCTCGCCGGCGTCCTGTCACGCAATCTTTCGCTCAACTGGGACCCAGGCAATGCCGTCATGCGCGGCGAACTCGATGCCTATCCCGGCGGTTGGGACGCTCTGCCCAAAGACCGCATCCACCACTGCCACGTCAAGAACGCCATCAAGGACAGCGCCGGTAAGACGCAGTGGTCGTCCGTCGATAAGGGCTACATCGATTGGACCGCCCAGTTCCGCGCGTTCGCGAAGATTGGCTACTCCGATGCGGTGAATCTCGAAACGCACTGGAGGGGCGGCGGCACTCCCGAGGAATGCACCCGCATCAGTTGGGCCAGCATGAAGACCGATCTCGACCGCGCAAAGATGGGCTGAGTTCGCGGGAATTCGAAACGCTTGTTTCCTTTGCCTTTCTCTGTCTTTTGCTACATCGGTCGGCGATTTGGGCCGGTCTCAAACGTCGTTGACCATTGTTGTGGATGTGGCAAACCCTAACGACGGAGATGCAATTATTGCCGCAATACAGCTCAGAGGCGTGTCGAGGGCCGCCGTAAAGCCGTCCGTGGCGGCTGCGTGAAAAACATCGTGTTTTTCACGCCCCTCGACACGCCTTTGGGCTCCGTATCCACGCGGCGACCTTGGAACTCTGTTGTCAGGTGACGAGCGCGGTCGCTCGAACTGACTGCACTGAAGCAAGTTAATTCAATGACCTGCGCGTGGAATATCGCGTGAAACATTCATGTTGTTTTCTCTAATTAAATCAATCGGAGCACTTTGAACGCGCCTTTAGGCGGGATTCTTCGGCGTTGCCGAGTTTGCTCCGCTTTCAAGGGAAAACGCGTTTCCCTTCGCTGTGCGACAGAGTTGAGCAATGAACTTGCAGTTATCGGATCAGCGCATTCGCGCGACCTGTCGCGAGCTCGTCAAGAAACATGGGAGCGTTACGGGCGCAGGGCTTTGCGAGGAGCTGCGCAGCCGTTTTGGTG
>Ga0302324_100004703_pt1 | contig 30087 bp, 25 predicted proteins | sample Palsa_T0_1_FD_201949 | JGI IMG/M metagenome (GOLD analysis project Ga0302324, IMG submission 201949) | Peat permafrost microbial communities from Stordalen Mire near Abisko, Sweden - Palsa_T0_1 | ecosystem: Environmental > Terrestrial > Soil > Palsa > Peat permafrost | place: Sweden: Abisko...
ACATCCGGCTTGCCGATCGGGAGGGTCACGCATCCCTGGCTGCCAACTTTTTTTGCGGTACGCACGATGCCGTTGGGCATCGTGACCACCACCGTGCGTTTCTCGCGGTCGATCTTAGGGACCCCTAGCTTGGCGCGCACCTCGTATGGCGCGGTGAAGTAGCCGACATTCTCAGCCGCGAATGCCGGATCAAGCCCCGTGATAAACACCGACGAGCACATGATCTTCGCGTATCCTGATGCGTAATGTTCCATCGGATCGCCGGGAGGCGGCACGTAGGAAGTACTCAATTCGAGCGACTTCGCCCGATCAATGAGTGCTTGACGCGGGTCAGTTTGACTCATGACAGCGAGTGCGCTTACCAACAACATCGCCAAAAGAAGTACCGCTCGGGACCTCTTTTGGAGGATCAGTTCCCTGGCGTTCCGCTGCCGCGGTAGAATGTAAGTTCTCAAGCTGACTCGTTGCGGGGAATCGAGTGGCACTCGTGATTTTTCTGCGAGGAGCTAACGTCGGGGGCCATAGGACTTTCCGACCGAGCAAGCTGGCTGAAGCACTGAAGCACCTCGGTGCCGTCAATATTGGCGCGGCCGGCACGCTAGTCATTCGACAGCCAATGACCCAGGCCCAGGCACGCGCCGAGGTGGCACGCAAGCTTCCGTTTGCCGCCGAGATTATTGCCTGCCAGGGCCGCGACATCACGAGTCTAATTTCGAAGGACCCTTTTGAGGGACAATCGGTGCCACGAGGTGTTGTCCGCTTCGTAAGCGTGCTGTCCCAGCGCCCTCGCTTGACGCCATCAACGCCCATGCGATTGCCGTCCAGTGGCCAATGGCTGATGAAAATTCTCACGAGACGAAACCGATTCGTCATCGGAATGTACAGGCGCCACATGAAGGTCATCGGACTCCTCGGTGCATTGGACCGGCTCTACGGTGTATCGGTGACCACCCGCAACTGGAACACCATCGCGGCCGTTGCCGGGGTGCTCCGTAACGACCTATCTGATTGAGTAGCGATCTCGGTCCCGCGAGGGGAGGCCCCAGGGACGGTTTCTGAAAGAAGCTGCGACAAGCCACGCGGAGGCGGCCAGCACCAGGTTCACGACGAGCTCTGACCATTGATTCGAGGGCGGCGTCGCCCATTCGGGCCGGGGCTGTGCCAAAAAGCTCGGCACCCAGACCAGAAGACCAAACAAACTCATCATGATCGCTTCCAGGGTCGCCGCCAGACGGGGGAGAATCCCGAGAATGATGCTGATTCCAGCGCAAATGTGACCGAGCCCCGTGAAGTAAGCGAATCCCAAATGATCAGGTAGCCAGGTGGGCACCATGCCGGCGGTGTAATCGGCAAAGGCAAAGTGCGAGTATCCGTAGAAGACACAGTTGAGACCAAAGATAACCTGTGCGGCGCGCACGGCACGCTCGCCGGCGATTGGCATCTGCGATCCTCGCAACTGCCATCGCAACATGGCGTAAAGGATCCAGACGCCGACAAGCGACGTCAGGGCTTCGCAAAATCCATACCACGCGCCGAGACTGAGCGGTGTGGACAGAATCGGCGGTACACAAGTCACGGCCCAGAGCGCTTGATACGCGCCGATCGTCACCGCACTCGGCAACGCCGTGCGCGAGAAGCAAAGACCGACGCTGGCGGCCAAGGCGAGTAGCGCGGATCCGTCGAGCCAGGTTTCCCGTCCGGGTACCCAGGCGGGCAAGGACTGTCCCATCGGCGCGAGGTCGCCGTAAGTGAGGCTCAAGATCGCGAGGCTCGCTGATGCAATAATGAACAAGCCGCGACCGAATCCAACAATGCGCATCGGCACTTACCTAGCGCGGCCGCCGGTGTCAGGCGATTACCGCGATTTCAGAACATTGCAGAATAATACTACCAATAGATCGAAGCACGAGCCGAGCTATGTTATGGGTTGGTTTCGGCGCGAGCCACGCCAATAAATCGCAGTCGCAACCAGATTGATTCCCACCACGGCGCCGCCAACTTTGAGCGCGAACACCCACGGGCGTGCCACATCAACAATTGGCACGAGATTGAATATCATCGACAGAGCCGTGACCAAAGCCCCGCAGGTGCATGCGACACGCAGGAGCAGCGTGGGCTTAAGATCCGGTCGCATGCTGAAACGAGTACCTACCAGAAGGGGCACGGCGAACATCAGCAAATAATTGACGCCATAGCAGACGAAGGCGCTCGTGACCAGGAGTTGGAAGGCCTCACTCGCACCCGCATCAGCGGAGGCCAGCAAGCTGAATAACACGGCCGCCGACGCGATAACCGCCAAGGAGCGTGTTGGCGTGCGGTAGCGTGGGTGCAAATGGGTAAACCAAGCCGGGATCAGATGGTCCCACGCCGCGACCATCGGCAGCCGGCTGGTCTCGGCAATATAGACGGCGGCTTGAGCGATGAGTGCGAGCGTGAGCCCGAGGATCGCTGCGCGGCTCAGCACTGCCCCCCAATCGATGCCGGCGCTTGCGTTGTCGCCGCCAAATGCCGCCGCGATGACTTGTGCGATGGGATTCACGAGATCCACCTGATCCGCGGGAATGTATGTGAGGATGGAGCCCGTCATCAGGATGTACATCAAGGCGATGATCGGTGCGGCAATCCAGGCGGAACGCAGGATTGAACGCGCCGCATTTCGCGTCTCGCCCGCGAATACGGCCACTTGTTCCAGCGCGGTGAATCCATTGAAGGCGATTTTGCTGAAAAGATTCAGGCTTGCCAGCGTCAGAATCGGCAAATCGAGCGAAAACCGTGATTGCGGAGCAACGAAGGGACGGTTGGGGTGGGCGTGAGGATGGACGAACAACAGAATGATCAGCAAGCCGGCGACCAGCAACGTCGCAGCGGTGCCCAGGTGAGAGATCCATCTCCCGAAACGCAGACCCGGGACGCACGCCAAAAATATTCCCACGAACAGGCAGATATTGAGACTCGATATGATCAAACGGTTGTCGGCTATCCATGCGGCGCGCGGTCCCAGCGCATAACTGATTCCGCTTGCTGCTTGGACGCCCAGGGAGGCAACGAGAAGCAGCACCCAGGCGCCCAGATTCCACGCCGTCAGAAAACCGGCAAACGGACCAAACGCGTGTTTGGTCCATTGATAGACACCGCCCTCGTACGGCCAAATCTGCACGCAAAATTGCACGACACCGGCGACGGGCAGGAACAGAAATACGGCGCCGATGATCCAGAAACTGACCTGAGCACCCGCTTGATGAGCGGCTGTTCCTGTCCACGTTGTGCCGATGACGATCAGGATCTGCATCGGAATCAGGTCCCGAAGGCCCAGTACCTTACGCAGGCGGTGGCTGGCGCTTTCGTCCGCGTCCGGCGGAACGGGGGTCATTGCTTAATCGTTCCGATTCGTAGGGACCGCGAAGTCGAGCGCTCGAAGCTACCCCGAAATTGCGGCGCGCCGCAAGGGCTTTGCGCTGGCGCAGACGGCGCACCTTAAGGGCCGGCATGCGGTGTGACAGGGGTACGGACAACTCGCGGGCATTAGCAGATTTCGGACGCCTGAGTAAACTGTCGAAGTATGTGGGCGGCACACTCGGTGAAAAGCGATGTCGTGGAAATGTCCGTTCTGCCTTCGTATGACACTCGGGTTATCGGTATTGGTTGTATCCACGGGTTTGGGCGCTGAGCCGGCCGCGGTTCAGCTGATCGGCCGGGCGGAGCGCAGCGCTGGAGTATGGCAGGTGACCTGGCCTGGAGTAGGTTGGCGTACTGCCTTCTCTGGTTGCCGCGTGGGAGTTGCGACGCAGGATTCGGTCGGTTACGGCGTTATGATCGATGGACTCAAGAGGAATCCGATTCCGCCCTCAGACACTCGCCAGACGACCTGGTATCGGGGACTCAGCGCGGGTGATCACACGATCGAAGTCATCCGCATGCGCGGAAGCCCCCGCACTCCGGGACTTTTTTTCGGCTTCAGTAAAGGCGTCGATGGCCGCTGGCTGGCATTGCCGCCCCGCCCGACTCGTCAGATCGAATTCATTGCAGATTCCGCTTCGACCGGCTACGGTGATCTCTCGACGTCGGCGGACTGCACCGACGACGAGGTAGCGTCGCGCTATCGGGGCTTGGATTGGCATCCGCAGGTGGCGGTTGTGCGGATCGGCAGCAATGACTTTGGGTCACCTCTCGGAGCCAGTGAGCCTTGGAAACCGGCGCAATTGGAGACAGAGTTCACCGGGAGCTACCGCAATATGCTTGAGGAGTTACGCGGACGACTGGGCCCGAACGGACTAATTATAGTCATTCAGCCGGCGTTCGACGAGAACCCTGCCAACCGGAAAGTCGCGGAAATAGTCGACTCGCTGCGCTCGGGGGTGACTCGCAACTCTATGAGTTGCAGTTTCCGAAGCTGGAGCTGACGGGTTGCGATTCCCACCCCAACCTCCATGACCACCGCCTTATGGGCGCTACGCTCGTGAATTTCATTGAAGATCATGGCGGCGGAGGACTCCGCTGGACATCGTCCTCGGGCGATTCGCAGAATCCCAGGAACTAATGCACAGGGGGCAATCGATCGCCAAAAGCTGAACCTGCTGAACCTGCTCGCTGCGCCGACGTGCGCTCGCCGCCCGGAACCGCGCAAGCGGTCGAACTGCTTGGTTGTGAAAAGGAATTCGTCATGACGTTAGAAGAGATTTTCTACGCGAGCCAGTCGGTCGCCTCCATCGCGGTCGTATGCTCTCTCATCTATCTGGGTCTGCAGGTGCGCGCGGCCGATCGCAGCCAGCGGGCAATCATGCAGCAGGGTCGTGCCGATCGGGCCAGTAAAGCGTCGCTGACAATTGCCGGCACGGAGCTGGCGCGCATCTGGGAGAAAGCCATGGCGGGAGATCCGATCCTGACGCGCGAGGAGGTGACGCAATGGCTGCTGATATGTCGCGCGGCGTTCTTGAGCGGGGAAGACTCGTTCTTGCAGTATCAAGCCGGCGCGCTGGATCAGACCGCGTTCGACAGCTATTGCGCGGGCGTCCGCTCATTCATGAGCCGCGCGGGATTTCGAGCCGCATGGAGACTTTCGGCGGCACAGTTTGGGAAAGACTTCGGTGAGTTTGTCGATGCGCAGATCGCCGCGGCGCCGATCTCCCAGAACGTAGACACCTACACACTATGGCAAAATGCACTGCAAGCGCAAAAAGGCGGCTGTTAGCTCGACCAAGTCCACCCGGGTGGCTCCGCCAGTTGCTGTGATGTGGTGGCGGTGTGACAATGACCGAGTCCTCAAAAGCTATATTCCTTAGCTATGCGTCGGAAGATTCGGACGCAGCTCTTAGGATTTGCGCGTCGCTGCGGGCGGCCGGAATCGAGGTATGGTTCGACCAGAGCGAACTGCGGGGTGGCGATACCTGGGACCAGAAGATCCGCCGCGAAATCCGCGACTGCGCACTGTTCGTTCCCATCATATCCATGAACACGCAGGCGCGTACCGAGGGCTACTTCCGGCTCGAATGGCGCCTCGCCGATAATCGCACACAGCTGATGGGCAAAAGCCGCGCGTTCCTTGTGCCGGTGTGCATTGACGACACGCACTATGCGGATGCCGACGTTCCCGACTCATTCACCGCCGTGCAGTGGATGCGTCTTCCGGACGGAAGGAATGCAGAGACGATTGTTGAGCGTGTGCATCGTCTACTCGCACCGGAAGCCAGGATGCCGACAACAACGGGTATACAACCCTCGATGCCGCCCATATCATCGACGCCTGCGGCTTCCCGCTCATCAGTGCCCTGGGTCGTGGGTAGTTTGTTGATCCTGGTGACGGGTTATTTGGTCGTCGACAGGTTTGTGCTGCCGAAGCGCTCGGTCCTGACGGGTGAGACAGCCGCTACTGCTCCTGTACAAGGAAAAGCGATCAGCGACAAGTCCATCGCCGTGCTGCCGTTCACCGATATGAGCGAGAAGAAGGATCAGGAGTACTTTTCAGACGGGCTGTCCGAGGAACTCATTGACCTGCTCGCGCAGATACCGGACTTGCAGGTGATCGCCCGCACCTCCTCGTTCTACTTTAAAGGCAAGCAGGTCACCATTGCGGAGATCGCCAGGACGCTGGGTGTCGCTCATGTCCTGGAAGGCAGTGTCCGCAAATCGGGCACCAGGTTGCGCGTGACCGCCCAATTGATCCGCGCCGACACCGACGCGCATCTCTGGTCAAAGACCTACGATCGTGATGTGAAAGACATCTTCAAAGTCCAAGACGAGCTCGCCGCCGCGGTAGTCGAGGCACTCAAAGCCAAGCTCCTGCCAGCGCAGCAGCTCGAGAGCGGACACCGCACCGGCAGCAGCGAGGCTTACGAGCAATACCTGCTTGGCAAGCAGTATCTAACACGCTCTGGCGTAGGCGATTATCGGCTCGCAGCCTCCGCGTACCAGAAAGCTGTCACTCTCGACGGGAATTTCGCCTCTGCCTATGCTGGGCTCGCCGAGGCCGAAGCCAATGTGGCGGGTACGGAGACAGGAGACCAGGCGGCACTGCACAGAGCCCTCGATGCGGCGGATCGGGCTGTGGCTCTAGCGCCCGACGCGGCATATGGCTATGCGGTTCGCGGTTGGCTGCGCAACGAGTTCTTCTGGGACTGGAGCGGGGCGCGGGCCGACTTCAAAATAGCAATCACCCGCGACGCCGGAAACGGCACGGTACAACGCAAATACAGTGGGCTTCTGGATAATTTGGGCTTGCTTCCAGAGGCGCTTATCGCCGCTAAGAAGGCGACTGACGCGGACCCACTTTCCGGCGCCGCATGGAATAATCTGGCTAGTATCTTGACGGACGATGGGCAGTTCGCCGCTGCGCGGCAGGCAGTACTGCGCGCGCAACAGATCAATCCAGCATCGTTTTGGCCGCCATATCATCTGGCAATGATCGAATTGCTCGATGGACACCCTGAGAAGGCCCTTACCATCGCACAAACCATGAGAACTCCGGCTATTATCACGGCCATGGCGGCCTACACACTGGGGCGAAGTGACGAAGCCCAGCGGGCGCTCAACGAACTTCTCTCTCGACAACCGCAGATCTTTGCGTACCAGATCGCAGAAATCTACGCCTGGCGTGGCGAGAACGATAGGGCGTTCGAGTGGCTAGATCGTGGCTACGCGCAGCACGATCCCGGATTGTCGTACGTTAAGACCGACCTATTCCTAAGCAAGGTGCGCGCTGATCGACGCTACAGCGCACTGCTGAGAAAGATGAACCTGCCGGAGTAGCCACATGACCGGATCCAAACTGTCATCCAGTCACCCAAGTATTGACCTGGTTTCGATCCCGGCTAGAATGCCGCACCTTCTTCATTTAGCGGCCGCACCCTGGACAGTCACCCTAGACAGCGAGTGAGCCTCCCGCAATAACGGGACATGCTGGTCTGGGTGCGCTGTGCCCGCCGACTCGTCACCGTTCAATGGTGGGTCGAGCGTCGGCGTCAGCGTCCGCTGAGTCGTTTCTCACCTCATTTTTGTCGACCCGTGGCGTGCCCCAGTTGCGAGCTTTCTTGCTCTGCGGAGGTCATTATGATTTTAGGCACGCCCCCTAAAGAGACTGGAATCAAACGCGTACTGCGCGCTCTTGGTCCGGGAGTGACGACAGGCGCCGCCGATGATGATCCCTCCGGCGTAACCACTTACTCGGTGGTCGGCGCCCAATTTGGCACGTCTTTCCTCTGGTCGGCGCTGATCACTTGGCCGTTGATGGGATGCGTTCAGATGATGTGTGCGCGCATCGGCATGGTGACCGGTATGGGTCTCGCGGGGGCGATGCGGCAGAAGTTTCCGCGCTGGGTGGTCGGTGTCATTGCATTGGCACTGCTCATCGCCAATACCATTAACATAGCTTCGGATCTCTCCGGTATGGCGGACGCCGCACAAATGCTCGGCGCGGGCCCGTCAAGGGTGTATGTGTTGGGGTTTGGTTTAGGCATTTGCCTACTCACGGTGTGGCTGCGCTATGAGCAAATTGCCCGGGTCCTGAAGTGGCTCGCGCTTGCACTATTTGCCTATGTCATCACCGCCTTCTTGGTACATCCGCACTGGCGCGGCGTCCTACGGGACGCGGTTATCCCCAGCCTGCCTCGCGATCAACCGGCTTGGGCTGCGCTCGTCGCGATCCTAGGCACCACCATCAGCCCATATCTCTTTTTCTGGCAGGCCGGCCAGGAGGTTGAAGAAGAGAAAGCGAAGGGGCGTCGTTTGCTCGTTCATCGCCGCGGCGCCACAAGCCACGAGATCACCGATCGACGCATCGACGTGGGTGTCGGCACTCTGTTCTCCAATCTGGTCATGTTCTTTATTATTCTGACGACAGCCGTGACCCTGCATCAGCACGGCATTTTGACTATCGCAACATCCAAGCAAGCCGCGCAGGCTTTGCGGCCACTCGCCGGTAACTACGCCTATTTTCTTTATACAATTGGGATCGTCGGCACCGGATTATTGGCCATTCCGACGCTGGCCGGCTCTGCCGCATACGCATTCGCAGAAACATTTGACTGGGCTTATGGTTTGAACGAAAAGTTGAATAGCGCGGTATCGTTCTATTCAGTATTTGTTCTGGCGACACTCGCCGGCGTGGCGCTGGACTTTCTGGACATCGATCCGATCAAGGCGCTGTACTGGACAGCTATTCTCAATGGTCTACTCGCACCTTTTCTATTGGTGACGTTGTTGCTGGTTTCCAATGACGAAAACATTATGCACGGCCAGTGCAGCTCAAGTATCACTCGCCGCGTTGTGATGCTGACGACAGTAATCATGTTCGTCGCGGGCATTGCAATGTTCTTAGTGTAGGTCGCCGATAGTGGTATTCTCAATACATCACAATAGAAACTAATCGGCAAAAGAACAGGGAAATCCTGTGAATAAGCGGCTCCTTGCAAACAGTTCTGTCTGTGCCGCCAGAGGTATCTCACGAGGCTGCGGATAATTCTAAGGTGGAGCGCCCTAAGATTCGGAAGCTCTTTCAAACCCAGAGATCTCAGAACTCATGCTCGATGTCCACGCACCCAACCAGTCCGTCCATACCTTGAAGGATTTCTTGATTCACATTGCGGCCATTACTATTGGTCTGCTGATTGCGCTCGGCCTTGAAGCAACGGTTGAATGGGCTCACCACAAGCATCAAGCGCAGCAGGCGCTTGAACTATTGAAACAGGAAGTCGATCGGAACCGAGTAGTGCTAGAGAACGATATGAGATCCGGTGATCTCGGAGAGCGCAATCATCGTGCAGCACTGGCTGTGTTGCACCGCTTGCGATTAGGCACCCGCAGCCCGGATGACCGTCTCATATTCGTCCGCAAGTTCGACCTTTTTGGCTCTACGGCCTGGAACGTTGCGCACGAGTCCGGCGCAGCGGCCTATATACCGTATGAAATGATGGCGCGATACGGCGATGTCTATGAAGCGCAGCAACGAATCAATGATGCTGCGATGTCCGTCTACGCTGAGTTGCAGAGTGCTACCTCGGTGCTCAATACCGAGTCGGCAGATCAAAGCGGCGAGGAGGACGAGAGTATCCAACGCGAGGCGGAAAATGTCGACGTGCAATTGCTGCAGTTACGTACGCCGGATTCCCGATCCGAAGCCGCGGAGAGTGAAATCGACGCAAAATTGAGTGGACACCCGGATCTTTCGCGGCTAACGCCGGCACAGATTGACCGCCTCGAACAGGGCTTTCAGCAGGCGATCACCAACGATCGCCGCATACATCGACTTTACATCAACCTAAGCGTTCTCTATGCCTCGCTTGCAAAGTGATTACGATGCTTCTTGATAGGCTAGTTGAGGGTGTCGGGCGGCACGGAAGCAGGACAGCACGATTGGATCGATTGCGGTGGGAAAGACCGCCGATTTGGTGGTGCTCGCCGGGAACCCGGCACAGAATATCGATGCCGTCGATACTGTGGAGACGGTTTTCAAAGACGGCCTGGGTTATGACCCCGTAAAGCTGACGCAGTCCGCGCAGGGATTAGTCGGCCTGCGCTAGTGGCAAGACAGTCGTCGGATACCCCGGATCCAGGATTGACGAATCGACATGACAGAAAAGAGCTACTCGACTGATCCATCGGAGGCGGCCGCATCGGCAGTTGACCTGCAGGAAGGATTTGGTACAGCCGCCGCGGGCGTTGATCCGATAGGCGTGGCGAGCCTCTCACTCGGTGCATCCGCTGCGGACCCCGCCGTCGCTCGGGAACTGGGTGGATTCCTGCACGAGCAGCGAGAGCTGGCAAGCAGACAGCGCATCGTCGCTGACAAGCAGTCCACGCTTCTCGATCACCGCCTCGATCGCGTCGGACTCGAGAAGGAACATATCGAAGCACAGAATCATCATCTTCGCCTGCGGCACATCCATGACAGGCTGCGGCTGGTGCTCGATGCCGGACTTGCGTGCTTCGGGGTGGCATTGGCGCTATTGCTCGTCTGGGCGGTATGGACAGCGACTCGGTACCAATCGGTGGTTGTCGAAGCTTTCACAGTTCCGCCCTCGTTCGAGGCGCGGGGGCTCTCGGGCGGCGTTGTCGCAGCCCAGTTCCTCGATCGGCTGCAGGAGATCCAGAGGCGCGGTGCGCTGAATCCGACGGCTTCCACGCCCATTGAGGATGCCTGGACCCATGAGATTCGGGTCGAGGTGCCGGAGACGGGCATATCGCTCGGCGATATTCAGAAGTTCCTGCGCTCTTGGCTCGGCCATGACGTGCGCATCAGTGGAGCGGTGGTAGAGGACGGGGGTTCACTGGTGCTAACGGTTCGTGGCAACGGTGTGCCGGCGCAGCGTGTGGTCGGAAAAGCCAGCGAGCTCGACATGCTGATCGGTTCAGCAGCCGAACGAGCGCTGGGCGCCGCGAGGCCGCTGGAACTGCTCGGCTACCTGGAGAGCACCTCCCGCCATGCAGAGGCAGCCGCGTTGGCCGGACCGATGCTCGCGTCCGCGTCGGCGACTGAGGCCCCCCAGATCCTCAACATGTGGGGCAACGCCCTGACGGGCCTGGATCGGTTTCCAGAGGCTTTGGACATGTATCGCGAGGCGAATCGACTGAGCTCTGATCATACGCGATACAAGCTGAACGAAACACTGGCGCTGTTGCACCTGGGACGCGAAGAGGAGGCCTATCAGACGATAAGCGCGATCAAGGCTTCGACGTTCGACAATTCCGGCGAGGGATTGCGGCGGAAAGCTGGCCTCGCCACCGGCATGATTGAGCTTCGCCGCGGGGCGATAGACCTGCTTGAAAGCCTGCAGGCCTATACGCGCATGACCGGCAGCACTCATCTTCTCTTTGAGATGCTGATTGCCTCTCAGGAGGCAACCACGCTCGCGGCCATGCACGATTCCGCTGGCACCGAACTCGCCCTTGAGCAGGCGGCGCGCGGCGCGGTCGGGCCGGTTGATCGAATCGCCACGCAACAGGCGCGAAGCGCTCTCGCGCATGAACTGGGTCACGACTCAGAGGCTTTGGCCGACGCCCAGAGCGCGCTGAGCTTGGAGGAGCGTACGCCGGAGTGGATGGTGGTGTTTCCTCCTACGGCATGCCTCGCGGCGCGCTACGCCGAGGCTGCCGGTCAGGCCAATGTTGCCGAGGCCATACTCGCTAAAGCGGGAACGTTCGTAGATTGCGCGAGCGTCAAAGCAGAGTTTGCTGCGCATCGAGGCGCCTGGGACGAGGCTCAACGGGATTTTGCTGCGGCAGTCGACCTGGCACCATCGCTCCCCATGGCGTATGAGAGTTGGGGTGAAGCGCTCGCGTCCCACAGCGAACTGGGCCCCGCAATCGAGAAATTAAGCGCGGCACATGCGCGCGGTCCGCACTGGGCGGATCCCGTTGAGCATTGGGGCGAAGCGTTGGCCGCTCAGGGCCAATTTCAAGCGGCCGCGCAGAAGTATGCAGAGGCCTTCACTTATGCCCCGAACTGGGGTGCGTTGCATCTGCACTGGGGCGAGGCACTCGCCAAACTTGGCGATCACACCCGGGCGTTGGAACAGTTCCGCGCAGCGCGAGAACTCGCGCTATCCGATACAGACCGGCAGACCGCGGCTCACTATATTGCTACCGGTTCCCGATAGCTCCCATCGAGTCTCTCGCGTCGAGTGAAAACTATAGGGTCCAAAGCCAAAGGCTGGTGCCCCAAGAACGGCATATCGGGGATTGAAAATGACGGCGTTTTCACCAGTAGGACTTACTGAGTCGATTGCGCCGCGAGTTCAGCGCCATCAACGCTGATGTCGTGCGCGGTCTCCCAGAAAACCATCGTCTCGTACATCCTGCGCCCATAGAGGTAGGTGCCGAGTGACGACGCGAGCACGTTGATGTATGAATGGACCCCCATTCATCTCACCTTCCCTGCTCACCTGACCAGCCCGTTTTCTCCCGGTCCAGATTTGAAGTCGGTTTATGCTGCCACTTAATCCATTGCATTGGGCAGAAGCGGTCATTCCAGTGTATCAGTGCGGGCTTGTTGCTAACTCCGGTAGCATCCGTGAATATGCGCTGCTTCCCACCAAGGAAAAGAACAATGGTCGAAAGCGGTGGACCGGCAGACTCGCAGACACCAGGAGTGTCAGCGCCTCGCGGCGATGCACGCTAGGCCGGCGGATATCGATCAAGAGCGCGGGCCGCCAACGCCCGTGGGTCTCGGCAAGGTCGTCGCCGTCGGCATGGGCAATGCGCTCGAGTTCTACGACTTTCTGACGTTCTCGTTTTTCTCGACGCAGATTGGTCATTGCTTTTTCCCAACCGCCACGGGTAAGCACGGTCTGCTGTACGCGCTCGCGACCTTCGGCGTCGGCTTTGCGATGCGCCCGCTCGGCGGGATCCTGATCGGGCGCTACGGCGACCGGGCTGGGCGCAAGCCGGCGATGCTGCTGTCCTTCACGCTGATGGGCGTCGCGATCCTCGGCGTGGCGCTGACGCCCTCGTACACGCAGATTGGGGTCACCGCGCCGGTGCTTCTGGTGTTGTTCCGCCTCGTGCAGGGCTTTGCGCTGGGCGGGGAAGTCGGGCCATCGACCGCCTACCTGATCGAGGCGGCGCCGCAGCATCGGCGCGGCCTTTATGTATCGATACAGTACGCGACGCAGGATTGCGCGCCGGTGGCGGCCGGGGTGGTGGGCTTCGTGCTGTCGCTGCTGCTCACGGCGCCGCAGCTGGACACCTGGGGGTGGCGACTGGCGTTCCTGTTTGGTGCCGCGATCGTTCCGTTCGGACTTTGGATGCGGGGCGCGCTACCCGAGGCGGTGCTACCTCCCATGCTGTCGCTCGAACCCACCGCAGGGGCGAAGGCGGCACTCAAGGTGCCGGCGCGCCTGATTATCCTCGGCGTGCTGATGCTGGCATCAGGGACCGTCTCCGGGTACGTCCTGACGTATCTGACGACTTATGCGCAGGACAGCCTGAAGATGAGTGCGAGGCTGGCATTCGCCGCGACCATCGTTTTCGGCCTCGCCGAGGTCTGTGCCGACCTGACGAGCGGCCGGATGTCGGACCGCTTCGGCCGCCGGCCCATGATGCTGCTCCCACTGTTGCTGCTTACCGTCTCCGTGGTACCGCTTTTCATGCTGATGAACCAAACAAGTAGCGTCGGCATCGCGATCGCCGCCATGGCAGTCGTCTCGATGCTGGTGGCGATGAATACGACGCCTATGCTCGTGTCGATCACCGAATCGCTGCCGCGCGGGGTTCGCTCGGGAGCGCTCGCGACGATGTACGCCTGCACGATCTCGATATTCGGCGGCACCACCCAGGTCGTCGTCAAATGGTTAACGGATCTGACCGGCAGCCCGCTCGCGCCCGCCTGGTACATGACCGGTGCACTGTTGTTCGGCGGTACCGCCGCGTATCTGATGCGCGAAACGGCCCCGGATCGCGCGTGCCCCGCGCGATATTGACCGAGCTAAATTGGTTTCGCCGATGAGGTTTCACGTCTAAGCCAGCATCAATTGAGAAGCCCGAAGAACTTCGCTGCCTTTTCCGCAATGGTCACGCCTTCGGAGCGCTGTATTGCGTCCTGGATGTGGTCGAGCTGGTGATCCGCGCCGGGCACGATCTGCAGCGTATAGGACACTCCAGCGCTTTGAAAACTTTGTTGCGAACGTTCCTCGGAGTTGTAAACCGCGAGGGAAATGCCTTCGCTCCCCTGGCCGCCCGCGATGGGTACGTTGGCGTCGTCGGCTCCATGGATCGCAAGGATCTTCTTGCCGCGCGCGGCACCGCAGCTGCTGTTCGGAATATTCAGCGGGCCTGAAATCGGCACCGTCGCCGCATAGATCCCAGTCTCGCACATAAGCCGTTGGGTCATCATGGCGCCGTTCGAATGGCCGATGCCATATATGTGGCCGCGATCGATGCCATACTGGCTCACGAGAGTTTCGATCGCCCCTTTGATATAGCCTACGTCATCGACGTTGCGCTCGGCCGACAATCCGCAACAGCCGCCGCCGGCATTCCAGCCCAATCGGTCCGCGCCCAAGCGCCGGGTTACCGGCGTACCGTTGAGGTACGCCACAATAAATCCAGCCTTTTCGGCGACCGAGTCCATATTGAGACCGCTCTCGGACTTGCGCGACTCGATGTTGCGCGCGTTGCCCAAACCGCCGTGCAGAACCACGACCAGCGCCCTCGATCCTTGCGTCGGCAGATGGGAAGGCACATACACCAGCATGGCGCGATCGCGGTAGTCTTCTTCGGTGACAGTCTGCGCACAGGCGAATGAGGCAAATACGCCGTCAATGAGTGCGACGCTCAGCAACATCATTGGGCCCAGGATTTTGAGTCGAACCCTCTTCACATCGTACACTCGTGCCTGAAGTCGGCCGCAAGGCGGGTGGCCGTCTTATCTGATGTAATATCCAGAGACACGCCACGTGCCGTCCGGATCCTTCATCGGCGTCACAGTTTCAATTGCGCTCGCTTTGTTTTCGAAGGAAGAGGCATATTGAACGACGACGTACTCACCGTCCGGCGCGCCGGGTAGCGTGCTCTTGAACGTCGCAGACTGAAACGTCCTCGAAATCAGCGCGCCGAGCGGGCCTCTGGCATTCGAGGCCGAAGACTGCCATTGTGATTCAGGCACTCTCTGTTGGAACAGCGCCGACGCCGCGCTCCAGCTCCCGTCGTAGTTGCCGGCGTCGAGGAGCACGAGCCAGGCGCGAGCTGCCGATTCCGCTGCAGCCTCGCGAGGTTCCGAACCCATTGCAAACGGCGTAGTCAAGCTAAACAGGGCAAAAGCGAATGCTGCAATGGAATGTTTCATGTTGCTCACCTCTATTGTCGGAATTGCATCAGTTCGGGAACTTCAACTCCTGCTCGATGGCCTGAAAGCGCGGCTCCTTGCGCAAGGGATCAAGTTCCGGTCCCACTTTTAGTTCGGCAAGGCCCGAAGCACGTTGGCGTAGAGCGATCTCGAGCCAGTGAAGGGCCTGCGGGATGTCACCCCATTGTGCGTAGATACCTGCGAGGTCATACGCACCAATGTCGCCAACAGAGCTCCTGAAACTTTGTAACATGGCCTCTGAGTCGGATTGCCTCCCGAGTTTTCGGTAAACCATGGCCAAGCAGACCTGTCCCACTTCCTCAGCGCGTGCAGCCTCACACGATGAGCGGGCGGCTTCAAAATCGCCCTGTGCATATTGTGCCTGACCGAGAAGTGCGTAATTTGGTACCCAGTCGGGTTGGAGAGAAATCGCGGTACGGAAGGCGGCGATGGCATCCGTATATTGCCGGGCGAGTAAGAAGACGATGGCCGCCGTTCGATGCACATGAAAATTCAAAGGATCCAGGGTAACGGCTCGACGGGCGGCGGCAATCGCTGCGGCCGCGTGACCCAGTTCGGCCGCGTGGCGACTGTATGCGCTCAATATACGGGGACTACCCGATGCAAGCGCCAAAGCACGCTCGTACTCTTCATCTGCTTGCGCAAAATCCAGTGAGCCCTCACTGAGAATCACACCCAGCGCGTAATGCCCTTCCGCGAGGTCGGGCGCCAAACTGACTGCCGTACGCGCATCAAACAACGCCTTGTCCAAGGTCGCACGAACTGACGGACCTCGCGCGTTGAACCTGGCGCAGTTGGTCAGTTCGAGCGAACGCTCCGCAAACGCCATTGCAAAGTGGGGATCGAGGTGGATGGCTTCCGCGTAGGCGGCAAGAGTTGCTTGAGTATCCGCGTCACTAACCGCTGTACGCCCCATTTTTTTGCCGCGCAGATACGCATCGAACGCCGCGGGAATCTCCGTGCCGCCGACTTCGATCTTGCTGCTTGTATCCGCGAGGAGCGTGATTTTGAGGGCGTTCGCAACCGAGGTTGCAATCTCGGTCTGCAGCGCCAGCACATCGCCGAGAGCGCGGTCATAGGTCTGCGACCACACATGAAAGCCGGTGACGGCATCGATGAGCTGGGCAGTTATACGCACGGTATGCGTAGATCGCCGGACGCTGCCCTCAAGAACCGCGGCAACATTGAGCTTACGCGCGATGGTGCCGATGTCAGTGTCCTTTCCCTTGAATGAGAAGGCCGAGGTGCGCGCCGCGACGCGCAGTTCATCGATACGGGTCAGGGAATTGAGTAGCTCCTCCGTAAGACCGTCGGAGAAGTATTCCTGAGCGGGGTCACCGCTCATGTTCACGAACGGCAGCACGGCGAGGGAGTGGGCCGGCGGGCTGAAGGGGACAGCGCTGGTGGCAGCCGCACCTGCCGGTGCGGGTGTAGTCAGCGACTGAGGCGCGGCGACACGTTTTGAGATCCAGAACTTGTCGGCAATGAAGTACGCCAGCGCCGCGACGAAGACAACGAGCAGCGCGAGTCCAAGCGGGTTTATCCGCAGGGAGCTCGGGACAGTCTGCCCGATTGCCGGTATGGCGCCGGACACCGCACTTGTTCGCGGCAAAGTTGCTGCCGACAGCCGGGACGATAGCAGCTGGCCCACTCGTTCGACGAAGGCAGGGGGTGTCTCGCCTGCAGGCAATCGCGTCCACTGTAATTCCCGAAATCTGTCGGGTACCTGCTCGTCGTCGTCTGGCGTATCGTCGATGGCGACGGGCAACAGGAATGCCTTGGTGGCCGAGATCAAGTGAGACCGATCGACGGCCAGCTTCCACTCAAGGCGGAAGTACCCCTCGGCACGAGCATGCGTATTCCTCGAAATGATGGGAATGAATAGCGCGCAGGTCCTGATCTGCTTGCGGATCGACTGGTCCCAGGCATCGCCGCCGCGCAGCTGGCTGCGGTCGAACCACACTTCGAGTCCCGCTGAGCGCAACGCCTCGCAAATGCGCTGCGCCGCCTCGGCATCCTGCGAGGCATAGCTCAGGAATACCGCTCCCGTCGCGATGCTCGCCGGCTTAGGCCATTCCCCCTCCATCCGCGCCTCTAGATCCTCTGGGGCTCGCGAGAGCATGCCCTGCCGAGCCGGTCTCAGGCAATGCAGCGATGCGAACCAGCCGGATGACGTCGCAAACCGCCGCTTGCGGCCCTCGACGACAATCGCAGCCACGTTCATATTTAAGCGGCTAAGACTGAGGTACGATGCTCCTTTCGGTATTGGGCCAAGGTCGGCATCGTCGCAAAAGGATCACATTGTGGCTTTACCCCGGCGGAGTGTCTTCGTGCACCGAAAAGGAAGCCGCCAGTGCTGAGCGTCCCGGCCGTGGTGCCGGGTAATCCGCACGCCGTGCCGGCGCGCATGACGCCCGACAAGCCCCGGCCATTGCTGAATCGTTGGACGGTCGCAGCCACCGTAGCGGGCAACGCACTCGAGTTTTACGACTTCCTGACCTACTCCACCTTCGCGGTCTACATTGGCCACGCCTTTTTCCCCACCAATAGTGCATTTGCGAGTTTGCTATTGACGCTGGCGACCTTTGGCGTTGGCTTTCTGACACGCCCCTTAGGCGGACTTTTGATCGGTGCCTATGCCGATCGGGCTGGCCGCCGACCGGCCCTGATGATGACTATCAGTCTGATGACCGTCGGCACCCTCGGCCTCGTATTGACACCCTCGTATGCCAGCATCGGCATGTCGGCACCGGCAATTTTGATCGTCGCACGCCTGGTGCAGGGATTTGCCCTGGGCGGTGAGGTTGGCCCCTCCACCGCGGTGCTGCTCGAATGCGCTCCATCTGGAAGCCGTGGCCTTTTCGTCAGCTGGCAGAGCGCCAGCCAGGGCATCGCGATCTGTGCCGCCGGTCTTGTAGGGCTCGCGCTCTCGATGACACTGGACAAGGGGCAGCTGGCCGCCTGGGGCTGGCGCGTTCCGTTTGCACTGGGGTTGGTGATCGTGCCGGTGGGACTGTACATTCGCCGACGCCTGCCCGAAACACTGGAGGCGCCGGGATCTCGCGGCAGCGCAGCCGTGCTGGGTTTACTCTGGCGCCAGCATCGTCGGCCGCTGCTGCTGGCGGTTGCGATAATCATGTGCCTCACCATCTCCACTTACGTGAGCGGCTACATGACAACCTACGCGCTCACCACACTGGGTATGCCCGCGTCCAAGGCCATGCTTGCCACGATTGCCAACGGCGCCGTCCTGGCCGCAGGGGCACTCCTGGGTGGGCGTTTGTCTGACCGTTTTGGCCGCAAGCCGGTCATGATCGTGCCGAGAATTGCGCTGGTAGCGGCGGTCTACCCGGCGTTTCTTCTTCTTGTCACTGTCACCACCAGCGGCGTTCTGGTGTTCGTCACTGCGCTGCTGACCTTGCTTGGCGTTCTGAGCGGCGCCGCGGCGCTCACGGCGCTGACCGAAGTTTTCCCCAACGAGGTGCGTAGTTCCGGATTGGCCATCTCCTATGCCATATCAGTCAGCGTGTTTGGCGGCACGACGCAGTTCGTGATTGCATGGCTGATTAGCGCCACGGATGATCGGCTGTCCCCGGCCTACTACGTGATTCTGACCAGCGTCATCAGCCTGTGGGCGATGTTTAAACTGCCGGAGACGCTCCGTTCAGCCACGTCTCAGCAAGCCTGACCCACGCCGTACCGCCCAGCGGAATCAGTTCGTCGTTGAAGTCGTAGCTCGGGTTATGCAGCATGCAGGGCCCGGTACCGTGGCCACCAAGCCGGTGGCCGCCTTCGCCATTGCCGATCATGAAATAGCAGCCGGGCTTTTCGAGCAGAAAGAAGCTGAAGTCTTCCGCTCCCATCGTCGGCTCGAACTCGTGCACATTGTGCGCTCCGACCAAGCCGCCGAGGAAATTGCGCACAAACTCGCTTTCCCTCGGATGGTTGATGGTGGGTGGATAATTGCGCTGGAACGTGAACTCGCAAGTGGCTTCGAAGGCCTGACAGGTGGCTTCCGCGATCTGCCGCATGCGCCGCTCGATCATGTCCAGCACCTCCAATGTGAAGGCCCGTACCGTACCTTGGAGTTCACAGGTCTCCGGAATGACGTTGGTGGCTTCCCCGGCACGGATCATCGTGACGGAGATCACGCCCGCGTCAATCGGTCGCTTGTTGCGCGATATGATGGTTTGGAAAGATTGCACCATCTGGCAAGCCACCGACAGCGGATCGATCCCATTGTGCGGCATCGCCGCGTGCGCGCCCTTGCCGCGAATGGTGATCTTGAATTCGTTGCTGGAGGCAAATACCGGCCCGGCCTTGATCGCAAAACACCCGACCGGCATACCGGGCCAGTTGTGCGCGCCAAAGATCGCTTCCATTGGGAAAAGATTGAACAGGCCGTCCTTGATCATCTCTCTCGCCCCGCCCCCGCCTTCTTCGGCAGGCTGAAAGATCAGGTAGACGGTACCGTCGAAATTGCGATGAACCGACAGGTACTTGGCGGCGGCCAGCAACATGGCGGTGTGGCCATCGTGACCACAAGCGTGCATCTTCCCAGGATGGACGCTGGCGTGAGCGAACCTGTTGTGCTCTGTCATCGGCAGTGCGTCGATGTCTGCGCGAAGACCAACCGCACGCTCAGAGCTGCCGCCTTTTACGATGCCGACCACGCCGGTTTTCCCCAGCCCCCTATGGACAGGGATGCCCCATTCGATCAACGTTCGGGCGATCAGATCCGAAGTGCGCTGCTCCTCAAAGCCAAGTTCGGGGTGGGCGTGAATGTCCCGCCGCAGGATCTCAATAGCTGCTGTCTCGGCCACGATGCTTTCGACTGACAGCGTGCTGACATCCTTCAAAACATTGGTGGCGTTCATAAACCCTTCCTGGCTACCGGCGTGAGTAAGCACGGGAGTATTGTAAGCATGGGGTGATGTGCTCGTGGAAGCTAGCGAGGCACTCGGGGAAGCTTCTTGCCGTCCATAGCGACCGGGTACTGCGCGACGTTGAGCTGCATTGCAAGAAACGTGTAGTAACCAACAAGTCCCGTCATATCGACAACCGCTTTCATTCCCAGGCGCGACTTGGCACGCTCGAATGTGGCATCAGACACTTGTTTTTTCCGTAGAAGTTCGCTGGTGAAGTTGAACACGGTCTCTTCATCAGGGCTCATCGCGGTCGGGCGCCGGCCTTCGGCGATGTCGTCGGCGAGCTCCTTGCGGATACCGGCCTTCAGTGCAATCGGATAGTGCAAGGACCATTCATAGTCCTGTGTCCATTCGCGGGCGGTAAGCAGGATTACGAGTTCACTTAGCGTATTACCTATTGCCGACTTGTATCGCAGATAGTCACCCATGGCGCGCGCCGTCGACATCACCTGGGGGCTGTACATCAAGGGCTCGAACGGACCGAATACCGGAACCTTCCGCGCCGACTCGAAGTCGGCTGCTACCTGCTTCTGTTCCTCCGTGTACTGCGAGGGAGGGATGGTCGGCAACCGTTCCTCCGCTCGGGCCGCGACGGCAGCGATGGTCGACAGTATGGCTATCGCGACTCGACAACATTTCATTTGCCCGTCTCCATCTAAAAGGTGTATGTCCGGCGATCATGCTGGTCCGCGGCCAAGAAGTCCAAAGCGGGCGCTCGCAGTTCCAGGTAGGATCAGGCGCACCATGAACCGCAACAGCAAATTCGCCGTTACGAAGCTCATGGCGACCGTACTGATTGCCATCGGGTTACTGCTGATCTACCGCCTCTGGCCGGACGACCCGCCTCGATGACTCATTGCCACCGTGTGTTGCCAACTCGCCTAGCATCCGCGAACATGCCTGACGCTCGGTCGGGGAGAGAGCGGCGTGGCTGAAGAGGGAGGATCAGGTACGGTCGATGGTGCGCAACCGTCCGCGCCAGAGGCCGTGTCTGTGCCGAATCCCGCCGGTGCCGTATTTATCAGCTACGCCTCACAGGACGCTGCGGTCGCCGTTGCGTTGGTGGAGAGCCTCGAGAAACGCGGAATGGCGTGTTGGATCGCGCCGCGCGACGTCAAAGCCGGAGCGCTCTACGCCGACGCCATCGTTCGGGCGATCAGCGGTGCCAGAGCCTTCGTACTGGTGCTATCGGCAAGCGCGATCGAGTCTTCGCACGTCGGCAAAGAGGTCGAGCGCGCTTCCTCCAAAAAGCGTCCGATCTTGGCGTTGCGAATCGATGCTGCGCCGCTGACCCCTGCGCTGGAGTACTTCCTCAGTGAATCGCAGTGGGTCGAGGCAAAAGCGGGAAATATGGAAGCCGCATATGCCCGGTTGATCGAGGCAATGCGCGAGCCTGAGCGCTTGGCGCCGGGGAACACTTTTTCTGTGACTTCTGGAATGTCAGCCGGTGCAGCTGCAGCGGCGCATTCGCAGTCACGTCGTAACCAAATTCTGCTCTCGGCAGGACTCATCGTTTTCGCGATAGCACTTGCCGCACTGTTGGCGGACAAGTTCTGGCTGTCGAAGCACTCGACGCCGGAGCAGCCCGCCGTGCCAGCGGCGTCAGGTCCCGCGACGGCCAAAGCCGCTGCCACCACCATTTCGGAGAAGTCGATCGCCGTGCTGCCTTTCACGGACATGAGCGAAAAGCATGATCAGGAGTACTTCTCTGACGGTTTGTCCGAAGATCTGATCGACCTGTTGACCAAGGTGCCAGACTTGCACGTGCCGGCGCGCGCCTCCTCGTTCTACTTCAGGGGTCAGCACGCGACGATTACCGAGATCGCCAAAGCACTAAGCGTCGCCTATGTGCTTGAGGGCACCGTCCGCAAGGCCGGCGCCACCATCCGGGTGAGGACCGAACTGATTCGTGCGGATAACGGCTACAACGTCTGGTCCGAGACTTACGATCGCGACCTCAAGGACATTTTCAAGGTCCAGGATGAGATTGCCGGTCGCGTTGTGACCGCTCTAAGGGCGGCGCTACCTGCGGTCAAGACCGGTGACGCCGATCGCACCGACAATACCGAGGCTTATAACCAGTACCTGCTTGGCCGAAACTTCTTGCGTCCGTGGACCGAGGCCGGTTGGCAACACGCGGTGGAAGCCTTCGGCAAGGCCATTGCGCTGGATCCGCACTACGCTGGCGCCTACGCAGAGTTGGCGGAGGCTGAGGCCCAGTTGGCCGATAAAGTCGGTGATCCGGCGGGCTTCACGCGCGCCATGGCGGCCGTCGAGCGCGCGATCGCTCTGGCGCCAGACGCCACGAATGGCTACGTTATTCGTGGCTTCCTTCGCACCGATTTCCTGTGGGATTGGGATGGGGCCAGAAAGGATTTCGACAAGGCACTGTCTCTCGACCCCAATGTGGCCGTAGAGCGTTACGCGTCGATCTTGGCTCAAGCGCAGGGGCGGCTGACGGATGCGATCGCGATGCAGAGTAGAGCCGCTCAACGCGATCCGCTTGTGCCCATCGTCTGGGAATATCTTGCTAATCTCCTGCTCGACGCAGGGCGTCGACCGGAAGCACGAGCGGCGCTTGCTCATTCTTTGGAAATCGATCCGGACTTTTCTCTCGGCCACTTGGACCTCGCCCTGCTCGAGTTGGGCGATGGTCGACTGGATCAGGCGCTCGCCCAGACACGGGAGGTCCATGATCGAGGATGGCAACTGCTCGGCGCTGCCGTGGTTCAATATTCCCTGAAGCACCCGCAGGAGTCGCAGCAGGCGCTGGATGAACTCATCAAGACAGAGGCTGCGGATGAGGCCTATCAAATCGCCCAGATTTACGCATGGCGGGGCGAGAAGGACCAAGCGTTCATGTGGCTGGATCGTGCCTACGCTCAACGTGATGGCGGTCTAATACAGGTCAAGACAGATTGGCTGCTGGGTTCGCTGCGATCAGATCCACGCTACGGCGCATTGTTGCGCAAGATGAAGCTTCCGGAGTAGCGCGAAACTGTCCCTAGTTGCCAACTCGCCGATCATCCCCGAACCCCCGAACATGTCTAACGCTCGGCGGCCTTTTATAGGCGTGGTCAGCGGGCGAGTCATCCGGCGTTAGTCAGCCAAAATCCGACGCCGGCCGCTCTGAAATGGCAGCTCATCGACGGTCGGGCGTGGCAAACCCCGTAAAAATATCGCTTCCTGGTACGAGCAAGCTGCAACTCTACGCACGCACCCGGTGTTATTGGGGTTCGGGATGCTCCGAGTTCGGTCGATAAGCAGTGATTCTCATGACGCGAAGCGTGACAGCGGAGAAGTTACTTGCAGCGTAACTGCTGGACCTGATGCTACTAGACGGGGGACCGACTGATGGTGGACTCCGCGACAGCGATCACAGTGTTTGAGCTCAGGCCGAACTGGGCGGGGCGCGTGAAGGCATTCGGCCTCGCCGCGGCGTGGCTGGCGTTGTGGGCGGCGCTTCTGGCAGCGACCAGCTACGGTCTGGTGCGCATCGGGCTGCTGCCTGCCGCGATGCTGCACTCCGGGAACCCGCCTGGTATGACGCCCGGTGATTTCGAGTTGGCGCACATGGCGGTAGCCCTCGTGACTGTCGTCGCCACGGTGTTCATGGCATGGATAACGCGCGAGAAGTTGACGCGTTTGGGCTTTGCACGGAGCGGTGTTGGACGGGACCTTGCGATCGGACTCATCACGGGACTCATGCTGATGACTGGAACGCTCGCCCTCATGGCGGCCGTCGGCGTCTTCGCGTTCGGCCCGGTGGTGCTCCCGGCAAGCCGGATCGCGTTCGAGGCCATGAGATATGTGCCGCTCTTTGTCCTTGTCGGTGTGGCCGAGGAGCTCTGGTTTCGGTCCTTCACCCTGGTGCAACTGTCGCGCGCCCTGAGCTTTTGGCCTGCCGCCGTACTCACGAGCGGCGTCTTTGCGCTCTCGCATACCGCGAATATCGGAGAGAACCCTTCCGGTTTATTCGCCGCCGGAGCGGGCGGCCTCGTTCTCGCCTATTCGTTCCGGCGGACTGGAGCCCTATGGTTCGCCATCGGCTTCCACGCCGCCTGGGACTATGCAGAAAGTTTTCTCTTCGGGGCTGCAGATAGCGGGGGCGTGCTGCCCATCGCGACGCTGATGCGGCCGAGCATCCACGGCCCATATTGGCTGACCGGTGGCACTGCGGGTCCAGAGGGCAGCGTGCTGGTGTACGTCGCGCTGTTTTTCCTGGCCCTCATCGTTCGGTTCGTCTTACCTGACAGGTCTTCACGGATTCGCGAAGTAGGCGAAGGATGAGTGCTTGATTGATAACGGGAGAGCATAGGTTCTGCGGTGGCTTCGTTGTCGCCTGGCGGGCAGTGACGACCGGCGGCAACGGGGTCAACGCCAGCCGATCGCATCATCTGCGATCACCGCATTCCTTCCGTCCGAACCGGTCGACCGGGTATTGATCCGCGGTCGACGTCGACGGGCGCTGACCGGCCAAAAGCGGTACTTCGTCACATAACAAACACATGCCAGGAAGCGGCCGTCCGGGGCCAACGGTAATCTAGGGCAGATAGCCGGCGCTAACCCTGCTGCGCTGAGTGCTTACTGTAAACAGTGGGCGCATCACCGTCGCCCCTACGTTTTGAGGGAAACGCAATGACTGATGAGTACGATGGAAGGTTCCCATCGCCGTTGGTGCGCATTCTTGGGATCGTGGCGGCCGCCTTCGTAGCTGTTTACGGTGCCATAGGCGTGTTGCGCAATGACCTATATGCGTCATTATCGAAATCCGGCGGCGGCGTGCACCTTCACGGGCCTCTCGCTTGGCTATGCTTTGGTGGAATGCTGATGATGTCGCTCGGAGCCATTCGCATTCTCCGCTCTGGTGATGGCAAACTCGATTTTTACGAGCGTCGGAGCCAACAGGGTCCGATATTAGTGATCGGGCTGGTGCTCTATGTTGCTTCGCAGATGATTGCTCACTGGCGGTCGTGAAGCGAACGCAAGACTGGTTGAAGAGATTCAGTGATACGATTTGCTCAGACAATACCTGCCGTGGGTGATCGGCGTCCGGGGTTCCCGAAAGACTTTCCGGTCGCAGTGGATGCGGGGATTGCAGCGGCGAAATAGGTTGCTCCGAAGCTGCTGGTCACGGACGACCCCTCCGGCTCTAGGCCGTGTGAAAACTCGAGGAGCCGGAGATTCCTGCTCTGGTACGTGGCCTAAACGATCACTCAGGCTACCTCCGCGCGTCAGAACCGCACGTATGTGCTCCATTTGAGAGCCAGTGAAATGCTCGAAAACGTTTTCACACATAGGTCAGGAGCGGAAATACCGCTCGAGGTCGGGGTCAAACGTCGCTGACCGGCCAAGACTTGCTGGTCGCGCTGATGAATTGACCGCCCAGAAGCGGCCACTGGCCTCTTAGGATAGGCTATCGGGACGCTATCGAAGAGGCGAATCAATGACCGACCGCGCCGAAACAGAAAATCGTCAAGGTCCCGGCGCGACGGGGGCGACAGATTCGGCGCGAGTGTTCATCAGCTACGCTTCGCAGGACGCGGACGCCGCCATGCGTATCCGCGACGCGCTGCGCGAAGCAGGACTCGAGGTGTGGTTCGACCAGAGCGAACTTCGCGGAGGCGACGCTTGGGACGCGTCGATCCGCAAGATGATCAAGGAATGCACGCTCTTTGTCCCGATCATCTCTGCCAGCACTAACGCGCGCAGTGAGGGTTATTTCCGGCTCGAATGGAAGCTAGCCGTCGACCGCACGCATCTCATGGCCGACGACCAGCCTTTCCTGGTGCCGGTGATGATTGACGACACGACTGAAGCAGCCGCACGCGTGCCGGATCGCTTTAGGGAGCGACAGTGGAGCCACGTAACAGACGCGGCATCCGCGAAAGCCTTTGCGGCTCGCGTCGCACAGCTCGGCCGCAGCCTCACGACAGTGGATCCGACGCCGAAGGTGGCGCCCGCGCAAATGGCCCCGGCACCGCCGCAGGCGACCACGAGTCGCCTACCGAGGCTGCTCGGCGCGATCGTCGTCGTCCTGTTGGCAGCGGCCGCTGTTGCAGGGTGGGTCGTTGTCGATCGCAGTCGCAAGGCCGCCTTCGTTGCCCAAAGCCTCCCGAAGATCGAATCGCTGTCCCGCAACAGTGAGTACTTTGCCGCATTTCAGGTGGGGCGTGACGTCGAGCACGCTGGCGGAGCCGACCGGTTGACCGATGCCGTCAGGGATTTTTATTCGCGCCCGGTCGACGTGCAGTCCGAGCCACCGGGAGCGACGATCTCATTGCGGCCTTATGGTGCTGGCACCAGTCAGGAAGCATGGTTCGAACTCGGCCGTGCGCCCATGCCGAAGATTCGCGTACCACGGGGCGTCCTGGAGTGGCGTGCCACCCTTCCGGGACGCACGACGCTGACGCACATGCAAATCACGTATCGCGGTGAGCACTTTTCGTTCACGTTCCTGGCCGCCGACTCGAAGGACACTACGATGGTCCCAGTCAGCGGCGGCGAGATGGAGGTTGGCGCCCTGCCAGGTTTGCTGCTGACGCCGAAGGTTAAATTGGACCCCTATCTCATCGATCGGACGGAAGTAACTAATCGCGAGTACGCGCAATTCGTGCGCGCAGGCGGCTACGCAAGGGAGGAGTTCTGGGCTGAAGGCTTCCGCGATGGTCAGAAAAGCGTGCCTTTCAAGGAAGCGATGACCCGCTTCAAGGACGCGACGGGCCGTGCCGGCCCCGCGACATGGAAACTCGGCACATACGCTGATGGAGAGGAAGATCTGCCCGTACGCGGGATCAGCTGGTACGAAGCGTCGGCCTACGCGCGCTACGCGGGCAAGGAATTACCCACACTCTATCACTGGTACTTTGCCGACACTGGCGGTGAAATTGAGGAACTCACTGGTGTGCTGCTACCCGCCGCGAATTTCCACAGCAATGGTCCGCAGCCGGAATCTACGAGCCAGGTGATCGGCGCGTTTGGTGCAGTCAACATGGCGGGAAATGTCCGCGAGTGGGTTTCGAACCTGACGGACAAACAACACCACATGACGGTCGGCGGTTCGTGGATCGACCCGTCTTATCTATACTCGGATCCAGCGATCCTATCAGGCTTCGACCGACCGCTCGATGCCGGCTTTCGCTCCATGAAGCACTTTGCCGGTACGGCGACTTCCGGCGAAGCATACGCCGTCCTCAAGGAAGCGGCGCGCGCCGACCCGACCCAAACAAAGCCGATCAGCGACCCCGAATATGCGATCTACGCTCGCCTCTACGAGCGTCGACCGGTCCCGCTCGACGTGCACATTGAATCGACCGACGACGCGTCGCTCCAATGGACGCTCCAAAAAATCAGTTATGCCGCCGGCTACGGCGGCGAACGGTTGAATGCGCTGCTATACCTGCCGAAAAATGCCAAACCACCGTTTCAGACGATGGTCTTCATGCCGGGCAGTTACGCGTTTTTCGACAAAGCTGCACTCGGTAATGCACAGGCGATGAACGGATTGTCCATCACGAAACTATTGGTCCTGGGCGGTCGCGCGGCGTTGTTTCCGGTTTGGAAGGGCATGTACGAGCGTGCGGATGGTTATGAGAGTTCACAAGGGTACTTTCAGGAACATACATTCCAGTGGGTCAGCGACCTGAAGCAATCGGTGGAATTCCTTTATTCCCGACCGGACATCGATCGCGAACGGATCGGCCTGTTCGGTGAAAGTTTCGGCGCGGAGTGGAGCCCGCTGCTGCTCGCGCTCGAGCCGCGAATCAAGACCGGAGTCTTGATGAGTGGTGGACTGATCGGGCCGATCCAAAGCCGGGATATCCTGTCGCCGGAGATCAATCCTGCTACGTTTGCACCGCACGTCCGGGTTCCCGTGCTGATGATCAATGGCCACGACGACGTGTTATTCCCTTACGAAACTGCGCAGGTGCCGCTTTTCAACCTGCTGGGAAGCCCGGCGAACAAGAAGAAGCACAAGACGTACCCTGGATCCCACTCGATATTCGGCTCGTACGACGAACTGGTGCGCGACACCGACGATTGGCTGAACGAGCAGTTCGGGCCCATCACGCCGCGTGGCCAGTAATGACTTTCAAAGCTCCGACTTTCGTCTCGATACCGGACACTCACGATGGGCGGCTTCGGGTCAGGTCACGAGCAGGCATAGCCACGCGACCGTCACTGACCGGCCACCAGCGATCCTCCAGTTCCCCAAAAATGCCGTCTGGAAGCGGACAGCCCGAGTGGCAAACCCGTCTGGGTATCGGATGCGGCGCCGCAACTCACGCTGCGGGTATGGCCGCGCCCACCTGCTGATACACCGCCAGCTCGAAGCCGAAGAGCGTCTCAATGACGGGCATGTCGAAAAAGGGCAGCAGCTGCGTAGCCTTGTGCAATACTCGGTAAGAAGCCGGACAGGAAACAATACGGAAACAATACAGGGAGGCATACGCATGAACGCAGCGCTTCGACGCTGCGCCCTCGGAGCACTATTCGCTTTTGCCGCCAGCTCGAGCGCCTTGGCTGCTGATGCAGAGCCCGACTCCACCCTCTTCACGAATTACAGTGTCAACACGGAACTTCAGTCGGCCGATTGGGAGGTGTGCGGATCGACGAAGCAGACTGAGGGCTGTTACGCCTCTGGAACGCTTGGGCCCCGCGAACGGTACTACAAACGTCGTAGCGCTGTTTGTGTATAAAAAGACAGACGTCGTGACGGCGGATAGCGATACGATCACGGTGAATCTGGCCCGAAAGATTGTATTGCCGCTCGTGGGCGGAAAGACTGTCACCGCCTACATGGCAGCGAATGATGCGTTTCTGTATGTCGGCACAAACCAAAGCGATCAGGCGGTTGTTATTGACAAACACGACTTGAAGAGCTTCACCACTCTGGGGGCAGGCAGCCCGCCGGCGCCCGTCGCGTCGATTACCGCCGACAGCTACGGCTACGTTACCGTAACATTCGGCGCGCCAAATACTAGCTTCGCCGTTTTCGGACCCGCAGGGGAAATTGAAGAGAATGGTGGCGGCGGAGAGTTCATGCTCAACGATTTCAACGCCGTAATACCGGCTTCCGTGCCTTTTTAAGGGCGGCACGTGCTAACCGCCGGTTCTTACGTCGTTTGCTTTATTGAGCCGTTAATTCGCTCGGTAGGTAGAAGCTTTATCTCGTAGGAAGTGCGGCCCGCTAGCGCCGGGCCGCATGCTCCCTGTGATCCGCTCATGCGAGTGTCATACTCAGGTAAGTAATCGCGACGGCGTTGCGTTGTGGAGTTCGCACAAAAATGCTCAGGGAGCGAGCAATGAAGAACCTATCGAAGTGGCTGCTGGCGGCGGGCTTGATTGCCGGGCCGATGGCGGCAAATGCCACAGTCACTGGAGTAACCGGCAGCGACGATACCCCGCTGGTCTACGATTCGCTCAACGACGTGACCTGGACGGCAAATGCGAACTTGTTTGCCTCGCAATACAGCGCTAGTACCGTGGACACGATCATCGCCGACGCGGTAGGTCTGAGCAGTTTGAAGGACTATACGTTGTCGTCCAACGATTTCAGTAGTGACGGGCAAATGACCTGGTATGGCGCAGAGGCTTGGGTGCATTACCTCAATGTCACGAACTACGGCGGTTCCGATAAATGGGCCCTGCCGAAGACCGTGGACAGCATATCTAGCGCGGGCTATCCGGACGGCATCGGAGCCGATCCTTCGCCGTCTACCAGCCAGCTGGCGACACTCTTCTATAGCCAACTCGGCCAGGTGGCCGGCGTCGCGATCACGACTACGAATAACGGCGCTGCCGGTTTCGATTTGTTCAGCAACATGCCAGTTTCCGGATACTCCTTCTTTTGGGGATCGACGCCAG
>Ga0302324_100004704_pt1 | contig 30086 bp, 23 predicted proteins | sample Palsa_T0_1_FD_201949 | JGI IMG/M metagenome (GOLD analysis project Ga0302324, IMG submission 201949) | Peat permafrost microbial communities from Stordalen Mire near Abisko, Sweden - Palsa_T0_1 | ecosystem: Environmental > Terrestrial > Soil > Palsa > Peat permafrost | place: Sweden: Abisko...
AATAAGCATGGCAGCCCTGACGAAGGCAGAGATGGCTGAGGCCCTGTTCGATCAATTGGGTCTCAACAAGCGCGAAGCGCGTGAGTTGGTCGATCTGTTCTTCGAGGAAATCCGCGCGGCTCTCTCTTCCGGGGAGCAAGTGAAGTTGTCCGGTTTCGGCAATTTCGATCTCCGGGACAAAAATCGGCGGCCCGGCAGAAACCCCAAAACCGGCGAAGAGATCCCCATCAGCGCGCGTCGCGTCGTTACCTTCCGGCCTGGCCAGAAACTGAAGGCGCGCGTCGAGGCGTATGCTGGAACCAAGCAATAACAGCGAGCTGCCTCCGATTCCGGGGAAGCGCTATTTCACGATCGGTGAAGTGAGCGACCTCTGCGGAGTGAAACCGCACGTGCTGCGCTACTGGGAACAGGAGTTTCCGCAACTCAAGCCCGTCAAGCGCCGCGGCAATCGCCGTTATTACCAACGCCAGGATGTGCTCGTCATTCGCCAGATTCGCAGTCTCCTCTACGAGCAGGGCTTCACCATCGGCGGCGCGCGCAATCGCCTCACCGGCGACGATGCGCAAGTGGATCTCAATCAGAGCCAGCAGCTCATTCATCAGATGCGTCTCGAGCTCGAGGAACTCATCAAGATCCTGCGCCGCTAGGGGCGCCCGGCCAGGGCGGCGTCGCAACAAAACTTCTCGGCGTATTTCGGCTATCATTCGCATCCGGTCGGGGCGTGGCGCAGCCTGGTAGCGCACTTGCATGGGGTGCAAGGGGTCGCAAGTTCGAATCTTGTCGCCCCGACCAATTACTTACGTGTGTTGAGAATTTGGGATCCTGCACACGCAACCACTCGGTCTAAGGTCCCGATGCCCCGAGACCTCTGAGTCCGCTTGATCAAGCGCTTGCCGGGGGTGCCGAAGCAGGGGGCCTGTGTACATTCTGTCGGATTCTGGCGGCCCGCAAGGGGTCCAGATAGCTACTCGCAATCAGAACCCCCATTGTGAGCCGTGATAAAGATTCTTAGCGATTCTGCGACAGCAAAGCAGTCCGCGACTGCGTTCCGTTCTTCGCGTTGTATATCGCGAACAACTCAGGCTGTCCGACCTTGGTCACCGCATCCGCGATCGCTTGGTGAAGGCAGGCATTCAATCGCGCTCGGGGCCCAAGGTCCCGATTGTCAACGGCAAAGGATTTGCACACCTCCTGGGCCGCCGCAGCTAAGCGGCTATAGAGCTTATTCGCACCCTGCGGACTTGACAGGTTCAGATCCCCGAACTTCACCACGACCTGAGGCACGTCGGTGGTGTCGGCAGCCGCACAAATCGTGGCGAAGCCCGTGGCGAGAGCGCTTAGGATCACTGTAACAATGAGGCCACGAAAGCGGATTGTATGGGTGGTGGTGTTCATGGTCGTCTCCTGGATGTTGAAATAGTGGATAGCGGGGCTGTTCGTCGGCATGTAGGCTACGGCCACGCATGCAGGCTGAATTGGGCCATCACACCCATATTTCTCGGCGGCACACCCCATTTTTCCAGCAGCTTTCAACCCAGGTTAGGTTTGGCAGAGACCGTGGCGTCCATCGGCGACAGTGTCGGATAATGGAGCTCTCATGCATCTGCTCGAGCGCCAGGAGCAACTTGAAGAGCTGAACCGGTGCCTCCTGGAGGCACGCGCGGCTTGCGGCAAGATTGTGCTGGTGGCTGGGGACGCAGGACTTGGCAAAAGCGCCCTGGTCGAGCGATTCGTGGCCGAGCATAGGCGCGACGCCTACACATTTTGGGGTGCGTGCGACGGGCTCTCCACGCCGCAAGCACTCGCTCCGGTGTATGAGATTGCCGCGCAAAGCTCCGGGCTCGCAGGGCGTGCCATGCGAGATGAAGAATCGCGTGATTGGCTGGTCCGGGCTCTACTTTCGGATCTGGCACGGCCTGAACGCGCCTCCGTGGTTGTGCTGGAAGACGTGCATTGGGCCGACGCGGCCACGCTGGACTTCCTGCGATTCGTCGGCCGCCGCATTCAGCGAACGAGCGCGGTCTTGGTCGCCACTTATCGCCATGATGAGCTTTCTGCAAATCATCCCCTGCGGCTGGCGCTTGGCGAGCTTACCGGGCATCACGTGATTCGAATGCGCCTTGCGCCCCTCTCGCTCGCGGCGGTCAAGGTGCTGGCAGGCGAGAGTGGCCGCGACGCCGGTCTCCTGCATCAGGTCACCGGCGGCAATCCATTCTTCGTGCGCGAGGTGCTCGCGAGCTCGAACGAACTCGTCCCGGAGACCGTACGCGATGCGGTGATAGCGCGGCTGGCGCGCTGCTCGCCCATTACGCGTGAGCTCGCCGAGGTCGTCGCTATATCCCCCGGAAGGTCCGAGACCTGGCTCGTCGAGTCGGTTCTTGGCCCGCGGCAAGCCGCCGTCGACGAAGCCGGCGCCCGGGGTTTGCTTGACGTGCAAACTGACTCGTTCGGCTTCCGCCACGAACTTGCGCGCCTGGCCGTCTACAGCACGATTGAGCCGGAACGTGCCCGCGCGATGCACGGCCAGGTGCTGCGGGCTCTCACGGAACGAGACGCCAATGCGGCGCGGCTCGTACACCATGCCACTTTAGCTCGGAGCGCCGCGGCCGTTCTCGAATATGGACCGCTGGCCGCCAGAGAGGCGGCACGACTTGGTGCTCACCGGGAGGCGGCCGCGCATCTGAGTGCCGCTCTGCGCTACGCCTCCTCATTGGCAACGGCGCTGCGGGCAGAGCTGCTCGAGCAGCATGCTCAGGAAAGTAGTCTCGCGAATCAGACACGGGACGCGATCGCCTCCGGAACTGCGGCGCTCGCCTGTTGGCGCGAGGCGGGCCGTGTTGAGGCGCAGTCGCGCGTGCTGCGTCTGCTTGCTCAGGAATATCTAACCGTGGGCGATAAGGGGGGCGCGGACGAGAGTGTATCGGCTGCCATCGCCTTGCTTGAGCGGTTGCCGCGCGGTGCTCATCTGGCGATGGCCTACGTCGCGCGGTCGCAGGTGGCGGTTCAGCGTGGCTGGAATGCGGAGGGCCTCGAGTTTGGGCAGCGCGCTCTGGAGCTTGCGCACGAGGTTGGTGATCGTGCCGTTGAATCTCACGCGCTGTGCCAGATTGGAGCCGCGTTGCTCGCCATGGGTGACCGCGCGGGGTACGAGCCGCTGGATCGAAGCATCGCCATGGCGCTCGAGCTCAAGCTCGAAGAGCATGCCGCCCGTGCATATCGCAGGCTGCAGTTCCATGCGGGGCTGATACACGACTTTGCGCGCGCTGAACAGGCTTATCGCGCGGGAGTTGAGTACTGCGAAGAGCGGGGAATTTTCTCTCATAGCGCCTACATCCACGCTTACTACACCATTTGCGAGCTCGAGCGGGGCAAGTGGACGGAAGCAGCACGCATGGCGAGCGAACAGATACGGAGCGCCGAAGCAACCGGAGTAACGCAACGCGTCACGGTCCTCACTACACTGGCGCTAGTACGTATGCGGCGCGGAGATCCGGGGGCCGACGAGTTACTCGATGAGGCCCTTGAGCTTGCCACACCTGCCAGCGAGGTCAGCCGCATTGCGCGCGTGGCAGCCGCACGTGCCGAGCAGGCGTGGTACTGCGGCAGGCTCGCCGACGTCGCACGTGAAACGGCCATCGGACTGGCGAGTGTGCGCGGTCATACGACACCGTGGCTCAACGGCGAACTTCTGTTCTGGCAGTCGCGCGCACAAGCGGGTGGTCCGATTGCGGGCCAGCTCGCAGAGCCCTATCAGCTGCTGCTTGCCGGTGATTGGCGCGCGGCCGCATGTGCCTGGGAGCGCATCGGCATGCCCTATGAACAAGCGCTTGCTCTCGCGGAAGGCCCCGAAGATGCCCTGCGCGAGGCACTCATTGTCCTCGACAGGTTGGGAGCCGGCCCGCTTGCTGCCATCGTTCGCAGGCGCTTGCGTGAACGCGGAGCGCGCCGGATCCCCCGCGGCCCGAATGAAGCCACTCGTGCGAGCCCCTCGGGTCTAACGACCAAAGAGCTGCAAGTGCTGCAGCTGCTCGCGCAAGGTTGCACCAACGCACAGCTGGCGCGGCGATTACATCGCTCGCCGAGGACCATAGACCATCACGTTAGCGCGATCCTGGAGAAGCTCGGCGTGCACTCCCGGATGGAAGCGGTCGCAACTGCATTGGCGCGCGGTATGGTCGGCGCGACGACTGGCACGCCGCAAACAGCACGGCCGTCAGAGTGAATAAGCGCGGGCGCGTACGCTTCTTGAGCGTTCGCTTTGCTCCGCCAGCTTCAGTGCTGGTCGAGACGCCCGTCACTTCAAATCCCGCCATCGCGAGCAGATCACAACTGCTTTCCCGTATGTCTTCATTGTCCTCAACTACGAGCACACGGCGCTGGCGTGCATCGGATTGCAAGGAGGGGAGCCGCGCGTCCAGTGTCTCCTTGTCTGTTGGCGTGCGCGAGAGCGGAATACGTACCTCAAAGGTGCTGCCCTTACGCACGAGGAGTCCGACCTCGCCCCAAGTCTCGCGGATCGTTCCTACGATTCCCGCTACGGAAGTCTGCTATTCCTGGCGTGGCTTCTTGAAGAGTGGCCGAATAGCGCTGCTGCACGCATTGCCCGGAACCTGCTCGCGCGCGGGTTAGACGAACGGGCCAACCGAATCTTCCGTCACTTGCGGATCAATTGCACGGGGCCCCGGAGCCCTGGGAACAAAGAGATCGAACCGCACATTCGAAGTCGGCTCGGCGAACTGCTTGAGTCCGACGTCAGTGCGGTTCGCCCTCCCGACCATCGACGCGATCCTATGCAGATCGCCGCGATGAGGCCCGGCAGGCCGGTCATCAGGGCGTTCGTGGCGGGGTTGTTCCCGCCCTCACGGGGTCACGGCAACACGCATTCCATGCAACACTCTATGACCACCACGCGCTGCAATGCGCGTGCAGAGGCACTGAGATTAGGGGTCCACGCGCCAGCCGCGCCCGCGCGCCGCGATCTCGGCCGCCCGATCGAGTGGGTCACCCGAGATCTGTGATTGAACCGCGGAGAGCACGGCTGGCGGCAGACTCGAGCCCGCAGTCCGGTACTGTGATCCCTCGCTTTGACCTACCCCTTCCGGCTTCGACAGAACGCCAATCCGCCACTCGCCGTTGCGGCGGCAGGCGAGGCCTGAGCCTTCGGCGCCGTGCGCGATTGAGAACGTCCGGCAATAGTTGCCGGACTTCGCGAGGAAGCTCAATCCGATGCTCACCTTCGAGAAGGGCGCCGACTCTCCCGCGAGATCTTCTGAGAGACCGCGGGCCAGCGCGCCGCTCGCAACCAGCGCTCCGTCCGCCGCTCGAATCATGACCGACTGCGAGCTGCGCCAGAGGAAAACCCCCGCGGCCACCGCGAGCAGCACTCCAGCCGCCATCGAGGTCCAGCGCACGCCCGTCGAGCGCCAGCCCTTTCGGCGAGCAGGCGCGGATTCGCGCCTGGCGCGCGCCTCTTGAGTAACTGCCGCGCGCGGCGGCGCGCGCAGCACGGTGACCAGACGCTCCGGCACGGGCTCTGCGAGTTCGGGTGCATAAGCGGACTCAAGCCGCGTGCGCAGATCGCGGTAGCGTGCGGCACGCGTTCTAAGCGCTGGGTCTGCGCGCAGAGCGCTCTCCATATCGGCGCTCGCGCCGGGGTCGAGCTCGCCGTCGACGTACGCCATGAGTGTCTCGTCGGGAATCGTCATGTCGGATCTCCAGGCGGCTCAAGGAGCCTTTGCAGGACTTCGCGCCCCCGAGCGAGACGACTCGTCAAAGTGCCGATCGGGATTTCGAGCACCTCGGCGGCTTCCTTGTACGGCAGCCCCTCGATCAGCACCAGACTTATCGCCGCACGCTGATCCTCGGGTAGCCGCGCCATCGCGGCCTGCACAGACAGGAGCTCGCTCTCGCGCTCGATGAGCGCCCCGCCGACATTCTCCCCCGCCTCCGGCCCGAGAAAGATCTTGCTCTGCCGGCCGCGCGAGCGCAGCTCATCGATCCATACGTTTCTCACGATTTTGAACATCCAGCTATCCAGACGCGCATCTCGGCGCCACTGATCCAGCCTCGACAGCGCGCGCTCCAGGGCGATCTGCACCACATCGTCCGCGTCGTCGCGGTTGCGCGTCAGATTGCGGGCAAAGCGCCGAAGTCGAGGCAGGAGCGCCGCAACCTGGTCACGGACGTTTTCCGACGTCCCGATCGTATTCATCAGGTGAGACGCTTGATATGTGACATTTCTTCCATTCATTTTATCAAACCAGGAAATAATATCGGACATGGAGCGCGCCCACCGATGATGCGATTTCTACTGCTACTTCCGGTGCTTGCTGCGGCGACCGCTGCGCAGGCCCAAATTCGCCTCCCCTCGTTGCCGGGATTGCCGCTGCCGGGCGTGACGCAAACCCTGGGTCAAGCAGAACCCCGGGCTCTCAGCTCCTCGAGCGATCTGCGGCTCCAGAAGATCAAGCGGTTGATCCGCGAGAACCGCAAGCTCATCGAGGCCGATCCCAACGGCGAGCCCATCGTGCGCGGCGAGATCCTCGCCTCCCGGGTGAGCGCGGGGGCTCGCGCGCAACTGCAAGCCCGAGGCTTCGTGGTCGAACGCGAGCAGATCATTGCCGCGGCCGACATTCGATTGCTGGTGCTCAAGATCCCACCGAGCATGGGGACGCACAAGGCGCTCGCCGAATTGCGCGCTGCCGATCCTGACGGTCTTTACGATTACAACCACATCTACCTGGGCAGCAGCTTCGAGGGGTCTGCCGAACCCCAAGGGAATGTAGGGGCCGCGGAGGGCGCCACTCGACCGCGCCCGCGCATCCGCGTGGGACTGATCGATTCCGGTGTCGATGTGACCCATCCCGCCTTCGACGAGTCGGCCGTATACGCCTGGGGATGTGTCGGGACGCCGCGCCCCGACGCCCACGGCACCGCGGTCGCCTCGCTCCTGGCGGTGCACGCAAACGCGGAAATCTACGCCGCGGATGTTTATTGCGGATTGCCCACCGGCGGCTCGGTCGATGCCCTGGTCGCCGCTTTCAGCTGGCTGGTCGATGAACGCGTCGCGGTGATCAACGTCAGTTTGGTCGGCCCTAAAAATGCCATGCTCGAGCTTGTCGTCCGTTCGCTCATCGAGCGCGGCTATCTCATCATCGCCGCCGTCGGCAACGACGGACCCGCCGCGCCGCCCCTTTATCCCGCCGCTTACCCCGATGTGGTCGGCGTAACCGGGGTCGACACACACCGGCGCGTACTTCTCGAGGCCGAGCGCGGGCCGCAAGTGATGTTCGCCGCATTGGGTGCAGACCTCAGGGCGGCCGATCTGAAGCACGGCTATACGGCCGTGCGCGGCACTTCCTACGCCGTCCCGACCGTCGCTGTCCTCCTCGCCGCGTCTGTCTCTACCCCAGGCAGGCAAGCAGCGCTCGGCGCCATCGACCGCCTGGCGCAAAGCGCGATTCACCTCGGCGCTCCAGGCAGAGATTTGACATATGGCTTCGGTCTCGTGGGCGACGAGAATCGCTGAGGGCTCGGGAAGAAAATCATCGGCCCGCTCGTATAGCTCCATGAAGGCCGCGGATGTCTGTGGCCACACAGGAGACGAAGATGAATGCGAAGCAAACGATGTTGGCACTATCCGTGGCCACCGCTTTGGCGATGGCTTCCCCCGCTCAGGCGGGCCTTTTGGGCGGTGGAGCAGGTGGCGCCCTTGGTGGGTCCTTCGGCGGCGGGATGTCGGGTTTTGGCGGCGGACTCGGCGGGCATGGTGGATTTAACGGCTCGGCCGATACGCCCAGCACGCACGCCGTGAAGCGCACCGCCGCTACAGCCGACAGCAAAACCAATGCGGCTGCGAAGGCCACCACGAGTACCGCTGCCGCTGCAGGCGGAAAGGCTGAGACGGTCGGTGAGAAGGCTGGAAGCACGATCGGGAGCGCGGGCTCGAGCGCCGAGGCCACGGGGCAAGCTGGCGGGACGAGCACGCTGGGCCTCGCGGGCCAAGCATCCGGAGCGTCTCAAGTGTCCCGGATGGAGCCGCCTGCGCACTCGGCGAGCAGCTCGCCTTCGGCCGAGCCGAAGCCGAGCACGCCGGCTTCTGCCAAGGACCCGACCCCCTCTAGGAGCCCAGCCGTTGCGTCAGAGCCCCAAGCCAAGCCAGCGAGCTCGGCCAGCATGTCTGGTACGGCGGATCAGAGCGTGAGCGCAGGACAGCGCAACGTCTCCAGCGGCGAGTCCGGATCGTTCGACGCGGGCCATTCGCCCGGCTCGACCTCGATCGCAGCCGCGAGTGCGGCATCCGCGAGCGGCTCGACGCATTGATGCGGCGCCTCCGGGGCGTACTTCGCTGGCGATCTCGGCGAAGTACGCCGCTTCCTCGGGCGGCTTCCTGTTCTGTCCGTCGAAGAACTCATTACACCCCAATCGCGCAGGGGTGAGTGCGGTGGGACTATTCTGCAGCTCGAGCCTGCCGCTTCGCAAAACGCGAGCAAGGACAAGGTCGGTTGGATCGCACGTCCCTCCGTGACCCGGTTGCAGGAGATGCTGCTCGAGGCGAGCCGGCACCGTGTCGCAACACTTTTCTGGGATCGGGCGGTTGATCTGGTGGGTAAGGATTGCCCTGATCTATGTGCTGCTCGTGGTGTACTCAAGAGTCTTGGATTTATACGAACAGGCAAGCATTAGCGGCCAGCATGAGACTTCCGACCTTCGCCTGGTCGCCGGCGGGTTCATGAGTTCGCGGATCGCGGAGAGCATGGCTGCGATGGCCTCATCGTGCGTGGCGAGTTTCTCGAGCTCAAGAGCTCGCGCAGTTGCACGAAGGCGCGCACGAGGTAAATGCTCATCTCGACCGCCCGGGGGCTGTTGAGGACGGCGGCAGCCATGATGGCGCCGTGCTCGGTGAACACGTAGGGAGCGTAGCGGCGACCACCGCGACGGGAGTTTGAGATCACAAATTGTGATCTTGAAGCCGCCGCCTCCGCAGGGGTGAGCTGAAACTGGAAGTCCTCCGGGAAGCGCTCGATATTGCGCTTGACGGCCTGGTTGAGCGCTCGCGTCTCGACGCCATAGAGCGCGGCGAGCTCGCTGTCGAGAAGTACCCGATGACCACGCAGGATCAGGATCGCGCGCGTGATGTCCTGGAGGGGGACAAGCGCCGGGCGACGGGTCGAGGCACTCAGCTGGCTCCCCGGCGCGTTGGTCTTGGCCGTCCCGCACCAGGTCGGGACATGGCGGGAAAAGATCGAGCTTAGCTACACCTTGGGTACACTCCGCGGAGGATACGCGCTGCGAAACCGTGAAACAATCCGCAACGTGAATAGCGTACTAAATCCTAAGAAACACGGCATTTGTGAACACTGACCCGATGCAATGCGTGACAAAGCATCTCGTCTCGTTTCGCCAAGGAATCCATGGAGCGCAAGGGGTCGGAAGTTCGAATCTTCTCGCCCCGACCAATTCCACTGTCGCGGTACTACGGGTTATCCGCACGGCATGTGTACGACGAACGCCTATACCATCAATCGGGACCTTCCCCCGCGATCTGGTAGGCGATTCAAAACGCCCCTGTTTCATTCGGCTCCGTGCGCTTCGCGTGAGCTCGTGCAATCCATGGTACAAACGAGCGGTGTCTCGCGATCAAGTCGCGAACCAACACATTGTGTTATGGTCCGTCAAGGATGATGCGGCGAAGCAGATGGAGACTGAGTGATCTTTGGTAAAATTTTCAAAGCGACCGCCGCTTACGGGGTTGCAGTTTTCGCAGCGATTCTAGCCGGTGTTCCGGCGGTCCAGGCGCAGACCCCTTCGCCGCTGCAGGAGTGGCAATACTCGAGCGGAATCGCCCTGCAGAAGCTGTTCGAGCCCAACCTGCCCGACTGGCGCCTGGTGATGGGTGCAGCCGTCGAGCACAAGCCGCTCTACGATGGCGCCGAGCTCACGCGGACGATAGGTGGCCCTGTCATCAACATTCGCTACAAGGATCTCTGGTTCGCCTCGATCGGCGAGGGTCTCGGCGTCAATCTGTGGAGTGGAGCTCACTACCGCGCGGGTTTGGCGCTGACTTACGATCTCGGGCGCTACGTACACGACGATGTGACTCATCTAACCGGCCTCGGCGACCTTAAAATAGCGCCGGCCCCCAAGGCATTCATCTCGTACGTGATTTCGAAGTCCTTTCCCCTGGTAGTGCGCGCGGACGTGCGGCAGATCATCGGAGGCGCCGACGGCTTGCTCGCCGACATCGACGCGTATCTGCCGCTGCCGGGGAGCTCGCAGCGCTTCATCATGTTCGCAGGTCCCTCCTATACCTACGCCGACCATCGCTACATGCAACGGGAGTTCGGCGTGACGACCACCCAGTCGAACGCCTCGGGCTACCCGGTCTACGATGCGCACTCGGGATCGGATGAAATGGGATTCGGATTCAGCTCCACTCTATTCATCACGTCACACGTGCTCCTCAATCTCGATGCGGCCATCAACCATCTTCTCGGAAGCGCGGCCGAAAGCCCGATCACGCAACGCAGGACGCAACACGTGTTCGTTCTATCGGTGGCGTACGCCTGGGAATGAAGAGCCGTTTCCGCGTGCGCTAGAGCGGGCCGCGTGCGCTAGAGCGGGCCGCGTGCGCTAGAGCTACAGCGGCGTCTTGCGCGTGATGATGTCCCACCACAGACTTAAGTCGCCCATGAGACTGAACCAGGGATGCTTGAAGGTCGCGGGCTTGTTGTGCTCGAAGAAGGAATGGCCGACCCAGGCGAAGGCGTAACCTTGAACCAGGGCGATGGCGGCGATCCACCAGCTGCGCGCCAAAGTCGTGAAATGTGCGGAAGGCGGGCTCGCTGGCCATGATCGAGCTGCTCCTTCAGAGCCCGCCGTTCAGTGCGATGGCGCGGCCGATGCCCGACCAGTCAATGTCCTCGCCCAGGGTGCCGATGGCCTGCAGCAGGTGGTCCCGCAGCACGTTGAGCACGGGCATGGGCACCCGTAACGTCTCGGCGGACTGCCCGACGAGCCGCATATCCTTGAGTCCGAGAGGCGCCGCGAATCCCGCGGGCTTGAAGCGCTCCTCGACCAGCACGGCGCCGTAATTGCGATACACCGGAGTATCGAACAAGCTAGCGGTCATCACCTCGAGGAACTGTTTTTTGGGCACGCCACCCTTCTGGGCCAGCGTCATCGCCTCGGCGAGAGTCTCGATCGCCGCGAGGATCGCGAAGTTGCCGCAGAGCTTGACGAGATTGGCCGCGGAGGGCTTGGCGCCGATGTAGAACACCTTCTGGCTGATGGCCGGGAATAGGGCACTCGCGGCGGCGTAGTCGGACTCTGCCCCGGCGGCCACGACGAACAGCTTTGCCGCGGCTGCGGCTTCCGGACGCCCGAACACCGGCGCGCTCAAATAGCGCAATCCGCGATCCTGATGCAGCATCGCCACGCGGTCTGCGGTGGCGACCGCGATCGTGCTCGAGGAGACGTGCAAGGCGCCACGGGGAAGCCCCTCGAAGACGCCGTCGTTGCCCTGGAGCACCTCCTCGAGCGCCGCATCGTCGGCGAGCATGCTGACGATGAGCTCGCGCCCCGCGGCGGCCTGCCGCGGCGTGCGGGCGAGCACCGCACCCTGCGCCACGAGGGGCTCGGCCTTCTGCGGTGAGCGATTCCATACCGTGACCTCATGACCTGCGCCCAGGAGATTGGCCGCCATCCCGAAGCCCATATTCCCAAGTCCCAAAAAGCCGACCTTCATGATGCGCTCCTTCTGCCGTATTGCTCCAATTGACCCGCCGATGCGCGTTCCGCCCGGGTTACGCCGCCCTTGTAGCTTATCTGAGGCTCAGCGGGGCTTGGTACCCCGTGAGCTCGAGGTAGCCGCGGCCGGCGGCATGTCCTGCCTCGTAGGCTTGCACCGCGCCTTCCCAGTACACCGCGCCCGTGGAGAGCCGTGTGTCGTTCTCTTGATCGTCCATCAAGGGTTTGAGGTCGAGCTCGCGCGTTCCCGCACGCACGTGCCATTCGATCGGGTAGGTGGTGCCCGTGCGCGGCGACCGCCAGGTGCGCCCCGGCACGAAGCTCACCTGGTCGGGTGCGAGGATCTGGACCGCGCCATCGGCGGCCCTCAACGTGCCGCCGCCCCAGCGCGCCTCATGGTGCGCGCCGCGAATTTCAAATGCCATGAGCGCTGCGCCGTCGGCGAAGTTGATGCCGATCCAATCCCATCCGACCGCGCCGCTCTCGAGATACTCGCTCGACCATTCGTGATCGAGCCACGCCTCGCCCTGCACGGCGTCGCGTCGGCCGCTGCGTATGATGGTGCCTCGCACCGCGAGATGCGGCAGGCTGTAGTAGTAGCTCGCGGCTTGCGGGCTTGCGCCTTTGCGGCTCACGCCGCCCTCGCCGTTCCGGAGCGGCGCCTGGGTGGGCGCGAGCTCGAGACGCAGCGTGAATTCCTCCGCCGCGACGTCCACCGTGTATACCTCGTCGGCGCGCCGCAGCGTCCAGGAACCGACCTGGATGTCGGTGTCGCCTTCGGCTGCTCGAGCGAGGCCCATCCCGGCCCGCCGGATTTTCTGGTCTTGCCACAGCCTTCCGCGCTGCGGATCGCTGAGTGCGCAATGCGCGATCAGCAGTTGATGCGGCGTGAAGGCGCTGGGGTTGGCCGCGTCGATCGCGGGGCGTGTGCGAAAGAACGTGACTTGAAAGCCGAGCGATTGGCCGGAGAGCGGGCTTGCACGCGTGGTGAGCCAGCCCGTGGCATACCACCACTCGGTGCGAAAGCTCGGATGGCTTCCGAAGTCGCGCGGAAACTCGATCGGGCGATCTGTCGTCACGGCCGCATACGGTGGCTCGGCCGCGGCACTCGCGGCGAGGGCGGCCGCACTCGCGGTGCCGGCCTGGATGCACATGGCCGCGAGCCACAAGGCGAATTTGCCGATTCTTGCTCGAGCAGCGCGCGATTTCACCAATCTTCCCGCACGGCGCGCACCGCCTCATGACTCAGGGCGCTGCGCCCGCTCCACACGGCCGTGATCGCGGCAGCCGCGACCAGCGTGACCGAGAGAAGCCCAAGCTGCCACAGCGGCACCGCGAAGTCGATGCTCCAGTTGAACGATTGGCGGTTGACGACATAGACGAGCACGAGACTCAACGCGCCACCCAGGATCAGGCCATAGAGAACACCGAACGAGCTCATGAGCACGCCCTCGCTCGCGAGCATGGCGATCACCTGCCGGCGCAGCATGCCGACGTGGCGCAGCATGCCGAACTCGGCGCGCCGCGCGAGCGCCGTCGAGCTCGCCGCAAAGCTCACGCCCAGGAGTCCGATGATCACCGCCACGGCCTCGATCCCGTAGGTGATCGCAAAGGCGCGATCGAAGATGGTGAGCGACCGCTCACGCAGCGCCGTGCTCGTCAGGACCTGGAAGGAGCTCGCACTTGCGGCGGCGCCGTGCGCAAGCGCCGCGCGCAGCTCCGACTCGACGCGAGCCGCATCGCTCCCCGGTTTGAGCCATACCGATCCCTCGTTGGCATCCGCATCGTGGGTGGTCTCGATGTACGCCGGGCGAGTGATCACCACCGCGCCGAACGCACGCGCATAGTCGCGCCAGATGCCCGCGACGGTGAAATGCCGCATCTGTCCGCCGAGCGGCAGATCGATTTGCAAGCCGGGCTCGTAGCCGTAGAGATCGTGCACGGCCTCGGAGATCCACGCGGGGGGCGCATCGTGCGGCAGCGCGCCGGCGAAGCTTTGCACCAGCGGCAGCTCCTCGCTCACCTGACGAGCGCTCGAGCCGCGCGCAATGAGTATCACGGGCGGACGCGCCGGATCGAGCAGCAACGGTCGCGTGCGGCGGAACTCGGCGCGAGCGACGTCCGAAACCGCGGCGGCAGCTTGCTGCTCTTCTGGACTCCAGTAGGCCGTATCGTTGCCGAGGGCCTCGCGCAATTGCAGGTCGGCGGGAAGCAGTTTCCCCAGCCAGTCCTCGAACGACACCCGGAACGAATAGACCATGATGGCCATGGCAACCATCAAGCTGAAGCTGACGATGACCGAGGCGAGGCTCAAGGTGGAGAGCGGGATGTTGTCGCGCAGCTGCGCGAGGGCGGTGTCGGGCACGACCCGGTTGGCCCGCGGCGCCATGCGCAAGATCCACACCGTGAGTCTCGGCACGAGCAGCACGGCGCCGAGCAGAAGGGCGGCGACGGCGGCGTAGCCGAAGAACGGCAGCCCCCGGATGGGCGGCAGCCGCGCGAGGATCGCCCCGGCGGCGAGCAGGCCGAGTCCTGCGATCCAGCTTTTGCTGTTGTCGGCGATGGCTTCCTCGTCGCCGCCCTTGAGCGCGCGGGCAGGGGCTTGCCGGGCCGCGGCTCGCGCCGGAAACCACGCGCCCACGCCGGCGATGGCCGCGCCGATCAGGGTGAAGGCCAAAAGACTCGCGGGAGCGGCCCCTATGCTTTCGCCGGCGATGTGCAGCTGCGAATTGCCGAGATCGCCGTTCAGCAAACGCAGCAGGCCTGCGGCGCACGCGAGCGCGAGCCCGACGCCGGTCACCGAGCCGGCGAGCCCGAGCAGCACGCCTTCGCCCAAGAGGGCGAGCTCGAGCTCGCGCCGGGTGACGCCGAGGGCGCGCAACAGACCGAAGGATCGGCGCCGCCGCAGGGCCGACAGCGACTGCGTCGAGAACACGAGGAACGCCCCCGTCCACAGAGCGACCAGCGCCAGCATGTTCAGATTCACTCGATACGCGCGCGTGACCGTCGCCGCGCGGTCGCGCTCGGCCTGCGGCGCGATGGCGAGCGTTCCCGCCGGCAGATGCCGATTGAGCGCGGCGCGAAATGACGCGGCGTCGACGCCCGGCTTGAGCGCGACGTCGATGCGATTCAGGCGCCCGATCTTGCGGAACAACCACTGGGCCGAGGCGATGTCCATGATGCCGAGCGCCTGGGCGTAGTTTCCCTCGGGCAGCACGTCGATGACGCGCAGATCCCTCATCCCGTCGCCCACCACCACGCGCAGCCGATCGCCGGCCCGCACGCCGAGCTGCGCGGCAGCCTGATTGCTCAACACGATCGCGTCCGGCGCGAACAGCTCGAGCGCGCGGCGCTCGACGTCACCGATGAGGACCGGCTGCAGCGAGGCGGCGACGAAGGGATCGAGACCCAGCACCTTGAGCGTGTCGCCGTTCGCGGGCAACGCCGCTTCGAGCTCGAGCACGGGGCTGGCCGCGCGCACGTCCGGATCCCGCGCGAGCTCAACGTACAAGCTCTCGGCAAATCCGTCGCGCGGCCCGCGGATCACGACGTCCGCATCGCCCACCAGCCGCCGGGTCGCGAAGCTGAACTCGTTGAGTGCCGCCGCGTTCACGAGATACACGGCGGCGCCGAGTGCGACGCCCAAGGCGATCGACAGCACCGTGACCGCGAGCCGGCCCGGTTGCTCGCGCAGTTGCGAGAAGAGCAGCATGCGGCTCAAGGTGAGCGCGCCGCGGCCGCGGGATGGCGACGGGCTCACGGGGTGCGCGTCCAGGGCGAAAGACCCGCGGCATCGAGGACGAGGATCCGGTCGGCGGTCTCGGCGGCGGCCCTCGAGTGCGTGATGAGAATCCCCGCCCCCGCGCTTGCTTTGATCTGGTCGCGTAGCAAGGCGAGGATCTGGCCGGCGGTGCGCGGGTCGAGGTTCCCGGTCGGCTCATCGGCCAGCACCAGGCGCGGCCGGTGCACGAGGGCACGCGCGATCGCCACGCGCTGCACTTCTCCGCCGGAGAGCTCGCGCGGGTAGCGGTTTGCCGCAGCCTCGAGGCCCACTGCACGCAGCATTTCAGCCGTGCGTTGCGTGCGCTCGGCCGCGGCGACCGCGAGGAGCTCGAGAGGCAGAGCGACGTTTTGCGCGACGCTGAGATAGGGCAGCACGTGAAAGGCCTGAAATACGAACCCGACGCTGCACCGCCGCTTGAGCGTGCGGGCATCGTCGCTCAAGGGGCCGAGCTCCTCGCCGTCGAGCCAGATGCGGCCCGAGCTGGGCGCTTCGAGACCGGCGAGCACGTTGAGGAGGGTGGACTTGCCCACGCCGGATTCGCCCATGACGGCGAGATACTCGCCGGGTACGAGCGTGAGCTGCAAGCCCTCGAACAGCGGCGCGCGCTCGCGGTAGTGCTTGCTCAGATTCTCGAGCCTGAGAACGGCGGGCTCGAGCACCGCCTCCTCAGGCGGCATCGACGCCGATGACGGCCTTGACCTCCAGGAAATCGCGCAAGCCGAATTCGCCGTATTCGCGGCCATTCCCCGACATCTTGAATCCGCCGAACGGGGTTTGCATATCGCCCGAGGCGCCGTTGAGTGCCACCTGCCCGGCGCGGATGCGGCCGCCTACGCGCCGCGCGTGCGCGTTGTCCTGCGACCAGACGTAGGCGGCAAGGCCGTACGGCGTGTCGTTCGCGATCTCGATCGCCTGCTCCTCGTTCTCGTAGGGCAGAATGCAGAGCACCGGTCCGAAGATCTCCTCGCGCGCGATGGTCATGTCGTTGCGCACGTTCGAGAAGATGGTCGGCTTGACGTAGTAGCCCTTCGACAACCCCTCGGGTCGGCCCGCGCCGCCGATGACGAGCTTAGCGCCCTCCGCAACGCCCTTCTCGATGTAGCGCTCGACGCGGTCGAACTGGACCTTGGATACCAGCGGGCCGACGGTGGTCTTCTCGGAGGCGGGATCGCCGACCACGACGCCCGCGGCGACGCGCTGCGCGATGACCTCGACCTCCGCGAGCTTGGCCGCGGGCACCAGCATGCGCGTCGGTGCGTTGCAGGACTGCCCTGAGTTCTGAAACACGTGCAGCACGCTGCGTTTCACCGCGCGCTCGAAATCGGCGTCCTCGAGCAGCACGTTCGGCGACTTGCCGCCGAGCTCCTGATGCACGCGCTTGACCGAGGCAGCGGCGTTGCGCGCGACCTCCGTGCCCGCGCGAGTCGAGCCGGTAAACGACACCATGTCGACCTCGGGGTGCGCGGAGAGCGGCGCACCGACGTTCGGCCCATCGCCGTTGACGAGATTGAACACACCTTGCGGAACGCCGGCCTCGTGCATGACCTTCGCCCAGAGAATGGCGCTGAAGGGCGAATATTCCGAGGGCTTCAGTACCATGGTGCAACCCGCGGCCAGCGCCGGCACGACCTTCGCCGCCACCTGGTTCATCGGCCAGTTCCAGGGTGTGATGAGGGCACACACCCCGACCGGCTCTTGCACGAGGCGCGTCGTGCCGCGCATCTCCTCGAACTTGAAATTCTTCAGCACCTCGATCATGGCGCTGATGTGGCCGACGCCGATGCGCGTCTGGGAGCCCTTGGCGAGCGAGATCGGCGCTCCCATTTCGGTCGAGATAGCCTGCGCGATCTCCTCGTAATGGGCGTTATAGGCGGCGAGAACGCGCTCGAGGAGGGCGAGGCGCTCGGCGGGCCTCGTGCGGGAGTAGCCATCGAACGCGCGGCGCGCCGCGGCGACTGCCCGCTCCACGTCTTTCGCGCTTCCCATGGATATGACGCCTGCCGGGCCCTCCGTGGCGGGGTTGATGACCGTAAACTCCTTCGGCTCCGCCGGATCGACCCAGGCGCCGTCGATGTAAAACTGGCGATTGTCGTAGGTCATCGAATGCCCCTTGTCGCGATTGGCGCCGATATTCTACCCGCTGCTCCTCCCCCGCGCCCCTCGGAGTGTCGCCATCCGCCGACGCACCGCCGGTGCCGCGACCCCACGACTGCACATTGTTTGGGGTCGCAGTTCGCAGTTTCGTAAGTCGAGAACGCCTCGATTTCGATATCAGATTAGCCTTGGCCACGGTTTGGGCCTTAACTGCCCTCTGGGAGCGCAAAAGCATGAATCGCCTCGCGAAGCTGGGTCCGACGGCCGCCCTCGCGTGCGCCCTCAGCGTCGCTTTCTCGACATCGTCCGCACCCGCGGCATCGGCCGCGCTCGCGGAGTACAACCCCGTGCGCCGCCCGCCCGTGAGTATCGGTCCCCGGACGCATCGTCTGATCGTTGGGTTCCGCGCAGCGCCGGATACGGGTCGAACGGTGGTCGTACGGCGCCGGGGACGCGTGCTGGTGCAGGCGCAGACGAGCGCCGCGGATGTCGCCGCGCTGTTGGCGCGCGTGGGCGTGCCGGTCGCGAAGTCGCGTCAATTCACACCGAGCATGCACGTGCTGTTTCTCCCGAAAACCCTCTACGGCGCGGACGTCGACGCCGCGCTCGCGAGGCTCCGCGCCGACCCGGCGGTGAAATTCGCGGATGTGGATGAGATTCGCCACATCGAGGCCGTCACGCCGAACGACCCCTTGTTCGTGCCGAGCGTGCAAGCGAACCCTCCCGCGAGCGGTCAGTGGTACATGAATACGCCGAGCTCGACGCCGATCGTGATCGAGAGCAACACGACCCTAGATCTGTCCGCCACCGACGCGGTCAGCGCCTGGGGCATCACCACGGGCAGCCCCGGCATCGTGATTGCCGACGTCGACACCGGGGTGCGATTCGACCACCCGGACCTCCTGCGTGCGGGCCTCGGCGGGCGATTGCTCCCGGGATACGATTTCGTCGGTGAGGACCTCGATCCGAGCAACGGGACGCCCGAGGGCACGTTCCTGATCGCGAACGACGGCGATGGCTGGGATCCCGATCCGTCCGACCCGGGCGATTGGATCAGCACGAGCGATACCTCGAACGCGCTGTTCTCGAGCGATACGGTCGCGAACAGCACGTGGCACGGCACGCGCGTAGTGGGGGTGTACGGGGCGATCACCAACAACGAGGTCGGCATTGCGGGAATGACCTGGGGCTCCTGGGTGCTGCCGGTGCGCGCCCTCGGCAAGGGCGGCGGCTACGACTCGGACATCATCGCCGGCATCGAGTGGGCGGCCGGGCTCCCGGTCACGAACCCCGACGGTCCGCCCGTGCCGAACAACCCGTACCCGGCGGACATCGTGAACCTGAGCTTGGGCGGCAGCGGCTCCTGTCCGAGCGATTACCAGGACGCGCTCGAGCAGGTGACGGGCATGGGAGTGCTGGTCATCGGGTCCGCCGGTAACGGCGGCGCTCCGGGGGCGGCCGCGCCCGTCGATGCGCCGGCGAACTGCAGCTTGCTGGTGCCTGGCGTCGTGGGCGTCGTGGGGCTGCGCAATGTGGGCACCAAAGTCGGCTACTCGAGCTTCGGCTCGGGCGCGAGCATCGCGGCGCCGGCGGGCAACTGCGTGCAGACCGCGGGCGACTGCCTGCGTTCCATCGACACGACGACCAACGCGGGGACCACCATCCCGGGCGATAACGGCTACACGAACGAGGTGAGTTCGAATCTCGGCACCAGCTTCTCGGCGCCCATCGTATCGGGCATCGCCGGGCTCATGCGGTCGGTGAACTACAACCTCACTCCCGCTCAGTTGGCCGCGCGACTTCTGGGGAGTGCCACCGCGTTTCCGGCCGGCGCCGCCGGAGTTCCGACCTGTCCGACCACTGATCCCAGCAGCGGCGAGTGCGCCTGTCCGAACGACGGCAGCCAGTGCGGCGCCGGCATGGCCAACGCGTTGAGCGCCGTGAAGGCGGCGCAGCGGCCGATCGGCGTCATCGTGATGCCGAAACAGATTGCGCCCGGCGCCGTGTTCGACGCGGGCACGAGCGTCGCCGCATGCAACGGCAGCTCGACGGCGCCCGCGCCGCTCAGCATCGCGTCCTACGCCTGGACGGCCTCTCCGTCGAGTCTCATCGTGAGCGGCGCGAGCAGCGCACAGGTGACCGTCGATCCCGCGCCCGGCACCTTGACCTTGACCGTGACCGACTCGGCCGGAAATGTCGACACCGAGACCGTCACGCTCACGGCGACCACCGCCGCGAGCACCGCGCCCACCTCCGCCGGCACCAGCGCCACCGCGTGTCCCGCGGCCATCGCCGTGCATCCGGTCGCTCCGACGGTGAGCGAATCGTTCTCGCCGGCGACGACCCTCAAGAGCTCGCCGTCGACGCTCACCATCACCTTGTCGAACACCAACGGTTTCGCGCTCACGCAGTCGAGCTTCGGCTTGAAGCTGCCGGCGAATCTCACGGTTCCTTCACCCAACACTCCGACGACCACTTGCGCCGGCGCCGCCGCGTCGCTCACCTTCACATCGACGTCTGTGAGTCTTGCGGATGCGAACATTCCGGCCGACGGCAATTGCACGATCACCGTGCCCGTCGAGACCGAGACGACGGGGAGCTACACCGTCTCGGTGGCCGCACAGGCACTCATGACCGCTCCGGCTGCGGGCAACAGTGCCGCCTCCTCGGCAAGCCTCACGGTGACCTCACCGCCCTCCGGCGGAGGCGGGGGAGCGGTCGACTGGCTCGACGTTTTATTCCTCGCAGGCGTGCTCCTTGCCGTGCGGCGCCCGGCGATGCGTCCTCGCCTGTAGAATGCGCGGTATGTCCCAGACGCAAGCCAACTTGAGGCCGGCCGGTGTGCACATCGAGTCCGTGAAGACCCACCGCGACGCTCGCGGGAGCTTGTTCGAGCCCCTGAATGACGCTGAGCTCAAGGCGCAGAGGAATGTCCATGTCGTGCTCACCGCGCCGAACGAAGTGCGCGGCAATCACCGGCACGCGAGTGCGGTGGAAATGACGACCGTGGTCGGGCCGTGCTTGGTCAGGCTCAAGGAAGCCGGCGTGATTCGCGACGTCGAGGTACCGGCCGGGGAGACCTGGCGCTTCACCATCCCGCCGGGCGTTGCGCACGCCTATCGCAATACGGGAACCGAACCCATGGTGCTGATCTCCTTCAGCACTCAGGTTCACGACCCGAACGCGAGCGATACCACCCGGGAGCAGATCCTCTAGACCGTCCGGCCGTCAGGCCATCCGGCACGCTTCTTCGAACGACAGCCGCGGGCTGCGCGGAAAGAGCATCTCATTGGTGCCGACGCCGAGCGCGCACAGGAAGTTGGACTTGTACGAAGTGCCCGCTAAAAACGCCTCATCCACTTTCTCGTTGCTGAAACCGGACATGGGGCCCGTGTCGAGCCCGAGCGAGCGCGCCGCGAGGATGAAGTACGCGCCTTGCAGCGTCGCGTTGCGCATCATGTGGACCGGGCCTATCTTCGGATCCTTGAACATCCCGGCGATCTCGGGTTTGTGCGGAAAGAGGTACGGCACTTTCTCGTAGAACTTCTCGTCCATGGCGATGATCGCGGTCACCGGCGCTTGCCGCACCTTGACCGCGTTGCCTTCGGAGACGCACTTCACGAGCTTCTCCTTGCCAGCCTCGCTGGTGACGAACACGAACCGCGCCGGGCAACAGTTGGCCGAGGTCGGACCCATCTTGAGCAGGTCGTAGAGCTCCCGCAGCTTCGACTCCGGCACGCTGTCCGAGGTCCAGCGGTTATAGGAGCGAGCGTGGCGGAACAGGCTACCGAGCGCTGCATCGTCGAGCGGCTTTTTCATGCGAGAGCCTCTACGGGTGCGAGAGTCGAGGATTTTGCCCGGCGTCAAAGGGAAACGCGAGCTCGTAGCCGCGCTTGAAATCGCGGATATGCTTCTCCATCCAGGTACGCGCGAGCTCGCTTTGCTCGCGCTTGACGGCGTTGACGATGCGGCTCTGCGCCTCGCCGATGCGCGCTCGCGCCTGCGGCACGCGCTCGATGATTTCGGTGAGGGCGGGGGCGAGCAGCCCGTTGAGGGGTGCCTGTGCCAAGGCCAGGACCTGGTTGCCGCTCGCGCTCGCCACTGCGTTGAAAAAATCGAGCACGGCGGACACCGCGGCGGCGGTCTCGGCGGCATCGCGCCGGAAATGCGTGCTCGCGCGCACGATGGCTTGCAGTTGCGCGGCGGTGCGCCGTGTCGCGGCGTATTGCGCCGCGGCGGGCTCGATGGCCATCATCGCTTCCCAGAGCTCGAGATAGGTAACGTCGTTCAACGCGAGCGCGCGGCTCACGCCCTTGCTCACGTGCTTGGCCTGCGGCCGCGTCACGCGCAGCCGTTTCTCGCCTCGGCCGCGGCCGAGAAGACCGTGGGTCTCGAGCTCGCGGATGGCCTCGCGGACCGTCGAGCGGTTGACACCGAACTGCCGGGCAAGGTCGCTCTCCGAGGGCAGCGCATCGCCCGCGCGCAGCACGCGCCCCACGATACGCTGCTCGATGAGCTTGGCGATCTGGCGGTAAGCGGGATGATCGTCGAGCGGCTCGAAAATGTCGCCATCCGCGCGCAGGCTCGGCCGCACGGCGTTCATGCGGATTCCCCGAACAGCTCGCGGCCGATGAGCATGCGCCGGATCTCGGAGGTGCCTGCGCCGATCTCGTAGAGCTTCGCATCGCGCAGCAGCCGGCCTGTGGGATAGTCGTTGATGTAGCCGTTGCCGCCGAGCAATTGAATGGCATCGAGGCCGGCGCGCGTGGCGGCCTCGGCGCAGAACAGGATGCACGCCGCGGCGTCCTTGCGCGTGGCATCGCCGCGATCGCAGGCGCGCGCGACGGTGTAGGCGTAGCTGCGGCAGGCGTTGAAGGAGGCGTACATATCGGCGAGCTTTCCCTGCACGAGCTCGAATGTGCCGATCGGCTGGCCGAATTGCCTGCGCTCGCGCACGTACGGCACCACGACGTCCAGCGCCGCAGCCATGATCCCCAAGGGTCCGCCCGAGAGCACGACGCGCTCGAAATCGAGGCCGCGCATCAGCACCCGCGCGCCCTGGTTTTCCGTGCCGAGGAGGTTCTCGGCCGGCACTTCGCATTCGTCGAACACGAGCTCGCACGTGCTCGAGCCGCGCATGCCGAGCTTGTCGAGCTTCTGCGCGCGGGTGAACCCGGCAAATCCGCGCTCGATGAGAAAGGCGCTGATGCCGCGCGGGCCGGCCTCGGGGTCGGTCTTCGCATACACCACCAGCACGTCCGCGTCGGGGCCGTTGGTGATCCACATCTTGCGCCCGTCGAGCACGTAGCGGTCGCCGTGCTTGCGCGCGCGCATCTGCATCGACACGACGTCCGATCCCGCACCCGGCTCCGACATGGCGAGCGATCCCACGTGCTCGCCGCTCACAAGTTTCGGCAGGTAGCGGCGCTTCTGCTCCTCATTGGCATTCAGCGCGATCTGGTTGACGCAGAGATTGGAGTGTGCGCCGTAGCTCAAGCCGACGGCGGCCGAGGCGCGCGAGATCTCCTCCATCGCGACGATATGTGCGGCATAGCCCAAGCCCGCACCGCCATGTTCCGGCGGCACGGTCATCCCGAGCAGTCCGAGCTCGCCCATCGCGCCCCACAGATCGCGCGGGAACTCGTTGCTGCGGTCGATCTCCGCGGCGCGCGGCGCGATGCGCTCGTCGGCGAAACGGCGTACCTGATCGCGCACGGCGTCGATCTCCTCTCCAAGACCGAAATTGAACTCGCGGTAAGCGGTACCCGGCATGGCTCGACCCCGTTGTCATCCGACCCGAAATCGTTGGATAATCCGATTGTCCGACAATTTTGCGCCTCGCGCCGAGGAATGACAATGGCTCGTCGCTCGGGAGGCCGCAGGAGTTAAGCATGGCCAAGATCGCTTCGAGCATCGATGCGCGCGCGCCCGAGTTCGCGGCCAATCGCGCCGCCATGGCGGCCCTCGTCGCGGATCTGCGCGCGCTGCTCGCACGCAACGCGCTGGGCGGGAGCGAGGCTGCCCGCAGCAAGCACCGGGAAGCCGGTAAGCTCCTGGTGCGCGAGCGGGTGGACGCGTTGCTCGATCCCGGCTCGCCGTTTCTCGAGCTCTCGGCGCTCGCGGCGCAGCAGGTGTACGACGACGACTTGCCGGGCGCCGGGCTCGTGACCGGCATCGGCCGGATCTCCGGGCGTCCCTGCATGGTGGTCGCCAACGACCCGACCGTGAAGGGCGGCACTTACTACCCGCTGACCGTGAAGAAGCATCTGCGCGCCCAGGAGATCGCGGGCGAGAATGCACTGCCTTGCGTCTACCTGGTGGAGAGCGGCGGCGCGTTCCTGCCGAAGCAGGACGAGGTGTTTCCCGACCGCGACCATTTCGGGCGCATCTTCTTCAACCAGGCGCGCCTGTCGGCGCAAGGCGTCGCGCAGATCGCCGTGGTGCACGGATCCTGCACGGCGGGCGGGGCGTACGTGCCCGCAATGTCCGATCACGCCGTCATCGTGAAGAACCAGGGCCGGATATTTCTCGGCGGACCGCCGCTGGTGCGGGCCGCCACCGGCGAGGAGATCGACGCCGAGTCGCTCGGCGGGGCCGACGTGCATTGCCGCCGCTCCGGCGTCACCGACTACTACGCACAGAACGATACTCATGCGCTCAGCCTTGCGCGCCGCGCCGTGGCGCGGCTGCGCCCGCCCGCGCTCGCCCTGCCACGTGCGGCCTCGCAGGAGCCCTACTACGACCCCGCCGAGATCTACGGCATCATCCCGCCGAGCTCGCGCAAGCCCTACGATGTGCGCGAGATCATCGCGCGCCTCGTCGATCGCTCCTGGTTCGACGAGTTCAAGGCGCTCTACGGCACCACCTTAGTCTGCGGCTTCGCCGACATCCATGGCATGCCGGTGGGCATCTTGGGCAACAACGGTATCTTGTTCTCGGAGAGCGCGCTCAAAGGCACGCACTTCATCGAGCTCTGCTGTCGCGATGGGCTCCCCCTCCTGTTCCTGCAGAACATCTCGGGGTTCATGGTCGGGCAGGCCGCCGAGGCGGGCGGGATCGCGAAGGACGGCGCCAAGCTCGTGACCGCGGTCGCCTGTGCGGCGGTGCCAAAGTACACGGTCACCATCGGCGGCAGCTTCGGTGCGGGAAACTACGCCATGTGCGGGCGCGCCTACGCGCCGCGCCTCTTGTTTCAATGGCCCAATGCCCGCACCTCGGTGATGGGCGGCGAGCAGGCGGCGAGCGTGCTCGCCACCATCAAGCGCGATGCGCTCAAGCGCACGGGCGGGCGCTTGAGCGAGGCGGAGGAGGAAGAGATCAAGGCGCCGATCCGCGAGCAATTCGAGCGGCAGGGTCATCCCTACTATGCGTCCGCGCGGCTCTGGGACGACGGCGTCATCGATCCGCTCGACACCCGTCGGGCGCTTGGGCTTGCGCTCGCGCTGAACAGCGAGCAGACGAGCGCCGCGACACGCTTCGGCATTTTCAGAATGTAACGCGCGGGACATCCATGACCGCAAACACCTCGAAGCGTCTTCTGATCGCCAACCGCGGCGAGATCGTCTGCCGGATTGCGCGCACGGCGCGGCGCCTGGGTTGGACGGTGATCGCTGTTTATTCCGACGCCGACCGCGGCGCCAAGCACGTGCGCGAGGCGGACGAGGCCTACCACCTCGGTCCCTCGCCCGCCGCGCAGAGCTACCTCGACCGTAAACGCATCATCGAGCTCGCGCGCCGGGTGCATGCGCACGCGCTGCATCCTGGCTACGGCTTTCTGTCGGAGAACGCGGACTTCGCTGCAGGTTGCAGCGACGCGGGCTTGATCTTCGTCGGGCCGCCGCCGCAAGCCATCCGCGCGATGGGATCGAAGAGCGCCTCCAAGGCCTCGATGGCCGCGGCGGGCGTACCGGTGGCGCCGGGCTATCACGGCAGCGATCAGTCGCCCGCGCACCTCGCCGCGGAGGCGCAGCGCATCGGCTTTCCTCTGATCATCAAGGCGAGCGCCGGCGGCGGCGGCAAGGGCATGCAGGTGGTCCATTCCGCCGCCGGGGTTGGAGCCGCGGTCGAATCGGCCCAGCGCCTCGCGCGCACGGCGTTCGGCGACGACCGCTTGCTGTTCGAGCGCTACTTTCCGGCCGCCCGGCATGTCGAGGTGCAGGTGTTTGCCGATTCGCACGGCGAGACCGTCGCGCTGTTCGATCGCGACTGCTCGGTGCAGCGGCGGCATCAGAAGATCATCGAGGAAGCCCCCGCGCCCGGACTGCGCCCGGAGGTTCGCGCCGCTATGTCGCAGGCCGCCATCACCGCGGCGCGCGCCGTCGGCTACGTCGGTGCCGGCACCGTCGAGTTCCTGGTGGATCCGGCACAGCAGTTCTACTTCATGGAAATGAACACGCGCCTGCAGGTCGAGCATCCGGTCACCGAGCTCATCACCGGCATCGATCTGGTGGAGTGGCAGCTCGAGGTCGCCTGCGGTGGACGCTTGCCGAGCAGCGCGGCGGCGATCGCGCCGCACGGGGCGGCCATCGAGGCGCGCCTCTACGCCGAGGATCCCGCGCACGAGTATTTGCCGAGCGTCGGCCGCATTGCGCACCTGCGCTGGCCAGGCGAGGCGGGCGGCGCGCTGCGGCTCGACGTGGGCGTGGATGCGGGCGATGAAGTGTCGTCGTTCTACGATCCCATGCTCGGCAAGCTCATCGCCCGGGGTGAGTCGCGCGTGCAGGCGATCGATACGTTGCACCGTGCGCTCGCCGAGCTCGAGATCGCCGGCGTCAAGACCAACCGCGCACTCTTGCAGAGTGTGCTTGCCGATGCGGAGTTTCGGGCGGGAGGCGTTACCACGAGCTTTCTGGAGACGCGCCGCGATCACTTGTCCTTTGGCGAGCCGAGCCCCGCAGCCCGTGACTACATCCTGGCCGCGCTCTGGTATGCCTCGGCCATGGCTTCGCCCGGCGCGCTCTGGGCGGATACGTCGGGATGGCGATTAGCGGCGCCCGCCATCACGCGCTGGCGCTTCGGCGAGCGCGTGGTCGTCCTCGAGCGGCTGGGCACGCAGCATTATCGCGCGCGCCTCGCGGACGAGGACTACGAGGTGCGTGTGATCGGGCGCGAGGAGGACTCGCTCAGGGTCGAGATCGGCGGCAGCCGGGAGTTCGCCCGAGTCGTCGCGGCGGGGGCGGCCCTCGAGCTCTTCCGCACCGGCCGTCACACGACCTTGACGGCGGGCAGCACCGAGGATGCGCTCGAGCCCACCGACGAGGCGGACGCGGGATCGCTGGTGACGCCGCTCCCCGGCACCGTGGTTCAAGTGCACGTGACCTTGGGTCAGAGCGTCGAGCGCGCCACGCCGCTCATCACCATCGAGGCCATGAAAATGGAGCATACCGTGGCCGCCCCGTACGCGGGCACGGTGCAGCGGCTGCCGTTCGGCCTGGGGGATCGGGTCGCGGCGGGCTCGGTTCTCGCGGAGCTCAAGCCCCGCGCTTGAGCGTCGGCCTTGATCGTCCGGGCCTTTAGCCGACGAGCTCGAGGGCTGGAGCCGCGGCGGCGAGCGGCGGCAGGGTGACCTTGAAACGGGTTTCGTGGCCGAGCAAGCTCGCAAGCGCCACTTTGCCGCCGGCTTCATGCACGTAGCGGCGCACCAGGGCGAGACCCGTTCCGTGCTTGGGCTCTCCGGGGGTGTTGGGGAGCGTGGAGTAGCCGGACTTGAAGATGAGCTTGATCGCTTCGCGATCGCGCAGCCGCGCGGCGTTCTCACCCGTCAGGATGCCGCGCGTAATGGCGGTGGAGCGCACGTGCTCGGGATTGAGGCCGCTGCCATCGTCCTCGAACAAGAGCTCGAAGTTGCCGTCCGCGGCGGTTTTGAATTCGAGCCGCATGGTGCCGTTGGGTGCCTTGCCGGCGGCGACGCGCTCCGGCGCCGGCTCGATGCCGTGCATCACGGCATTGCGGATCAGCTGGATGGCGATGTTCTTGATGGCGGATTGATACGCTGAAGGCACCAGGGCGAGCCCGATCGCTTGCAGCGTGACCGTCTTGTTGTGCTCCTGCGCCACGTGATCGGTGAGCGCCCGCAAGGTGCTCTCGAGGCTTCCCGCGGGCGCCGAGAGCTGCGCGCCCGGCACGGCCGCGTGCCGCGGCGCGTCGGCCACGAATTTCGGCGATTCGATGATTTGCGTGCCGTTCGCCGTCACGCTCCCGACGGGCGGGGCGGCCGCGCGCGCGCGCGGTCCTCCGGCCCCGGCGCTCAAGGTCTTGAGCAGCGCGAACTGCCCATAGAGCTCATCGAGCTTCACCGCGAGGGGAAGAAAGTCGCTGCCGCTCAACGCGGGGCGGCTGCGCAGATCGTGCAGTGCATCCTCGAAATGCCGCGCCGAGGCTTCCAGCGCCGAGAGCTGGAACGCGGCGGCGTCGCGCCGGACTCGGTCGACTTCCTCGAGCGTCTCCTCGAGCTTGTGGCGAAACGCCTCCTGCTCGCGGGCCGGTTTCTTCAACACGGCGTTGATGGTCTTCATCGAGCCGTCGGCTCGATGCAGCAACGCGGCAAAGCGCGCCCCGCCCACTTGCAGGACGCTGCGCAGGATCTCTCCATGTGTCTGCACGTGGATGCGCAAATCCTCGAGCTCGCGCACCATCTGAACCTCTCGTGTGATGTCGGCGACACGTACCAGCCAGGCACGCTGCTCATTCACGAGCTCGACCGCGCTGAACTCGAACGCATACTGCGCGGAATCGTAGGAGCCGTCGGTGTTGGGCAGGCGGACCTCGACGTTGCTCAAGGGATTCTCTTGCGCCGACTCAGGCGTAGCGGCGACGCCCCCGTCCTCGCGCGGCGGCGCGGTGCCGAGGAGCTGTGCGATGTGGCTTCTTGCCACGCTCAGCGTCTTGGCCGTGACCACCGGCGCGAGCAGCTTCTCGAAGGTGAGGTTCGCGAAGTCCTCACGGCGAAACAGCCGTGCGAGCGATTGCGAAGTCTGCGGCAGCACCCGGTTGCGCGCGTCGAGGAAGAACAATCCCTGGTCGGTATTTCGCAAGACGGCATCGGTGATGCGGTTACTGGCGCTGAGGAGTTCTTGCTTCTCGCGCTCGTGACGGGTGCGTGTCATGAACATATCGATTCCAGCGTGCCAAAGGGCTCGCCGGCCGGACGGGAGCAGTGTCACAGCTTGAGCGTAATTTTTACATATGTCGCAGCGCGGCTGGGGCCAGTGTGACGCGCGTCACATCCCGGGCTTCAGGCGACGGCGGAGACGATAGGCCCCAGATCGGCGAGCAGCTCGTCCGCCGAGGCATACCGATGCGAGAGGTCTTTCGCCATCAACCGGTCGAGCAGCGCCTGCTGCAAGGCCACATGGGAGGGTAGGCGCGGCACCCCCGCGGTGGCGTGCTGCTCCATGATCTCGATGGCGCTCTTGCCGATGTAAGGACGGTGACCGGTGAGCATCTCGAAGAACATTACGCCGAGGCTGTAGAGGTCGGTGCGTGCATCGACCTTGAGTCCCTGCGATTGCTCGGGGCTGATGTAGTAGGGAGAGCCGAGTACCTGTCCCACGCTCGTCGTGCCGGCCTCGACCGAGCGGCGCGCGAGGCCGAAGTCGATGAGCACCGGCGAGTTGTCCTCGCGCAGCATGACGTTCGCCGGCTTGAGATCGCGATGCAGGATGCCGAACACGTGGATGACGCGCAGCGCCTCCGCAATGCTGCGCAGGTAGTACAGGCTGTCGTCGATGCTCATGGGGTTACGCAGCCGGTCGCGCAAGTCGCCGCAGGGAATGTACTCCATGGCGAGGTATTGGTGATTCGGGAGCGCGCCGAAGTCATAGATTTCCGCGATGGCGCGGTGCTGAATGCTCGAAATGATCTCGTATTCGCGCTGGAATCGCTCGCCGTCGTCGATCTCGCGTTCCGTCGTGCCGCGGCTCATCACCTTGAGCACGACGTTGCGCCGCAGGCGCTCGGCGCGCGCCAGAAAAACCGACGAGAAGTTGCTGGTGGCGATTTCCTTGACGATGCTGTAACCGGGCACCTTGATGGACGGCGCATCCTCGGCCGGGTTGATCAGCCCCCCCGAGGCGAGCGCGGCGGAGCCTTGCCTGGCGCAGGCCTCGGTCACCGCTTTGAGGAGCAAGTCGCGCGTGACGCGGGCGAGCGGCAGGTAGTCCTTTGCACCACACTTGAGCGCTCTCACGGCGGACAGCTCATTGCCGTGCTCGGCGAGTATGATGCAGTGGACGCTCGGCTGCGCCCGTAGCATCTGTGTCAGGTGACTCAAACCCATGCTTGCCAGCGCTTCGTTGCTGAAGTCGATCTGCATGATCACCGCATCAGGGGCGCGTTCCTGGACGAAGCGCGCCAGGGAAGCCGCGTCCGTGCCGGGCGCGGTCGTGACCTGGGCGCTCGGCCAATGGCTCGTCACATGATGGTTCAGCCACTGCAGGCGTTTGGCGTCGCCGCCCACCAC
>Ga0302324_100004705_pt1 | contig 30084 bp, 24 predicted proteins | sample Palsa_T0_1_FD_201949 | JGI IMG/M metagenome (GOLD analysis project Ga0302324, IMG submission 201949) | Peat permafrost microbial communities from Stordalen Mire near Abisko, Sweden - Palsa_T0_1 | ecosystem: Environmental > Terrestrial > Soil > Palsa > Peat permafrost | place: Sweden: Abisko...
CTACAACTTCGGGTGCGGGCGGGGGAGTAGGCGTCGGTTCGGCCACGGGTGAGGCCTCCTGGAGCTCCATCGAGTCCGGTTGCGCCTGAACGGGCCCGCCAACCGAGCTCGTCACAGGGTTCGGATCAACAGAGGCTTCCTCGTCGTAGTCATAGAGCACGACCACGGGCTCTTCTGATCCAGCTGTCTCAGTAGGGTCTTTATCCCTGCGTCTGATGCGCATCAGATAGGACCTCCGAAACGCCGCGACACAGCGCCTATCCTGGCCTGCCTGCGTCCCGAGGTCAAGAGTTGAGGTTGTTTCACGTGAAACCTACGCCTGGGAGGGCTGCGCTACTTAACTCGGCCGTTCCACGTGGAACATCTTCCTGTAACCCTCCGTTGTGTGCCCGTTGTGTGTCGTCGCCTGGTGACCGCGCACCTGCTCAGGCCGATCTGCCACCGGCAGCCACCTGCGCGGCCTCTCGTCAGATGGCCTGAGCCGAAGGATTCCGCCCCCGGAGGGCCGGTTCTGAGCTGAGGATGGGCGCCTGAGTACTCCTCGTGTCTGCAGCGTCACTACTTACTGCTCAGGGATACCTTGGGCGGCCTATCCACCGAAGCGGAGCCCCGTTTGTCCTGCGCCGCAAGGTGTGGGCGCCCGGGCCACACCTCCAAGCGCAGGTCCTCAGAACAATGGCTTCTTGGCCGGGACGCCGTTCCGCCTGGGGAAGCGCTCAGGGCACGGGTCCCGCTGGCGTAGGACGCGGTATTCGAATTCCTCGTGAATGACTTCAGCCGGCTCTAGCCCGAGCTGGCGCAGTGGTTCCGGAGGCCATCGCTCGCCGTAGCGGGCCTCCTCGGAACGTGGGGGCTCCGACACCAGGAGCCACGCACCCACCTGAAGGAGGGGAGCGGCGCACTCGACCAGCACGGCCGGGCGCCCGAAGGAACGGGCCAGCGCGCCGTCGAACGTGGCCCTCAAGTCTGGGTCGCGTCCGGCCACCTCGGCGCGCTCCTCGAGCACCGAGACACGACTCTCGAGCTCCAGACGCTCGACCGCGCGGCGGAGGAAGGCGGCCCGGCGACCATTGGCCTCCAGCAACGCCATGGAGATGTCGGGCCACTCAACGGCCACGACCAGACCGGGGAGCCCGCCACCCGAGCCGAGATCCACCAGGCTGGTGGAGCCCGTCCCAGACAGGCGACGGGAGATGGCAGCGAAGCCCTCCGCATGCCGGACCTGCAGATCGAGCGGACCCGGCCCCAGAAAGCCCAAGGCGCGCGCCTCGACCAGGAGCTCCTCTAAAGGAACGAGGGAGTGACCCCCTTCGTCGGCGCCGGGCACCGACGCCGGCTCAGCCCGCTGGCGAGATGACGATGTGGCGGTTGGGGTCTTCGCCTTCAGAGCGAGTCTCGACCCCGGACATCTCGTTGATGGCGTCGTGCACGGCCTTGCGGTCGGCAGGACTCATGGGCTCGAGCGCCTTCTCCTGGCCCGAAGCCAGGACCTCTTCGGCAATCTGGACGCTGAAGCGCTTCAGTGCCGCCGAGCGCCGCTCCCGGTACCCCGCCACATCAACCAGGATCCGGTCTGTGCGTGACGGACATTGGCGTTGGACGACGGCGCGGGTCAGGTCCTGCAGGGCAGCCAAGGTCGAGCCTCGCGGCCCGACGAGGATGCCGAGGTCTTCACCGAGGGCGGCGATCTCGACCGTGTCCTCGTCCAACAGGCGGGTCTCGACGGACCCCTCCATGCCGAATTCACTCAGAAGGTCGGCCACGAACGCCCGACCGACCTCACCCTGCTCCTCGAGCGTCATTCCCTCGGCCATGTCCACTGTCTCCTTCGCTTCGATGCCCCGTTGTGGGACCTTTTCGGGCGACGGCGCCCCCGAGCCGTTGCTCGAGCCTTCCGCCGATGCCACCGCTGTAGTCGCCGCCTTGCTGCGATTGCGCCGGCGGCGGGCCGAACGGCTGGTGCCGCTCCCTGTGCCTGCGGCCGCGGTGCCCGATCCGTTGGAGCCGGATTCCCGAGTCCGGCTGCCATCGGCGTCATCGCGGCCGTCATCGCGGCCGTCACCGTTGCCGCTGCCGCTGCCGCCAGCCCCTGCAGATCGTTGACCGCCTTGGCGGCCGCCCTGCCCGCCCTGGCCGCCCCCGCTTTGTGAGGATCGGCCTCCGCCACTGCGTCGCGAGCGCTCCCGGCGCGGGCGGGCGCCGACCGGGCGTACGCGCGCGCGCACCCGGGCCTCGACACGCACACGCCCGAAGAGCCCCGTCTTCGGTTCATCGACCACGATCACCTCGGCATCACCGACAGCGACCCCCAACTGGTCCAGTGCCTGTTCGGTCGCCTCCTCGACGGTCTTCCCCGCCACCTCAACCCACTCCACGCGTTATCGAGCCTTTCTCGTCCGCTTTGCCCGCGATCGCGGATGGGACTTGGGCGCCGGTGCCTCCTCGGCACTGTCGTCGCCGCTGGCCGCCCCGCCGTTCGTCGCACGCTTCCGTGCGGCCGGCTTGCGCCCGTTCGTGGGCGGCCGGCCATTCGTCTTGGCACCGTTGCTCTTGGCTCCGCCGCTCTTGGCCGGCGGCAAGGTCGCCTTGGCCGCCGCCGTCCCGTCCGTCGCCGTCGATGTCTTCTTGGCTGGTTTGGGAGGAGGCAGTTTCTCCTTCTCCTTCTCCTTCTCCTTCGCCCCCGAACCGATCTCGCGCTCGTGTACGACCGGGGTGACCATGCCGGACCGGAACATGAATTCCTGCGTGCCGATGCGCATGGCGGACGACACGACCATGTAAATGGTTGCTCCGGCGGGAACTCTTAGGTAAATGACACCGAAAATAATGGGGAAAAACTTCTGCATCTGTTGCATCTGTGGATTGGCCGCAGCAGCCTGAGGATTACGACTATTCATCTGCTTCATTTGGTAGTACTGCAAGAACATCGCAGCACCAATGAGCACCAGGTAGGGCAGCACCAATACCGCTTGGCTTGCACTTCCTGCGCTGGCATGATGTGAAAACGGGAGGGAAGACAAATCCATCCCGAACCACCAGTGCATTTGTCCATTACTGGCGATCAATGCATCGTGCATCTTCGAAGCAGTGGGAATGTAACGCGGCGAGGCGCATCCAGCCTTCACGGCGCACGTGACTGTTTTTCCGGCGGCGTTGGTATATGACTGCCCCTTGGGCACCAGATACGAGAGCCCGCGGATCAACGAGTACAAGACGATGAGGAAGGGCATCTGCAGGAGACTCGGGAGGCAGGCCCCGAAGGGGCTCGTCCCGTTCTCCTTGTACAGCTTCATCATCTCCTGGTTGAGCAGCTCCCGGTTCTCTGCCCCCTTGTATTTCGCCTGGAGCTTCTTCATCTCGGGCTGCAGCCGCTGCATGGCCAGCATCGACTTGGTGCTCTTCACGGTGACCGGCGTCAGGGCGAGCATGATGATGATCGTCAGACCAGTGATCGCAAAGCCGTAGTTGGGCCACACGGCGTAGAGGCCGGCCAGAATGAGCCCGAACAGCTCGAAGAGGGGATGGAAGATCTCTCCGACCAGCTTGAACAGGGAGTTCTCGGCCAGGAACGGGTGGCTCAGCACGAACGGCCACCCTCGTGGGTATGCACCCGGACCGGGACCAGGTCAACGCCATGGGGCCCGAACGGCCGGCAACGCAGCAGGCGGCGCGCGCTCAGAGCCAAGCCGCGCCAGAACCCGTGCGCCGTGAACGCCTCCACCGCGTAGGTGGAGCAGCTCGGGTAGAAGCGACAAGGGGAGATCCGTCCCGACGCCGCTCCCTGGTAAGCGGTGACGAGAGCCACCGCCACCCGGACGGGCCAGCTGTGGGCGCGCTCGGGCCTGCTCATGCCGCCACCCGCTTGCCGCCGGCCTGCAGGAGTGCCGTTGCCACGTCCTGGCGGAAGGCCGAGGGAGCCACCCTGGCCGCTCCGGGCTCGAGCCGCACCAGGTAGGACCCCTGAGGGAGCTGCGGTGCCGTGGAGCGAACGACGGCGCGGGCGCGGCGACGGAGTGAATTCCGGACCACCGCTCCGCCGCAGTGGCGCCCAATTGCGTAGCCCACCTGGGGAAACACCCCTGCGTCCCCGGGTCCTGCCGGCAGGAACGTCACTCGAACCGGGCCACTGGCCCCACGGGCCCGTGAGCGTTGCAGCTCGGCGAACGCCGCGCGGCGGGTGATGCGTCCGACCGTCCGTGAGGGCACAAGAGGCCTTCAGACGGTGAGACGGTGGCGCCCCTTGAGCCGCCGCGACTTCAAGATGGCCCGCCCCGCCCGCGTCGACATGCGCTTGCGGAACCCGTGGGTGCGGGCCCGTTTCCGGGTGTTCGGTTGATAAGTGCGCTTCACGTCAATTCAGCCTTTCGCAACGGCCGTAGGGCTATCCGGAGCCGATTCGTCGCTCGTTCCATGCCTCGGCCTTGGAGTCGATTCCGGCCGCCGGCGGCGAGTCCGCCCATGTTAGGCGCGATTTGCCAATGACCTCTAGTCGCATCGCCTGGCACGGTGTACGTTCATCCAATTACCCATACCGAGGATCGTTCCGAACATGTTGGCTGGACACCGAGGCGGGAGAAGGGGCGTTCGGAACACGCTGTGACCCAGGCAGGAGATCTTTGGACACGATGCACCGGATCCCTGCGCGACCAGGTGTCCGAGAGCACGTGGCAGCTGTGGCTCTCGGGGATAGAGCCCGTGACCTTTGCCGACGGCGAGTTCGTCCTGTCGGTCCCGAACGGGCTGATCCGGGAGCGGGTGGAGTCGCGGTACCTGCCCATGATTGAGGACACCCTGGCCAATGAGGTCGGTGCTCCCGTGCGCGGCCGCCTCGAGGTGCAGGAGCCGGAGCCCGCAACGGCCCCGGTCGAGCCAACCACCGAGCAGATCTTCGGTCTGCCCCCCGAACCGCAACCGGCCCAGCCCCTTGCTGCTCAGGGCGGCCGTGAGTCGCCTGCGGTCCAGCTCGACACCAAATTCACCTTCGAGACATTCGTCGCCGCATCGTCGAACCGCCTGGCACACGCCGCCGCTCAGGCCGTGGCGGAAACGCCCGGCCGTTCCTACAACCCGTTGTTCATTTACGGCGACTCCGGCCTGGGCAAGACCCACCTCCTCCACGCCATCGGGAACTACGTGACCGAGAACTACCCCCGCCGCAAGGTCCTCTACGTCACGACCGAGACCTTCATGAACGACTTCGTCGACTCCCTGCGGACCTCGACAACCCTGACCTTCAAGCGGCGCTATAGGGACTGTGACGTCCTGCTGATCGACGACGTCCAGTTCATGGAACGCAAAGAGGGACTGCAAGAGGAGTTCTTCCACACCTACAATGACCTGAAAGCCGCCTCCAAGCAGATCGTCCTGACCTCGGACCGCCCGCCCAAGTCGATCGAGACGCTCGAGGACCGCTTGCGCAGTCGCTTCCTCTCCGGTCTCATCACCGAGATCGACCCGCCCGACCTGGAGACCCGCCTCGCCATCTTGCGCTCCAAGTCCCTCAGCGAGAACCAGGACGTGCCCGACGACGTCCTGAATTTCATCGCCTTCCACGTCAAGGACAACATCAGGGAGCTCGAGGGCGCCCTGACCAGGATCTGTGCCTTCGCCAACCTGAACAAGGAGCCCATCTCGCTGGCGCAGGCCGAGAAGGTGCTGTCCGACCTGGTTCTGGCGGGGGAACCTCGCCGCATCACCCCTCAGATCATCCTCGACGCCACCTCCGCGAGCTACGGCTTCTCCGTCGACGCCATCTGCGGGCCGAGCCGGACCAGGCCCCTCGTGACGGCACGCCAGGTCGCCATGTACCTCACCAGGGTGCTCACGGACTACAGCTATCCCGCTATCGGCCGGGTCTTCGGCAACCGCGACCACACCACCGTGATCCACGCCGTCGACAAGATCGCCGGTCAAATGCAAGAACGCCGACAGATTTACGAGCAGGTCACCGAGCTGATCCAGAAGATCCGTGCCGGCTCGGCCTGACCCTTCCTCCCCCACAGCCTCCGTCCACCTCGCTGTGGTTTGCCGACGGCAAAGGCTGTGGACCACCCCCCTCAACGCTGGGGACCAGCGCGACGGTCGTCCCCAGCCACGCCGCAGGGGCCGGATCTGCCTCCGTCAGCCCGCGCCAAACCCACAGGGGCGTGGGGACAGACACCGGTCCACCCAGCAGGGATGGGACCATGTCATCCACAATCCACACCCCTTACTACCTTTACCAACTACATATACCTCTCCCTCCGCGATCAAGGCCTGGGGGAAATCCCGAAAGGACTGGCGGCGGTGAAGTTCAGATCCGAGCGCGATGCACTCGTCGACATGCTGGCGACAGCGAGCCGTGCCGTGGGAGGCCGGGGTGGTTCGTCTCCGGTGCTGTTGGGTTTGTTGCTCACCTGCGACGGGAATTCCCTTTCGGTCACCGGAACCGACCTGGATCTGACGATTCAAGTGACAGGCGAGGTCATCGGGATCGACAACGGCAGTTGTGTCATTCCGGCGCGGCTGTCGACCGACATCGTGCGCCGGCTCGAGCCGGGCGCGGTCACATTTGCCGATCAGGGGGATCACATCACCATCAGCGCGGCCCGCTCGACTTTCAAACTGCACACGTACCCCGTTGTGGAGTTTCCGCCGGTGGGCAAGACGGACGAGCCGACGACCCAGTTGTCCGAGACCGCACTGGGCGAAGCCGTGCGTCAGGTCGTGCGCGCCGCGTCACACGATGACGGCCGGCCTTTGCTGACCGGGGTGCTGGTGTCTCGCGTCGACGGGTCGATTCGGATGGTGGCCACCGACTCCTACCGGATGGCGATGCGCGATCTGCCGGGTACCGAGACGATTCCGGGCGAAGAGGATCTGCTCGTACCGGCGCGCGCGTTGTCGGAGCTGCAGCGGCTTCCGACCGGCACGATCGCCGAAGGCTCCGAGACCAACCGTGTCGGCGTGGCCGCCAACAGCAACGAGATCACGTTCTGGCAGGGCAACGTCCAGATCAGCACGCGTCTGCTGGAGGGCCGCTACCCGGACTACAAGCAACTGATCCCGGATCACTACCCGAACCGCCTTCACCTGGGTAAGGAAAGTTTTGTGGCCGCGTTGCGCCGGGTCCAGCTGCTCGTGCGCGACAACACGACACCGGTACGGCTGTCCATGCGCCAAGGCGGCGTCGATCTGAGCGTCCAGAGCCAGGACGTCGGCGACGCGGCCGAAGCGGTGGACGGGGACTACACCGGTGAGGATCTTGTCATCGCGTTCAACCCGTCGTACCTGATCGACGGCGTCGAGGCTGTTGCCGGGGACGAGGTCATCGTCGAGACGGCAGATGCGTCGCGCGCCGCGACAGTGCGAGGGGCAGAAGATCAGGATTTCCGCTACCTCCTGATGCCGGTCCGGGTCTCCTGAACGGCCCGCGGTCGCGATGACCGTCCGGCACCTGAATCTCGCCGAGTTTCGTATCTTTCGCGCCGTCGACCTCGATCTGGCGCCGGAGGGGACCACCGTCATCACTGGATCGAACGGCAGCGGCAAGACCAGCATTTTGGAGGCCCTGGCGTATCTCGGCACGCGCCGGTCTTTCCGGGGTGCTCCTCCCGAGGCCATGGTGCGGACCGGCGGCGAGAGCGCCATCATCCGGGCCGAGCTCGACGGGCGCGACAGCCCGACGCTGATTGAGGCGGAGATCCTGCCCGCAGGGCGGAGCCGGACCAGGGTGAATCGCAAAGCGGTCAGCGGGAGGCGGGAACTCGGCGCCGCCGCACCGTGCACGGTGTTCTCGCCCGAAGACCTCGTCATCGTGAGTGGCGGTCCCAGGGGTCGCCGGGAGGTGCTCGACGATGCGTTGGCGGTGCTGGACACCGAGGGGGCGCGTGCCGCCGACGAGACGGATCGGGTCCTGCGACAGCGCGCCGCGCTGTTGCGGCAGTCAGGTGGCCGGCCCGGCGAAGAAGTGTCCACGACCCTCGACGTGTGGGATCGGCGACTGGCCGACGCCGGCAAGGTGCTCGTGTCCGCCCGCGAGCGGTTGGTGGGGGACCTGGACCCGCTAGTGGCCACGGCTTACGGTCACCTGGCCGGAGCGGGCGACCGGGTGGTGACGTCGATGCAATACGTCAGGAGCTGGGACGGTGATCTCCTCGATGCCCTGGCCGGCTCCCGCCGGGATGACCTGCGCCGGGGTGTCAACACGGTGGGACCGCACCGGGACGACCTTCTCCTCGAGGTCGACGGGAGAGACGCCAGGACCCACGCGTCACAGGGGGAGCAGCGCTGCCTGGCCCTGGCCCTGCGGCTGGGGGTGCACGGGCTCATTCGCTCCCGAACGGCGCTGATCCCCACCCTGCTGCTGGACGACGTCTTCTCCGAGCTCGACCCGAACCGCAGCCGTGCCCTGGTGGCCGAGCTGCCACCGGGTCAGGCCATCCTCACCACGGCGGCGCCGTTGCCCGAGGGGATCGAGGTGGCCCGCCTCCTCCCGGTACAGAGCCTGGAGAGGATATGACGATCCGGCGTCGCGACAGGGGGCCGCGGCGGGTCGGCGAATCGATGCCGCGCCTGCTGGGCCGGTTAGGGTCGGCGCCGACCCCGGCAGTGATGGAGGCCGTTTTCAGCCGCTGGGAGGAGCTGGTGGGCGCCGAGCTGGGGGCGCACGTGCGACCGCAGCGCGTCGACGGCCACGTCCTCGTGGTGGCTGTCGAACATCAGGTCTGGGCGACCCGCGCCCGCATGGAATCGGGGCAGATCCTGGCCCGTCTCCGGGAGTCGGGGGGAACCTCCATCGACCGCCTGGAGGTCGTGGTCCAGCGGTCCTGACCGACACATCGGTGGCGAGTCCCGAGACCGTTCACAGGCGCCGAATTGTTGCCGTGTTCGGGTAGAATGGTGTGTCCGCATCGAAAGGCCGGAAGTGACATTTCGGGGATTCGGTTCGCACTACGAAGACCTATGTTCTGAAAGGGCGCGCCTGTGGCAGTAAAGGTGGATGAGAGACCTGGTGAGGCCGGTGCGTCGTCGTACACCGAGGACGACATCACCATCCTCGAGGGGCTCGAGGCCGTGCGGAAGCGTCCCGGCATGTACATCGGCTCCACCGGTCCCACCGGCCTGCACCACCTGGTGTGGGAGGTCGTGGACAACTCGGTCGACGAGGCGATGGCGGGGCGGGCCAGCCGGATCGACGTCACGACGCTCGCCGACGGTGGGGTCCGGGTCGGCGACGACGGGGCCGGGATCCCCGTTGGAGCGCACCCCAAGTACCCCAAGCAGTCGACGGCGGAGATCGTCCTGACCACCCTGCACGCCGGCGGCAAGTTCGGTGGCAAGGGCTACCAGGTCTCGGGGGGCCTGCACGGGGTCGGGATCTCGGTCGTCAATGCGCTGTCCAGCCGGCTCGTGCTGGAAGTGGACCGGGACGGCCAGCACTGGGAGGCCGAGTTCGAAAAGGGCGGGAAGGTCGCGCAGAAGATCCGCGCCACCGGACCGGCTCCGAAGGACAGGACCACCGGCGAGCCGCGGACGGGCACCACGGTCACCTTCTGGCCGGATGCCACCGTGTTCGAGGAGACGGAGTTCCGGGCCCAGACGATCCTCGAGCGCATGCAGATCATGGCGTTCCTGAACAAGGGCCTCGAGATCCGCTTCGTCGACGAGCGCGTCGACCCGGTGGCGAAGACGGTCTACAAGTACAACGGCGGCATAGTCGACTTCGTCAAGCACCTCAACGCGTCGAAGGAGTCGCTGTTCCGCAAGGTGGCCTCGTTCGAGCAGGCGGAGGAGGGCCAGGAGGTCGAGATCGCGCTGCAGTGGAACGCGGGCTACCACGAATCGATCCACTCCTTCGCCAACGGCATCTCCACCATTGAGGGCGGGATGCACGTCGAGGGATTCTCCAAGTCACTGACCAACGTGGTGAACCGCTACGCCCGCGCCCGCAACATCCTGAAGGAGAAAGAGGAGAACCTGAAGGGCGAGGACATCCGCGAGGGGCTGACCGCCATTGTGTCGGTGCGCCTGCGCGACCCCCAGTTCGAGGGGCAGACCAAGTCCAAGCTCGGGAACACCTCCATCCGCTCGCTGACCGAGCGGACGACGAACCAGAAGCTGACCGAGTGGCTCGAGGAGAACCCGCGCGAGGCGAGTCAGATCGTGAACAAGTCGTTGCAGGCGGCGCGGGCCCGTCTCGCCGCCCAGGGCGCGCGCGACCTGACCCGTCGCAAGTCGGCGCTCGACGGTGCCGGCCTGCCCGGCAAGCTGGCGGACTGCTCGTCACGCGATCCGCGCGAGTCGGAGATCTTCATTGTGGAGGGGAACTCAGCCGGCGGTTCGGCCAAGGACGCGCGCAACCCGCACACGCAGGCCATCCTCCCTATCCGCGGCAAGATCCTCAACGTCGAGCGGGCGCGGATCGACAAGATGCTCAAGAACGCAGAGATCCAGGCGCTGATCTCCGCCATCGGCGCGGGTCTGGCGGAGGAGTTCGACGTCGAGAAGATCCGCTACCACAAGGTGATCCTGTTGGCCGACGCCGACGTCGACGGCAGCCATATTCGCACGCTGTTGCTGACTTTCTTCTACCGGCAGATGAAGCCGCTGGTCGAGGGCGGCTTCGTCTATGTGGCGCAGCCTCCGCTGTACTCCACGCTGGTCGGCAAGGAGAAGATCTACCTCAAGGACGACGCCGCCCGCGAGGCGTTCCTGGCCGAGCACCCGGACCACAAGCACGACTTCAACCGGCTGAAGGGTCTCGGCGAAATGGACTACGCCGAGCTGCGGGACACGACGATGGACCCCGGCAAGCGTTCTTTGCTGCAGATCAACGTCGAGCAGGCGGCCACGGCGGACGAGGTCTGCTCCATTCTCATGGGCGATGACGTGGAGCTCCGGCGGCACTTCATTCAGACCAACGCCAAAGACGTCCGCTTCCTCGACATCTGAGCGACCGGACCGGGAGAAGAGAAGACATGGCACAGTCGACACGCGGCTCCGGTCGCGGGGGAGCGGGCTCGGGCGGAGGCAGCGGTGCCCCACCCGAGGCAGAGGAGCCCGTCAGCGGTTCGATCGAACCGATTGAGATCCAGGAGGAGATGGAGCGCTCGTTCCTCGAGTACTCCATGTCCGTCATCGTGGCGCGTGCGCTGCCCGACGTCCGGGACGGGCTCAAGCCGGTGCACCGGCGGATCCTCTACTCCATGTTCGACAACGGGCAACGTCCTGACCGGCCGCACAGCAAGTGCGCCAAGGTCGTGGGCGAGGTCATGGGGACCTATCACCCCCACGGTGACTCGGCGATCTATGAGGCGCTGGCCCGCATGGTCCAGGAGTTCTCCCTCCGCTACCCCCTGATCGACGGCCACGGCAGCTTCGGTGGTCGTGGCCCGGACGACGGCGCCGCGGCGATGCGGTACACCGAGTGCCGGCTGGCGCCGCTGGCACTGGAGCTGATGGCCGACATCGACGAAGAGACCGTCGACATGGTGGCCAACTACGACGGCTCGGCTCAGGAGCCGGTGGTCCTGCCGGGCCGCTTCCCCAACCTCCTCGTCAACGGGTCACAGGGCATCGCCGTGGGGATGGCGACGAACGTCCCGCCGCACAACATGGGCGAGGTCATTGACGCGGCCATCCACGTGCTGCACCACCCCGAGGCCACGCCCGACGAGCTGATGCAGTTCGTGAAGGGCCCGGACTTCCCGACCGGCGCGCAGATCCTCGGTCGCCAGGGCATCCTCGACGCCTACCGGACCGGTCGCGGCTCCATAAAGATGCGCGCCGTCGCCGAGATCGAGGAGGGCCGCGGCGGGGACCGCATCGTCGTCTCCGAGCTCCCGTACCAGACCTCCGTCGAGGTGATTGAGCAGAAGATCACCGAGTTGGTGCGCGCCGGCGATCTCGACGGGATCAGCGGGATGCGCAACGCGTCGGCCAACCAGAAGCCCTCGTTGATCATCGACCTCAAGCGCGACGCCAACGCAAACGTGGTTTTGAACAACCTCTACAAGCAGACCCCCCTGCAGACCAGCTTCGGGGTCAACATGCTGGCGCTGGTCGACGGCGTGCCGCGCACGCTGAACCTCGCCCAGGCACTTTCGCACTACATCGATCACCAGATCGAGGTCATTCAGAGACGGTCGGCCTACCGGCTGGACAAGGCGCGTAACCGAGCCCACATCGTCGAAGGACTCCTCCGGGCCATCGACATGCTCGACGCCGTCATCGCAACCATCCGGGCGTCGGCCGACCGGCCCGAGGCGCGCACCGCGCTTATGGCGGAGCCGTTCTCCTTCACCGAGGTGCAGGCCACGCACATCCTCGACATGACGCTGGGCCGCCTGACCCGCCTCGGGCGGTCGGAGCTCGAGGCCGAGATGGAGGAGCTGCGCGCCACCATCGCCGAACTCGAATCGATCCTGTCCGACGACGCCAAGCTGCGCGGGGTCATCGAGACGGAGATGACGACCATCCGCGACAAGTACGACAATCCCCGCCGCAGCGTGATCACGCACGATCCGGGCGAGATGGGCGTGGAGGACCTGATCTCCGACGAGGAGATCGTGGTCACCATGACCAGGGCTGGCTACATCAAGTCCGTGGCGGCGGCCGCCTTCCGGACCCAGGGCCGCGGTGGACGAGGGGTCCAGGGGGCCCGGCTGAAGGAAGAAGACCTGGTCAGCCAGGTGGTGCACACGTCCGCACACGCCTACCTGTTGCTCTTCTCGAACCAGGGCAAGGTCTATCGCCTGCGTGGGCACGAGATCCCGGTGAAGGATCGGACGGCGCGCGGGACCGCCGCGGTCAACCTGGTGCCGCTGGCGCCGAAGGAGTCGATCGCGGCCATCATCGCCACGCGGGAGTTTGCGGCCGACCAGTTCCTGGTCTTTGCGACCGCGCTCGGTCAGGTCAAGAAAACGGCCTTGAGTGAGTACGACAAGTCGCGGCGTGAGGGCTTCATCGCCATCAACCTGCGCGACGGGGATGAGCTGGTTCGGGTCGTGGCGACCTCGGGCGACGATGACCTCTTCGAGGTGACGCGCAACGGCATGACCATTCGCTTCAACGAGGCGGACGTGCGGGCCATGGGCCGCGATGCCGCCGGTGTGCGGGGCATCCGCCTTCGGGCCGGGGATGCCGTCGTCTCCTTGGACGTCGCGGCGGACGACACCGACATTTTGATCGTCACCGATGCCGGCTACGGCAAGCGCACGAAGCTCGAGCGCTTCAACCGTCAGGCGCGGGGTGGTCAGGGCGTGCGGGGGATCCGGCTGACCGGGAAGCGCGGCAGCGTGGTGGCGGCGTTCATGGTCGCGCTGGACGAGGAGATCCTCTTGGTGTCGTCGGGCGGCGTCGTCATACGGACCCAGGCCCGCGAGATCGCCTCGCAGGGACGGGACGCCACGGGCGTCCGCGTCATGAATCTCGACGACGGCCAGAGCGTGGCCGCCGTGGCGCGGGTCAACGCGGAGACCGAAGACTGAGGGCGGAGCCCCGCCGGCCGGTGCCGGCGGTCAGAAGATGTGCAGCGACGACAACGGCCAGACGCGCAGCTCCACTTTGCCGACGATCAGTGACCTGTTGATGGGTCCCCAGTACCTGCTGTCACACGAATCGGTCCGGTTGTCACCCATGACGAAGTAGTCGTCGGGGGGAACCCGGTACGGGCGGGCCAGGTTCGACGTGTTGCCCGGGGGTCCCGCGACGGTAACGCCCTGTTCGGAGGCGGGAAGCCAGGTCTCGTCAAGGCGCTTCCCGTTGATGTACACGTAGCCGCCCGAGAGGGAGATGATGTCCCCGGGGAGCCCGATGACCCGCTTGACGAGGTCGTTCACCGTCGGCCCCCCGCAGTTCTCGGTCGGTGGGCGCGAGAAGACGACGATGTCGCCCCGGTCCACCCCGTGCAGGTGGTAGCTCAGTTTGTTGACGAGGATGCGGTCCCCGATCTGCAACGTCGGCTCCATAGAGCCGGACGGGATGAAGAAGGTCTGGACCACGAACGCCCGCAGCAGCACCGCGACGAGGACGGCGACCACGACGACGATGACCGCCTCCTTGATCCACCGAGTCGGGTGGGGATCGTCGGGCGGCTGCTCAGGGGCGCTGTTGACGTCGGGCGGCCCGACCAGGGGCGGTTCGTCGACTGCGACCACCGGATCGTTCGGGTCGGGCGTCACCGGAGGCAGGCTAGACGCCGCCGCAGACGCTCGGGGCTCAGACCGGGGTGGGAATCACCGAGGCGGTGTCACGGCCGGACCGCAGGAGCGCTCCCGGTAGCGCACCCGTCGGAGCGCCGTCGCGGATGGTCTCGACCCCGTTGACGAGGACCCGCACGACCCCGTGCGAGCCGGCGTAGAGACGGGGGGTGTCACCGGGCAGGTCGTGCACGAGCCTCGCCGGCTCAGAGTCGACCGTCTCGGGGTCGAAGACGAAGAGGTCGGCGACGTAGCCCTCGCGGATGAGGCCCCGGTCGCGCAGGCCGAACAGTTGCGCCGGCTGTGCGGTCAGCATGTGCACCGCCTTCTCCACCGGGACCAGCTTGCGGCCACGCAGGCAGTCCCCGAGGAAGGCCGTGGGATAGCTCGAACCACACATCCGATCGAGGTGGGCGCCCGCGTCGGAGCCGCCGACCATGGCGCGCGGGTCGCTCCAGATCTCGGCCCGCAGGTCCCAGGTGGCCTCTTCGCCGTCGTCGGTATTGGGCCACAGGACGGTGCGCAGATCGTCGGCCAGGACGATGTCGAGCAGGGTGTCGAATGGAGCCGTCCCCCGTTCCGCCGCGATGTCGGCGACGCTCCGGAACGCGCACCCTTCATTGGCCGCAGCGTAGGTGTCCCCGATCACGTAGCTGCCCCAGCGGGCCAGACCGCGGAACACCCCGGCCTCCTTGCTGTGCGCCCGCCCGTCCAGCAGCGTGCGGACGGCGGGGTCGGCCAACTGGCGCATGCGCTCTGCTTCGGGGAGCCCCATGACGTCACCCCAGCCTGGAATGAGGAAGAGCGCGCAGTGGGTGCGGAAGCTCATGTTCATGGGGACGAGGGTCGGCATGGTCAGGGCAACGATTTGCCCGCCCGCGGCGGCTGCGGTCGACGAGGCCGAGAGCTGGTGCTCTATGCGATCGGCGGAACGGGCGTCGACGGTCAGGACGTTCCAGTTCAGCGGGCGCTGGGCGGTCACACTCATGGTGGTCATGAGATCGACCTCTTCGTCGGTGAAGGAGTCAAGACACCCGTTGGTGATGTACTCGAGGGTGGTCCCCTCGTGCGCCGCCACCTCCTCGCAGAAGGCGAGCATCTCGCGGCGATCGGCGTACCGCGAGCTGATGGGGCGCCCGTCGCCGTCGGAGTGCGTGCGGGACTGTGAGGAGGAGAATCCCAACCCGCCGGCGGCAAGGGAATCGGCGAGCAGGGCACGCATGGCGGCGATCTCCTCATCGGTCGCCACCTCCTCGCCGCGGTCGGCACCCATGACCTTGCGCCGGAGGGCGCAGTGGCCCACGAGGAATCCGGCGTTCACGCCCAGCCGGCCGTCGAGTGCCTCGAGGTACTCGCCGAAGGTCGACCAATTCCAGGGCACGCCGTTCTCGAGCGCGGCGAGGGGCATCCCCTCGACCTTGGCCATCATGCGGCGGATGTAGTCCGCGTCCTCGGCGTTGATGGGGGCGAGCGTGAACCCGCAATTACCGCCGATGACGGTGGTCACGCCGTGGACGTTGGAAGGGGACGCCAGGGGGTCCCAGAAGAGCTGGGCGTCATAGTGCGTGTGGGGGTCGACGACGCCGGGGATCACGACGAGCCCGCCGGCGTCGAGCTCGGTCGTCCCCTGCTCGTTGATCTCACCGAGGGCGACGATCCGGCCGTCGCGGATACCGATGTCGGCCAGGCGGCCTGGTTCCCCGGTCCCGTCGATGACGGTGCCGGATCGGATGACGTAGTCGAGCATGGAACCTCCGGTGGCGGGCACGAGCGGCCGTTGCCGAGCGCCCAAATCTGACGACCCGTCAGCTTACTGCCGGCGGCAGGTTTGCCCCGAGGGTCGCTTCAGGCGGTCCGGTCGCGGGCCGGGGCCGCCGCCAAGCGGTAGCGGCGGATGATCACGGCCCTGATCTGCTGGAGCCGCGCTTCGACGGCTGCGTGTCGCTCGGTCAGGATTGCCAGCTGCTCCTCCACGAGCACCCGGACGCGAGCGGTGGCCGCCGCCGAGGACAGGTCCACCCGGGCCATCTCCCGGTGCGCTGCCAGAAGGTGGTCCGTGCGGGCGAACAAACCCGTATCGATGTCGACGTCCAGATCGTCCAGATCGTCGAGACCTCCGGAAGGCCATTGGTCCGCGCCGGGACCCGAGAGGAGCTTGCTCGGGACCTCGGCCTCCATGTCAGGCCCGGCAGTCGTCCCCTGCGTGCCGGCGTCCGAGAGAGTCGCCACATCGGCGGTGAGGATGGCCGTGGCGTAGCTCAGCGAGTCCCGGATGAGTGTGAGGTTGTCCCTGCAGGCCCTGACAGCAGCACCACCCAGGCGCTCGATGGCGGCCGACTGTCCGAGGGCACGAGCGATGTCGATCAGGTCGATCGGGCGTTCCCGCAGTGAAAGCGCCAGCGCGCCGTCGCTGTCCGCTTGCCCGTCACTTGGAGGCACCGGGTCACCTTTCCTCTCCGCCATGCGGGCTCCTCGAGCCGACCCTTGAAGTGCTTGATCTCTAGCACGAGATTCAGGGACGGTCGGCGGACGGCGGCAGAGCAGGAGGACGGCGCCGTCTTTCAGGGTGAACGCGGACCAGCGTGGGTTTGGGACTCGAAGCCTTGCGGACGTCGTTTCTTCCTGGGTAACCCCCGTGTCTCCCCACTGTTCCCCAAGTCATCCACAGGCTGTGCCCGACGCCGTCCCCACATTTGACCTTTCGCGCCCTGGCGCCACGTGCTTTGCTCTGGTGGTGGACGGCAGACGACGCAACCCGGGTCCAGGACCATGGTGCTGAACTTCCAGCCGGCGTCCGAAGGAGTGCTCCCCGGCCAGCTCCTCGAGCGGGCCATCCGGGCCGGCTACATAGACGCCGGGCGCTTCAACATCCCCCATGCAAACGTGCAGCCCGCCAGCCTCGACCTCCGCCTCGGGGAGCGGGCCCTGCGAATCCGCTGCAGCTTTCTGCCGGGGAGCGATTCGGTGGAGCGGAAGCTGAAGGACTACATCCTCGACGAGATCGATCTCCGTGGCGGCGGCGCCATGCTCGAAGCGCGGTGCCCGTACCTGATTGAGCTGAAGGAGCGCCTCGATCTCCCGGCCGGGTTGCGGGGCAAGGCCAACCCCAAGAGCTCGACCGGCCGGATTGATGTCTTTACCCGGGTCATCACCGACAACAGCGACCGGTTCGACGAAGTGGCGCCGGGCTACCAGGGGCCCCTCTACCTGGAAGTGGTCCCCCTCTCGTTCGCCGTCCGCGTCCGGGAAGACCTGACACTGAACCAGCTCCGCCTGTCGATCGGTAGGCCCTGGCTGAGCGACGACGAGGTCCGGCAGACCCACCTCGAGGAGCCGATCCTGTACAAGGCGGGCTCACCGGTGCCGGTCGACGACCTCGTCCTGTCCAACGGGCTCTTCCTCGGGCTCGATCTGCGCGGCGACGAGCGGGGACAGGTTGGGCACAGCACGCGGGACAGTGCGCCGCTGCTCGATCTGACGTCGGGGGGTGAGGTCGACCCGATGCCCTTCTGGGACCCCGTCTTCCGGGAGGACGGAGACCGCCTTGTGCTGTCCCCGAAGAGGTTTTACCTCCTGATGTCCAACGAGGCGGTGAGCATCCCACCCAACCTGGCGGCCGAAATGACTGCGTATGACCCGACCAGTGGGGAGTTGCGGACGCACTACGCCGGGTTCTTCGACCCCGGGTTCGGGTTCGATCCGAGTGGCGGCTTCCGCGGCTCGCGCGCCGCACTGGAGGTGCGCGCCCATGACGTTCCCTTCATGGTCGAAAACGGCCAGGCCGTGTGCAAGCTGACCTTCGAGCGCATGCTCGAGGAGCCGACCTCGCTGTACGGATCGGGCATCGGCTCCTCCTATCAGCAACAAGAAGAGACACTGAGCCGGTACTTCCGCCGTTCGCGCAACTAGCCGGCGGACTCGCCAAGGCTCGTTCCGGAGCGCGTTGACGACGCGACGCCGGGTGGTGAATGCAGCGACCGATTCGCAGCACAACGGTCGAGATCGACACCTCCGCACCACGCAGCGTCAACTACCGCTCATGCACCCCGTGTGCAATCACAATTCCTACGCACCTTCGCACGGACCTCTCGAGATCCTCGTTTCGCCGGGTATGAGGCAGGCCGCGATTGCAGGGGATGTCCATCCTCCGCAGAGAAGGAGCAAGACCATGAGGCGGAACAGACTTACTTCCATTGGAGTGTTGACGTGCGGGCTCGTGCTGGCCGCCGGCGCAACTCTCGGCGTGACGCCAGCAGGTGCGGCCTCATCGTCAACCGATCTGCAGACCACGCTGCAAGCGGTGCAGAACGCCGCCGCCGGCGCAGTGACGGACGCGTTGCCGCCGGCTCCGGCCTCAGCCGCCGCCCCCATCACCGTCGTGACGAACGAGCTCGGCGACACGGCACTGCCGAGCCAGGACTCGACTACGGGGACGAACACCACGGGGCAGTCGTCCCCCGTGGCCAATGCCGATACCCCGGTCAACGCGTGCTCGCTTTCCGTAGGGCTCCTGGCGGACGCCAGCAGCAGCTGTTCCACGACGTCGGTCGGGACGCACGAGCCTGGGGGCCTGGCGGACGCCAACGTCCCGATCACGGCACAGGACAACGCGATCGGCCTGTTGAACGAGGCAGCCGCTGCGCTCGGTCTCACCAGCGACCAGTCGTCGGCGTCGGCGTCGCAAAACGGGGACGTCAACGCGGACGCGCCGGTGAGCGTGTGCTCGGTCAATGTCGGTCTTGTGGGGAACACGTCGAGTGACTGCGACACCACCGGGACGAGTGGCTCGACCAGCCAGAACGGCGTCGTCGATGCCGAAGTCCCCGTCACCGTCTGCGACGTGATTGCGGAAATCGACGGCGACAGCTCGTCGAGCTGCCCGCAGCAGTCCGATCCCGCGTCCCAACGGGGGCAGGCGGCCGACGTCTTTGTGCCAGTCACGGCTTGCGGTGCGGTCGTCGAGGTCGACGGCTCGGCCAACGGGATGTGCATGCCCGACGCGGGATACCCGCTCGTCAACGACCTGCCGACAAATGAAGCCAGCCAGAGCGCTCCTGTGGACGGCGTCGTCCCGGTGAACGCCTGCAGCATCGTCGTCGGGGTGGACGGTACGGCGAGCAATTCGTGCGAACCTTCACACGTCGGTGCCACCACAACCGGTTCGGCTCCGGTCTTTGCGCCTGTGACGCTCTGCGCAGTGACGGCTGCCCTCGACGGAGACTCGAGCGGTACGTGTGAGGGGACGGGCTCGACGTCCGCCCCGATCGGCAGCGCTGAGAGCCCGGGTACCGGGGCGACTGCTCCCGTGACCATCTGTGGCATTCAGGGAGCTCTCAGCGGCAGCGCGGACTCCCCGTGCCCACAGCCGATCACGGCTGCGTCGACGGTAGGCCCCACCTCGGGCGGCGGATCGCCGGCGTGGTCCTCCTCCGCGGCGACGCCGACTCCGGCCGCGCTGGTCTCCAACTCCTCGCCGCTGAGCTCGCCGACGGTGGCGCCGGAGGCTCCGAGTGCCTCGTCCCTGGCTTCAACCGGTGCCCCGTTGCTGTTGGAGGTGTTGATCGGACTGGGCGCGCTCGCCATGGGCCTGGCCATCAGCCGGTCGGCCCGTCGCCGCTCGGGTCGCAAGGTTCTCGCCGACTAGGAGCGTTTCTGAACGTGCGTCGCGCTCACGAGCCCGGCGCGGGGGAAGGTCAGATGGAAAGAGGGGTCATGTTCGGCCACAAGGATGCTGGTGATGTGAGAGGGCTGGAAGAGGTCTTTCGCGCGGAGGAATTCGGGCGACGAACCGACAATGCCGGGCGCGACGTGGTCGCTCCTCCCATGGGTCCTGAGGATGTGCTGTTCGCCCAGGAGTTCGGCCGGCCACGGACGGTGGTTCGCCTGCACGACCCCAGCGACTTCACGGATCCGACGCTCACGCCTACCGGGGAAGCCCTCCGGGGGGCCTGGACTGACGACACCGGGGAGTCGGAGCCTCGTTTGCAGGCCGATCCTTCAGATGGCGGCGCAGCGCTGGGCGATGCGGATGCCGAAACTCCGCCGGCTTCGTGGAATCGACGCAGCACGCGCTACTGGACCCTCGCCTGCGTCAGCGCACTCGCGGCACTCATCGCGGCCTGCGTCACTGCCGGGTCGGGATCATCGCACCGGCCGTCGATCGCCGCCCAGGGAACGCATGGTGCGGCCCGGCGGGGCACCGGCTACCACACGTCCGGCCCGGCGACGGCCGGCCCAACCGCTCCCGGAGGAAATGGCACCGGCGCGACCGGGTCCGGGTCTCTTTCGCCGGGTGTCGAAGTGGCGGGAACCCACAGCACGAGCAATGCGCTCAGAGGTCACGTGTCGTTGACCGGCGCGGCGACCTACACCGGAGCGCCGACGGGAGGCAGCAACCCCGTCGCTCCCACCGCCCCCCTCGCATCCACGGTCGGGAGCGCGGTGAGTGCTCTTGGATCGTCGGTGACGACGGCCGCGAGCCAAGTCGGAGGCCCCGTACCGGATGCCGCTTCGACCACGGGGGCGGACAGCAATGTCATTTCGACAGTCGATCAGGCGGTCAGCGCGTCGACTCTCTGACAACCGTGCATTGCCGCCCGGTTGCGAGCAGATTGCAGCAGCAGCGTGCGGTGCAAACGGATTCCGCGACCCCGTTTTAGGACGAAATGCGCGCGGAATTGGCGCGTGCCACAACAGTCCGACAACCCCACGTAGCATCGCGTGCTTCAGGCGCAACGTGCGCGGCAAAGGTGCAATTTTCAAGGCGAAAACGTTGGTTCAGAACTAATTCCCAACAGATTCCAGGTTCCTAGTATCCATGTGGGACCTCTCCCTATATGGTTAAAAGAGAGGGGGCGTCTGGACCTCGGAGGCGGGACTCCGAGTGTTTCATCTGCCCGACAGACGAACGTGGAGGAGCATGGGGGGGTCGAAGCCCGAGTGGGCTGATGCGAGCGATCACGCGACCTTGGAGGAAGTGTTCACGTCCCGGTCATTCGGGCAGCCTCTTCCTGAGTCGCCGCCGCCGAGTGCCGTCCTGCCGGCGTCAATCGCTGCGTCCAAGCTGTACTTCGGCCGCAATCGTTTCATCGCGTCAGGAGCAGCTGTGGCCGCTGCGTTGTCGATCGTGGCCGGAGTGAGTTTCGGGGCGGGCCCCGTGGCGCAGTCGGTGCTCTCGGCCCACTCGAGCGGTCCGGTCGTTCCGGGATCCGGGACTACTCCGACGAGCACGATTCCCAGTCAAACGAATAGCGGTACGGGCGCGTCTGGGGGCAATGGGACTCCTGGAACCGGCAACCAATCCACCGGCGCGTCACAGGTCTCGAGCGGGGCCGTGCCGACATCCTCGGCCAACGCCCTCGTCGCCGCGAATTCGCCCTCTCGGGGTGGCGCGACGCCGACCGCGACCCTGACCGTGGTCGGCACGGGCTCACCGGTTCCGACCACGGGCGCTCCATCCACCACGGCGCTGACGCCGCCCTCCACTCCCAGTGCGACCACAACGACAACGACGACGCCCCCGTCCTCGACGACGTCCACGACGACCACCACGTCCATTCCGGTCTCGTCGGCTTCTGGGGGTGCTGCGCCCGTCGGGGGTGGTGGCACCGGCACCAATGGCAGCAGTGGCACCGGCAGTAGTTCGACCGGCGGCACGGGCGGCAGCGGAACCGGTACCGGATCCGGAAACGGAAACGGAGACGGCTCGTGCACCGGCAGCGGCACGGGGAACTGGACTGGTAACGGGCACGGTGGCGACCAGGGCAACGGCGAAGACACCGGCGGCACCGGAGACACGGGCAACACCGGCAGCGACGGCAGCGGATGGAGGGACTCCGGTGGCGACGGACAGGACGGCTGGAACCACTCGTCCTCCAACGGGTGCTGCCACTGAGTGAGCGGCGGCGCCCACGGGTGGACTTCGGAGCCGGAACGGGCGTACGAACCGAGCGCCCTGGCTGGTAAGCATGCGCAGGAGGGCGCCGTCGCGTCCCGGCACGAGCGAGGTCAGCCATGAACTACACGAATCTTGGAACGTCCGGTCTGAGGATCTCGAGGATCTGCCTCGGCATGATGGGCTTCGGGAACGACAGTGACCGGCCCTGGGTCATTGACGAAGACTCCGCGGAGCCCATCGTGCGGACTGCCGTCGAAGGGGGCGTGACCTTCTTCGACACGGCGGATGCCTACTCCGGTGGTGCCAGTGAGATCGCGACCGGCCGGCTGGTGCCGAAGTACCTGACGCGGGAGGAAGCCGTGGTCGCCACCAAGGTGTTCATGCCCGTGGGCCCGGGCGAGAACGGCGGCGGGCTCGGTCGCAAGCACATCCTGGCCGGCATCGACGCGTCCCTCACGCACCTCAAGATGGACTACGTCGACTTGTACCAGATCCACCGTTGGGACCCCCGCACCCCTATTGAGGAGACGATGGAGGCCCTGCACGATGTCGTACGCGCCGGAAAGGCGCGCTACATCGGAGCCAGCAGCATGTTCTCGTGGCAGTTCGCCAAGGCGCAGTACACGGCGGAGTTGCACGGCTGGACCAAGTTCGTCTCCATGCAGAACCACTACAACCTCATCTACCGGGAGGAGGAGCGCGAGATGATTCCGCTCTGTCTCGACCAGGGTGTGGGCTGCATCCCCTGGAGCCCCCTGGCGCGCGGAGTCCTGGCCGGCAACCGCACCCGCGAGGGCGAGCGCCACACCACCCGCTCGAGCACCGACCCCTTCACCGACTACCTGTACGACCAGCCCACTGATTTCGATGTCGTCGATGCCGCCGTGGGGGTCGCCGCGGCGCGCGATGTCCCGCCGGCGCAGGTCGCCCTGGCCTGGTTGCTGGCCAAGCCCGGTGTGTCGGCGCCGATCGTGGGTGCCACGAAGAAGAAGCACCTCAAGGATGCGCTGGCCGCCGAGGCACTCTCCTTGTCCGAGGACGAGATGGCCGCACTCGAGAAGCCCTACGTGCCCCACCCCGTTCTCGGGCATTTCTAGGAAGCTGGCGCGGGTGGTCCGGTAGGGTCGTTTGCGCCGGGTGCAGTCGAGCAAAAGAGATCAGGGGGTGGTATGCGGGTCCCGCTCACGGTGGCGGACTTCCTCAACCGGGCCGCGTTGGTCTACGGGGATCGGATCGCGGTCGTCGACGAGCCGTCCGTGCCGGGCTCCTACGGGACGCTCAGCTACCGCGAGCTCGAAGCCAGGGCGCGCGGCATGGCGCTGGCGCTGGACGACCTCGAGGTGGAGCACGGAGAGCGTGTCGCCATCGTCAGCCCGAACAGTGGGCGGTTCCTGACGTCTTACTTCGGCGTCAGCGGTTTCGGCCGCACCTTGGTGCCGATCAACTTCCGTCTCACCGCCGACGAGATCGCCTACGTGGTCCAGCACTCCGGAGCGTCCGTCCTCCTGTACGACCCGGATCTGGCGGACGAGGTCGACTCCATCAAGGTCGCGCACCGCTTCTGTCTTGACGGAGTTGACGATGCCGCTCTCTTCGCGCCCGCCGGGGACGGCGCGGCGCCGCTGGCCTGGGAGCCTGACGAGGAGGCGGCCTGCTCCGTGAACTACACGTCGGGCACCACGGCACGGCCCAAAGGTGTGCAACTGACCCAGCGCAATTGCTGGCTGAACGCGGCCACCTTCGGGTGGCACACCGGCGTCAACGATCGCGACGTGCTGTTGCACACATTGCCGATGTTCCACTGCAACGGATGGGGGATGCCCTACGCGGTGACCGGCATGGGCGGCACGCACATCGTGCTCCGCAAAGTCGACGGCGAGGACATCTTGACCCGCATCGAGCGCCACGGGGTCACGTTGCTGTGCGGCGCACCCGCGGTGGTGGCGGCCATCCTGAGCGCGACGGAGACCAGGGTCGCCGAGGGGCGACCCGTGCCGGGGCGTGGCGCGGTGCGCATCGTCGTGGCCGGCGCACCACCGCCGTCGAAGACGATCGAGCGGGTGGAGTCCGAGCTCGGGTGGGAGTTCATACAGATCTACGGCCTCACCGAGACCGCGCCGCTGCTGACCATCAACCGGGCCCCCGCCGATTGGGACGACCTCGACGCTGCCACACGCGCTCACCTCCTCAGCCGTGCCGGCGTCCCGGCAGTGGGCGTCCAGATGGCCGTCGACGAGGACGGGGAGGTCCTGGCCCGGTCCAACCACGTCTTCGCCGGGTACTGGGAGCAGCCGGTGGAGACCGAGGCCGCACTGCGGGGCGGCTGGTTCCACACGGGCGACGGGGGACACTTCGATGGTCCGTACGTGGTGATCTCGGACCGCAAGAAGGACGTGATCATCACCGGCGGAGAGAACGTCTCCTCCATAGAGATCGAGGATTGCCTGTACCAGCACGAGGCGGTGGCCGAGGTGGCCGTGATCGGTGTGCCCGACGACAAGTGGGGCGAGACCATCAAGGCGCTGGTCGTCGTGCGGGAGGGGTCGACGGTCACCGGTGCGGAACTCATTGCTCACTGCCGCGCGCGGCTGGCCCACTTCAAGGCGCCCACGAGCGTGGAGCTGCGCGACGCGCTCGACCGCACGGCGACGGGGAAGCTGCAGAAGTACAAGCTGCGTCAGCCTTACTGGGAAGGCCGGGGGAAGCTCGTCAATTAGGAGGCGGGAGCGGCCGCCGGGACCGTTCTTCCATGACGAGGTGGCCGCGCCGATCGAAGGCGGCGGCCACGTCGCCCGCGATCAGCCGGCGCAGCGGGTCCCCGGCGATGGTCCGGCGCCACCCCGCGTCGAGCCGGCTCGGATCGCCGCAGAGAAGCTGGGCGATGTCGGCTCGCGTGGCGAGCAGGCCCTGGTCGAAATCGAGGTCGTCGGCGATCTGGCGCACGACGCCCGAGCACACCGCCACGGCGGCCGGCGGAGCCGGGGCGTCACGTCCTTCGGACGGCATGCGGATCTGGTCGGGGGGGAGTTCGAGGCCGCGCTCGACGGCCCGCATGATCTCGGCGGCCCGCCCCTGCGCCAGGTGGCGTCCGTCGACGCCGCGGGTGGCGCGGAGCTGGTCGGCGTTGCGCGGCGGCTGCTGGGACACAGCAAGGAGCCCGAGGTCCGAGAGCACCATGCGGCGGGGCCGGTTGGTCACCGCGGCAGTGCGCTCGCGCCAGGCCGCCACCTCCTGGGCGACGCCACGCGACCGCCGCGACATGCCGCGGATGTCCCCGAGCTTCCACCACGCTTCCTCGGGGACCCGCGCCGGCGCGCGGTCGCCCAGCACCTGGTCGCATTCGCTCAGGGCCCATTCGAGGCGGCCCAGCGCCCGCAGCCGCTCGGTCAGCACGTCCCGCAGCTGCAGCAGGTGGGCTACGTCGTTGAGGGCGTACGTGACCTGGCGGTCGGACATGGGCCGCACCAGCCAGTCCGAGAGCCGGTCCGCCTTGGGCAACGAGACGCCAAGCATGTGGTCCACCAGGCGGGAGAGCGAGGGGGTGGACAGGCCCAGGAACCCGGCGACGATCTGGGTGTCGAAGACCGTCGCCGGGACGGCCCCGCAGGCGGCCATCAGTACGTCGAGGTCCTGGGACGCCGCGTGGGCCACGGCGATGCCGGGTCCGCCGAAGACCTTCGCCAGGGGCGCGGGGTCGACGGCGAGCGGATCCACCAGCGCCGTCTTGTCGGCCCAGGCGATCTGAATCAGGGCCAGGTCGGGCACGTAGGTGCGCTCGGTGTGGAACTCGGTGTCGAAGCCGTAGGAGTCCTGTGCCGCCACTTCGGCCACCAGGGCCTCGAGCCCGTCGGTGTCGACCACGATGGTCGCGGACGCGGTCACCGGGCTGTGGCCGCGGCGGATCCGGCCCGGGGTGCCCTCGTCTTCACGGCTGGGGAGGTTGGCTCAATGGTTCATCCTCGTTGCACTTCGATGACGCCGGACCGGTCGGCCCGGGGCGTACAGCGACACGGCGGTTGCCAGGCTGGGCCGCCGTCGCTCGCAGGGCCAGGGTAGCGCGGCGGAAGCCCGGACGGATCCGATTCCTGTTTCTTTTCCCTGGTCAGGCAGGGTATGAAGTCCCCGCAGCCGCCTGGGTCGACGGATCGGCTGCGCCACGTTCGCACCCATGCTGATGACTTACGGCTCTGTTTCCGCCCGCGACGTTCCGATAAGAGTGAAAAGGTCCGTATCGGAGGGGAACAGCGTGAAGAAGGCCAAGAGGAAACTTGGCGAGGCGGGCTCCGGCGAGAGCCCGGACGCCTCCGGGACTTCGCCTGGGACCTCGGCACGCGAGGACTTCACCGGTCCGGGCGGGGGCGCGGTCAAGAGCGTGGAGTCGATGCTCCGCGAGTTCAGCTCGGCCGGGGCCGGGGCCCCGACCTCGGGCGGGCCCCGCCGGGGAAAGTACGACCAGCTCTGGCAGCTCTCGATGGCTGACCCGCACACCGGCCTGGCCAACCAGCTCCTCGTGCTCGACCGCCTGACCCAGGCCCTGGTCCGCCGGCGGCGCCACGGAGGCGAGGTCGTCGTCTGCCACATCGGATTGGAGAACCTGGGCGAGATCAACCTCGATCTCGGCTACACCGTGGGCAACACCGTGCTGTCCGAGATGGCGCGCCGGCTGACGGCCGTGATCCGGGCGGAGGACACCATCGGCCGGGTCGGTGGGAGCGATCTGGTTGTCGTCCTGACTGTGACAGACGAACAGGTGGTGGGGCCAGTCATCCGCAGACTGCAGCACACGCTTGACGAGCCGGTCGCCGTCGGGGGCCGGGACGTCCGCCTCCATGCCTCGCTGGGGGTCGCCGTCGCCGACGACACCGAGTCCGCCGAAGACGTCCTGGCCAGGGCGGACCGCTCCACCCGCGTCAGCCGGCGCTGACGGGAGGGGGCGTTATCGGGTCGCCCGTCGGTCCGATAGGGAGTTACGGCCCTATAGGAAACAGGAGTATCGGCCCTATTGGCGGAACCCAATTCCGGCAAAATTATGGGTGATGTCTATGTACAGCGAATTGCTTGCGGGGCTATGTGCTGACGTGGACCCCTTGCCGTTGCCCGTCTCCCAGGACGAGCTGGTGGTGATTCTGCTGCAGTTCCGCCGGCGCATGGCCGGGCACGGAGCCGAAGGCGAGCACATCATGGCCGAAGACCTGGCCCTCGAGCTCGATCACGACCGCATGCTGCTCCGCCTGTGCACAGCGCTGGGCATCGAATCCGAGCCGGACCGGTTTGCGAACCCCCTGGCCGAGCGGGAGCGGCTGGAGGCCCGTCTGCGGGGCGCCGGCGTGGACTTCCGGACGCTCGACGACAATCGCCGGGTCGAGGTGGCCTAGGACGCCAGCCGGGGTCGGGTGCTCAGGACCTGGGATTGAAGGCCTTGCGCTCAGCCAGGACGGCGGCGTAGACGGCCGCCTCTGTGCGCCGGCGCATGCCGAGCTTCGACAGCAGGCTCGAGACGTAGTTCTTGACCGTGGCCTCGGCCAGGAAGAGCTGCTCGGCGATCTGGCGGTTCGACTGGCCCTGGGCGATGAGCTCCAGGACCTTGCGCTCCTGGGGCGTCAGGACGGTGAGGCGTGATTCGGCCTCCTGGTCCTTGCGCAGGCGGTCGAACAGCTCCTGGGTCAGCACCGGATCGAGCAGGGACATGCCCTGACTGACTCGGCGGATGTCCCCGAGCAGGTCACCCCCGCCGACCTCCTTGAGGACGTACCCCGAGGCGCCCGCCATGATCGACGAGAAGAGGGCGTCGTCATCGGAGTACGACGTCAGCATCAGGCACCTGACCTGAGGGGTCAGGGACTGGACCTCCCGGCACACCTCGATGCCGTCGCCGTCCGGGAGCCGGACGTCGAGGATGGCCACGTCGGGCAGGAGCTCGCGGATCTGATGCAGTCCCTCGCCGGCGGTTCCCGCCTCGCCGACGACGTCCATGTCGTCTTCGGACTCGAGCAACGTGCGCAGCCCCGTACGGACCAATTCATGATCGTCGAGGAGGAACACCCGAATCGTCATTTGCCCCAATATTGCCACGCCACCGTCGGCTTTGATGCTTCGGAGGTGTTGCGCAACCGACTTGCACCCCTCCTCCGCCGCACGGGCGATTGCTACCCCTCTATCCTGACTGCCCGTGCAGCCCTTCGACAGGATCGACGATCCCGCCAGGCTGCGCCGATTGGTGCAGGCGATCCTCATCCTCGATGCCGAGCTGAACCTCCCGGTGGTGCTTCGGCGGATCAGCGAGGAGGCCCGCGACATCGTCGACGCGCAGTACGGGGCGCTCGGGGTCCTGACCGAGGACGGCCGGGCGTTGGACCAGTTCCTGACGGTCGGCCTGAGCCACGAGGAAGAGCGGGCCATCGGCGCCCGCCCCACCGGCCGGGGCGTGCTGGGCACCCTGATCGCCGAGGACAGGCCGCTCCGGCTCTCCGATATCGCCTCCAGCCCGCAGAGCTTCGGGTTCCCCGCGGACCATCCCGCCATGACGTCGTTCCTCGGCGTCCCGATCCGGGTGCATGGTGAGGTCTACGGGATTCTGTACCTCACCAACAAGAAGACGGCTCCGGACTTCTCCGACGACGATGAGGAGCTGGTCCTGGCCCTGGCCATGGCGGCGGGCATCGCCATCGAGAATGCCCGACTCCACGGCATCGTCCGGGACCGGGCCCTCACCGAGGACAGGGATCGCATTGCCCGTGACCTGCACGACTCGGTGATTCAACGCCTGTTCGCCATCGGGCTGTCGCTCCAGGGGACGGCCCGCCTGGTCGAGCGGCCCGAGGCCGTGATGCGGATCGGGGAAGCGATCGACAAGCTGGACGAGACGATCCGGCAGCTGCGCAAGGCGATCTTCGACATAGAGCTCACGATCAACAAGGAGGGGCTGCACCCCAAGGTCCTGGACCTGGTGCACGAGCTCCGCCCCGTGGTGGGCCTCCTGCCGCGGGTCTCGTTCAGCGGCCCGGTCGACGCTGTCGTCAGCGATGCGCTCGCCGAGGAGGTACTCGCCGTCCTCCGGGAGGCGTTGACCAACGTTGGCAAACACGCCCGGGCCTCGCAGGTGGTGATCACGATCGCCGCCGGTGAGGAGCTACGCCTGGTCGTCGCCGACGACGGGATCGGCATCGGGGAGGCCAAGGCGACCGGGCTCGGCCTGAAGAACCTCCGCCAGCGGGCCGAGCGACTGGGCGGGAGCATCGATCTCGGGAGGTCCCGCGAGGGCGGGACCCGGCTGACCTGGCATGTGCCGCTCGGGTCCGTCGAGGCGGGGACTGCCCCCACCCGCTGACGCGGGTTGGCGTGCCTGCAAGGGCCCCCTCGCACAACAGACGCACAACTTTGGATCGCAAGGCTGGCGCTCAAGTTCCGTTGTTTCTACGTCGATCTATTGCTCATCGTTTGTTGACAACGAAAAGGCAAACCGCCCGTGAGGGTGGGGCGCAAAGCTACGGGACTCGTTTGAGTTTGCCGGGCCGCCGAATCAGCAATGAGCGCGCCGCTCGTCGCCTCGGCGATCCGTGGTCCGCGGGTCCAAGGGGGAAAGACGATGCGGCGATTGCAGCGGAGTCGGGCGCTACCACTGGTTTTGGCACGAGCGATCGCGCCCTTGGCGGTGGTCGCCACCCTTGCCTTCGGAGTGCTCGGTGCGGCCACCGGGTTCTCGCCGGGCACGGGCTCTGCCGGCGCGTCCAGCGCGCACCCCTCGAACGCCTACAGCGGCGGCATCATGATGGCCGCCGATCCGACCGGTGGCTATTGGACCGTCACGCCGGCGGGCGCGGTGACGCCACACGGCGCCGCTCCGGCCCTGGGGTCGCCCGCACTGTCGAATCTGCGGCTCGCCCAGCCGATCGTCGGCATGACGGCCACGACTGACGGCAACGGCTATTGGCTGGTGGCGTCCGACGGCGGCATCTTCAGCTACGGCGACGCCACGTTCTACGGCTCGACCGGCGGCATGCACCTGAA
>Ga0302324_100004706_pt1 | contig 30083 bp, 26 predicted proteins | sample Palsa_T0_1_FD_201949 | JGI IMG/M metagenome (GOLD analysis project Ga0302324, IMG submission 201949) | Peat permafrost microbial communities from Stordalen Mire near Abisko, Sweden - Palsa_T0_1 | ecosystem: Environmental > Terrestrial > Soil > Palsa > Peat permafrost | place: Sweden: Abisko...
CGTCGTCGTCGTCGTCGATGTCGGCGTGGTCGTTGTCGACGTCGGTGTCGTCGTCGTCGTCGGCGTGGTCGTCGTTGTCGTTGGCGTGTCCGCGAGGGCGGGGCCCCCGAGCGTCGCGCCGAGGATCAGCGCCACGAGCGCCCGTACGAGGGCCCGCCGATGGCGTCGTGGTGTGTTCACCGTGACCGCCCTGCCCGCCGATTGGCGAATGCCGCCGAGTAAGGCCCTACCCGAGTCACGATGACAGTGGCTGGCTCGCGCAACTCAGTTGCCGGACCGCATCAAGCGCGCTGGCGCGCAGGCCGCGGGGGAGCGGAGCAAACGAGAAGCGGGCCACCAGCGTCTGTCCCGCACTGCCGATCAGGAACCCGAGTAGGCGCTGGACGCCGAGGCTCTCGGCCGGCGAAAAGCCCGAAGCGCAGAGATCGGTGAAGGTCATCGCATAAGCCTCGGCCGCGATCGGATAGGTGGCGAGGCCAGGCGCGTCGATCGTCGAGAGACTGAGTTGACCGGGAGCGTGCGGCTGCATTCCCACCGCCCTCGTCGCCGTAAGCGTCGGCGCGACGTACGTCCCTGCCGGATTGCGCAGCTTGGCGACGACGAGCTTGTCCTGCAGCGCGGTCGCCTGGCTCGCATAGCCGATCACGCCCGGCGTCCCGGTGGCGAGCCCGATCATTGCGGTCTCGTCGCTGACTGAGGTACCGGTGGGCCAGTTGATCCTCGCCCCACTGCCGAGCGTCCGGCGCCATCGCCGCGAACCCGCTGCGAGGTAGCTCGTGAGGAGCTGCGTGAGAACCGAGGAGGTGGACAGATGCGCGACGGTGATCGGGGTCGCCGGCAGGAGCAAGCCCGGATTGCAGCGTGCGATCACGCCGGCATTCCAGTGCACGACCTGCCCCGAGAAGATGGCCGCGAGGGCGGCCGCGCTGAGTCGGAGCCCCCTGATTCCGGGCAGGTCGTAGACGATGGCGAGGGCGCCGAAGGCCACGGGCACGTAGGTCTCGCTATGCAGCAGCGGATCCGCCCCGAGGCTCTGCGAGGAGCTCGAAGCGACGAGCGGCACGGAGCTAGGGTGCGGGCCGGGAGCCAAGCGGGGGGTACCGAGCAACTGATAGTTGAGCGTCAGCCCACGGCGTTGCACGAGGTTTCCGAGCTCCTGATAGATCGGCGCCGCGTAGTCGGTTCCCGCGGCGTGGATCACCACCGAGCCGGGCGGCGGCGACGCGGCCGCGGGAGGCGGGCGATCCGGTGTACTGCCGCATCCCGCCAGCGCTAACCCTGCGGCCAACGAGACGATCAGGGGAGTCAGTCGTTTGATCACCAACCGCCGCCGTAGTCCTTCGCGCCAGGGACCTTCCCGAACGCACAGCGGAAATTCTCTGGCTGTGAGACCGGCTCGGAGCCGGCAAAGCCACCCTTGGTGTGGTTGCTGTAGACGGTCACGTACTGAAGCGTCTGGGGCTCGGGGTCGGCGGGCTCCGGAGTCGGATTGGGCTGATCCTCCATCGGATTGCCGGTCGAGCCGACGCTGACCCCTTCGGATCCGGCGGCGTCCGAGCCGGCGGCGATGGTGACCAGGGTCGCGCTCATCTCGCGCTGGTCCTGGAGTCCCATGGTGGGATCCGTCTCGATCGTCGCCGTCGCCGGGTTGTCGTTGATCGTCGACTCGAGCATGACCTCCTTGGCCGCCCCGATCAGCTGCGCGGCCGTGGGCAGGTAGCCGCCCATCTTGACGCACGCTTGAGTGGCCCAGAAATAGTCGTTATCGCCTGCCTGACCGGCCGTCAGGCTGTAGGGATTGATCATCAGGCACCAGGTCCCGAGATCAGCGGTCATCGGCGGACAAGTCGGCGCGAGCGCGCCCGCCGTTTTGCCACCCACCTTGTTGGCATCTTGGGCGCGCTCCACGGGCGGGAGCAGCTTGGCCGGAATCAGGCCGTTCGGCCCGAGGCGCACCACTGCGCCGACTCGCGATTTCCGGTGCGCTATTGCCCCCGCGATCCCGGTGCCCGACATCACGAGCGCCCCGATCGAGATCGCCAGCGCCGCCCACGCAACCACCGTCGCGCTCGGCGCGCCCCGCGTCGCGGCCGGCATACTGAACAGGGTCTTGTCTTTAGGACGTGATCCGATCATCGATACCTCCGTTGACGTGGGTCGCGATCAGGCCGGACTTCAGCCGGGCGCCCCCTCACGACTCCGACTTCTGGGTGCCTGGCCTCGGTCGCTCGGGGTCATCGCGCACGATGCCCGCGAGCTCATCGACCTCGATCGGCCTGACCGTCGAAAGCACGGCGTCGAGCGCGACGCCCGACAGCGTCTCGTGCTCGATCAGCGCGGTCGCGGTCTCCTCTACGGCACCCCAGTTGGCCCTCAGCACGTACGTGGCACGCGCGTCGGCATCGCCGACCAGACGTTCGACCTCACGGTCGATCAGGTCGAGCGTCGACGGTCCGGTGCTGCCCAGATCCTGCAGTGAGGCGCCGAGGAACACCTCGCCGCCGGCCTCGCCGATCGTGACCGGGCCGAGCGCGTCAGACATCCCGAACGACGTCACCATGCGCCGCGCGAGCTGCGTTGCCGCGTGCAGGTCGTCGCTGACGCCGGTTGACACATGACCGAAGTTGACCCGCTCCCCGGCGGCACCCGCGACGATCGCAGCCAGCTGCAGCTCGAGCTGGGGCCGCTGATGGACCGTTGCGTCGCGGTCGGTGAGCATGTGGGCGGCAGTACCGAGCTGGCGACCGCGAGCGACGATCGAGAGCTTACGGTGCACCGCGGCCTGGCCGGTGGACTCCGAGACGACCGCGTGCGATGCCTCGTGCAAAGCGATCAGCCATCGCTCGTCGGCCGTCAGGGCGTGCGCCTTGGCCGGTCCCGCGATCACGCGGTCGATCGCCTCCTCCAGCGCCGCCTGGTCGATCAGCTGTCGCTGTGATCGCACCGTTAGCAAGGCGGCCTCGTTGATCACGTTCGCCAGCTCGGCGCCGGAGAACCCGGGGGTGAGGCGCGCGATGTCAGCAAGCGAGGTATCGGGACCGAGCGGTCGCTTGCGGCCGTGGAGCTCGAGGATCGCGAGGCGTCCGTGAACGTCGGGGACGTCAACCGTGACCTGCCGATCGAAGCGGCCGGGCCTCAGTAGCGCCGGGTCGAGGATGTCCGGACGGTTGGTGGCTCCCATCACGCAGAGGCCGGCGTCACCGCCGAACCCGTCCATCTCGACCAGGATCTGGTTGAGCGTCTGCTCGCGCTCGTCGTTGCCCTGGCCGATGCCGGCACCCCGCTTGCGGCCGGCGGCATCGAGCTCGTCGATGAAGATGATCGCCGGCGCGGCCTTGCGGGCCTTGCGGAACAGATCGCGGACGCGGGCCGCGCCGACGCCAACCAGCGATTCGACGAAGTCAGAGCCCGAAAGCGAGAAGAATGCGGCGTCGGCCTCACCCGCCACCGCCTTGGCGAGCAACGTCTTGCCGGTCCCGGGCGGCCCGACGAGCAGGACTCCCTTGGGCGCGGCAGCGCCCACCTTCAGGTACTTGCTCGGATCCGCAAGGTAGTCCCGGATCTCGCGCAACTCGGCGACCGCTTCGCCCGCTCCGGCGATGTCGTCGAAGGTGACGGAGTCCGCCGTCCCCTTGCCCTTTTTCTTCCCCTTACCCGTGAACTTGGAGAACGACGCGATGCCACCGGCCCCGCCGTCGGCCGACAGTCGCGTGAAGAACGCGAACAGGCAGACGAGCAGCACGATCGGGATCAGAAACTGGACCAGGATCTGGCGCTCTGGCTTGCCCGACTGCAAGTCGACGGCGACACGCGCGCCGCTATTCGTGAGGGTGGTCACGAGCTGTTCGGTTGCCGCGCCCGAGCTCGGATAGTTGGCGTAGAACCGCTGGCCGCTATACGTGTCGACGACTACGCGGGAGTCGTGATCAAGCAGCGTGGCGTCGGCGATCTGGTGTTGTTGAGCGAGCTGGAGGACGCGCGAGAGCGGAGACTGCCCGCCGGTGTTACCCGGCGACAGCGACGCGAGCAGCACGAAGAATGCGATCACCAGCCCGATCGACGCGAGCAGCAGGAACGTGGTCAGCAGGTCCTTGAAGAGGAGCCGGGCGATCCCCTGCACCACCGTCGTGGCCGCCTCCAGCAGCGGGTTCTTGCGCCGGCGAGCCAGGCCGGATTTGACCGTCGGCTTACGTCCCACGGTGGCCGGCGCCGGCCGGCCGGGCAGCGGCCGCTCGAAAGACTCGTCTCCGTCGTGCTCGTCGTTCTCGTCGTTTTCGTCGTTCATCTCAAGCTCGCGATCCACGGTTGCTCACGACTCTGCCCTGACGGCACCCGCCCTGGCGGCCGGGTCACACTGTCAGTAGCTGAGCTCGCGCCCCGCGCTCCTCCCGCGCCCGCTCCACGAAGCATTTGGCCGTGAGGGTCTTCCGGCCGGTCGCCGGTCTCTCTGATCCCAAGGCCCATTCTTTGCCAGGGAGGGCGTCACTGACAAGGGGGTTCACGAAAGGGCTACAAGTCCCAGTAACCCGATAGCAACAAGTGAGATGCGCCGCTCAGTGCGCGGCGCGGGCGGGTCAGGCGGCCACGCCGGCCGCTCAGGCCTTACGCCAGCGGTCGGGGCCGGCCGCGTGACCGCCGGCGTCCGGGGTTTCGGCGCGCTCGCAGGTCACCCGGCCTTCCACCTCCAAGTGGGTGAGGTAGCACAGCGCCTCGGACAGCCGCCAGGACGCGTTGAGCTCGGTCAGCGGCTCGCCGTAGACCTCGGGCACGATCTCAACCACGGTCCGCGGCCCGGTCTCGAGTGCCGCCAGAACCGCCTCGAGCCGCTCGTGTACGAGCTTCCTATTCGCCGCGATGTGGGCGCCGACATCGGTGAACGGACGGGCGTGGCCGGCCACGCACAGGCGCGCGTCGAGCTCCTCGACGACGTCGAGTGAGCGCAGGAACTCGCCAACCGGGTCGGGCGTCCAGCCGTAGTCGAAGTACAGCGAGATCCGGCCGAGCAGGTGATCGCCGGAGATCAGCAAGCGCCGGTCGGGCTGGAACAGGCACACGTGCGAGGGCGCGTGGCCCGGCGTCTCATAGACCGTCCAGGTCCCGAGATCGGTGTCGATCTCCACGCCCGCCACCAGCGAGCGCTCGGGCTCGTGCCACGCGGCGATCCCCGAGGGAAGGTCCTTGGCCCGCTCGGCGTAGAGCGCCAGCGCCGCCTCGGACACGCCGCTTTGGCGGGCGATCTCGAGCCGCCGCGTGACGGCGTCCTGGGGAGCGCTGAGCGGACGCTTGGCGTGTTCGTGGTTGGGGTGCATCCACAGCTCGCAGCCGGCGCGCTCGACGATCGGCGCCGCCTGTCCGAAGTGGTCGGCGTGGGCATGGGTGCAAGCGACGAGGCGGACGTGCTCGAGCCTGAGGCGGACCTGGTGCAGCGCGAGCTCGAGGTGGGCCATCGAGCCCGGCTCGTGCATCCCGGTATCGACGAGCACGACGCCGGAGCCGGCGGCGAGGGCCCAGGCATTGCAGTGCGGGACCCCCGGCCACGGCAGCGGCAGCCGCAGGCGCCACAGTCCCGGCAACACGCGCTCCCCGCGCCCGATCTCGCGCTGCCTCGGCATCGAGGGCAACGATATTGACCCGTCGCGCCTAAACTCGCCACCGTGTTCGTGTGGACCCCCGGCCGTCCTCCCGAGCGGATCGCTGACGGCGTCTGGCTGGTGCGCGGCGGCTTCCCGGCGAAGACGATGAATGTCTACCTGGTCGAAGACGACGGCGGCGTGACCGCGTTCGACGCGGGCATCGCTTCGATGACCGGCTCGGTGGCGGCGGCGGGCGCCCGCCTGGGCGGGGTCAAGCGCGTCGTGCTCGGCCACGCCGACGCCGATCATCGTGGCGCCGCCCCGGGTCTGAAAGCCCCGGTCTTCTGCCACCCGGCCGAGCGAACGGCGGCCGAATCGCCGGCGAGCTTCCGTGACTACTGGGACTTCGGGAAGCTGCGGGCTCCGGTGAACGTGGTGATGCCGAAGCTGTTGACCCACTGGGACGGCGGCGCGGTGGGAATCACCGGCACGGTCGCCGAGGGTGACGAGATCGCCGGCTTCCGGGTGATCGACCTCCCCGGGCACGCCCCAGGCCTGATCGGCCTGTTCCGCGAGTCAGATCGCCTCGCCCTGTGCTCGGACTGCATCTACACCCTGGGCGTGCAGACGGGCATCCGCGGACGCGCTCGCGTCCCCCTCGCCGCATTCAATCTCAACTCCGAGCAGGCCCGCGCCTCGATCCGCAAGCTCGCCGATTACGAGCCGGCGAGCGTGTGGCCGGGCCACGCGCGCCCGGTGCGCGGCGACGTCCGCGCCCAGCTCGAGCGCGCGGCGGCCGCATAGTGGGCCGGCGACACCGCCAGCGCGAGAAGCTGACCGCTCCGACGAGCGAGTACCGCGACGCCGACGGCGCCGTGCTGAGGCTGCGCGGATCGATGACCCCCGCGACCCGGCTCGAGTACGCGGCCGTCCTGGCCGGCAGCCCGCTCGAGCGCGAGGACGCCTGGCAGCGCGGGGTCGAGTTTCTGTTCGAGCGCCTGGCCGTCGAGTGGGAGATCGCGGGGGCCGCGACCAGCCGCCAGAAGGAGCTGCTCGCGCGATATCGGGTCGCTTCCGCGGACGAGCGGCGGTTCGTCCGCGACGCCCTCCGCGAGCACCTCGCCGAGCACTTCCCCGAGCTCACCGCGCCATGATCGACCCCGACGGCTTGGCGGCCATGATTGACCCCGACGCCTTCGCGGCCCTGCTCTGCGACTGGTGCCTGGAGCCCTCCGACGGTGATCAGATCCTGGTCAGGACGACCACGCTGGCCACGCCCCTCGCCGACGCGCTCCACCGCGCGGTGCTCCAGCGCGGGGCTTGGCCGCTGCTGCGACTGACCCCGACCGGGGTCGAGCGTGACTTCTACGAGGTCGCGAGCGACGCCCAGCTCGACGGCTTCGCGCCGCTCGAGCTCGCCGAGACGCAGGCCGTCGACGCGTCACTGCGGATCGATGCCCCAGCCAATGTCCGTCAGCTCGCAGGGATCGATCCGGCTCGGATCGCCCGGGCCGCCAGAGCCCGGCACCCGATCCAGGAGGCTCGCCTCGCGCGCCGGTGGTGCGGGACGCTGTGGCCCACCTCGGCGCTCGCCCAGCAAGCCGGAATGGGCGATCGGGAGTACGCCGCCTTCGTCGCCCGCGCGCTGTTCCTTGACCGCCCCGATCCCGTCGCAGCCTGGCGAGAGCTCAGCGCCCGCCAGCGGCGGCTCGTGCAGCGGCTCTCACCTGCCCGCGAGGTCCGGATCGAGGCCGAAGGCACCGACCTGCGCCTTCGCGTCGACGGCCGCACCTGGATCAACTCCGACGGCCGCCGGAACATGCCGAGCGGCGAGGTGTTCACGGGACCGCTCGAGACCTCCGCCGAGGGCACGATCCGCTTCACCGTCCCCTCGAATCATCGCGGCGTCGAGGTCGCCGGCGTCGAGCTGACGTTCCGCGCCGGCGAGGTGGTCTCCGCTTGCGCCGACCGCGGCGAGGAGTATCTGCGGGAGGCGCTCGCGACCGACCAGGGTGCCCGCTTCCTCGGCGAGCTCGGGATCGGCACCAACCCGGGGATCGACCGCGCTACCGGCTCGACCCTGCTCGATGAGAAGATCGCCGGGACGGTCCACCTCGCGCTCGGGCGCTCCTACCCGGAGACCGGTGGCGCCAACGCCTCCGCGCTCCACTGGGACCTGATCTGCGACCTGCGCGCCACGGGCAGTCTGAGCGCGGACGGCGAGGCGATCGTGCGCGATGGCGTGATCGCCGGCTGAGCGGCATCGCCGGCTGAGCGGCATCGCCGGCTGAGGCGGGCCAGACGTTGTAGCTTCCCGGCCTAATGCGCCGCACCAAGATCGTCGCCACGATCGGCCCCGCCTCGCGAGAGCCTGAGACGCTGGTGCGGATGGTGGAGGCGGGAATGGACGTGGCCCGCCTCAACTTCTCCCACGGCAACCGGGAGCTGCACCAGGAGAACGCCGAGCGCGTCCGCGCCGCGGCGACCAAGGCCGGCCGGCAGGTGGCGATCCTCCAGGATCTCCCCGGGCCGAAGCTCCGCATCGGCGCGCTCGAGGACGACATCGCCGAGCTCAAGCCCGGTGAGAGGCTCACCCTGCTCGCCGGGTCGACCGACGTGGGCAACTCCGAGCGGATGTCGGTCTCCTGGCCCGGGCTCGCCGACGCCGTGACTCCGGACGACATCGTCTATCTCGCCGACGGCGCGATCCGCCTGCAGGTTCAGCGCGTCCACAGCAGCGGTGAGATCGAGACCACGGTCGAGATCGGCGGCTCGGTCGCCTCGCGCCAGGGCCTCAACATTCCCGGGTCCACGCGTGGGCTCGTCGCCGTGCCCGAAGAGGACCTCGAGATGCTCCGCTTCGGCGAGTCGATCGGCGTCGACCTGGTCGCCCTTTCCTTCGTGCGCACAGCCGAGGACGTGACCACGGTTCGCCGCCACACCCGGCTGCCCCTGATCGCCAAGGTCGAGAAGCCGCAGGCGGTCGAGGCGGCCGAGGAGATCATCCACGCCGCCGACTGCGTGATGGTCGCGCGCGGCGACCTCGGCATCGAGCTCCCGATCCAGGAAGTCCCACTGGTCCAGAAGCGCATGCTGCGGCTCGCCGGACGGCTCGCCCGGCCGTCGATCACCGCCACGCAGATGCTCGAGTCGATGGTCGCCTCACCGCGCCCTACGCGCGCCGAGGTCACCGACGTCGCCAATGCCATCTTCGACGGGACCGACGCGGTGATGCTCTCCGCGGAGACCGCCGTCGGCGCCTATCCGGTCGAGGCGGTGGCGATGATGGCCGAGGTCGCCGAGCGCACCGAGCGCGAGCTGCCATACCGCCAGTGGAACGAGGACCGGGTCCGGCGCGACGCCCGAGACCCGGCCTACACGATTGCCTACAGCGCCTGCGCCGCCGCCCGCGACCTCCACCTGGCCGCGCTCGTGGTCCCCACCCTGTCGGGCCGCTCGGCGCGCCTGATCTCCGCCCACCGGCCCCACGTCCCGATTCTCGCCCTGTCCCCGGGGCGGGAGACGGTCAGGCGCTGTGGCCTGATGTGGGGAGTGCAGGCGGACTCGATGCGCCGCCACGAGGTCACCGAGGAACTGATCGCCGACGCCGCCCGGCGCGTCGTCGAGCTCGGGTGGGTCAAGGCGGGCTCCCGTGTCGCGATCACCGCCGGACTCCCAAGCGGCAGACCGGGGACGACGAGCGTGCTCCAGGTTCAGCGCGTCTGATGATTGATTGCGGCTAGGCCGCCACGCGCGAAGAACTCGGCTTCCTGGCGCCCCAGCTCGGTGGCCGGGGGATCGCCGTAGAACCACTCCCGGGCGATCCGGTGGAAGTTTCCGCGCGCGTGCAGCTGGGCGAGCACCGCCAGCGTCAGCACCTCCATCCGGCGGCCGAAGATGTGGTCGGGGGGCGCGGTCTCGTGGCGAATCTGGCCGAAGTACTCGGAGCGCGGATCGCCCATGTCGATCATCACCCGCGTCGCCCATTCGGGGGTGAGCTCCACGTACTCGTCGGTCGTGTACCACGAGGTCGCGGCGCGGAAGTGCTCGAGCACGCGTTCGGGCCGGAACTTCTCCGGCTCGGGGAGGAGCCCCGTCTCGGTGCCGAGGCGCATCACCGTGTCGACGTCCCCCTCGATCACGGCGCGCTGAACGGCGATCTCGAGCTCGACCGAGCCCGGCGGCATCCGCTTGAACAGCCCGAAGTCGAAGAACGCCATCCGCCCGTCGTTCAGCAGCATCGAGTTGCCCGGGTGGGGATCGCCCGAGAACTGGTGGTGCCGGTATAAACAGCCGAAGTAGAACCGGAACAGGATCTCGCCGATGCGGTCTCGCTCCTGCTGCGAGTAGCCCTTGAGATCCTCGAAGCCGGTGCCCTCGACGTACTCGGTCACGAGCACCCGCTCGCGGCACAGGCTGGTCACCACCTCGGGGACGACGATGAACGGGTGACCGCGAAAGATCCGCCCCAGGGTGCGCTGGTTCTGGGCCTCGAGCTCGTAGTCGAGCTCCTCGTGGATGCGCTCGCGGATCTCCTCGCCGATCGCCTTCGGGTCCATGCCGGGGGCGATCCGCTTCGCGAGGCGCAGGATCAGGCCGAGGTTCTGCATGTCCGAGCGCACCGCCGCGGCCACGCCCGGGTACTGCACCTTGACCGCCACCCGCCGCCCATCGAGCAGCCTCGCCCGGTAGACCTGTCCGATCGACGCCGCCGCGATCGGCTCCTGCTCGAACTCGTCGAACACGTCGTCGAGGGGATCCTCGATCTCTTCCTCGATCACCCGCCGCATCTGCTTGAACGAGACCGTCGGCGCGGCGTCGCGCAGCGCCGCGAGCTTGTGCTGGAACTCCTCGCGATATTCCTCGGGCACCAGGCCTACGTCGAGGAACGACATCACCTGGCCGACCTTCATCGCGGCGCCCTTCATCGTCCCCAGCGCGGCCACGATCTGCTCGGCGGCCTCGACGTGGCGGCGCTCGAGCGCCGCGTCCCGCCCCTCCTGCGTGCGCGTCACGTTCGCCGCGCGGGTACCGGCCTGGCGGATCGCCTGACCCGCCGCAAGCCCCCCTATCTTGGCCGTCCGCCCCACCCGCGAGGTGGGGATTTTGTCTCGCGCCACTTAGTACATTCTAGTCGCCGGAAGGTCCGGATTCCCGGCGCACCTGAGATCCCGGGACGATGTCGTCCGATCCGTCCGGCCAGCGAACCCAGGCCTTGTGGCCGCCGTCGTAATCGTCCCCGAGCAGGATCAGCGTGGCCGGTTCGCCGAGGGCGATGCAGGGGTCAGAACCCTCGGGGTCGAGGCCCCGCCAGATCCGGACGAAGGCATTGTGTTCCAGCTCATCGGCGACGGTGGTCGGGTCGGTGTGACCCGGGTGGATGCGAGTGTGCGGTGGCAGCATCAACAGCTTGTCCATGATCGAGGACCGCAGGTCCGAGTAGGTGGTGTGACCGGGAGCCCTGACGCCGCCGACCGAGCCCTTGAACAGCGTGTCGCCGGTGAACACGTCGGTGCCGTTGACCAGTAGGGAGAGCATGCCGGCCGTATGGCCCGGGGTATGGAGCGGCTCGATGGTGAGCGCGCCGGTCTCGATCGTGACGCCCGGCTCCATCGTCCCGGTCGCCGCCGGCACCTGCGCGCGCTCGAGCGCGTGGATCAGGACCGGCGTGCCCGGATAACGCTCGAGGATGGCGTCCAGCTCCGCGATGTGGTCGTGATGGTGATGGGTGAGCAGCACGTGGGTGAGCGTGAACTGCCCGCGGTGAAGCATGTCCAGGAGCGGCGCGACCGGGCCGCCGGCGTCGATCAGGACCGCGTGGCCGCCCAGCTCGTCGGCCACCAGGTAGGTGTTGGACACCCAACCATCACTCATCGAGCGCTCGACGATCATGGACTCAGCGTATCGGGGTAGCCTTTGCGGTGGACGACATGAGCCTGATTCACACCTGCTACCGAATTACCGATATCGACCGCTCGGTCGCGTTCTACCGGGCCCTCGGCTTCGAGGAGACCGGCAGGCTGCCGATCCGCGACGAGGCCGTCAATGTGTTCATGAACCAGCCCGAGGATGGCGACAGCCCGCGGCTCGAGCTGACCTTCAACGTCGGACGCACGGAGCCCTACGAGGTCGGCACCGGCTACGGCCACATCGCGATCACCACCGCGGATCTCGACGCCACGCTCGCCCAGCTCGCCGAGCAGGGGATCGAGCCCGAGCGCCCGCCCTACACGGTCAGCGAGGGCGGCAACCGCCTCTGCTTCGTCAGGGATCCGGACGGCTACCGGGTCGAGATCATCGAGCACGCCGCGCGCTAGGGTGTCGGGTACGGCATGAGTCCAAGCACGGTCAACATGGCGAAGCTGCTCGAGTACTTCGCCCGCGGCGTTGCTGCCCACGATCGCAATACCGACCATCACGCCTGGGGAATCGGGATGAGCGCGTTCGATCTCGACCGTCTCGGCCTCGAGGACGGCGAGGAGATCCTCCCCGGGATCGTGCTCCAGGCCGACGGCGGCACGACCGGCCAGTTCCGCATCCTGTGCGACGGCCAGCACGACGAGGACGAGGTCGTCGAGGAGGAAGAGGTCGTGGACGCGGTCGCGACCGAGCTTGTGTCCGTGCCGCGGGTGACGCCGCCGGTCTGAGCTCCGTTTACAGGCTTTTCACCTCAGGCGCTAACAGTCGCGCCAGCATGTGCGCCCTTGAGCGCGTCAGACATCATTCTCGGCTTGGTCGTAGTGACCGCGGTCTGCTTCGACTTCACCAACGGGTTCCATGACACCGCCAACGCGGTGGCCACCTCGATCGCCACCGGCGCGCTCAAGCCGCGGGTGGCGGTGGCGATGTCCGCCGTGCTGAACCTGGTCGGGGCGTTCGTCTCGATCAAGGTGGCCGCGACCATCGCCAAGGGCATCGTCAACGCGCACGTCCTCGCCGGCACAGCCGGGCTCTCGCTGGTGTTCGCCGCGCTGATCGGGGCGATCACCTGGAACCTGATCACGTGGTACTTCACGATGCCCTCGAGCTCGAGCCACGCCCTGATCGGCGGGGTGATCGGGGCGACGATCGTGGCCAGCAGCGCGAGCGAGGTAAAGGTCCACGGCCTGCTCAGCACCGTGATCTTCCCGGCTCTGTTCTCGCCGATCATCTGCGGCCTCGTCGCCATGGTCGGCACCTTCTCCGCCTACCGCCTGATCAGGCGGATCGGCGAGAAGCAGGCGCGGAAGGGCTACCGCTACGGGCAGATCGGCTCGGCGGCCCTGGTCTCCCTCGCGCACGGCACGAACGACGCGCAGAAGACAATGGGCGTGATCGCGCTCGCCCTGATCGCCCACGGGGACATCAACTCCAACCACTTCTACGTGCCGTTGTGGGTCAAGATCTCCTGCGCGACCGCGATCGCCCTGGGCACGGCGATCGGCGGCTGGCGGATCATCAACACGATGGGCAACCGGCTCACCGACGTGGAGTCTCCGCAGGGATTCTCCGCCGAGGCGGCGAGCGCCTCGGTGATCCTCGCCTCCTCCTACTATGGCTATCCGCTCTCGACCACCCAGGTCGTCTCGGGCGGCGTGCTCGGCTCAGGCCTTGGCAAGAAGCTCGCCAGCGTCCACTGGGGCGTCGTCGGTCAGATGGCCACCGCCTGGGTGCTGACCATTCCCGCCGCCGCGGTGATGGGAGGCGTCGCCTGGGAGATCTCGCGCATCTTCGGCAGGAGCTCGGCCGCCGGCTCGGTCGTGATCGGTTTCCTCGCGGCGGTGATCGCGACGATGATCTTCCAGCTCGCCCAGCGCAACAAGATCGGCGCGCACGACCTCGACCGCTCTCACGTCACGCCCGAGACCGAGGCCGAGCTCGCCCTCGGCGGGAAGCCGGCCCCGCCCGTGGGCGCGGCGGCATAGGGCGGCGCCGGTGGAGATCCTCGCTACACCGATCATCAACGGCAGCGCGCTGTGGAAGATCGTGCTCGCGTCCGCGCTCGGCGGCGTCGGCGTGGTGATCGCCTTCGGCCTGCTCGTCCTGTTCGTGACCCGGGCCGAACAGGTACGGAGCACCCACGGCGGCGAGCGCATTCTCTACCTGCTGGGCAGCGCGGTCTGCGGGGTGTTCTGCCTCGCGGTCGTCGTCATCGGCATCTACGCGATGGCCAAGAAGCCGGCGAGCGCCAAGCCGAAGGCGACCAAGGCCACGGCCGCGCTGGTCGCGCGGGCCTCGCCGCGCGGCTAGCCCGCGGGCGGCTCGAGCGGGCTTCGCCGCGTGGTTAGCTCACGGCCGCTCGTTCGGCGATCGCGGCGACCAGACGCTCGATCGTCGGACAGGCGAGGCGATGACGGGCGGCGGCCCGGAGGACGGCCCCGGGGATCGCATCGAGCTCGGGCTCACGGCCGGCGGCGATGTCGCGCTGCATCGAGGAGCCCAGCTCGGCGTGCGCCTGGTCGAGCTCGGCCAGGGCATCTGCGGCGTCGATCCGGGCCCCGTCGGCCCTGGCCACGGCGGCCGTCTCCTCGAGACACGCCGCCAGGACTTCCCGCCACTCCGGGTCAGCACGGATGAATCCGATCGGGCGATCGGCGGCGCTGGTCGTGCACGCCAGCGCATTCAGCCGCACGAGCTTTGACCACAGGGTCTGCGCTTCGCTCGCGCCGATCTCGACCGGTATCTCGGCGGCACGCAGTCGCGCCCCGAGACGCTCGAGCGGCGGGTGAAGCGCGGGGTCGTCGGCCGCGAGATCGATGCGCAGGAACGGACTGCTCTGCACTATCCGCCCCGGCGCCGGGCGGTCCGATTCGATCCGGATCGTCCCCGCCGCGACTCGTCCGGTACCGAAGCGCTCGCGCAGCAGCCCCAGGTGGTCGAGGCCGTTGAGCAGCGGGACCACGAGGCCGGGCTCCGTCTCGATCCGCGCCAGCGACGCCTGCAGGCCTCCCGCCTTGGTCGCGACGATCAAGGTCTCGACCTGCTCGGTCAGGGACGCGACCGCGCGCGGCCGCGCCGTGAAGTCGCCGAGCCGCACGCTGGACACCTCGATCCCGTCGCGCTCGATCGCCTCCGCCGTGCTCTCGCGCGCGACCACCACCACTTCGTCGCCCGCGCGCGTCAGCGCAGCGGCGAGGAAGCCGCCAACGCCGCCGGGGCCGAGGACCGCGATCGTCGGGGACATCCGAAGATAGGGTAGCCAGGCACGGTCAAGCTGCTCTAGCCAGTCCCGCTACGGTGTACGGGTGGCAAGCGCACCCAGTTTGCTCGCGCGCGGTCCCTGGGCTCCCGCCGAGGTCGAGGTCTCTTGGCGCAGTGACCCCTTCGAAGCCGAAGCGAGCGCCACCGCCGCGGCGGACATGGCGCTGGCGGCGCTACGGGAACGGGGATCGCCGAGCCACGACGGCCTCGCCGCCAGGCTCGCCCGCTTCGAGGCCGGCGAGCACCGTCTGGTGCTCGAGCTCCAGCCGGTCCGCTGGGCGTTACGACTGAATCCCGACGACGCCGTGCAGAGCATGTCGGCGCTGTGCGTCGTGCGATCGGCGGACGGCCGCTGGCTCGCGGGCCGGCGCGCCGACTGGCTGGCCTCGTGGGCCGGGCGCTGGGCGCTGGGGGCCGGCGGGTCGGTCGAGGTCGACGAGAACCCGGCCGGAACGCTCCGGCGCGAGCTGCGCGAGGAGTGGTCGGTCGAGCCCGAGCGGATGACCGTCGAGGCGCTGTTGCGGCTGCCGAGCGACGTCGTGATGCTGGTCGGGCTCGCTTGGCTGCCGGACGGTGCCGCGGTCACCCCCGACGAGGAGCACGACGAGTTCGCCTGGTGGCCCGCCGAGGTAGACCGCTGGCCGCCCGAGGCCGACGAGCCGCTGCGCCGCGTGGGCGCGCTGCTCGCGGCGGGGTGAGAGCGTTCGGGCAGGCTGCGTGGGCCCGGTCACCTTCCGACGGCTCGAGATCGTCTCTTTCTGCCACTCGACGATCTACATCGCCCTGCTCGTCTGCGCCTTCGTCGCCGGGCAGCCTCAGCCGGAGACGTTCCTGCTCGGGCTGGCCCACGGCGTGCTGTGGATCGGCATGTCGCTCGTCTGCATCGCCGCCGCCCGCGCCCGGATCATCCCCTTCTGGCTCGCCGTGACCGTCGCGGTGATCGGCGGCCTGGGCCCGTTCGCCGGCAGCATCGGCTTCGTGGTGGCGGATCGGCGCCGGGGCCGCGCCGGGGGCGCCGTGGCGCAACAGGACGCGGGGCACGATCGCGGACGTGTGCGACGTTGAGCACCCAATGCGGTAGTCAAACGTCGCACACGTGCTCGGCGGGTCGCCGCGCGGGGCTCCACTCGCCACGCGTTACAGTAGAGATTCGGATGGCAGTCGATACGAGCACGGTTCAGATCGTGATGCCGGCGATGGGTGACTCCGTCGCCGAGGGCACGATTCTCGAGTGGCACAAGCAAGAAGGCGACCCGGTCGAGGTCGACGAGACGATCGTCGAGATCTCGACCGACAAGGTCGATGCCGAGGTTCCGGCACCGATCAGCGGAACCGTGGTGAAGATCTTCGCGGCCGAGGGCGACACGGTCGAGGTCGGCGCTCCCCTGGCTGCGATATCACCGGCCTCTGGCGCGACGGGCGATGCGGCGATGTCCCCGCCCGGCGCGCCTGGTGCTGCCGCTGACGGGGCGGCGTTCGCTCTCCCCGTCTCCGCCGAATCCCCGCCCGCGACCCGCGAGGAGGCTCTGGCCGGCGCGGCCACGGAGGCCGAGGGAGCCGCCGCGGCCGCCGCCGTGGTAGGCGAAACGATCGAGATCGTCACCCCGACCGGCGGCGAGTCCGTCACCGAAGGGACGATCCTCGAATGGAGCGTCAAGGTGGGAGACGAGGTCAAGGACGGCGACACCGTCGTCGAGATCTCCACCGACAAGGTCGACATGGAGCTGCCGGCGCCGGCGTCCGGCACGATCACCGAGATCCTCGCCGAGGCGGGTGAGACGGTCACCGTAGGCCAGGTAATCGCCCGCATGACGGCAACGGCCGTAGCCGGACCCGCCCTAAACCCGGAGGTATTGCCGGGATCAAGAGCAGTCGCCTCGCCAGTCCCATCCGCCGGCAATACCTCCCCGGCGGTGTCCCCGGCCACATCACCGTCGGCAGCACCACCCGCGATCGCCGCCGGGCACACCGTCGCAGCATCGCCCCTCGCGCGCCGCGTGGCGGCAGCCGACGGGATCGACCTCGCCGGCGTCAAGGGCAGCGCGCGCGGAGGACGGATCACCAAGGCGGACGTCCTCGCCGCCGCCCGCAACGGAGCGACAGCGCCCGCGTCGGGCAACGGCGCCACGGTGACCGCCCCCGCCTCCCCCAGCAGGGCACCGATAAAGGGCGGCGCCGCGACGCTCGCCCGCTACATGGACGAGAGCCGTCAGATCCCGACCGCGACGTCGTTCCGGACGCTCACGGTCACCGTGCTCGATCAGCGCCGGCGCCAGCTCAAGGACGCCGGACGGCGCGTCTCGTTCACGCACCTGATCGCCTACGCGATCGCGCTCGCCGCGACCGAGGACATGCCGGTGATGGCGAACCACTTCGAGACGGTCGAGGGCAAGCCGTTCCGGATCGACGACGGCGCCTGCAACCTCGGGCTCGCCGTCGACGTCGAGAAGAAGGACGGGACGCGCACGCTGATGGTCCCGATCATCCGCGATGTCGGACGCCTGGACTTCGCGAGCTTCCTGGGCGCCTACAACGCGCTCGTCGAGAAGGCTCGGACCAACACCCTGACCGCCGATGATCTCGTCGGCGGCAACGTCACGCTGACCAACCCCGGCGGACTCGGGACGGTCGCCTCGGTGCCGCGGCTGATGGTCGGTCAGGGCACGATCCTCGCCACCGGGTCGATCGCCTACCCCGTCGGCCTCGGGCAGATCGGGGCGATGATCGGCGCCGAGAAGGTCATGACCATGACCTCCACCTACGACCACCGGATCATCCAGGGAGCCGAGTCGGGCCGCTTCCTGCAGCGGATCGAGGCCTACCTGCAGGGCGAGGAGAGCTTCTACGAGCGGGTGTTCGGCGAGCTCGGCGTCGCCCTCCCCGAGCTCCCGCCGCCGCCCGCGCCGGCAGCGGCAGCGGCAGCGGCGGCTCCATCGACGACGGCGGCTCCGTCGCCGGCGGTCTCCGCCCCGGTGGGCCTGCCCGACGAGGAACTGCTCCAGGCGGTGCAAGCGGCGACCTCGCTGTTGAAGGCCCACCGGACCCACGGCCACCTCGCCGCGCACCTCGACCCGCTCGGTTCACCCCCCGAGGGAGACCCGGCCCTCGATCCCGAACAGCTCGGGCTGACGCCGGAGCTGATGGCGAAGATTCCCGCCCACATCCTGCGCATGTACGTGCCGGGTGCCACCCTGGCCGACGCCTTGCCGCATCTGCGCGAGACGTACTGCGGTCCGATCGCCTACGAGATCGAGCACATCGCCTCCCACGAGCAGCGCCTGTGGCTGCGCGAGCGGATCGAGTCGGGCGAATTTCGAACGTCGCTCCGGACCGAGGAGCAGAAGGCGCTGCTGCGCCGCCTGACCCAGGTTGACGCGCTCGAGCGCTTCATGCACAAGGCGTACCTCGGCCAGAAGCAGTTCTCGATCGAGGGGCTCGACATGACCGTGCCCATGCTCGACGAGACGATCCAGCTGTCGGGGAGCCGGGGCGCGCGCGAGGTGGTGATCGGGATGGCCCACCGTGGCCGCCTGAACGTCCTCGCACACAATCTCGGTCGCCGCTACGACACGATCTTCGCCGAGTTCGAGGGCTCTTCGACCCTCGATCCGATCACCACCATCCCGCAGGGCGGGACCGGCGACGTCAAGTACCACCACGGTGCCCAAGGCTCTTACCAGCTAGCGAACGGCGAACCGGTGATCGTCCGGCTCGAGTCGAATCCAAGCCACCTCGAGTTCGTCGCCCCCGTCGCGGCGGGCGCCACCCGCGCGGCGCAGACCACCCGTCAGGGCCCCCACGCTCACCTCGATACCAACGCCGCCGTCAATGTGATCCTGCACGGCGACGCCGCCTTCCCCGGCCAGGGGATCGTCGCCGAGACGTTCAACCTGCAGGCCCTCGACGGCTACACGGTCGGCGGCACGATCCATCTGATCCAGAACAACCAGGTCGGCTTCACCACCGACCCCGACGACGCGCGCTCGACCCGGTGGGCGTCCGACCTCGCCAAGGGCTACGACGTTCCGATCATTCACGTCAACTCCGACGATGTCGCCGCGTGCATCTCCGCCGTTCGCCTCGCTTTCGAATTCCGGCAGCGGTTCGGTCACGACGTGCTGATCGACCTGATCGGCTACCGGCGCTTCGGCCACAACGAGGCCGATGAGCCCGCCTACACCCAGCCCGAGATGTACCAGCGGATCAAGAAACATCCACCGGTGCGCGACCTGTACGCCCGGCAGCTGATCGAGCAGGGCATCGTCACCGAGGAAGAGGCCACGGCGATGACCGACGAGGTGTGGGCGATCCTGACCGACGGCCACCAGCGGCTGAAGGCCCAGATCGCCGCGGCAAAGAGCCTCGAGCATCACACCGGCGAATATCAGCTCGACCGCAGCGCGTCTCCCGAGGTCCAGACGGCCGTCTCCGAGGATCGTCTCAGAGGCGTCAACGAGGAGCTGCTGTCCGTTCCCGAAGGGTTCACGGTCCATCCGAAGCTGGTCAAGCAGCTCGAGCAGCGCCGCGAGGCGCTCGGAGCCGAGGGCGGAATCACCTGGGCCCACGCCGAGTCGCTCGCCTTCGCCTCGCTCCTGACCGAGGGCTATCCCATCCGCCTGACCGGACAGGACGCCGAGCGCGGCACCTTCAGCCAGCGTCACCTGGTCCTCCACGACGCCAGGACCGGCCAGGAGCACTCGCCGATCCAGCACCTGCCCGGCGCGCTCGCGCCGATGGAGCTGCACAACTCTCCCTTGTCCGAGCAGGCTTGCCTGGGCTTCGAGTACGGATACGCGCAGGAAGGACCCGAGACGCTGGTGCTGTGGGAAGCCCAGTTCGGCGACTTCGTCAACAGCGCCCAGGTGATCATCGACCAGTTCATCACCCCGGGCCTGGCCAAGTGGGGGCAGACCTCGCGGCTCACCCTGCTCCTCCCCCACGGCTACGAGGGCTCAGGCCCCGAGCACTCCTCGGCGCGGCTCGAGCGTTGGCTACAGCTGGCGGCCGAGGGCAACATCCGGGTCGCCAATTGCACCACGCCGGCCCAGTACTTCCACCTCCTCCGCCGCCAGGCGCGGGTGGCGAAGCAGCGGCCGCTGTTCGTGATGACGCCAAAGAGCCTGCTGCGCCTGCCGCTGGCCACGAGCAAGCTCGAGGAGCTCGCGACCGGCCAGTTCCGGCCCGTCCTCGCCGAGCCCGGAGTCGACGCGGAGCAGGTGACCCGTCTCGTGTTGTGCTCGGGGAAGATCTACTACGACCTCATCGGCCACCCGTCGCGAGCGCAGAGCCCCGCCGTGGCGATCGGCCGGATCGAGCTCCTGTACCCGTTCCCCCAGGGCGAGATCCTGGCGCTGCTCGCCCAGTATCCGAACCTCGAGGAGCTCGTGTGGGCCCAAGAGGAGCCGCGCAACATGGGCGCCCGCGCCTACATGGCGCCGCGACTGCTCCAGGTGCTGCCCGACGCGATCAACTTCGGTTACGTCGGACGGCCCGAGCGCGCCGCCTCGGGCGAGGGCTATCCGGTGGCCCACGCCAAAGAACAGGGTCGCATCGTTTCGGCCGCGCTGGACGTCTCGCAGCCTGTCTCGCAGTATCCGCGGAAATTGCCAGGAGAGCGGTAGGGGTGGTCGCCTAGCGCGCGGCCCGGGCCCTCGCGTGATCAGAACCGGACTGTGATCCTCAGCCGGTCGCAGGTGGCGCGATCGGCGGCCGGCGTGTTGAATGCGCTCACCGACCAGCTCGCGGGCCGTGCCTTGAACAGCACGACCGGCCTGCCGCTGTCGATCGACTTGCCGGGCCTGAAGCCGACGTCGCCGACGTTCATCCCGACGTCCCACGCCAGCAGGCTCTGGTTGCCGAGGGTCGAAATCGGCTGACCGCAGGCGCGGATACGCGCGGCGCCATCGCGGGCGATCGCGGCCTCGAGCGCATTCTCCTGCGCGGAGACGTGGTGCGCGTTGCTGATCTCCGCATGCAGATCTTGGGCTCGCCGGCGGGCGGTCGGCACCAGAGCCGCGACCAGGACGACGACGGCCACGACGCCAGCCGCGCCGTACAGGGGCGAGAGACGCCGGCTGCCCTCGAGGACCCAGCCCACGGCGGCACCGGCCAGCACGATCATCACCGCGGCCGGCTCGGCCATGTAACGAGGGACGGCCGAGAAGCCGTGGTAGGCAAACGCGATCTCGATGGCCACCCACAGCAAGGCCGCCCCGGCGAGCGTCAGCGCCACACGATCTCGTCGAACCACGGCGAGCACGAGCGCGCACAGGACCGCCAGCCACATCGCCAGCGGGTACAGGCCGAGGAAGCGCCCGATCACTCCGAAGAACTTGCCCCCGTGCAGTTCGTTGACCGAGTTCAGGGCGAGGTCCCCGGCGCGTAGCCAGCTCTTCGAGGTGAGCGCGGGGATGCCGAACGAAAGCGCGGGGATGACCGCGAGCCCGAGCACGGCCAGGACCCGCATCGATGGGAGCGCGCGCCACGCCCAGACGGCATACAGGAGCGCGAACGGCCACGCCTCGGGTCGCCCGAGCGCCGCCAGGACGAGCAGCACGAAGGCCAGGCGGGGACGACGCGAGAGATGGGCGTCGATGACCGCCAGGCACAGCGACACGACCATCGGATCGGAATTGGCGATCAGGACGAGATGCGGGTAGCCGTCGCAGCCCAGCACTCCGAGCCCGGCAAACACCCCCGCCACCACGGGCGCGTAGCGGCGCTCGGGGCACGCCCCGGTGAGCCTGTACGCGATGCGCGCCGCGAACACGCTGCCGCTCAGCGTCGCCGCGACCGCCGTGACCATCCACAGCCACATCGCGCCGCGCCCCACGAGGGCGTAGGGAAAGCTGAACAGGAAGGTCAGCGGCTTCCACGACGGCGCTCCGTCCGTGTTGAGACTCAGGTGCAGCGCCTGCTGGCCCCAGACGAGCCAGCCGTAGGCGTCGAATGCCGGTCGCATCCGCGTCGCCACGACGAACAAGGTCGAGACGAGGATCACCACGATGGCCACCACCGGCCACTTCACGAACGAAAGCGCGAGGAGGCGCCGGGCAGGGGCGCCGGCGGCCCCGGCTGACGCCGGCGTGGGGGGTGCTTGGATCGCTTGCTCGCGCACGACGCGGCGGCGACCCTACCAGCGCGCTCGTCGGATCAAGCTAAGCTGAAGCCCGCCGCCGTGAACCGAGAACGCGAACGTCGCATCTTGGACCGGATTCGCGAGACGCCCGCCGGGTTCGTGCGCACCTACGGCGACGTCTCCCCCGGCGCGCCCCGGCTCGCCGGGGCCCTACTTCACGCCTGCAGCGATCCCGACGTGCCCTGGCATCGGATCGTGCGCGCGGACGGCTCGCTCACCCAAGGCGCCCGCCAGCGAGCGCTGCTCGAGGCCGAAGGAGTTCCTTTTCGCGGCGACCGCGTGCAGATGCGAGTGGCGCGCCTGCCTCTCGGGTGAGTGAGCCGGGTCGCGCCGGCGCCTCCGTCTAGGCTCCACCAGGTGTGGCTCCAGCGACAGATCCGGCTCGCACCGCGCCCGCGAGGTTTCCACCTCGTGACGGGCGACGTGCTCGAGGAACTACCGGAGCTGCAAGAGCTCGAGGTCGGCCTGCTGCACCTGCTGATCCGCCACACCTCGGCGTCACTGGCGCTGAACGAAAACGCGTCGCCCGACGTACGCCGGGACTTCGAGACCTGGTTCAACCGCGCCGTTCCCGAGGGCGCCGACTACTGGACCCACACGCTCGAGGGACCCGACGACATGCCCGCCCACGTCAAGGCAGCGCTGCTCGGACCGTCGCTGACCCTGCCGATCTCCCACGGGCGCCTCGCGCTCGGGACCTGGCAGGGCATCTACCTGTGCGAGCACCGCGACCGCGGCGGCCCGCGGTCGCTGACCGCCACCGCGTGGGGCGAAGGGGCAGGCGAGCGCTAGCAGAGAGGTGGCGACGACGCCCTTGGTCAGCGCCCTTTCCAGACCGGGGGGCGCTTCTCCGCGAACGCGCTGGCACCCTCACGCGCGTCCTCGGAAGCGAACACGGGCGCCGTGATCTCGCCCTGACGCCGCCAGAACTCGTGCTCGGGCCAGCTCGTGGCCTCGGTCAGGATGCGCTTGGTCGCCGCGAGCGCTAGCGGGCCGTTGGCGGCGATCGCTTCGGCCAGGGCGAGCGCCTGGACGAGGGCATCCCCGGGCTCGGCCAGACGATTCACCAGCCCGAGCTCGTATCCGCGCTCGGCGGAGATCGGCTCTCCCGTGAGCGCGAGCTCCATCGCCACCCCGCGCGGGAGCGCGCGAGGCAGGCGCAGCAGCGCGCCGGCGGCGGCGACGAGCGAGCGCTTGACCTCGGGAATCCCGAGCTTGGCCCCGCGCGCCGCCACGATCAGGTCGCAGGCCAGCGCGATCTCGAGCCCGCCCGCGACGGCAAAGCCTTCGATCGCGGCGATCAGCGGCTTCGCCGGCGGGCGCTGGACGATTCCCGCGAAGCCGCGGTCCCCGACCCACGGCCGCTCGCCGGTGACAAAGGCCTTCAGGTCCATGCCCGCGCAGAAGCCCTTCCCCGCGCCCGTGAGCACGCCCAGCGAAAGCTCCGCGTCGTCGTCCAGCTCGTCCAGCGCGGCGGCGATTCCGTTGGCCACCGCGAGGTTGACTGCGTTGCGCTGCTCGGGGCGGTTGATCGTGATCACCAGCACCCGCCCACGTCGCTCGCTGACGAGCGCATCGTGCTCATTCATGCGGCGAACAATCGCAGCTCAGGCTCACGTTCGCCCCGGAGGACGGCGAGGTCGACCTCCACCCATGCGATCCCGCGCGACTCCGCCAGCACCCGTGCCTGGGGCTTGATCGCCTGCGCGACGAGGACGCCTCGACACGACGCCAGCGCCGGGTCGAGCCGGATCCGGACCAGGTAGCGTGTCAGCTGCTCGACCGCTTCGATTCCCGCCACCCGCTTGACCTCGACCGCGACGAACTCCTCCTCGGCGTCGCGGCACATCAGATCGACGGGGCCGATGTCCGTCGGCCATTCCCGGCGCACGAGCCGGAAGCCCTCGCCGCACCACTCGGGCCGCTCGGCAAGGAGCTCCTGCAGGTGAGCCTCGACCCCGTCCTTCTCGAGTCCGCCGGCCGCGTCGGGCGAGCCCATCTCGTGTGTCACGTCCGAGAGCACCTCGGAGATCGCGATCTCGAGCCGGTCTTCGCTCGCGCCGGTGCGCTTGCGGACCACGATCAGCCCGGGCGACTCCTCGATCACCGTCGGGGGTGTCATCCAGTTCAGCGGCTTGTATCCGCCCGCGTCCGCGTGAACGAGCACCGATCCGTCGGCCTTGACCATCAGGAGTCGCAGCGCTTCGGGCAGCAATGCGTTGAGGCGCCCGGTGTACCGGACTTCGCAGCGAGCGACGAGCAGGCGCATGGCCGAAACATAAGCGGGCGATCGGACGATTTACGAGTTGACCGCTAGCCGGAGATCGAGATCTTCAGCGTGCCCGTTCCGCTCAGCTGCCCGTTGGCTGAGACGATGCAGCTGCTCGACGGAGCGGGGAGCGGCAGCGTCTCGGAGGTCGGGAGCTTCAGCGTTGTCTGCACCTTCTTTTGACCGACGCCACCACCGAGCTCGGAGCACACGATGCCCCAGTAGACGGTCGCGTTCTGGGGGGGCGAGGCATCGAGGGTGAGCACGATCCGCGCCGGATCCTTGAACGTGCCGTTCGTCTCGGCGACGGCGTACTGGCCGGTCGCCTCCTTAGCGATCACCCGAATCGGCGCGCTGGCCCGCGCTTTCGCCTGGGGAGTGCTCGGGGTGCTCAGGGTCGTGCCCGCGGCTGCCGCCGGCGCCCCGAGCGCCGCGGTCACCAGGGCGGCGTCGCCGATCCCCGAAGCCAGCTCCTCGGCCGTGTGGGCGATCGCCGCCGTCTCGATCGCGCCGGGCGTGGCGGTCGGCGTGGCCGCGGCAACCGGGGTGCTCGGCTTGGCCGGCGTGGTCTGAACCGCCGCGGTGGACGGCGCGGTGACCGTCTTCGTGACCACGCGAACGCTGCCGCCGCACCCGGTAAGTGCCAGCAGACCGCCCAGCAGCAACGCGCCGACCAGCTTCCTCACCGGGCGCAGCATAGCCCGGCGCGCCCGACGACGTTCCACCAGCGACTGCCCTAAATTGTGGGCTGGTGCGCCAGCAGCTACGACCCCTGTTCGATCGGATCGTGATCAAGGAGCTCGACCCGGACCGCGTCCGGCGCTCTGGCCTAGTCGTTCCGGCGGGGAGCGACGAGCCGCCACCCCAGCACGGGATCGTGCTGGCTGTCGGGCCCGGGCTCGACTGGTGGGACCACGTCGGCGTCCAGATGCCGGTCCAGCCCGGCGACCACGTGGTCTTCCCGGCCTCCGCGGGGGTCTGGGTAGAGGTCGAGGAAGAGCGGCTGCTCGTGTGCCGGGTGGCGGAGCTGCTCGGAGTGCTCGACCGGGTCGACACCTGCCCAGGCTGCTCGGGGCGCACGCTGGCGCCCTCGGAGTCCTGCCCGGTATGCGGGCGCGACGGCTCGCTCGCCAACCCCTGAACCTTAAGCCGCGCTTCGCTCTCCGAGCTCGCGGGGAATCGCCGCGCGCACGCGCTCGAGCAGGTCGGCGACCTCGGGGTCGCCGCCGAGCTCCAGCGCCCGCTCGCAGGCCTCGATGCACTCGGTCGACCTGTCGGTGCGGGCGAGCGCGTGCGCGTAGCGCGACCAGGCTTCGGGCGAATCCGCGGCCAGCCGCGTCGCCGCGTCGCAGGCGGACACCTCGGCACCGAGGTCACCGGCGAGGTGGTACGCGAGCGCTAGATCCAGCAGCCCCTCGACCGAGGGCTCGATCAGGCGAGCCCGCTCGAGCGCGGCGAGGGCGCCGGCGCGATCCATCAGACGCAGCCGCAGGCGCCCGAGGCGCTCCCACGCCGAGGCGTCCGCCGGCGCCCGCTCCGCCGCGCGCGCCGCTGCCTCGGCCGCGAGGTCGATCGCGCCCATGTCGGCGTAGATCCGCGAGGCGAACCGCTCCGGCGTCGGACGGTCGCTGTCGACCCGCGCCCAGTCGCGGACGGCTCGGGCCGCGGCCGGAAGATTGCCCGCCTGCCAGAAGGACACCGTGAGCAGGCGCAGGACCATCGGGTTGGACGGGTCGGCGTCGCGCGCGTAGACCAGCCGCTGGGCCGCCAGCTCAGCGTTGCCCTCGGCGAGCGCGTGCTGCGCGGCGGTCATGAACCGCTGCACCCGATCGGCCGCCTGGTCCGGGCGCGAGAAGTCGACGAACTCGAGCGATCCCGCCGGGATCGTGCGTACGCCGACGCTGAACGTGACCCGGGCCCACTGCTGGATGTCCTCGTCATCACCGGAGAAGTAGATACCGGTCACCGTGCCGACCCCCCATTCGGGGTAGGACAGGCAGCGCGCGTAGCTGTGGACGACCGAGTGATCTGGGACCCGGGACCCGAACGGATCGTTCCGGGAGCGGTCCTCGGCCGCCGCACGGTTGCGCTGCTCGGCCTCGTAGGCGCGGCGGCCCTCCTCGGCGCGCGCCCGCCGCGCGGCCGCCGCCGACACCTTGACCGCGGTGCGGCTGACACGCCCGCCGCGCGAGCCCTCGGCGAGCCGTTCGAGCTGGTCGGCGGCCTCGTTGATCGCCTGCAGGTGGCGCTGGTGCTCGTGCTGGCGCCCGGGCGGCGCGATGTCGGGATGCCAGCGCTTGGCCATCCGGCGCCGGGCCAGCTGTACCGTGCGCTGGTCGAAGGGCGGCTCGAGCTCGAGTAGGTGGAGCGCTTGCTCTACGTCGAGGATTCGCGGCATGACCCGACTACGTTAGCGGCTCGCGTGACGCGGAACCGAGCCCTCATCCGTGATTGCGTACCCGGAAGACGATGCTCGCGGAGCCGAAGCGCGAACCGCCTGCGTATAGCGCCCGCGCCGATCGATTCCGCCCCGCCGCGAGGGTGAAGGAGGCCTTTCCCCCGCGACCGGTGCGCACGTTCACGGTGCGGCGCCCATCGGTGATCGAGACCTTGGCCCCGCTGACCGCGGCGCCATCGGTGCTCACCAGGTAGAGCGTGCCGCGAGCCGACCGGCCCGAGTCCACGGCGAGAGTCTGGTTGCGAGCGGCGGCGTACGAGCACACCAGGCTCTTCGTGAGCACCACGTTGCCTGCGGGCGGGTCGTAGGCGATGGATAGCCGGAAGTGTCCATCGCCCGATGCGAGCTCGATCTGATCGGCCGACTGCGCGAGCGCGTGCAGCCCGCCGGACGTGTTGTCCACCGTGCCGAGGACCTTGCCGGCTGCGCTGACCGTCGCCGTGGTGCCTGACAGCCGGACGGAGACGAGCGTGCCGCGGGCGTCGGCGACCGCCACCGACCCACGGCGCAGGCTGCCGGTCAGCCGCAGGGGACCGGCCTGATGGGTGACCGCGCGCCGGAGCAGCTGCGAGCATCGCGCCACCGGAGTCGAGGTCGAGAGGACCGTCGCGAACCGGATCGTCCATTTGAATGACGTGGTGCCCGTCCGCCCGCCGGAATCGGTCGCCTCGAGGGCGACCGTCGAGGTGCCGGCCCGCGTCGGCTTTCCCGTGATCCGGCCGGTCGCGCTGTTGATCGACAGGCCCGCCGGCAACCCGACTGCGCGGAACGTGAACGGCGCATTGGCGGCGTCGGTCGCCTTGATCGCCAAGCTCACCTTCTGGCCGAGAGTGGAGCTCCGCGCGCCGGGGTCCTCAACGGTCACGGTCTCGCACAGCGCGACCGCGAGCGCCGAGGCAATCGGAGTGCCGAGCCCGCTGGCCATGTCGTACCCGGCCCCGGCCGCGAACTTGCCGGCGTTGGTGCCGGTGAAGTCGTTGTTGCCGGAGGTCACGTCGTTGAAATAGTCGGAGTAGGCGGAGTCGGCGGCTCGGTACAGGGCGGGATTGGCGAACCCCACCGAGGTCCCGCTGCAGGCCGGCGACGCGTCGGCGAGCGCGACGATCGCGGCCCAGACCGGCGCGGCGGCGCTGGTGCCGGCGATCCCCGACCAGGCGCCCTCGTAATACACCAGGTACCCGGTGAAGGGGTCCGCGTCCGCGGAGACGTCGGGAACCTCACGACAGTAGGTGCTTCCACACTGTCCCCCGGAAGACTGCGAGTTGATCACGTGCAGCGAGGACGCCGCGTCGGACTGGTAGGCCGGCATATTCCACAGCGACGAGATCCCACCGCCACCCGCGCCGAGGCTGGTCCCGAGGATCCCGTCGAGACCGCCACCGTTGTTCCACACCGTCTCGCTCGGCGCCGGACCCAGGGACCTCAGCGAGGTGCCGCCGACCCCGGTGATGTAAGGCTGGCTCGAGGGGTCGTCGACCGCGGCCCCGAGCTGGAGATTCTGTCCGGGGGCATAGCAATCCTCGGCGCCGTCGTCGCCGGCGGCGGAGACAATGGTCTGGCCCTGCGCCGCGGCCTCCTCGAACAGGCTGCTCTCCGCGACGGCGTCCGGCGACCCCTCGAGCGACTCGCACTGGCCCCAGGAGGTCGAGATCACCTTCGCCCGATCCTCCTCGATGATCGCGGCGTAGGTGTCGTACGGACCGGCGCCCACGGAGCCCGAGTTCGAGTTCGGGCCCTGATAGACGAGGATGTTCGCCTTCGGCGCCAGGCTGATCGTATCCTCGATGTCGAGCGCCGCCTCGCCACTGCCCGAGCCCGTTCCCGCGCCGCCGTCGACCGGGACGTAGGACACCGATGCGCTCGTCCCGTAGCAGGACTGATAGGAGGCGATGTCGGTCGGCGCGTCGGGCTCGAGCTCATAGATCGCGATCGTCTGGCCCGCTCCCTCGTCCCCTGCCCCGTACAGGCTCGAGAAGCGATAGGCGGAGGCGATCTGGTCGGCCGTGTACGACTGCTGTCCCGGGGCCGCGGCGGTGGCGGCCGCGCAGGGCTGCGGCCCACCGGTGACCACCCGGGGCGCGGTCAGGGGGGTGGCCCGAGCGGAACGCGCGCGCACGGCGAGCGGCTGAGGGACCGAGAGCGAGTCGAGCCCGACCACGCCCTGAACGATGCCCGCGATGCCCGCGTCGACCAGCGGCGCTGCGGTATTCACATACGCAAGCCTTCCATCCGGCCCCGCGACCCTGGAGAACGAGGTCGAGAACGCGTCCGCCAGCGCACCGGCCGTCGCCGTGACCGGGATCGCGAGCCGGTTCGCGCTGACCGGGCCGGGGGTCAGTCCGTGCGCGCGCAGCGAGGACTGCACCGCCGCGACCTGCGTCGCGGTCGCGCCGAAGCGCTGCGCGAACTGCGCCGGAGTGATGTAGTCGCGGTAGAGGGACGACCCCGGCGTCGATACCGCGGTCGCGAACGTCGACAGCGCGGCCGGGTCGCGCGGCTCGAGCGCCACCGTGACGTCCAGCTTGGTGGAGTCCGGCAGCGCCCCGACGGTCTTCGCCGCGGCCGACAGGAGCGGCGCCGAGCCGATCCGAACCATGCCCGTGGACGCCGCCACCGCCGGCTGGGCGGCGAGGGCCACCGCGAGCACACCCGCGCACGCGGCCAACGACAGCGTGCGCGGCACGCGGGACATCAGCAGGCTCGAAAGCATGGGAAAACCGACGCCGCAGCGTAGCGGCTGATCGACGGACGAGCGCTGGTGGCGCCGTCGCCGCCGCCGTGCTCCTCCGAGCATCGCCGCGAGCGACAGGCTCACACTGTGAACTTCAGCGCCAGGGTGCTCGCCTGATTGCTCGCGTCGACCGCCGTGATGGTCACGTCGAGTGTCTTTACCCGGTGGTGTCTGATCTTCACGGCCAGGGCGGCGCTGACCCGGATTGCCGGGGCCGCGATCGTGAGCTGCAATCTGCTGAGCGCCGATCCGGTGACGATCGTCAGCGCGCCATGTCGGAGCTTCGTCGCGAATCTCACACGCGTCCCGTTCGGCCCTCTGATCGTTATCCCCTTGGCCCGGCTACGCGCACTCCCGGCGAAGCTGACCCCCCTCGGGAGGGCGATCACCACCGCCCGGATCGATGGCGCGTCGCGCCCGGCGGTGAGCCTGAACGAGAGGCTGGCGCTCCCATCGGCGAGTCCGGCGCTCGAGCGGCTCGAGGCAGCGGGAAGGCCGCCGATCGTCCACCTGAACGTGGTTCGCGCCGAGCCGCCGCCGGCGTCCGTCGCGGATACCGTCACCGCCGACCCTCCGGCCGTCATCGGCGTCCCCGAGATGAGCCCGGTGGCGCGGTCGATCGACAAGCCGTCAGGAAGGCCGGTGGCGGAGTAGGCCAGCGTCTGATCGCCGCCCGCGCTCGCTCGGATCGCCAGCCGCTCCGCCTTACCCACCGTCCCCGTCTGCTCACCGGG
>Ga0302324_100004707_pt1 | contig 30079 bp, 19 predicted proteins | sample Palsa_T0_1_FD_201949 | JGI IMG/M metagenome (GOLD analysis project Ga0302324, IMG submission 201949) | Peat permafrost microbial communities from Stordalen Mire near Abisko, Sweden - Palsa_T0_1 | ecosystem: Environmental > Terrestrial > Soil > Palsa > Peat permafrost | place: Sweden: Abisko...
AATCAGGGGGTCACTATAAAAATCGCTACAGTGGAGCAAGTGAATTAATGATAGCAACCCGTAAGTCATTGAAAGAATTGGTGGACGTGACAGGGTTCGAACCTGCGACCCCCTGCTTGCAAAGCAAACCAGGAAGTACGATGTGGCTGATTCTTCTAGCCTTTACCTATGTCATGTAACGCGGTTTTAGGTGGTGTTTGGGGCTTATTGTTCCCATTTTGTTCCCAACTTTTCCGACTGCACCCCTCGGATGAGACGGCTGGCGAAAGTCGGGCAGTAGCTGCGGGATAAAGGCTGGAAGGTGATCGTTGTCTGGAAGTGTGAAACGAAGGACCGCGTCCGGCTCCGTGTAATATTGGAATGTCGGATTGGTGCGAAGTCGAGGAAAGAGATTTCCCCGCACTCTCAGTCTCACCTGCGGCGGCTCTTGCTTGGCCAGCGAAGGTTTCCGTCCAGCTCCGCCAGTCCCAGTTCTTCTTCGTCTTCGCGAAACTCCTCGTCTTTGCCCTTCGGAGGTGGAACTTCTTCGTCCTCGAACCATAGCATCGTCAGCGTCTGATCCCAGCGCGGAAAATGCCTCGCTTCCTCAAGCAGGGCACCGCCGCGGTCCCAATCGTTGAACCAGATATCCGCATCGACTTTCTGTGTACCGTCGGACGGGCTGCCGGCACGAACTTTTTCAGACAGAGAACCGCGGGGTATGTCGAGACGAAGCTGAATCCAAGCATTTGCATCGCGCAGCGTCGTCGACCTGGAGGCGTACCTCACCTTGCCCTGTTCCGAGAGAACAAAAGCGCAAGGTGTGCCAATCACGGCCGCAAAGCGCGAGCCCGTGGCCGTGGTGGAAGCATGAAAGCGCCCGGCCAAATCCTCCACGGAAGCGAATCCCATCGGCATTTTTTCGGCTTCCTCCTTGAAAAGCCGGTACGGGAGCAACAGCTCTGCTGCAAACACGTCGCAACAGACTTCGGCAGGGGGCCGTTTCGCGTAGCTCCAGGTTGTCAACGCTTTGTGTTCGGATGGAAGCCGAAGAACGATATGGGCGATCTCATGACATATGGTGAACCGCTGGCGGTCAGGCCGGTCGTTCGCATTCACACAGATGTAGTGCTTGCCGCCGTTGCTGAAGGAATAACCCGCTTCGTCGGGCTCCATGTCGGTCTGGGGATGAAGCACTGCGTTTATATGTTCCAGGTAAGCCTCGACCCGGACCGGCAGGGCGCTCGCGCCTACCTCGCTGATGAACGCGCGCGCCTTCAGCACGGCCCTGAATTCATCCATCGCTCTTCTCTTCGCTCAGGATTTTTCGCACCCTTTCAATCAGCCTTGGATAATCAGTCCGACCGGCGCCGCGAAAAGCCGCGCCCGCGACGGAAGTGAATATCTCGTAGGAAACCGTCGGATCCGCAAGAACAAGCGTCACCAGGCCGGTATCGGTTTCCTGGTGTGAAGCCAGGTACCGAAGCATCTCTGCTTCCCGCTTTCCGACTTTCAGCGCACGGATCAGCTTCGACAGAATTTCTTCCGACGGCGATTCTCTATCTCCCGTCTCCAACCGATAGATGTAGGCGTGATCGATTCCGGCGAGCTGCGCGAATTCCCGCAGCGACAGTTTCCTCTCTTCGCGTAAGCGCTGAAGCAAGAATCCCAATGCAGGTTGAGCCATTCCACCTCCCTTGACAAGCGTTCTAAGGTATTTTATACTGTTGTCTGGTGGGACAACAGAATTGATGGCGGCTTCCTGGTTGCAGGCAATTCTAGATAGCCCCGCTGTTCAATCCTGTTGCCCATACAGACAGCGAATATGGCACTTCGTGCTGGCGAATGCAAGTTCCCCGGCGGCGGACGCCCAAACGAGGTAACGACATGGCGCATGAAGAATTGGAACTTTTCGTTCACAGCCAAGGTGCAAAACCCAGGGTAATCAAGGCGCCCACGGGCGATGTCCTCCGGGACGTGCTCATTCGATTCGAAATCATCAAGGAAGGCCCTGATGAGTTCCTCGTCTTCATCGGCGAATGCGAGGAAGCGTTGGCGGAGCCGGACGAGACCGAAGATGGCGTCGACAAGCACGCTCCCGTCGACGTGACCCTCACGGTCGAGGTTCTGGAACTCAAGCGGCACCGTCACATCCACGTCCACAAATGCCGGCACGTCGCCGTTGAAGTGAATTTCAACGGCAAGACGAAGCGCCGTCGCTTCTCTCCGGCCGCGACTGTTGGCGTTGTCGCGCATTGGGCACGCAAAAAATTCCACCTGGACGCTGCGGCCGCCGCGGAATATGTCCTGCAACTCTGCAACAGCCTTGACCGGCCGCGGCCTGCCACGCATTTGGGCGAACTCACACAGCCGCCGAAGTGCGCCGTCTGCTTTGATCTAGTCAAAGAAGTGACGCCACAGGGGTGAGCCGATGGAGACGCCCGATCAACGTGTGTTTGAAGAGGACATATTGTCGGCGGCGTTTCGCGCAGGAGTCTTCAAGGGCTCTTGGGACGTGGCGGCCGCCGACCTGCTGCCGGCGGCCTTGGCTTGGCCCACCCGGATCTTGTGGCTGGCGGCCGCCGCCCGCCCAAACGCACCGGAACGTTTTTATATACAGGTCGACCTCTCGGGCTATCGGACCGTGGCTCCGACCGGAACCTTTTGGGATCCGGAAACGAAGTCGGTCCTCCATCCATCGAAACGGCCGAAAGGCAAACCGGAGAGCCGCTGCGCGAGAGTATTCAGAACCGACTGGAAAAACGGGGCAGCTTTTTACCATCCCTACGACCGCGTTGCGACCAGCGATCATCAGCAGTGGAAAACTGACCTGCCGCACAAAATCTGGACCAGTGCTCTCACCATCGTGGACTATCTGGAAGAGTTTCATTCGTTGCTCAACGGCGGAGAGTACATTGGCGTCTGAACCTGACATCACGGCCGTCCGCATCTCTATCCTGCTATGGGCGAAAGTTATTTTTCAACTTAAACGCCGCGGCAAAAGCAAGCGCGAAAGCGGCGTGTTCCTCCTCGGCCCGCAAGACAGCGGGGCCGGTATCGTGACGTCCTTCAGCTGCTATGACGATCTGGACCCGAACGCCTATCTGTCGGGCGCAATTTCATTTCATGCAATAGGCTATGCGGCGCTGTGGAAGCACTGCCGAGAAAAGAATCTTCAGGTTCTTGCCGATGTCCACACGCATCCGAGCCACTATGTCAGCCAGAGTTCAATTGATCAACGAAATCCCATGATCCCAGTGAAGGGGCACACCGCCATGATCGTCCCCAACTTCGCGCGAACGGGTTGGTGGTCGCTTTCCGCTGTCGGCGTATACGAGTACCTGGGCGACTTCAAATGGCGCATTCACGGCGCATCCCAAAAACCTCGCCGCGTCACTCTGGTTCTGTGGTGAATATTGAAATGAAACAGCCTGGACCGCGGATCTCTCGAATCTCGAAAGTTCTCGTCGATCGCGATCAGATGACATCGGACGCGGTGTTGGCGCGGAGGAAACTATACAAGGTCGCATTGCGGTGCGGGGCCGACGTCGCGCGATCGCGGACCCTACAGCTCGCCGTGTTGACCGCTGCCAACATTGCGAATCGCTGTTTTCCGGGTGCTGTGAAGATCATTCTTGAGCCGAGCCTCGAGAATGCCGGACTCTTACTCTGGCCTTCCATCGAACAAACGTTCGGACAGGCGCTCATCAACCTTCTCGCCCCGGATGCGCTCATGTCGCCGGACAATTTCGAGCCGGATGGCCCGGTTCTGCTTTTCGGCGACGTCCCGGCCTCGCCGCGTGCGTTGCGCGTCACGTTCGACGGGTGGATCGCGAAGGTCGGTCCCGCCGAAACTGTAAGTCCCCTGCCCCAGCGGGAGTATTGCTCGCTGTCGGGCGTCCTGGCGGGCGCTCTGGCCGTCGCCGAATTATTCTTTTCGTTCGCCGAAATCAGCATCGAGGCAACCCGGCGAACCGTCGGACTATCGCTGTGGCGACCCGACCTCGATATCAATGATCCGACATCACTTGGGGTCCAGGTGCAATTTCTTCCAGGTAAACTATGGGTTCTTGGCCTGGGACATCTTGGCAATGCTCATCTCTGGTCGCTCGCGACGCTGCCGTACGCAGATCCGGGTGCCGTTGAAATATCCCTGAACGATTTCGACAGGATCGATACTGACAATGCGGACACCAGCCTGCTTTTTGATGCCGCCGACGAAGGATCGTACAAAACGCGAGTATGTTCCCGGTGGCTCGAAGCGCGCGCCTTTCGGACCAGGCTGATCGAGCGCCCTTTTGACTCCGATTTCCGCCGCCGCGACGACGAGCCGGGCCTTGCGCTTTGCGGTTTCGATTCGAATGAGGTGCGCAGAGAGCTTGCAACCGCCGAATTTCTTCGCGTCATGGAAAGCGGTCTAGGAGGAACCACGCACAACTTCGATACGATCAGTTTTCACACGCTGCCCAACCCGCGCAGCGTCGAAGAATTGTGGCCTGTCCCCACGCCGACAGAAAAACTTGCGAAAGCGCAACAGCTGGAACAAATGGCGCGCGAAAACCCCGCTTACGCCCAGCTCGATGACAATGATTGCGGCCGTGCCGAGCTGGCGGGAAAATCCGTCGCCGTCCCGTTCGTCGGCGCCGCCGCCGCAACTATGGTTCTCGCCGAGGCGATCAGGCTCTTACATGGAGGACCGGCGTATACGGATATCAAGCTCGCGCTTTCGGACGTGACCAGGAGATTTGCGCAAACGGAGCGCAACTATGCGGCGCAGGATCTCGCGGGGGTGAATTATTCTGCGAGCTGCGAGCAGTGACGTCGACTTCGACTCAATCCTTTCTCTTAACTGAGGTTTCAGCCAAGCCGGGTTTACTGGGATTCCGGTTCCTCTATGTATGTCCCGACGATCCGCGAAATTGTAACTGTCCAGTAGCCGACTTACCCCGAACCACTAGGTCGTAATGCTCTTTGCGTATGAGCTAGTGCTGCAGCCAAATGCTGGTTTCCGAAGGCCCAGCTCGGCAACGAGTTTCGGTTGGAACGGTACGACGAGGACGGACGCGCGCTGTTCGGCGACGATACGGCGAAGTTCAATCGCGTGGTTGATGAGTTCGTCCAAGGCTTGCTAAAGCAGTAAGCTCAGACTCAATTCGGCGGTTTGCGCTGGCTAGATAATTTTTTCGGCGGACAGACGACACCATTCTTGCGTATACATAAGGATGTGACGCAGATCTCCCAACTCCGAGCACCCGTCCATGTCGACTTCGAATGATGGCACTGGGCTTCTCGACCTGCCAGACGCGGAGCTTCTGGTTACGTTATGCCAGAAGGGAAAACTCTACGAGGTCGAGAAATGGATTGCGACTGGCAAATCGCTTCGTGTGCCTCGTGAATGCAAGGCCACTCCACTTCGAACTGCACTTGAGCGCGGATTTCACAGTCTCGTTGAGCTCTTGGCCCGAAACGACGTAGGTCAAGAGGCAAAAAATCAAGCTCTATTGGATGCCGTCACCCATCGCAATTTTGAGTTCGTCGAACTCCTTCTGAAACTCGGTGCGGACATCACTTCGGTTCCGTTCTCAGACGTCCTCCTTAGTTGGGATCCCAAGTTGATCCGGTTTTTCCTCAGCCGCGGCGCCGACTTCATCACCGGAGCTCCATTTGCGGAGGCTTTCACAGCGAAGATTCGAACTGCACTCGGTCCCTTCATGGAATGCAAACGCAGTCACCCCGAGTTCGCGCGTGAACTTCAGGCACAAGCCGACTCAGCGCTTCGTTATTTCTGTGATTCCGGCAGCGAAAAGTGGGTGAGTTTAATGGTCTGGGCGGGGGCCGATCCGAGAAGCGCCGGGCCCATGCCCGGCGAACCGGACGACTCAGAGAACTACACAACGGCGCTTAAGCAGGCGTCCTACAAAGGAAACCTCACAGTCCTCAAAATGCTTCGACCAAATCCGGATCGAGACAACATTTCCGAGCTTGTTCACAACTCGGCGATGTTCGGCCACACCGAAGCCGTCACATTCTTGCTCGGACTGAATCCCAAGTTGAACGACAAACCAAATGGCGGATCTTCCGCCCTCGATGGCGCCCTCTGGCATCTCGGATTCGATCACGTTGCGCCGTTTTTCAGCAAACGCCAGAGGCCTTTATATGAAGTGCGCTCGAGTCTCAATTTGATTCAAACGCTCGTCGAGCATGGTGCGGTGTGGAGGCCGAGTGACGCATATGCTGTGAATTCCTTGCGCCGGACCCTTTTCGACTGCGACCCGGCCGTGACCACTGAGTTGCTAGAAATCTTCAAACCTCACGAAGCGTGCTCCGAGGAGACATTGGCGAGACTCGTTGGCACGCCTCGCATGAAATTGCACCTTGCGCCTGTCGAAAATCGGCTGCCTCGATGGCCTGCGAAAAGGACTCAGAACCGTGGCAACAGCGATAGACCGGACGACACTGAAACGCGGAAACGAAAACGATTCGAACCGCCTGCGCCATCGTACGCACTGTTGCGGAAGTATAACCGTGATGTTCTCTACGAAGAGCTCTGGACGCAGCCCATGCAGAAACTTGCCGCAAAATACGGAATCTCGGACGTAGGGCTCGCAAAGGCGTGCCGGAAGCTCAGACTCCCCCTTCCCGGACGGGGCTATTGGGCGAAAAAATCCGCTGGCAAGAAAGTTCCGAAGCGACCCGCGCTCCCCCCACTTGGGGACTTGCGCGGGTGACCTCTGGTAGGTTTGCGGCGAATTCTGTTATGTGGATGCACCGTAAAAATTACTTTCGTATGTATGGGAACGTTGGCCTGTTTGCCCGTCTCCCTTCGCCGAACGGCCTCTTGAATGTCCTTAACCTCCTTAACCGGCCCCGTGCCCCGATTGAGATGCCTCAAATTGAATTGCAGCGTTAAGGAACGTCAAAGCTAATATTCATATTCTTATTGACTCGCACCCGAGACAGATGTAGGGTGCCTGCTTCTTGGGACTTTCACCGAAGCGAGAATTTGCGCTTTCAGAAACTGAAATGCGTTGCGACGGTTTCTTCGACCAATCGACTAAGTAGTCGGGCCCACCTTCCACAAAGGGAGGCACACCCAGATGCCAAGTCGCATTAACGGAGCAAGCTTACAAGTCCGATTTCTGGATCCGACCAGGCTGAGGCAGAAACAGCTAAGCCGCCGCACTTTCCTAAAAGGCAGTGCGGCCGCCGTGTCGACGTTTAGCGAGTTGGGCCAAACTCTGCTTCGCGGGAGCGGACGATATACCTTGTCGACCGGCGGGAGTTGGCTCGCTCTCCACGAAGGAGGCAACGAGAAATTTCGAATAGACGCTTCGAGATTCCATGGGAAGCCGAAAATTTGGGAGGATCGAAACGACAAACACTTGGCTTTTGGCATCACGAACGCGCGCTTTCCGGGAACTCAACTCTCTGCCGATTTCAACTGCGAGATTTGGGAGGGAACTTTTGGCACACACGTTTCCTTCGCCATTGACTCACTAGGACTTTTGTTCCGAGGATATGTACACGACTGGCTTAATCGAAATGGACTTGCGAGCCGCGTTTCCGCGTCTAGACAAATTCTTTCTACAGACAATCTGTCAGTGAATCTACTTCGTAGCTCGGCAATTCTTGATGCGACGGGCGCACTTGAGTTTCGCGGAGACTCGTGCGCCCTAGTTCAGCTACACGGAAATACACTTCCTTGCAACTCGCTCAGACTCCATCTCGCGAACTCCGACGTCTCGTTGCTCAAGAACGGGTCATCTCGAAGAACAGCAATCGTTGCTACACGTGGTTCCTCTCAATGGCCGTTAGAACTCCCGCGTGGCGATTGGACGTACAAATCGCACGACGAACCGTCGATGTTTGACACTGTCGAGATCGAGGCTCATGAGTCAAACGCGCGCCGGACTAGTTATGCAATCGTGGCAACCCGTCGAAACCTGCGCTCTCCTCTTAGTCTGAGCTTGAATCGTCCATTAGCAGGTTCAGATGGTAAGTCCGTTGTCTTCATGATTGACCAACCGATATATGCGCAAAACCTATCTTCCGAGAGGGATTCTGTCGCGTCTGGATTTCTCGTAAAAAGTTCAAGTATCCGACTTGGTGATCTTGCGCTCGTGCTGCGCAATCCGGCCAAACGGCCGGCGGTGCAGGTCCTTAGCAACGGCGCTCAAGTCACCGCGTCATTTCTTACGGATGCAACTATCCAGGGCAAGGTCCGCGAAGCAATCCTCTTTCCGGCACATAGCAAGGATTCCTGGCCGATCCAGCTCAGCGCGACCGGCGCTTCGAGTGCCGCCCCGCAGGCGGGATCACGCGCCGCGGGAACCATCACGATGGAAAAGGGCGGCCCCGTCCTCGAGGATCGCTTGGTTTTCAGAGTACTCCGACCATCAGACTTCCTCGATCTAAGCTTCGAACTTCGCAATGTCAAATTGAGCGTTCTTGCGACGGGTGCGCTTGTTTTTGAAAAGAAGGAGCCATCCGAAGACTCTTTAATGATCGTCCATCTGCCTCCCCAAACGCTCGTCGAGGAGACCACGGACAGTTCGGATCCGGCGGGGACGGACAATTGCCAAGTTACCTACCCAGTGCCGGCCTATCTCCCCGATACCGGTCCGACAGAAACTCGACCGACAGGGGGATCTCGACTGAGTTTCAAGTTGTTTACGACCAGCACCGATCCACAATTCTTGGATCTCGATGCAATTCTCGGGTGGGAACAATATCCACTTCAAGTATGCGGGAAGGCACAAGCTTCGCCTCCAGCTGCGAATGGTGATTTGACTCCTTCGGATACTGCAATTGAGATACCTGGTGGACTGGTTTTTTCGCCTGACGAAAAAGCAACATTCACGACGGCAACAAGTCACGGAGACCACGACGACACCTACTCAATTCACGATGGCGATGCCTATCGACTCTGGACCGGACGACTCACTCCCAATAAATCCGAAGGTCTGCAGGTTCGTCCTATCAAAAGCTATCCCTTTTCTCAACCACCGGCCGGTCAGCCCTTCGGTCTGACAGACTTGGAGCGCCAAAGTATCGTAGCGGAGCTCGCCGGAAAATATCTCCCAGTTAAACATCTCGTCGTCAGCACAGCTGGTGGATGGATCGATGGACACACAACTCTTACGCCGAGCGCTGACTGCAAGGTTGATAGTCAGCTAGACGGAGTCAGTATAAATATCGCAGGTGGGCTCGAAATTCTGGAGCAGGTTTCGTACCCAGCTTACCTGGTGCCCACGGGTCATTACGTATCCGTGGTTAAGACTACACTCAGACAATGGTGCCGTGACGCGAGCCAGCTCCTTCAGGGAACACTGATCACTCGTTATAAACTGATCTTCCGTGAGCCAAACCGAACTTTCGATCTCAGCACCTATTGGACAAAATCAAAAGGGTTTGCGTTTCCTTTCGTCTCGGTCACCATTCCCATCAAGGAATCGCCGACTCTTAACGCAACCGCGGCCAAGGATTTCCTCGCGGGATATGATTGCAAGGATTGCGACCCGGCAAGTTGCCCCCCCGCGTACTGGGCGCTCGTTGGACTCGACGGGCAGACTCAACGTTTCAATTTTCCTGTAATATGCACCGATCGAGACGGGGCACAGAGTTCCTCCACAATGCAGATGGCTGTGGCCGTCGGTACAAAAGCCACCAACCCTTCGAAGTTCGGCAACTACATAAGCTCAATCTTGACGGCGTACGCCGCTGAGAACAATCTAGACCCCAATAATCCGGACACATCGAAAAATACTGCTGCACCTGACTTTGGCGGCAAGAGCATTGCTTACGCTCAATCGAATCGGCCGGGGGACGCTGCCTATCCTACTGGCAAGATGGTTCTTCAGGCTTCGCCAGTCGTCGCCGCCGACCCCGCGCAGTTACAGAAACAGCTTCCATGGTATCCAACGGTGCAGGCCGCTGAGTTAACTCTTGAGACGACGGCTCGCTTCGCTCTGACCCCATCGGGCCAATTCTTCAAGTATTCGAATGTCTATTCAAACGCACCGTTTGACAATTCGCCGGCGCCTCCGGCACCTGGGCAGCAAAACAACCTCGCGGAAGTAATTCTTGAAGCGTTCGGCACACAGCCAACGCTGCTCAACTTCTACGGCAAAATGGCTGGCGGTCTAGCTTGCCCCAGCACGAACATTGGGGCTCTGTCCCGACGATTCGGGAATGTGTTTGCCTCAACCGAGAATTACCTCACGAATCTTCAAAAATCCATTTCCGACATTGCCAACAATGTGTTCAGTCCGATTGAGGCCCTGGGGGAGGCGGCGAAACTTCTTGGCGCTTTTGATCTCGCAGACGCCTTGGATCAGGTCGCGGACGCTGTCAACAACGCCGCCTCGATTCCAAAACTCCTATCTCAGCAGCTGAACGATTTTGCGTCCGCAACTACCGAGGCGCTGAGTTCTCTTTCGAATCAGATAACCACTCTGATGACAGCACTCCAAGCGTTTAGTCTTCAGAATGGCAAAGATGTCTTCGACGATCTCCTTGACCAATTGCTGGATTCGGCTGTGCCCCAACTCCTCTACATGCGCGTGTTTGCAGTCGAACAACTTAGTTCCGCGCCGGACCTCGACCTCCCCACGACCGTCGCCTATCTAGGCGACATTGTGAGCAATCCCGCGATCACGAATGTGCAGACCATACTCGGCGAATCCCTCGAGTACAGAATCCAGAATACGACACAGCTAGTCTCGTTTTCGCAGGACTCCATTCCCACACTTTTCCAGATGCGCGATTACTTGCTCAACATAGCCTTTCAAAACTCTGACACAGTCGGCACCGCGTGGACTGCGCTCGCCCAATACCCGACGAACATTTCGAGCGCGGTGACTGCGCCGCTCGATAACCTGCAGACCAGCATCCGAAATCTCGTCGCTCAAGTCGCGGCGCCGTATAATTCGATCAAGAACAATCTCAGCGATCTTCAGAATGCTCTAACCGGGACAATCGATCCGCTCAACGTAGTTCGAATACTCCAACAAACTGTGATAACGCTTACGACGTTCGGCGATCCTACGCAGGCAGTGGCGTCTACAAGTCAGTTCGCTAGCCAGATTTCGGATTGCACAAAGGCGATGAGCGACGCGATCGCTGCGTTCGGCATTCCCCTGCAAGTCGCCTTCGCAGACAGCGTTCTCAAGGCGGGTGTCACCTCGGTCCAAAACCTTTTGACGTCGGCCCTAACTCAGCCTTATTTCGATCTGCAACCTGCGCAGAAACTGCTCGGCGATCTCAAAACGACTTTGAGTGGGGTGTCGACCTGCTATCAGACGATTCAAACCACGGTTAATCAGACCGCCAAGGCCATCGACGATTTTCTGACTACCGCGCTCACCATCCCCAAGCAGATTGTTGTCAGCTACGACTACGACACGCCTTTAAAGACGGCTGAGATCTTCGTCGCGTCCAAAGGAGATGAGCGAGCCGATCTCGCGCTCCATACGTCGCTAACTGTCAATCTTCCAGGACTGGACGGTGGGCAAGCGTCAGCCAACGTAGCCATCTCCACCGAAGTAAATAATTTCACTCTCCTTCTCATTCCAGAAACTCCCTTTTTGAGCGTGGGATTTAATTCCGCGTCCTTCACCTCGGTAAACGGGTCTTCACCACAAGTGAATTGCGCACTCGACAAAAAGGACATTCAATTTCTCGGGCCTCTCAATTTCGTCACACAACTCGCCGACAGCATCCAACTTCCGGGTGGCCTAACCGTGCAGCAGCAGGACGCGGGCGTCACCGTGGGATTCAATATTTCCCTTCCCGCGATCGAGAGCGGTGCCTTCACTCTTACGAATGTCAGTCTCTACTCTGGCGTCTCCCTGAACTTTCTTGGCGGCGCGATTTTGATCGACTTCGGGTTTGCTGATCCAAACCAGCATTTCTTGATGGCCTACACCATATTCGGAGGCGGGGGCTACATTGATTTTTCCTTCGCGCCACTTTCCGGGGCGAACGCCTTCGATATCAACGGGGCTCTGGAATTCGGCGCGGTAGCCGCCCTGGACTTCGGCGTGGCCAGTGGAGATCTCTATGTGTTTGGAGGCTTCCTGTTCAACATAACCGGGGACGAGTTAGACCTCGGCGGGTACCTGCGAGCAGGAGGCGACCTCAACGTTCTCGACCTCATCACGGTCTCGGTCGAATTCTCCATGTCGCTCACATACGAGAACCGAAACGGGGAGGCGTGGCTCATTGGGGAATGTGATCTGACCGTCGAGGTGGACGTCCTGTTTTTCAGCGAGAGCGTAGACATTCGGCTTCATCGAGAATTTTCTGGTAATCAGGCCGCCTAGTTCGCACGTAATTGCTGCCGGGAGGGCGATTTATGCCAAGTCCGTCGGGGAAACTGATCTTTACCACCGTTCCGAGCGGCGTTGACGTCGATAAGAAACAACCTGTCATCACGCTTCATGTCGCTCCGCAATTGGTCAGCACGAACGAACTGGCAGCCATGCGCGATTGGACATCGAATGTTCAGACCGGCAAGATCCAATTTCAATTAGTGAACGACGCAGGAACCTCGGTAGCAATTACTCCCACGCTTAAACGTTTGAGGCCTGAACTGTGGAAGACATTTTTTGAGGACGCTACTCCTCTAAACGCCTTCGGCGCCTCCGGAGCGCTGGGAGCGAACGGGATTAGCGACGCCAAAGTTAACCTGAATTATATTTTAAACGCCGCCAAGACGCTTCATCGAGAGTACGTTAGTAAAGCAGACCCCACGAGCTCCGCCGGGATCGCCTCACTCAAGAAAAATGCTGTCGATACTGCTTCAGCACACGCGCTATTCGGGTTCAACACCGCGAGAATTGCCAAAAATCCACCCAACACGATGACCTTGAAGGACTTTTTGAGTGACCCGAATCACGATCCGCATAAGAACCTGACGGTCACCCGAATCTTCGGCAGTGTAAATCTTGGCACCGCTTTTCCAGATCCGTCCAAAGTCTTGATAAAGGGTGACGCCATCACGGAGATGGACAACATTCACAATGGGACCGTTCACCTACACGGGGCCAGCCACATCATCCACAGCGTCAATCGCCTTCGTAGTGCATCCAGGAGAACACCTTCAAATATTTCCCCGACTTCGTTCTCTGCTGCCATTCAATCTCGTGGCAACGGAAGCAACCTAATGCCATTCCACCAGCGCCTCTCTGTTCTCCTCAACATGCCGCTGCTGCTCGAGATACTTGGCCTTGTGCTTGAGTTCTTCATCACTCCAGAACAGGTCGGCCCAAGCACCAAACTCAGCGTCCAGCTCGTCAGTGGCACGACCTACCCAGGTTCGGGCATTACCATCGATTCACCCTACACGTTTTTGGATCGAGCCAATTTTCTCCCTTTACCAACACCAGTCGCAACCGCAGCCAAGAAAAACCCAATCATCGCTACCAGCGGATTCATCGATACCAGCAAAGACTATCTTGTGGATTCCCTGCAACCTGAAGCGGCAGGATTGCAGACTTTTAATTTCTCCAACCAAGCCGCAATACGACTGAACACTGCTAAATCCGACGCTGCAGCTGTAAGCCGCAAACTGGATGAGGATTACAACCACGCAATTCTTCCCCACTCTCCACACACCGATGGCCTGTACGTCTATCAACACGATCGCCAAACAAAAGTGCAAGACAAGCTTGGCCTGCAACTGAACCCAGACACTGACGGCTTCTATGCCGAGGACCTTTTCCATTCCTATGCAGTGGATCTGCTACCGACCGGTGGCAAATGGACAAACCTTACCCAACGGAATGAGACTTATTACCTTGGGCGAAAGCCTCTCCCGCAATATGTAATCGCGGAAGCAAACAATCGCGAACATGGTGTCCGTACGAGTGCCATCAGGCCCACGGATGCGGTCAGCAGCGGCGACTCTCAGAACCACGTAATTGATGAGACTCTCTTCACTTGGCGTCACGGTTCGCTTGCTCTTAGCGAACCGGCTGGCCCGAAGGGTTCCATGAAGTCGCAAAACCCCGAAAGGCTCAGCATGCAAAGTATTCCTTGGATCAGCGACTTTATCGGCTCTTTTCAGTTGCCCGCAGATGTGCAGATTCCATCGCAACGCTTCGGGCAGGAATACTCATTCTCCCTCCGTCCGATCTACATTACCGGCCGTGCACGCCCCTTTGATAAGGATCTCGCAAACAAGGCAGCGATTCCCAATCCAGCAAAACTGCTGCGCAACGAGATGGTTCTCGGCCCACACCTCATCAAAAGGGCCGGCGCGGGACATGCGACCGCTGACACACAGTCCTTGATGTTCGTCGCCAGTAGAATCGAGAACCCGCAAGGAGGAAGCACAAAACCAAAATCGATGAAGGCCTCACCGGTAATCAAAAGCGCGATCCGGTTCCTCGTTCCCTCCGCAACGACTCCCGCTGTGGCGCGTCGGCACGGAATGGCGGATGTCGACATCCAGAAAGGTGCCACGGTACTCCCTCTATCGAATGGTGCTCTCCCGGACAGCCTCCCCTCAGTCGCAAAACCGAATCCACCCGGTGTTTCTCTTGCTAACGCTGCGCCCTACATTCCGGATCCCATGTGTGACGGCGTCAGGGCTCGACTTCTTTTCATTGGAAATGCGTCTATGCCGACAACAAAACTGACCAAGCCGATTGTTCTCAAGTACTACTCAAAGAAGGTTCGATGGCCCAACTACGTTCTTCACTACGTCGAACTGGAACCAGGCAAGGTCGGTGAGTTGCCGAAATTGCAAAAAAAGGCGGATCATTCTCAAGCCGGAATTCATGGAATTACTCGTAGATCTCAGAAAATTGTCTGCACGCTTCCGCCCGGCATGACTGCCGTGCTCGAGCTAACGCCCACAATCCTCGATTCTGAACGTGGCGTCCATGCGTTCGCCCCCACTGACGGTACGGCTCTTGAGGATACAAACATATGCCGTCCAACTATTCTACGGATGACGCATGCCACCGACCTGCCAGTCAGCGTTCCTCAATGCCGGTTGGAAACGGACAACAACAAAGATCTGATCCCTGTATTTGACCGCAAAACCATTCCAGCGCCGCAAATCACGACATACTACGAGCCATACAGTACGGCTAAGGTTTCTATCGAAGCCACCTGGGCCGAAATGACGGATGATCCTGCAAGTCCAGCGCCGAAGAGCCAGTTAACCAAAGCCCGTTTCTGTGATCGTTCTTTGCCAAAAATTCAGCCGGGAACTACACCCACCAACATCGACGGATCGAGTTCAATCGATGTGTCTCCTCCGACAAAATTGCCTTTTGCGGATACTCGTTACCGCAGACTCGACATGGTTATTTCCGGCACGACCCGTTTTGCAGATATCTTCGACCTGTCCTCCAAGCCAATTCCAACAACCACTTCCTTCCGAACATACGATCTTTTGTCGATTGCTCCGCCGGCTGTTCCCGATATCGAGTACGTAATGCCTACATTCGAGTGGGACACGGCGACGAAGGGCAAACATATACGCGCAGTAGGCCTCGCGATTGTCCTCAACCGCCCTTGGTTTGCGACCGGAGCCGGCGAAAAGCTTGCGGTGCTCCTCTCGCAGGGAAGCACCGTATTGAGTCGACTGATTCCTTCTCAGTATGCCGACCTTCCGGGCGCGCCTGCAGGCACGAAATCAGGAGCAGAAGATCAAGTCACGGCCTGGGGCACACACGCTATCTGGAAATCTGTCGAAGCATCCACGATGGCGATTGAGCTCAAGAATGGAGACGGTCCGCTGTTTGTGACGGACACAAAGAATCCGTCCAAAACCGTTGTCACATTCGACCCGATCTTTAACCAGGCCGAGAACCGTTGGTACTGCAATCTTTCATTCAGCGAGCCTCCTGTTTATGGAGCGCTCGTTCGCCTGGCGGTCGCCCGCTATCAACCGAATTCGATCAAAGACTGCAGCATCTCAGAAACGGTCATTACCGATTTCGCATTCCTTGGTCCGAGCCGCACCTTGGCAATCAAGCGCTCTCTTGGGAAATCTGAAGTCGAAGTTACCATCACCGGCGTTGGGGCGTATGACGCAGACGGAAAGTTGCTGACGCGGTTTCAAGTACGACTTGCGCACGAGGCTGATCGCGATTTCACAAGATTCAACTGGCGCGAGCCCGAAGAAACGGACGATCTCTCGGATAAAAGCGGCAAAGCACCCATTCTCTGGCATGGATTTGTACCGATCGAGAACACTCTTGCCACTAACGCTTTAGTCGTCCGCGAATTCGAACTCTATCCATCCTTTTACGAGTATTCTTCTGGCGGCTCGGAGACAAAATCTGAACGAAAGTTAGTTTACGCTGACGTTATTGATGTCCCGTTGCTTTAATAATTGAAGTGGGCAGAGGCTATCAGCGCGCTCGGCGGCGTCTGGACTCCCCGCCGGGCCGGACGCCGATTCAAGCCTTCGCGCGAATTTCTCCTTCGCCGGCCAAGGCTCAACATAGGTCTCCCGGAACCTTGGCTCGGAACGGTATCGTTTGCGAGTAGCCATTGCCAGCATAGTCTGTGCATTCGAAAGTAGCGTCTGCAACGAAAGTCCAGCCTCCAGCTGTGCAGCTATCAGGAAAGCGCACCCATGGACAAAACTCAAAAAACGGGAAGGAGAGATAACAGATGGCGAGTCTGAACGCAAAGCCCGCAGGACTCTCTTTTTCGGCGTGGTTACAGCAACACAAAAAATGGCTGGCGATTGCGGGAGCGGTGATTGCCGTCACGGCGTATGTAAGCAAGGAAATTGTGCGAACCCGTATGGAAGGAACGATCCAAAGTCTGGAACGCTGGCAAGAGGAGGCTCGTTTTAGCGAAAGGCTCGATCGGATTGAGCCTAATCTGCGTGAGGAGCTAAGCCGAGGCACCGATTCGAAAAAGCGTTTCTCCAACCAAGAAGCGACACTCTTCCTGAAGGAGGGCGAGTACCCTCCGGGACGGGGAGACCCGTCAGTTCCGTTCAATACTCTGGTTGATATGGAATGCGGTGCCGACGACTCGTGTCGCGTCGCCGAGTGGTACCGCTACCGAGGCACCCTGGAGCATCAGCTGACACAAAACGAGCGGCTCTTGGAGATCGTCGGGCGGCCGTCGATATTCGATGCAGAGCGTACCTTGCTGCCCGAACTCGACAACCGGTTAACGCAGGCGAAAAATCAGGAAATAGAAGCGTTCCAGAGACTCACCCAGAAGGGAGCCGATGGGAATTTGGTTCCTCTTACACATGCTGCGGTTGAAGATTTTACCTCTGCTGTGAATCAGGTCGAAACGCTGACAAAGGAGCAGAATTCTGATCTTATGATGTACGTTCCGCGCATTGTGGACCGCTTACATAGAAACTTGCGAATCGTCAGCATTCTCGCCGGAGTATTGTTTCTCGCGGGATGGAGCTTATCCCTCTTAGGACATATTTATGGATTAGAAGGAACGAACGCGCGGGAATGACCTCGGTTGGGAGATCACAAGGTAGGTGTCTCTTCACTCTGACAATTTCCGCGATCAGAAGCGTTTTGAGTGTCGATTAGCGTCTTCATGATCGCGAGCGCGTACATGCAAATCGATTTTGATCACGCAATTCTCTCGATCGGTTGCTGTGCGATTTATGGAGGCTTACACCAGCATGACTCTCCTTAGGCAGGTCACTTCTATATGTCGGCGATTGGCACCGCTTGGATGGGCGAATCTGTTTGCTCTGCACGGGTTTCACCTCGACTCTTCAACGCTTGGAAGTCCCGCCAAACTTCTTGGGGAATTGACTCGAGAACTTCCCAGCATCGATCGCACCGTCGAGGGGTTTGGTGATTTCTGTCCAGATGGTCGACGGGCGATTGAGGCTGGAAACCCTGGTGCAAGTCTCCTCTACCATGCTTTCGCCAGTCCTCTCGTCCATCCCTTCCATCCTCCAAGCAAGGTAAAAGCGGGCTATCCAACGTTGGAAGACCTCGACACAATCGAGAATTTTATTTATGCCCGCACGAGGGCGTCCGTACACAGGCTTCGTAAGGCTATGCCAAGGGAATCGCGCCTCGTCTTGGCCGTGTTTGCGATTCAATATCGCATTGGCGCGCGGACGCCAAATGGCAGGTTCGCAGACCTGACCTTTTCGCGAGTCGGGGTATCGCGAGTGGGTACTACTGATCCAGAGTTCGATTGCTGGCGCCGCTCTTTCTGGCCGGTTGTGGAGAATCGTAAATTCGAAATCCGTGTTCTCCCAGCGCGTTATGCTGCTTTTCTAGCGGAATGGCGAAAGCCGACGCCACAAGATTCCATCTCCAACGAACAGGCAGGGGACGATGATCGGACGTTTCTGTTTCCGGTACATAAACTCTTTAAGGGAAAAGAATGCCTACGAGGGCTTGATTTAAAACCTGGATTTCTAGAACTCCACCGAAACGAAAAGTTGCGAAGGGTTCATACGAAAACCGGAATTCCGCTTCCGCCCAAAGGTTTCAACATCACCGAATCTCCGTTTGTTCGAACATCGGATTTAGATCACAGGCTCGTCCGAGTGGACCGGGTGGGCGCCTCTATCCTTCTAACACCAGTTCCAGATCGTCAATTGATACGGCTGGCCTTCCAGCGGAATTCCGTCACGCGTCGGAAAGAGATTGCCCGGTTTGTCGTGCCAGCGAAAAATACGAGCAAGGATAATCGGTACGCAGAATCAAGTTTTCAGTTCGTAGACCCGAAACATGCGGAACGTCGGCCGGGTCCCGAGTATGTCAACATTCGTCATCAAGTACTTGACCCTGTGAACCCTTCTCGGATTCGGGATCTCAATCTCGTTGCCAAGAAACAATTCACGACGCTTACTGATGCCGGAGGATACGAAGCGGCCCACTATACGGACAATACGTGCGAAGGATGCATAACCGCGGTTGAGCCGGCGCTCGGTCTCGACGAGCCCGATTCCACGAACTTTGCCGCCTACTCACTAGTATCAGCCCCAGATTTCTTTCCCCTTGTCGATCAAGCGGATGTCACAGAGTGGGTCGTCACAGTCCTAGGGCGCTCAGGAGAGCGCGAGCATTTTGCCCAAGGCGGTCCGCGGCCACTATCAGCTCGCCGTGTCTGCATCAATCCAGAATTGTTTCGACCTGGGCGGGGAAATGTGACAGCGTTCTCGGTGCGGGATCCAAATAGTACTGAGCGGACAGAAACGCTGACGACGCTTGTTTCAGGAGCTCGAACGAATCACAGCGGAGAATTGACGAGCAACGGAGATCGATACCTGGATCCGTCCACGACTTTTCTGGGTGATGCTGCCTCAGGAATCTTTGACCCAGGTTGGGACGTTTCGTTCGATGGTGATATAAAAGCTGACTTTATTGCATCGAACGGCCTTGGAAGCCCTTTTCCAGAGGATGCCAAGCTGTGCGCCGCACTCAACTCCTTTTGGCCGTCCGTAGCTCCTGACGCGACACGCACCTTTGGATTGTTTCCTCCACAATGGAACGCGACAACGTCGATTCCATTGATGGACGACGAATTGGGCTTGCATGCTAGACATCCATCCGTCCTCTCTAAAGAAGCTAGCGAATCGACCGGTTGGGACGGTGAGCAAGGCCCGTTTTTCGAACGGAACGGCGAAGTTGTCAATCACAGGGACATCGCACAATCCGATTACATAACAAATGCTCTGCAAGGCAAATTCACATTAACAGCTCTCTCTCTGGTGACCCCGTTTGAATTTTTCGGAAGGATGAATGCCATTCGCGCTTGCATTCAGGTTTTGCCTCCAAGACCCAAGAATGAGCCTAAACAGGTGAGCTCGACGAAGCACTTCCTTGTGAGTGCTGAACGCATCGGCGAGTGGACGGAACGCAATGACCGCGCCGATCCTCGGTTGCAAGGTCAAGGCTACCTTTTCCGGTTCGCAATCCTCGGTCGGGAACTACACTTCAAGGACCATGACGTGAAGAATCGTGGCCGGATCGTTCGTCGAGTCGACGAGAGCTACCTCTGTCAGATCGGCAGTGCGGGCATCTGCTGGCGACGGGATGACGTTCGTGGTCCGTTCCATTTCAACTCGATGCCAGTTTTTGTAGGAACATGAAAACCGATTTCGATGTTGTCGTCGCGGGCGCTGGGCCAGCGGGAACGTCCGCCGCAATCTTTTGCCGCAGAGCTGGATTGTCAGTAGCTCTAGTGGAAGGCCAAGAGTTTCCGAGGTTTCGGCCAGGAGAGTTTCTACATCCCGGTGTTGAGGCACTGTTAGATTTGCTTGAGGTGAAGGCCGCAGTTCGAAAGCTCGACATAATCAGAGTCAAAGGAATATGGCAGCACACGACAACACAGCGGCGATTTGTTCCCTTCGGCAATGATGCACACGGAGCATGGGTTGGCTTGCAAGTTGACCGGGCTGCTTTCGACTGCGAGCTTATGAAAAGAGCGTGTGCCACCGGATCTATTCTCCTGCAGCCTTGCCGCGTTTCGACCGTAGTGCGACGTGAGACTGGCTGGCTAATTGGCACTCGAGGTGGGGAGCTTCGAGCGCGGCTCTTGATTGACGCAACGGGTAGCGACAGCATCATTGCAAAGCAACTCGGGCTCAAACCAATTCTCCGTTCTCCGCAGATTATCGCGAAATATGGATACGGTTGTGGGCGCGCCTCTAAGCGATTTAATTCTCCGATGTTTTTCCTTTCTGAGTGTGGATGGATGTGGATAGCAAAAGTTGGTCGAGAGAGGTTCCAATGGATCACGGCTTCATGGGTTCCTGATACCTCGTTCGCACCACAACTACCATCGGGGCTTCTGCATCTTGAGGGAATATCACGCTCTCGCGGAGCGAACGTCACTTGGCGGATCCTCAACAACACGGCCTTGCCAAATTACTTTTCTGTTGGCGACGCTGCGACCGTGCTCGACCCCTCTTCATCCCACGGTGTGATTCGAGCTCTAGCGACGGGAATCAAAGCAGGTTTTTTTGCTCGGCAGGCACTTTACAATGCTGAGTCTTCACGAAGGATCGCGAACACATACGGTCGATGGGTAAACCGGTGGTTTGAGCACGACGTCCGCCGCCTACAAACCGCCTACTCCATGTCGCGTTGAATTCGCCGCAAACTTCTGGATTCTTCTTAACGGTTTATCCCCTTTTTCGCGAGACCTGGAAACTATGCGCGCCGGTACCATCTGCCTGCTGCTGGAATATGTGCAGCCAAGTTGGCAACGGTTGAAACCGTCTAATCGCAAATGAACCTCATGGCGCATGTCGGCTCATTGGACGAGTCAATTAGCCCTCAAGATCGGAACGCCCTCGTCTTTCTCACATAGAGCGTCATGTTGACATTTGCGGTGTTATTGTGAAGTCGTAAATGAGAATTTGACTTCCCTCTTATTTTCAATCAATATCATAAAGACATACTTTTAGTGTGTCTATGAATATGTATGTGAGAATGCGATGCCATACAACATACCCTTCACTCAGTTCGTGCAATCCACGCCTCTTTTCACGCTCGGCGAACTCCGCCAGCGCTACGGGACGAAGTCCCACAGCCGTTCTATCCTTAATATGCTGCACCGACTCAAGCATCAGGGTCGCGTTCGTCAACTTACCAAGGGCGTCTATGGGGGAGCTCTGGCAGCGGTTCCACTCAACCGCTATCGCGTCCCTGCCGCCCTTCGTAGCGACGCCACGTTGGCACTTCACTCGGCGCTGGAATGGCACGGTGTGGCCAACCAAGTCTTTCAGACCGTCTACTACTTCTCCGCGCGCGCGCGCAAAGACGTCGTCTTCGAGAACGTGACCTTCCACCGAGCCGCACCGCCCGTCGCTCTCGCACGCGCGCACAAGGAGCGCTTCCAAACGCAGGAAACTTCCGAGGGCTTTCTCATCACGAACCGCGAACGATCCTTCGTGGACAGCTTGCTGCTTCTCGATTACAGCGGAGGGGTCGAAGAACTCGATAAATCGCTCGCCATGTTTCCGTCTTTTGATTTTGACGCGGCACTGGAATACCTGAAGCTGCTCCGCAAACCGTGGCTATACTCTCGCCTGGGATTTCTCTTGGATCGGCACGCGGACAAACTGTTCTTTCGCAATGCTGCACGTGACCGGTTTCGCCGTCACCTGCCGCCGGGCGTCGCCTACCTCGGGAACAAGCGTCCCGGAAATCGCTGGGTGCCGGCGTGGAAAGTGATGGTGCCGGAAACACTCGCGCCATCCGCCGAAGGTCGCATACAAACGTGAAATTCGACGCCGCACATCTACAAGCCATAGCCAATACAACCGGCTTCCCACCAGACAACCTGGAAAAAATCCTTCATCTTCGTGAGCTCCTCACTGAGTTCCACAAGCATTCCTTCCTTCGCGACCGAATCGTTCTTAAGGGCGGCACCGCGATAAATCTGTTCTACCTTGATTTGGTTCGTCTCTCCGTTGATATCGATCTCAACTACATCGCGCAAGTCGAGCGCGAAAAGATGCTCGCCGAACGTCCGGATGTCGTTCGCGCCGTGGCCCAGATCGCTACGGGTCTTGGATACCGGATCCAAAACGGTGTCGATGATCATGCTTTGCGGGAATGGCATCTTGCTTACGCCAACCATACCGGTGCCCAGGATCGCGTACAGGTCGAAATCAACTTTTTGATGCGTACCTGTGCCCTCCCCCCTCGAACGCTTCCCGCTGCGAGCGTAGGCGATCCCCGGCCTTGCGAGTTTCTTGTCTTGGCCACCGAAGAATTGTTCGCGGGAAAACTGAAAGCCATGATCGACCGCCGACATCCACGCGACTTGTACGACCTTTTTCGCTTTGCGAAATCCAATCTTCCCCATGACTCTGAAATTCTGCGAAAGCTCGCAGTTCTATTCAGCAGCACAATGGATCGTGACTTTCGTACCTACAAAATCGATCGCGTATCGGAGGTCGATGCCAAACAGCTCGAGACTCTGCTCTACCCACTGCTCAAAGCGAATGACCGGCCGACGCTGGCCGAAATGTTGGCTACCACGAAACCGCTTCTTGAAAGTGTGCTTGATCACGGCCGCGAAGCCGCTTATCTCGCTGCGATCGCTGAGGGTAAATATCAGCCAGAACTGTTATTTCCTGAACGGCCCGAAATAGTCGAGAGGATTCGCCAACATCCGGCGCTCATCTGGAAAGCGGACAACGTCGCTCGCCACTTGACCAAATTAAGGAAACCTTGATCGGCGGTTCTTGCCACATTCATCAGGATCGCATTAGGCTAGAAACACTGTCACCAGAATCGTTGCTGACTCCGATTCGCTGCGCCTAACCGTCCGCTTCTTCTGTCAAGGCTCTCCGCTTCGCTCCGATGAACGCAGACACCGCGGCCTTGACAGCGCCGACGATTAGTCGCCAACCGCCGCCAGGAAGGGAATTCGTTTTGCGCGCAGCAAACTACCCCTGCGCAAATGCTGGCCTCCGACCACGCGAGCTTCGCCACTGGCATTGAGCTTTTCGTCGACGGTGGTTCTGCACAGGTGTAGGCACACGATGCCATGCAAAAGTAGTTTTCTCACGTTTCCCCTTTTAGGACCGGTACATAGCCACATCTGATACACTGCGCGCCCATCTTTCGATGAGGCCGAATGAGGGTCTCTCGACAACACCGAGGGCAATCAGAAATAGTAGCGTCCGGATTCTGACGTATCGGGTCCAGCAATCTCGCAACAACGGCATCGGCGCCCGTAGCGATCTCTGGAATTTTCAGCAGCATGTACCAATCATCAGCGGGGACCACGTCGCCTAACCACAAACCCAACTCTAATTGACTGAAGCGATCCAGCAAGATAATTGCGCTCCGGCAAGTAGAAAGGCCGGCACGATGATTAAATGTTGCAGTCCCGTGCTGCAAGTCGTTTCGCCAGCGACGCAATCGCTGCAGGGTCATCAATTCATCGGGACGTAAGGCGACGCCTTTGCCCGCGAGACGCTTGAGCACAGTGGGAGTGTTGGGTTGGTCCTGCAAACCTCGTGCATCCAGCTCTTGGAGCTTCGACTTTAAGAGTAACTCGATTCCCTTAAACAGTTGCGGAACAGAAGTCACGAGCTTGTCGGAGATTTTCCGCGCTGCTAAATAGGACGCAACCCCTTCCGCTATGGAATGGCCGGCGTTTTCCATGAGGTCCACATCCACAGAGTTACCGACAACTTGCAATGCCGGTGGAGGCGAGGTCGGAACCGCGGTCCAACCAGCCTCCAGAAACACAGACGGGTCACGCTCAGTTCCTCGAATTGCCTCGGCAATCTCTTCCGGGGATGATCGGGCAAAAAATACAAACTCGTGTTTTGCGTTCTCCCAATTCTCCGTTGTCCATAGCATCTCGATGGACTCAACTTCCCGAAAATCCAGAATGCTCAGATCAATCTCTTCTTCGCGCCGAGTTCCGTCATCATCGAAGAAATCTGACCATTCTTGTGCTGTTAACACCCTTTTCGGTCGGAACGCAAGGGGTTGCCTGAGCACAGCGTGCATTGCCCCACAGCCCATGCAAACCAATCGATGGGCCGTCGTATAGACGACATCCGCCTGATGGCACTGGCAGTAGAAATAATAGTTGTCCTTCCGGCCGTGGAGGATTGCGCTAATCCTCTCATTCGCAAACAGGTACGGTTCCAGTATTCTCGCCGAGATGCAGGATTCCGTATAATCGAGATAGTCCTCAATCATTTGGTACGGATTCTTTAATCCAAAATATTCGCGTTCAAGTTCGCCCCAGGGGCGATACGGTGGCGCATCCAGCGTGTTGTGGCCCTCATAGACTAGCTCAATGGAATCGGACATCTTGAGTGGAGTAAACAAAATCTGGCCGTCCCACAATACATAGCCACGCCGCTTGGCCAGCTTCTCGTTGACGTCCTCAACAAACGCTTCCACGTCTGCATCTGACGATGTGAGAAACTGCCGAGGAATCCAGAGGGTGACGAGCTTTGAAAATGGGGTGCCACCGACCGTCTTGAGTGGTCCGGTTGATGGTTCTCCTAGATAAAAGGCCAAGGGTATCTGGTAAGGAGGCTTACGAGTCATTAGATTCACGCCGAACTTTGCGGAGTTCTCGGCAAAGCCCAAAGCTACAGAACGACCAAATTCCGATCTCGCGAACTCCGCAAACCTTCTCGAGATGCACGGGTGCCCCCCGGAACCCCAGGCAGACCGCCTTTCTGGCCGCAAACGATTCCGTTAGCGCCAGAAGGCCTCTGAAGTTGCGGACCACACCACACGGGTCCCTCCGCCGTCTCGCATAAGCCCCACGCTTAGGAGACGGACCTTCTCGTGCGAATCCATCGCGGAGGATCGAAATTTAGCAGGCACCTTGCACACCACCTGCCCCGTAGTCCTATCCGGCCCCCCATGGGCAATAAATCCTTCCGCGAGCCGTTGCGCGTGAACCAACTGGATTTCCAAGTCACGCCATTCCAGGCTGCTCGTCAGGGGCGTACTCGGCACCCCGGCCTCCTGAGTCCAACGAGAGAGGCTTGTCTCCTGCGCCGTCCAATACTCCGCGCACAGGTGTCTCACCGAGCAGGAGCGACAACGTTCCGCTTCGATGAGTGCGCTCGGTAGCGAGCTCTCGAGTTCCTTCTTCGCCCGAGCGACCCGCGCTTTGAGCGAAGTCCCTTCCTGCTCCAATTCGGTCCGCGACATCCTGCCCAATCTCACTACATCTTGGTTCGGGTACAACAGTTGACGCTCGCGAGCTAGTCGTCCGGTGCATGACCACCATAGAAATGCATAGAGACGCGACTGGCTTTCATGCTCGGGGCGGGGCTCGCCGGTTTTGTACTCGATCAAAGTATCGCCATCTCGGGCCGTGACGACCAAATCAATCTTGCCTCGAACAGGTGGATCCTCGAGCCTCAATTCCACCTCGGGCAAAACCGCAGGACAGGGTACGTCTCGACCTGTGCCGTAACCCTTGGCTTCCCCTTTTCGTGGCCCAGCTAGAGCTTCCTTCTCGCGCTGGTCATTCTCGGTCGTAATAGTGCTTTCAAGCACGACTTGGTCGTAGCTCCTTCGCACGAGGTCCTTGAAAAGTGAAATACAACCGTCCACCGAAACGCTTGTTCCGAGAAGCGCCACCTGCGCTCTGGGGTTAGCACTTGCTCCCTCGAGAAACTGCCTTCTCTTCTCCCGCACGAACTCCCGGATCCGGAACTGCCGCCGGAATTCCTTTAGCCCAGGTTTTCCCTCACTCATTCCTGATCGCGAGAAATCGACGGAAAAACGTTCGAGCGCCGCGTGCACGATGCTGCCGATCATTGCGCCGGACGACACTGGCTCCGGATACCGCCCCGATAGCGCCTCGTACGTGCTGTGCAACAACCACCACCGCCGAGGGCAACTCTCGATCTGCGTCAACCCCGTGTGGCTGTAGTACGCGGGCGCGCAGGCCCCGCTCGCCGGCTTCAAAATTTGATATAGGGAGTTCATCCCTTCGTCCGGCCCTCAGGCCTCACCGCTCAAACCCGGCTTGCCTTCGAAACTCTCGGTACGCGGATGGGAGGTCCCGCGACACAACGAAGTCGTTCAGCAAGATCAGCTTCACATCATCTTCCCCATCAAGTTCATGCAGCGGATGGCCGAACTGCTCCGCGTTTCGATCGAGCAACGCCGGGTACGTCCCCACGGCAAACGTATCTGCGGCCTCTTCCGAACGAATCACCAAGGGTACTCGCCTTCCCGATACGACGGCATTCTCCTCGCTCTGCCATCCTTCGAGTTGGAGATACCGTTCGAGCGGGCGAAGCTGCCATGCCTGCTTCTCTATCTCCGCTACCACAGGGGCCGTTCCGTAGCGCGCGTACGTGAGCATGTCCTTCGCAAGAAAGCGATCCAACCTCTCTTGCCAGTAACGATTGCCGTAATGCCGCAGACACTCCGTGCACGAGTTTTCGCAACGTCGTGGACAATGTTCCAGCAGCCGAAGCACCTCATCGAGAACACGCGGCAGCATGTCTCCCGCTTCCGCCGCGTATCCCGCACCTCCGGATGCAGTATCGAAGAGATAAAAATCGGCAACTCCGAGAGCACCTTGATCTTCGTCACTCGCAGCAGGAATTAGCCGATAACCCGCGCTCAACTCGCCGGGGTCCACATCGAGAACGCGGCTTGCCCCCAGAGACAACGCCTCTGCTGTGGTCCGGAGTGCGTCCTGAAGCCAGCGGTGGCGCGGACCGTACGAAAGCGGTGCGCGGAGAGGCACTCGCAACAACAGCAAGTCCGTGCGAAACGAATGGCCGAGATACACCGGCTGATCATGCAACGGCCCCACGCAGTGGCGCCCTAGTCTCTGCCCGGACATCACGAAGTCCGACAGCTGAAATGGCCTCTCGTGTCCATGTTGCGGCCACGATTCCGTTTCCGGTTTTGCCGCGCCACACCTCGAACAGATCCGGAAGCCTGCATTGTCCGGACCACGGTTGACGACCACGAGACCCCGGTCCTCTTCGTATGCGTGACGCAGATTCACACCCGCGCCAGTTTTCCATACGAATCGATCCGGCGTTGTGGGCGTCGGAAATTGGGCCGTGGTGGCGTAACTGATCTCCTGTTCGCGGTCCCGTTCTTCCACCGGCATTCCGTTTTCAGGGGAGAATCCCGGGGGATCCAGAAGCTCGTGCTGCCTCAACTCTGTTTGGCACACAGGACACTGTTCGCCAGGTTCTGCGGGCGCGGACGTCCGGACGTACTCGCACACTTCGCAGTACACGTAAGGGTCGAGGGGTGCGGCGAACAGCCCTGCGGCAGGAGCCGCCGGATTTCCTCCTTCTTCGTAGATTCCGCCGACCCGGTAGGTCTTTTTGTTAATTACGAGCAGCCGTCCTGGGGCATATTCACTGAGGGCTTTGTCTTTGCTTTGCTGCGGACGCTCCTTGATGCGAACGGTTCGGCCGTCTCGCTCGAAAACGTAGAACGAACAAAGATCGGTCGGGAAGGCATAGCTCGGAAAAAGTCCTCGGTCGAAGAACACGTCGAGCAACATCGGTGTGTCGTCTTCCTCCTCGCCCCCCACAGGACTTCCTCCGCCAGCCGGTGCGCGTTGCGTGAGCCGGAATTCCCGAGCCAACTCCTCCACCCTAGTAAGAAACTTGCGCGCCGTCTCGATCGCAAACTCTCGTTTCCTTGCAAACCGAGCATTCGCCCCGTTCACACGACCGAATAATTCGTCCGGCAGCCATCGCGCGATTTCATCCGCTACTGCCGCATCCTGCCCAAACACGCTCTTGTCCAGCCACGCCTTGAAATTTCGCAGGGAGAAGTCGTCTTGGCCGCCGAAAAAACTTCCGGCTCTCCCGAGGGCACTGAACAGATTGCTTCGGCCCCGCGCCAGCTCCCTTTCTTGCTCGCGCGAGAGGCGATCGATCAACCCATGAAAAAAAGTCTGGATCAGGAAGGAATGAATGTGACGCCGCGCCAACCGCCGGTTGTCCACCTTCACCTTCGGAGGGAGGTCTAATGCTTGCCTCAAACCAGATGGTCAACCCGTCTTTCGATAAGCGGCTAGGGAAAGACCAGCTTGCCCTGGGCCAGGAACGGAACGAATTGCTCACGGTCAAAGAAGTTGCCGAACTTCTTCGCGTCCCCGTTTCGTGGGTCTATGAGCGAACGCGCAAACGATCGCTCGATCGACTCCCGGGAATTCGCTTGGGCAAATACTGGCGATTCCGCCAAAGCGAAGTCTTGGCGTGGGTCGAGTCGCAACGTGAACGCTCGAATGCAACTTGACGCCCGGAGTACACTCGTAAGCGACATAGGGAAAGGCAGACGAACCAACCACTCGAAAGAGAGGACAAAAATGGTTCGCTGTCGGTACCAAGATGGATATCTATTTACACGAGGCAAGAAACGGAAGATGTGGGTCGCACGCTGGAGGGAAGACGTGATTCAACCCGATGGCACGGGTGAGAGGATTTTGCGTTCCGAGGTCCTCGGGTTGGTCAGCGGTATACCAAGCCGGCGCGACGCCCGCATCCTTTTGCAGAGCCGTCTTGCTACGCTCAATTCAGGACAACGCCGGGCTCAGGCCACAATGTCGTTTGGAGCCTTTGTGACTGAGCACTTCCAGCCCGTTGCGTTACCTACACTCAAACCCGCTACGCAGGAGATCTATTCGTTTCTTCTGCGCAAGCATCTACTCCCACGCTTTCGTGATTGTCGCCTGTGCGACATCACCCGCGCGGAGGTTCAACCGTTCCTGATGGGAAAACTGAAAAACGGCTACGCATGGGAGACGACACACCACCTCCGCAGTCTCTTAAGCAAGGTCATAGGGACCGCGGTCGACTGGAACTTTCTGTCCGATAACCGAGTGCGTGGTACGAAAATGCCGGAACGCTCGCTCAAGCGTCCGCACCGATTCCTTTCTCTGGATGAAGTGCGGCGACTGCTCGCAGCTTCAGAAGAACCTGTACGCACGATCGTGCTCGTTGCGGTTATGACCGGTTTGCGTATTGGAGAAATTCTGGCGCTGCGGTGGGGACGAATCAACCTTGGAGTTGGAACATTGCGAGTTGAGGAGACATGTTACAAAGGAACTTTCGGTACTCCGAAAACTCGCGCCAGCCGCAGGGAAGTTCCGCTCACACTGGCGGTCGTTCAGGCATTACAGGCACACCGCGCTGGTTGCAGAGATACCGCAGACGGTGCATTGGTTTTTTCAACGCGGCTAGGTACGCCACTGTGTGCGAAGAACCTGCGAAGACGCCAACTCCATCCAGCTTCACAACAAGCGGGGCTCGGATTGCTTGATTGGCACTCTCTGCGGCACACGCATGGGACGTTGCTTCACGAGCAAGGAACTCCATTGCGAGTGGCGCAAGCGCAGCTCGGCCATTCGCACATGACGACCACGCTCCAGATTTACACTCATGCCAGCGGAAGTGCTCAGAGACAGGCCGTGGATCAGTTGGAATCCTTATTGTTCCCAAATGTTCCCAAATCTGGCGAAGTCGGCCAGCGGCCCAATTAGTAAGTGCGTGAAAAGCAGGAAGATGTTGGTGGACGTGACAGGGTTCGAACCTGCGACCCCCTGCTTGCAAAGCAGGTGCTCTCCCAGCTGAGCTACACGCCCACTATTAATTAATTGTAGCAGTTGGCGAGGGCTGGACAAGTGATTCGTG
>Ga0302324_100004708_pt1 | contig 30078 bp, 34 predicted proteins | sample Palsa_T0_1_FD_201949 | JGI IMG/M metagenome (GOLD analysis project Ga0302324, IMG submission 201949) | Peat permafrost microbial communities from Stordalen Mire near Abisko, Sweden - Palsa_T0_1 | ecosystem: Environmental > Terrestrial > Soil > Palsa > Peat permafrost | place: Sweden: Abisko...
TGTTCGCAAGCGGGCGGTGCTGTGCCGAAAGCGGACAGGAGAGACACTGCAGTCGCCGGTCCTGCCTTCCGAGCATCACCGGTAAAACGTCGCTGCCCCTGGATCACCGCCGACTCGTGCATAACCATCGAAAGCAGCCGGTTCAAGATTCGCAGCAAGACGAGCCGTCGACACCCGACCTGCCCTTGATGGTGTTTCATCTGAGGACAAGCCGCATGCGGTTTTCGACATTTGGAACCAGAAGCGCATTCCGCGCGGGAAAACGTTGCACGCTATGCTCGCGCCGCATGGGTGCGCGCTGTTCCGGGTGGAGTGAGGTTTGAGATCGCATACTGTGATGTCAAAGGAGGAGGTGGAATGCGTCGATGAACGCCTCGATTGACGGCCTCTCCGTGATCTAATGTCGTCACCACGGCGCTTGGCGTTCTCGGGACCGGTGTTCCCGAATCTAATGCGGAGCGTGCACCTACCGGAAGGTTCCATGAAGAACAAGAAGATCACGCTCCTCGCTTTAGCATTCGTAGCATTCCTCCTCGTGCACGTTGTCTTCCCCGGCGCAACATGCGAGGCGCGAATGGACTCGGAGAAGTCTCCCTATCCGGCCATGGCTCCTCCCAATCAGTACTTGATGCCGGATCGGAATTCTGAAATCGCGTTGGCTCGCAGTGCTGCTCCAAGCTCCATTTCGGACGGAGCCGAAGTGCTGGTGCTGGAACGGGCGGGGTATACGACCGCAGCCGAGGGGAAGAATGGCTTTGTCTGCCTGGTGGAGCGGTCCTTCGGTGCTGCCACTGATTTTCCCGAGTTCTGGAATCCGAAGATCATGTCCCCCATCTGCGTGAATGCGCCCGCCGCAAGAACCTATTTGCCCGCCGTGCTGATGAAGGCCAAACTGGTGATGGCAGGGAGATCAAGAACTGAGATTGCGCAGGCGATCGAATCAGCATTGAACAGAAATGAATTGCCGGCGCTGGAGCCGGGTGCGATGTGCTACATGATGTCCAAGCAGCAGTACTTGAGCGACGACAATAAATGCTGGCATCCGCATATGATGTGGTTTGTTCCGGGTGACGCGGCTAAGAGCTGGGGAGCCAATCTTTCGGGCTCGCCAACTATCGCGGCGAATGATCCCGAAGACCGGATGACTATCTTTCTCGTTTGGGTTGGCAACTGGTCCGACGGGACACCGGCTCCGCGGGATATGCACTGACCCGCACTTCGAGGTTTGAGCAACTCCGTCTCGACGACCGGCAAATCGCTATCGCGCCGAGTTCTTCGGCATACTTCGAGAAAGCCATGGTTGCCGAACGATCCTGGCGGAAACGTCATTCAGCGTCGCCGAACTGCTGATTAAACCGCGCTGGCCTCAACGCATCGCGGCCCTGAGCTGCCGTTCAGAATTCGCGGCAGAACCGTGGCCGCGCCAAAGAACTTTGCCCTCGGAGTCGAGGAGAGCGACGTAGGGCTCATTGTCCGCCGTTACGTCGAAGTACGTCCTCCACAGTTTCTCGTCGTCGGTCAGGACCACGAACCGATCCTGCTCAACGGCCGAAAGCCCTTTTTTCATGCCGCTGCGGATCATTCCGCGGATGAATCCGGGCGCTCCTGCCAGCATGGCCACCGAATACACCGTCGCATTCGCAAAAGCAGGGTCTAGATGGATGGCCTTCACCCAATCGCCAGTGCCTGCGCCCCCTTCGCGGCTAAAGCCTGCAATAAGAATCGCGGTGTGGCCGCGCACAGCATCGGCCAGAACGATGTGTTTGCCGCTGAGAGTCTCACCCGCAGTTGCGGGAAGAGATTGCGCGAGGCAGGCCGGCGCGGTCACAGTCAAGAGTGCCGCGCAGAAGAAGCGAAAAATCAAATGAAGCATCCGAGCGCAATCTCCCAATAACGTCGTTGTGGATACACATTGGACTGTGGACCCGTTCCTTTGGTGTTGTGCGACCGCGTGGGATCGTGGCTCCCTATGCGAAACTAATGTGTCCGGCCGCGCCGCAACCAGCGGATCACGCCGGCAGAATCGCCTCATGCCAGTCTTACGTTCCGCCTTTATTGCTCTGTCGCATAATCGTCCTTTGCGCCGCTTTTGTGAGCGCTCTTCCCTCGGCAACAAGCTGAGCTCGCGCTTTGTCGCCGGCATGGAGATCGAAGATGCGCTACGCGCGGCTGAGTCGGTGAACAAGCAGGGCATGCATGTGACGCTCGATTCGCTGGGCGAGAGCGTGTCGACTGCCGAGGAGGCGGAGAAGGCGGCCGATGTATATCACGCGCTGCTGGATGCGATTGCAGAGCGCAAGCTTGACGCCAACATCAGCGTGAAGCTGACGCAGATGGGGCTTGCGATGGATGCGGGCCTGGCGGAGGCGATCGCGACCAACCTGACGGAGCACGCGAAGTATGTGGACAACTTTGTGCGCATCGACATGGAGGACTCGTCTCTGACCCAAGTGACGCTGGACATTGTGCGTAGGGTGCATGCGCGGCCCGATCTGCGTGGGGCGATCGGCATCGTTATTCAGGCCTACCTGCACCGCTCACAAATGGACATTGAGTGTCTGATCAAAGATAAGATTCGGGTGCGGCTGTGCAAGGGCGCATACAAGGAACCGCCGGAGGTGGCGTTCGCGCACAAGGAGGACGTGGACGGGAACTATGTGCAGCTGAGCAAGAAGCTGCTCACCTCCCCGATCTATCACGGCCTGGCAACACACGACGAAAAGATGATTGAGGCAGCGAAGGCTTTCGCCAAGCGGCGCAACATTGCACCGAGCCGGTTTGAATTCCAGATGCTCTACGGCGTGCGCCGCGACCTGCAGCGCAAGCTGGTTGCCGAGGGATACAACGTGCGCGTGTACATTCCGTTTGGGCGCGAGTGGTATCCGTATTTCATGCGGCGGCTGGCGGAGCGGCCGGCGAATGTGCTGTTCCTGGCGAAAAACATACTGCGGAAGTAGGCAGTTTGCGCGGCGGACTTGAGCCGGCTCCGGGATCACGCGTGCTCGCTATCGACCTCTTCGACTTTGTCGTACAGGGCATTTTCTTCACGTGAAGGGACTTCGAACTGCTTGCACCAACGCGACAGATCTTCGCGTTCGATGGGCGGACTCTCCACGCCCCTGCGCTGAATTCTTTCGAACAACACATCCTCCGGTGCGAAGAGGTAATGCAGTTCGACGGTGGCTCCCAGTGCCCGCGCGCGTTGCCGCAATGCGTCGCGTTCGGAACGGGCCCACGTGCCCCACTCGATGATCACAGTGAGGCCCAGCGTCAAGAGCCTTTCGCAAAGAGACCATTGCAGCTGTTCGATTCTTGAACGTGCGGACTCGTCGTAGATATCCACGGTCAGAGCGGACATCCATTCGTCGGGCGCAAATCGCACCGCACGCAACTGGCGTTCGAGCGCTCTTGCGTGGGTCGTCTTGCCGGCGCCTGGCAGCCCGCACACCAGAATGAGCCGCGCCTCATTCGATGTAAGTTTTCGAGACACCTCAGAGCTCATGATCTTCTCTTTAGAAATGTCCGCGATAGATCGGGGTCCTCGTCATTTAATCGTCGCCACTCGCCCCTGCGTTGGGAACCTCTTGAACTGCAGCATGTCGTGTCCCGGCACGACGCGGTCTGGCGAGCCCGCCAGCTCGATCATCCGCGCCTGCTGCGCAATGTTGGCCGCATGATCGGCATCGCTGAAGGTGGCGCTGGCGAGATGCGACGATAGATTCAGATAGAAGTAGACATTGTCGGACGCGAGCACGAACGGCGGATGCCCCTCGACGCGCAGATATTCCGAAGCGTAGGTGTGGCGGGATCCCGTGTAGGCGCGAATGCCGGGAAAGATCTCGACATTGTCGCCTTCAATCAGGTGCACGCGGCCCTCGGTATTCAGCTTCACGAGAGCCTGCACATCCTCCGGATCGATGCCGCCATGATCGCCGCCCGGCTGCCATGCGTCTGTCGTGTAGTAGCGATACTCGTCTTTTTGAATCCACACCGTCGCCTTGGGAAACAGATCGATGCCGCCCATGTGATCCCAATGCGCGTGGCTGATCACGATGTCCGTGACCTGATCGGGCGCAACGCCGGCCGTGTTCACGGCTTCGTCGGGACGGAGATAATCCCTCATCGGAAAATCTTTGAGGAAGGTATCGCGATGGAATCCGCTGTCGAGGAGAATCGTGTGTCCACCGCCGCGAATCAACCACATCACCATCGCGATGTCGACCTTCTCATTCTGCGGTCCGCCAACGACGAGTTCGGCAACTGGGACGTCAGGAGACGTAGCGTAGCGAATCGCCTGAATCGAATATTCTGGGCCTTGGGCGGATGACAATACTCCAATACTGAACGCGCACAGTGCGGCGAGAAATCGAAACAAGGCGGTCTCTCCATTGACGAGTGCCAAATCTTCTCAAAGTGTAGCCGTGCTGACGAGACCGGAGATTCGAATCGCTGGAAATCACTCCGCCAACTGGGAACTCCGAGCGTCTTGATCGAGTTCCCTTTCGTCAGGGGAGATTTCCATCGCGTATACGGGAAGTTCGGCTACGCTGACGGGAAGTTCGGGTTCTTCGGCAGGAATACAGAGATCGTCGTCCCAAAGCCGTCGAAGGACACGTTTGCCGCGAACGCGAAGGAGCCGTATCTTGCGGCAGGCAAAACATTCCCAGGGGTAGTAGCCGAACAAAGGCAAGATATATCTCTGGGCGAAACCGATACGGGCCAGGCGGCGCATGTTCGGGTTACCGCAGACCCGGCAAACACAGGTCGTCTGCTCCGAAACCGGAGTTGAGATGGATAGGTTGGACAAACTGACCCCTCTAGATCGGCCTGGGGGAAGGCTGACATACTGCCTATCCACTGTAAATACAACGGAGGGGTAACACTCCCTCCAGCAAAAAAAATCCTGTGGAAACCTGTGATCGGCGTGCGCGTCAACCTGACAGTCGCTTGAGGCCCTGGCAGGCCAGGTCGGCGACGGCTTTGGCGAGGGTGGGCGAGGAATTCAGCGATTCGGGACGTTCGAGGCGGATGCCGATCTTGGCGGCGTAGGCGCTGAAAGCGATGTCAATGTCGTAGAGGATTTCTACGTGGTCGCAGAGAAAGCCGATGGGCTGCAGGAGCAGGGTCTTTACGCCTTCGGCAGCGATTTGGTCCAGCGTTGCTTCGACGGTAGGGCCGATCCAGGGGCCGCCGCTTGCGCCCTGGCTTTGGAAGGCGAACCACCACCGCGGGATCTCGGGGACGCGCTCGGCGACGAGCTCGGCGGTGTGGCGGGCTTCGTCAGCGTAGGGATCGGGGCTCCCGGCGGGCCATTCGCGGGGCTGGCCTGCTTCGGCGGGCTGGGGTTCCACTGTGCGAGTAGGAACGCTGTGCGCGGTGAAAAGCACCGGGACGGGCGCGCCGGTTTCCGCGGTGAGCTTGGTTTGGGCGGCACGCAGGCGTTCGGCAAAGGCATCGGCGAGCAGCGGATTGCGAGCCCAGCCGCGCGTGAAGTCGATGCGCAAGCCTCCGGCTTCAGCTTTCACTGCGCGCTCGTAGAGGCCGACGCTGGTGCGGGAGTTCTGGGGCGCGAGGCAGATCACGGCGGCTTCTTCGACGCCATCGAGGCGCATCTGCTTCACCACGTCGGGAATGTAAGGACGCCAGTTACGCATGCCGACATACACGCGGACCGGATGGCCCTGAGAGGCAAGTATGGACGCGGCGAGCTCCGCTTCGACCAGCCGGCCTTGCTCCATGGTGAGTTCGGTGAGCGGACTGCGGCCGATGAGGGCGTAGCGATGCTGGATCTCTTCGACGACTTGCTGCGGCATGGGGCGCCCGCTGACTACGTTGCGCAGGTATTCGGGAATCTGGTCGGCGGTCTCGGGGGTTCCGTGGGCGAGGAGGAGAACCGCTTGCTTAGGCATGGGCGGCCTCCGGCAATTTGAAGTTGCGGACCATCTTGACTACGGCCTGGACGTTTTCTACTGGCGTTCCGGGAACAATGCCGTGGCCCAGGTTGAAGATGTGGCCGGGGCGGCCGGCGGCAGAGTGCAGAATTTCGTTGACGCGCTGCTCCAGCACTTCCGGCAGCGCGAAGAGCGTGATGGGATCGAGATTGCCCTGCACCGCGTGGCCGTGTCCGACGGCGCGCCAACCTTCATCGAGCGGCTGCCGCCAATCGAGGCCGATGACGTCCGCTCCAGTGGAGGCCATCGCACCGAGCAGGCCTGCGGTTTCGACGCCGAAGTAAATCACCGGCACGCCCAGCTCCTGTACGGCGCGGATGAGGCGCTTGGATGCTTCAAACGCATAGTCGCGGTAGTCGGCTGGGCCAAGAGAGCCGATCCAGCTGTCGAAGATCTGGATCACGTCGGCTCCCGCTTGCACTTGCAGGCGGCAGTACTCGATCAGCACGAGGACGAGCTTGTCCAGAAGCAAGTGCCAGGACAACGCGTCGTTGTACATCATTTGCTTGGTGTGGATGTAATTGCGCGAGCCGCCGCCCTCGATCATGTAGCTGGCCAGCGTGTACGGCGCGCCGCAGAAGCCGATGATGCCGAGGCGATCGCGAAAGTGCGCGGCGACTTTTTCGATGGCGCGCGCGACGTAGGCCAGATCGCCGGCGCGGTCGGTGCGCAGCGCGACGACGTCTGCTGCTGTGCGCACGGGATGATGCACCACGGGGCCTTCGCCGGCCTGGAACTCGAAAGGCAGGCCCATCGGCTCGAGCGGCAGCAGCAGATCGGCAAAGATGATGGCCGCGTCGACGCCTAGTTTTTCGGCGGCAGTGATGGTGACTTCCGAGGCCAACTCGGGCTGCTTGCAGATTTCAACCAGCGTGTGGTGCTTGCGGACGTCGCGATACTCCTGCATGTAGCGGCCGGCCTGGCGCAGGAACCAGACGGGCGTGCGATCGACGGGTTTGCGCAGGCAGGCGCGGACGAAGCGGCTGCCTGCGAGAAGCGAATCTTCTGGTATGGGTAAAGCGCCGGCGTGCATTCCAAGTTGATTCTACCGGGACGCGCCGGTCAGGCATGCGCTTTCCTCTCCCAGGTCTGAGAATCCAGACCTGGGGCACCCCGGCTTTCCTCTCCCCGGTCCGCGTGTTCGGAATACCTCGACTCAGGAATCGCCTACGGAGCAGAGTTCGCGCGGCTGCTCTTCCCAGTCGCGTTTTCTCGGGATGGGGATTTCCATGCTGCCTTCCGGGAGGGCGTGGATGTCCTCGGTGGTGATCTCGTGATCGGCCATCATGCGGGCCAGCACTTCGGCACGCGCTTCCCGGTCGGCTTCCCGCTTGTCGGTGCGAAATTTGTTGATGCGCGCCTCCCTATCCGCTTCCCGGGCTGCTGCTTCCTTCTGCATGTCGATTGTGGGGGCGGGCAGGTCGGGCGATGCTGCGGCGCCGGGAGGGAGAACGAGCGTTTCAGAATCCGTCGCGGTTGCGGGCAGGGCCAGCGGCTCGCGCTCGGGGCTTTCGGAGCGGTCGTGCGCCTCATCGAGGCGATGGCGGATGCTTTCTTTGCTGTGCCGTGCCACGTTCTCACAACCGAACCGGTTGGTGCACGTGGGGCAATCGGTGTGGGGCTCGCACTGGGTCGCTTCCTGGTCGGCGAGATCGACGCCAATTCCGTCGCACGCGGTGGCATGGACGATCTCCTGCGGCGGGGTTTGGGGGACGCGGTCGAGAGCCTGGATGGAGACCTGCAGGCCATAGATCAGCCGGACGCCTTCGCGGCTGTCGAGACGGCCGCTGGCCATCGCGCCCATGATCTGCGTGAGGGCATGCTGGATGCCGCAGGCGTCTTCAATGGAGGCGAGACAGAGGGGTTCTTTGTCGTTGCGGAGGCCGTCCCCGGTGTAGTCGTGGAGCTTTTTGTGGTAGTAGCAGTAAGGCCGGCCCTTAAGGGCGGGCGACTTGCACTTCGTTCCCCGCGGCATAATATGACGGCATTCGGCGTACATGGTGTCTCTCCGTGACCCCCTCATGAACTCTGGAAGCAAATTCCTTGTTCTCTTCAGCCTGGCGCCGGCGACTCCCGCGTCGCGCGCGAACGGAGCCGGTCCAAGTCAATTCAGTTTTTCGGGGATGGATTCAGAGTAGCGAAACGGGGGAATTAATGCGCAAAGAGCAGGGGCCTATAACCGAGAAGAAACGGGCCATCCGTGCGGGGGCGAGAGGAGGTTCGTAGCTTTCCCAGGTCTCAAAGGCGAGACCTGGGGCACCCAGCTTCCCGAAAATTGATGTTTCCTCAGATCTGGGCCACCCGCATCCCAATGACTACCAATACCGAAATGGAATCTGAGATGGGACCACTTCAACGCCGTGCGGATAATCTTCTGCCTTCTGGCGGATTCCGATCTCGTTCAACAGCATCTTTACTGCTTGGACACCTTCATCCATGTGCGCGGTCGGACCAACAATGATCCTGCGGAGCGGCGATCGCTCGGTCTTAAGGTGTAATGGAATCTCTATGTATGGCGTAAGCCCTAGGGCGCCCTCGCGAAACCTGACTCTGTCTGACCGAACGGACTCCGGTTCCCCGAACAATCGGCGGCGGGTGGCCCGGGTCTGGATGCTCATACCTGACCAGCATCTGGGTGCCCCATGTCTCCCGGTTTTGGAGACTTGGGAAATCTCTCAGGCCGGACGTGCGTCCTCACGAATTGCGGTTACTCTCCTCGCAATGGAGGGCCGTGAAGGCTGGGATGGAGTCGTGCTTTCCCAGGTCTCAAAAGCGAGACCCGGGGCACCCATCTTCTTCAGATCGACGCCAGGCTAAAGACAAAAGCCGGTGGCCCGGGTCTGGGATGCTCATAGCTAACCAGCATCTGGGTGCCCCATGTCTCCCGGTTTTGGAGACATGGGATATCTCTCAGGCCGGACGAGCGTCTACGGGGTGCGCTAATTCGCCTCCATGCTCGCGTCTCCACGCCGTCCAGAACGACTCAATCTGCACCGTTCCGTCGATCCCTGAAGCATAGTGACGATAACTCGACCACGGCCAGTCCTCCGGCCTGCTGACCAGCCCGCGGGCCACCGGGTTTCGATGGATATAGCGCAGCTTCTCAGTCGTCTTTTCGGCTGAGTGCACATTGAAGTCGTAATAGCGCGCCTGCCAGAACGGGCGCTCGGGCTGCCGCCGCGCAACGGAGATCTTGAGCGCCTGGATGATTCGATCCAGAGGGCACCGCTTCGGCTCGTTCACCAGCATGTGAATGTGCTCGGGCATGACAACATACCCCAGCACGGCGAGACCATAGCGCCTGCGGACTGCTTCGAGTGCCGACTCGAACAGACAGGCGGCTTCGGGCTTCTTTAGGTAAGGCAGGCGATGGTAGCAGCTGAAGGTGAGGAAGTGCAGGTCGCCGCTTTGCTGGTAACGATGGAGTCCGCGCGGCATGGTGGGTTATACCGGTTCCAGAATAGATGTACCCCGGAGCCACTACAGCAAAGTGCCATTTTCATTAAAGAAAATGGCACCTTTCACCTACATCAAAGAGCACGTAAATTCTGGAACCGGTCTAGAGTATCGCGGACTGGTGCTTCGCGCTGTGATGCCGGGCAGGGGTGGTTTCCCACGTCTCCAAAACCGGGAGACCCTTCGACTCCGCTCAGGGCAGGCTATGGGGCACCCTCGGTATTGGTCAGGAAGGAGTATCCCGACCTGGGCCACGCGCCTACATCCTCGACACTCGTTCGATTTCCGAGGAAGAATTGGAGTCCCTCACACAAGCGGCCTCTCTCGACGCAGAAATCCGAGCGTCTGCGCATAAACTGTTCTCCAAAATCTTCGAGAGATTGGACGAACCGGGCACGCACGCGGTGATCTATATTCTATTGAGCCTTAAACGGCCGGCAGGGCGGCTGTATTGCTAGCCAATTTGCGCTTTTCGATTGATATGGAAATCAGCCCATTTTGTTACTGACGGATTGGCCACAATCTCACTTGGAACTAATTGATAGTGCAGGCTTCCTTTAATGGTTCTCTGGGGCTTACGCCGGCCGCCTCTGCTCCGAAAAAGGCGATTCCCTCGTTGAGGATGTTCCTTATCCAAACGGTTGAATGAGCTTCATCGTCGGGGCACGCGGTTTGCTCCAGTTCGCCAAGGGCGTAGCGCAGAATCTCAAGCGGTTCTGTCGGAAGTGGACGCATCCTTCGGCAGCCCGGGACGGCCCGATTCTGCGTTGTGTCGCATCGCATTTGCTTTTCCTCTTCACGCATGATGCGGGTCCCTTCCTTTGGAAGATGTGATGAGGAACACGGAAGGAGCATGGACCACGGTACCGAGAGGATCGAAGTTGTCGAGGATGTCTCAGATCTGGGCCGCCCGCCGATGGGCAGCCGGGAGCGCCAAAGCAGGGCGGGTCGTGAGGCGCGGTCCGACGGTCCGCGCGTCGGCAGAATATTGCAGACTATTGTTTCGTTTGCGCCATACTGAACCAGTCTCCCTTACGGCCGCGCTCTCGCCAGAAGGACGAAAAAGCCGTAAGTCCTACTCTGAGACGACTCTGCGGGTAACTCCAATCGGCTGAACACTTTGGCGAGGCTCGCTGGCGCCAGCCGCGTGAAAACAAGTACTTTCAGCCCAGAGTCCGGGAGGGGGAGGGTCCCCGCAGCCCACCCAAGCAGAGCTTGGCTGGGGCACCCGGCCACCTAGTAGGGATGCCAACGGTGAAGCAGATGTAGCCCGTGACCAGTCGAGGCCAAGATGCTAAAGATCAGACCGACTAGCTAGGGCGCAGACAATCATCGCCATTTTCATTCTCGGCGATAGGTTGTTCTCTTCCATGTTGCGGAATTGTACAGCGAGGGCTCGCGCGTTCCCACCCAAGCGGAGCTTGGATGGGGTACCCGGCTACCTTCTCGGCTCATACCGCATCGCCATCGCCCCCGAGGCGAACTCCAGGCGGCTCACGAGCCTCAAGTCGATGCGCTTCGATAGCCCCGCGAACAACGTCGGCCCATGGCCCGCTAGCCTGGGGTGCACTACGAACTCGTACTCATCGATCAATCCCAGCTCCGCCAGCGCCAGCGGGAGCTTTACGCCGCCCACGAATATTCCCTTCCCCGGCTGCTGCTTGAGCTCGCGAACGGCCGTCGCTAGATCGCCGCGCAGGAGCTCCGCGTTCCAATCGACCCGGCCTAGAGAGCTCGACACGACGTACTTCTTGGCCGCGTCGATGGTGCGGGCGAAGGGTTCCATCCAGGCCGGCCTCGGTTCTGGCCTCGCTTCGGGCCTCGCTTCGGCAAGCGCCGGCGGCCGCCACCCTGCCTCCATCATTTCGTACGTCACCCGGCCCAGGAGGAGGGCATCGGCTTGTTCGAGGTTCTTGACCGCGTTGCGATGCAGGTCGTCGTCCGGGATCATTTCGCGATGGTCGCAGCAGCCGTCCAAGGTGACGTTGATGGAATAGCGAAGGGGTCGCATTTCGGAAGAGTAGCGCGGGTGGGGTCGATCGGCAACGGGCCGTTGGATCGAAGCAAGCGCGGGCCGGGATGGGATCGTGGTTTCCCACCCAAGCAGAGCTTGGATGGGGCACCCAAGGACCGTGCTTGCGATGAAGGTCCCGAACAGCGGATCCTTCGCCCCGCTTACCCCACTGCGTGGGGCCCCGAACGCGCGGGTTCTCAGGATGACACTGCAAAGGTGATTGTGGAATTGAGGCCACCGATTACTTTGCCAGTGCACCTAAGGCGCGCGGGTTCTCAAGATGACACTGCGGCGGTGATTGTGGGGTTGAGGCCGCTGATTCCTGTGCGAGCTGAGGTGCGCCGAAGGCGCGGCTGCCTGGACGGCCAGTCCACAAAAAACGGCCCCCGTTTTCGACGGGGGCCAAGTTGCCTTGGTTCTCTCGTGTTGCGAGAGCTTTTTTGGCGGCCAGACGGCCGGGGAGCCGTTGGCGCGGGAAAGAGCCTCAGGGGGTGGCTTTGCGGTTTATGCCGCTCCGCACCTGTCGGGGACTACATGCCATGGGGAGACGTGGAGTCCTGGGCCGCCAAACTGTTTTCCATCAACCGAATGTGTACGCTGCCGGCTCTGATGCGGGCTGGCTTGGTGTTCGGGTCTGCGCCGGCGGTTTCAATCGGAGCATTGCCGAGTGCGACAAAGTGCATACGGTAGACGGGAATCTGATGTTCAGTAACCAGGTAGCGCTCGACCGACTCGGCGAGGCGCTGCGAACTCTGGATACCAACGGCTCCGGCACCCGGAGCGTGTGCTTCAATCTCTACGATGTAGCCCTGATGACCGGCGAGGCTGGTTGCCAGGGTGTCAAGCTGCGCCTTCGCGTCCTTGGACAGGATTGCGCTGTGAAGAGGAAGATCTGCCTCGCTGATCTGGTGATACTGATCGATGCCATTGACGGTGGTGTTGAGATGGTCAACGTGACCGGATGCGCCCTGGGCGACGGTGCTGGCGGCCTGGGCCTGTGTTCCGGCCGCGGTGGCTGCCTGGTTGGCTGCGTCGGCGGTCGACTGCGCGTGCTGGATGCCGGCTTGCGCGCGGGCGTCCACGTCCTTAATGTCGGTGGCGTTCTTCGCGTTCACTTGATCGAGCTCGGTGAGGCGGTCATTGATGGGATCGAGGCGCTTCTTCACCCACTTTTTGCGGGCGAAGGGATTGACGTGGCCCCAGAATCCTTCTTTATCGGAAGGCATTGCGTTGGAAGGCGAGGCTGGCTGTTGCGACGTCGCCGCGGGGGGTGCGCTCTGGGGCTGAGTTGAAGTCTGCGCCTGCAGCGCGATTGCCGGGACAACAAATGCTGAAGCCAGGAGAACAACAGCACACTGGCGTGGGGAAAGCTTTGGAGCTCTGAATTGTTTTCTCATCTTATGTTGCCTCTTTGATGTTGCATTCGCGGGGATACTGCGAGAGCTTCTCAATGCGGCTCGCCCTGTATAGAGCAAGAGCCATGCCAAAAGGGGTGGGGTGCGTGTGACGGAGATAACTGGATTCTTAGTGTGTTTGTAATCAGCGATTTGAGCTTGGCAGCGAAAGGGGATGGATGTCGATTGAAAATCCCCAGGCAGCTCGTCGGGTGTAATTTTTACAATTCAAAGTAAGTTCTACTAAGTAAAAGGTCGGAAGGCGTCCGGACTGATCCGGGATGGTCTTCGGGCTACTTCGAATCGACGTGGAGGATGCGGATCTCGGGGTAGGCTCCGTCCCAGTCGGGCGAGACGGCGTCGAAGATGAGACGGAAATCGCGTTCGTCGCCGGGTTGAAGCGGCGCGGCGGAGACCGGCTGGAGATCGACGTAAGGATCGCGGGTGCGGATCAGCTTGAGCGGCTCGGTCTCGTTCTGCGTAACCTCTTTGGCGGGGTCGCGGAAAAGAACCTGGACGGTGAGGCCGGAGACGGTGCGGTTTCCCTTATTGGCGATGTGTCCGTCGACATAGGTGACTTTGCCGCCGGCGAGGCTCGAGGACTCGCTCATGACGAGACCGGAGATGGGAAGGCTGGCGGCGTATGGATCGGGAGCTGCGGAGACTGGGGTGACGACGACGGGTTTGCGGCCATGCTCGAAGACGAGGATCACGGCGGCTGCTACCAGCACGACAACTCCGGCGGCGATGGCGAGGGGGAGCCAGTTGCGGTCGCGGGTTTCGATGCGGGGAACCAAGTTAATTCCGGGGTCGATTTCGGGGTCGATTTTGGAGTGTGATTCCACGAGCGGATTTTACACCCGTTACTGAAGGAATCCCCCTTGGCTTGCCGGTATGTGAAGCAGGGTGAAACTTCGGCGATGATTGCCGATAGTCAAGAAAGAAAAACAACGCCGCGCCGCTCTCCTACATCTTTTGTATGATTCACAAGTTTTCAGGGATTGCGCATAGATAGGGGAATCAAGGGAACCCTTGGCGCACCGGCGACGTTTTAACAGGTGTGACTGGAAGGCCGCAAATCATGCAATCCTACCCCCAATCCGCATCTCCTCAGGCACAGGCGCACGACCGCACGATGAAGCAGCCGCGCCCACGCGGCGAAATGGTCTATCAATTGATGACTGTGGCGGCGATGGTGATTGTGCTTGTGACGGTTTGGATCTTCTAAGCCTGTCTCGGCACGGGGCGGCTCTCGTCTGATGCGCATTCGCGCGTTGTAAATCCGAAATATTCTCTCAGAATCTGCAAATTGCACCGGCGACGCATTGCGCCGATGGCGTTCTTCCAGACGCTTACTCCAGATTGAGTGCCCCGGCCCGAGGAGGATTCCGCAACCCGTGGCGATGCAGAGCGGCAGAAGCAGATCCTTCGCCCCGCTTTCCCCATGAGCAACTCTCGTTGCTCATGGGCCCCAGATCACCCCACTGACGAAGACCTGTCCTTGGGGACCCCGGCAAACGTGCGGGCTCTCAGGATGACACGGTAGTGGGACGGCGGAGGACGATAGACGACAGGAAGCTTCCCTTCCCGCACGCGTGGTGCTCATCCGAATTTTGCGCGGCGAACTTCGGTCTGGCGGAAGTCTTTGCCATTCATCTGAACCTGCACGCACATCTCTGAGAGGCGTGAGCGCATGCGGTCGCCAATGCGGTCGCCGAGGGTTTGTTCGCGTGCGGCGCGCTCGGCATCGGTCTTTTCGCCGCCGCCTGCGGGCAAGTCGGGATAGTTTGTGGTGATGAGGGTGGATTGTTTGTCGTTGTAGCGCGTGTTGAGGATCAGCGCAACGGTGTCCCATACCCACTCGTTGGGTTTTTGGGCACCCAGGTCGTCGAGCACGAGAACTTCGGCGGCGAAGACTGGCTTGAGCAATTCCAATTCGGTGGTGTTGACCTGCGTGTTGTAGCTATTCTGGATGTTCTTGAGCAGCTCGCGGTAGTCGCAAAACAGACCGCGGACGCCGCGTTCCTGCACCAAGCGGCGCAGGACGCCGACGGCGAGATGGGTTTTGCCAACACCGATGGAACCTGTGAAGAGCAAGCCCTTCCCTGCCGTGTCGACCGGATAGGCCTCGACAAATTTGCGAGCGGTTTGCAGAGCTCGTCCTAACGAACGGTCGGATTCGTGGTAGATCTCGTAGTCGTCGAGGGTGCATTCGCGGTAGCGCTGCGGAATGTGCGCGGCGGCCAGGCGATTTTGTTCGCGCTCCATCTGCTGGCACTCGCAGGCGCGGGAGACCCAGAGGCCGGTGGCGGAAACTTCTTCGATTAGACCGACGCCGCCGCAGATGGGACATGTGCTCATGACTCTCTAAAAGCGTAGCGCATTGGGCGGGTGTGCGAGCCGGTGCGGATTGGGGGGTGTTGTGTGGAAAAGGCGGCGCGCCCTGGACCGATGCGGAAACGGCCACCAGGAAAGCGACTTGGTATTACTTTTGCTAGAATGTAAAGGAGAGGTCGCAATGGAATCCGCACTCAGCATCAAGGGCCAGGCCACAATTCCGAAGGCCATTCGGGATCACCTTCACCTCGGGCCCGGCGATCGAATTAAGTTTTTTGTCCATCCCGATGGAAGTGTTGTGATTCTGCCCAAGATCCCGACGTCTGCGCTGAAGGGTATTGTTCCCGTTCGTCGGAATCGTCCGGTTTCGCTTCAACAGATGAAGAGCGCAATTGCGGATGGTGCGAGTGAAGGAATTCGGCGCGGAAAACGCCGGTGATCGGCCTCGATACAAATGTTCTCGTCCGTTATCTGACACAGGACGATCCTGTGCAATCGCCACGTGCAACACGGATCATCGAGCAGCAGTTCACCGAGGACCGGCCCGGATTCATCAGCCTGGTGACGATCGCTGAAACTGTGTGGGTCCTCGACCGAGTCTACGAACTGTCCGAGTTGGGGATCGCGCAAGCTGTCGAACGCATCCTTCAAGCGGATACCCTGATCGTCCAGAACGAGCAGGAAGTCTTTACTGCGACAGTCGTTCTCCGGACGGGTGCAGGGTCATTCTCCGACGCATTGATTGGAGCTGTAGGGAGCTGGGCTGGTTGTTCTTCGACTCTCACCTTCGACAAAAGAGCTGCACGGCTGAAGGATTTTGAGCTTGCGTGATGAACTGACATCCTCCTCGGGCGAGGATCGTGGTTGTCAGGCGGCGCAGGTGGCTTGGAGCTCGGCGAGGATTAATTGGACGGCTTGTTCTGCGGCTTTTGCGGTGGTAGCGGAGAGACTCATCGAGATGGGCTGGTGGGGATCAATGGTGATGGCGTAGAGCACTACGTCGCGGTTGCCGCCTTGCATGTAGAAGACGTCGAGCAGGTCTTTGACACCGATGTCATGGGCCGTGAGAGTAGGCGGATAATCGCGCGCGAATTTTGGCGTGGTGCGCGTGACTGTTCCTTGCGGGTTGCCGTCGGCTGCTGCGTCAATCAGTACGATGCGGTCGGCTTGCTGGAGGGGTTCGAGGAGAATGAAGCCGCCGGTGCCGCCGTCGAGGCATTCGATATTGGACGGCAAGGTATGTTGCTCCAATGCACGCACAACGTGGACACCGACTCCTTCATCGCCCATGATGGTGTTGCCCAATCCGAGCACGAGCGTCGTTCCGGGCTTTGCGACCATTTTCAATTCGATTCCCCTCAGGGGCTAAAGTGTCTGCGTGAAAACCCGGGAATACATGATGCTCAATTCTTCAGCATCGAGACCTGGGGTACCATTTCGTGCGATTGCGGCCTTCGAAAAGATGCTTGTGGGGGCGTGCTTTCCCACCCAAGCAGAGCTTGGATGGGGCACCCATCTTCGTGCTTAGTCAGGCTTTCAGAGAACTAGTCTTGTTTCTTTTCTCGTTCGAACTTCCATCCGCCTATGATCGAGGATACGGTGCCTCGTCCTTCGATGTAGTCGTGATAGAAGGCAAGATAGACGTGGACGATGATGAACGTGACAAAGAACCACAGAAACAAATGGTGCCAGAAGCGCACGCCGAAGTCGCCGCCGAGAAGTGGCACTACCCAGACAAACATCCGCGGCAACCATGAGTTGCTCATGCTGGAGTAGAGGGCGAAGCCGGTGATGGTCTGGGCCACGAACGCGAGGAAAGTGAAGAAGTAGATGAGACCGGCGAGCGCGTTATGCCCGGTCGAGATGGGGCCGTGCAATTTGGTTTCGAGCACGTCGGATTTGATGACGTCGACGATCTCCTGCCGCTGCGACGGCTTCAGCGGGAAGAAGGCAGCCCAATTGGAGTATTTGTTTCCGACAAAACCCCAGTAGAGCCGCGCCAGAAAGTTGAATACATAGACGAATGCGGAAGCGAAGTGGATGAACCGCACCCAGCCGAACCAGTACTGCTGATACGCCTCGGCGGCGTAGAACCGACGAACGGGAGCGCCGATGAGGTAGCCGGTGACGCACAGAAGCACGAGCGCCACGGCGTTGATCCAGTGGTAGACGCGGACCGGCAATTCCCAAACGTACACACGCCGATACTCGACCGGTTGCTCGGGAGTCGCCGGCAAACCACTACTTGCGCCAATCACGGGAGCACTCATGCGCGTCACTCGAAGGAAACCCGGTTGAGGTGCCGTCCCTGCGGATCGTACAGATGCACGGCGCAGGCCAGGCACGGGTCAAAGGAATGAATGGTGCGAATAATTTCGACCGGCTCATCGGTTTTCGCTACCGGCGTGCCGATCAGCGCCTGCTCGAAGGACGAACGCTGCTTCTTGGCGTCGCGCGGGGAGCCGTTCCAAGTGGTCGGGACCACAAGTTGATAATTGTCGATGGCGCCGTTTTTGATCTTGATATAGTGCGCCAGAGCGCCGCGTGGAGCCTCGGTCAAACCGACGCCCTCGGCTTCCGTGGGCCAACTCTTCGGCTCCCAGAACTCGCCATTGAATGTTGAGACCTCGTTGACCTTCACGCGATCCATCAACTGGCCGTAGAACTCTTTGAGCCAGATCATGGCCAGTGCCGCATCGAGACCGCGCGCCGCAGTGCGGCCCAGCGTGGAGAACAGCGCGGCCACGGGCACATTGAGTTTGCCGAGGGTATCCTTCACCAATTCCTGCACGTCAGTGCGACCGGAGGCATAGGCGACGATCAGGCGCGACAGCGGCCCTACTTCCATCGGCTGTTCTTTCCAGCGCGGAGTTTTGAGGAACGAGTATTTTTGGAAACCCTCCAGAGTTTCGAAAGGTGGCTTGGGTCCGGTGTAATTCAGTTTGGTCTCGCCGGCCCAGGGATGAATGCCGACGTTGTCTCCGCCTTCATAGCTGTACCAGGAGCTTGCGATGTATTCCTTGATCTCTTGAGAATCGCGCGCATTGACCGGATGCACCTAGCTGAGGTCGCGATTGAGCACTACACCGCGCGGATACTTGAACGTCTCCGGCTTGCTGTAACCCTGCGTGACCGGGCCGCGGCAGCCCATTTTGTAAAGGCAATACCCTTTGCGCGCGTTCTCGTCGTCGAAGGACTCGACGAAGAGACCGGCATCGTAGTTGGGCCGACGGTAGCAGGTGTCGTGGACGCGGCGGCCGTAGAATTCTTTCGGCCGGCCCTGGCTGTCGAGCGCAGGAATTTGCCCCAGCACCAGGAGATGCGTGACAACGCCCATCATGACGTCGGCGATTGGCGGGCATCCGGGCACGTTGATCACCGGCTTGTCTACCAGTTTGTAGATCGGCGTAGCGCCGGTGGGATTGGGTTTGGCGGCCTGCACGCAACCATTGGAAGCGCAACTGCCCCACGCCACCACCGCGGCTGCATCCTTGGCAACGGTTTGCAGGATCGATTCCGCGGTTTTGCCGCCGATCATGCAGTAGACGCCGTCTGCTTCGAGGGGCACTGCGCCTTCAACGAGGACGATGTACTTGCCCTTGTTTTTTTCGATGGTGTCGGTGAGGCACTTTTCCGCCTGGAATCCGGAGGCGGCCATCAGGGTTTCGGAGTAGTTCAGCGATAGGACATCGAGCAGCGCGTCAACCACGATGGGATGCGATGCGCGAATGAACGACTCGCTGCAGCAGGTACACTCCTGAAAATGCAGCCATACGACAGCCGGTTTTTCTTTTTGGTCGAATACCTTCGCGACCTGGGCCGCTCCGGTTTTACCTAGTCCTGCTACAGTTGCGGCCGCGGCGCTGAATTGAAGAAAATCTCTGCGGCTATAGCCCTTCTGCTCCATTGACTGCCAAATGGAATGCCCCATGCGCACCTCGCTCGCTTTGCGGGCGGCGGTGAAATCCTGGTGGCAAACCGGACCAGGGTTTTCACGGGCGAATGGGATGTAACGTACGAATTTGTCACAACGGCTGGCTGTGTTCTGGATCACATTTGCATAAGCTGTTGTCTCTGTGAGGAAATCGCTCTATGCAATCCGCCGATAATCCATTGCAGCCGTCGACTTATAATCGGATGCGCGTCAAAGGGAGCTGCTTTCATTTCCGCCGACGCTTTCTGGGATCCGAAAAGAGGAGATTTCGCGGTGACTCGACTGACTTGGTTGACTATTTTGGCGGTTCTTTTTGTTGGGCCTGTTGCAGCTCCTGTTGCGCTGGGACAGGAGCCGGGGAATGTTCCCGAAACGAAGGCGCCTGCACCTACGCAGGCTGCGCCAGCGACACCGCCTGCACCGAAACCCGCGACACATCCCGATAATGATTATTGGCGCAAGCACGACCAGTTGATGCTGACGGATTTTCCATGGCTGGCGCGGTTCAAGGAGGCGGATGTGAAACTGGGACCGCCAGCGGCGGGAGAGAATCGCGTGGTGTTCATGGGCGATTCGATTACGGAGGGCTGGCATTTGGACGTGTCGTTTCCCGGCAAGCCGTATATCAATCGCGGCATCACCGGGCAGACGACGCCGCAGATGGTGCTGCGCTTCAGGCAGGATGTGGTCGCGCTGCAACCGAAGGTCGTGGTGATTCTGGCTGGGACGAACGATATTGCCGGGAATACAGGACCGGAGACGCTCGAGGAGATTGAAGACAATCTTGCGTCGATGGCGGATCTGGCGCATGCCAATGGGATTCGCGTGGTTCTGTGTTCGATTACGCCGGCGTTCGATTATCCTTGGCAGCCGGGGCTGACACCTGCGCCGAAGATTGACGCGATTAATACCTGGCTGAAGGCCTATGCTGCCGATCATGGATACATTTATGTCGACTACCACTCGGCGATGAAGGATGAGCGGGATGGGTTGCCGCCGACGCTTAGTAAGGACGGGGTGCATCCGCTCCCTGCGGGATTCGCGATGATGGCGCCCCTGGTGGAGGCGGGAATTGAGAAGGCGCTGAAAGACAGGGATCAGGGATCAGGGATCAGTCCGAGTTGCGTTCCTTTGGCCGGTTTACGTGGACGACGCTTTTCTGATTGAGATTCTGTTCGCAACATGCGCCGCAGAGCGCGTTTGCCTTTTTCGCTATCTCCTGTGACCAGGTGGACGAGGATTGCACCTTGAAAGAGCTGGAGCAGTTCGTCGACGGCGCGCGGATCCGGCAGGAACTTTAAGAGCAGATCGACCCACCGGCGCTGCTGCTCGGCGTAGAAGGCCTTCGCGCGGTCTGAGCCGCTCCAGGCGCGGCGAGACACATCCATGATGAGGAGCAGGACGCCACGGGATTGAGGAGCTGTGGATTGGTCCCACAGCGCCGAAACGACGGTCGCGAGGGAGGCGCCGGGAGGAAACCGGCTGACATTGAAGCGCTCGCGCAGGCGATCTTCCAGGAGCGCGAAGGCCTTCTGTTCAAGGATTTCGCGGCTGCCGAAATAGTGAATCAGCATACGCTTGCTGGTACCGACAGCGCGGGCCAACTGGTCCAGGCTCAGGTCTAGTGTGCCTGCGGCAATGAAGGCCGCTAGACAGTCCTCGACGAGTTGGTCGAGATTTCGAGATTCTTTCGGCGACAAGGTTGCCTCGTTATGTACCACATGGTACAAATGATCATGTACCGCCTGGTACACATTCTACTTCCCTCCGGAGGTTCCATGCGCGGACGAGAAATTTGGTTTCTCTTAGGGTTCGGGCTCGTGTTTTGGATTGCGGGAACACTCTGGTATGAGAAGCGCGGGCCCCTTGTTTTTGAGACAACGGCGCTGCGGTATTGGGTCAACTTTGTGCTGACGCCGGTTGTGACTGCTGCGATCTGCATTTTGATTTTGCGCTGGCGGCAGATTCCGGCGCCCGCATGGGCGTCCGCGATGTTGCTGATTGCGATTCCCGGCATGCTGGGTGAAGCGGTGTTGCTTTCGCATTTCTCGGCGTTGATGCCGAGCATGCGGGAGGCCTCAGCGGGAAAGTACGGCGCGTTCTTGTTTGCTACGTATGCGCTGGTGCTGGGAATCGCGGAGGTCGTTACGTTGAGAGCGGGGCGTTGACGCTGAGGCTAACAGTTTGTGGCATAAGTTGAAATGTCGCGAAAGACGTCCCTCAGCGGCTGAAGCCGCCGTAATTCTGCGACTGCTTATGGCACGACTGAAGTCGTGCCCCTTCAAAACTGGGCTTTCACCAGAGGCGCGGAGTCAGTGGATCGTGACGGGCCACTGCTTTTTGCTGGCTTCGGATTCGGGAGTGCCGGTGCGATAAGCGCCTAAGTCTTTCGTCATGGTTTCTAACTCCTCTGCGTGCGCGGAGAGGCCGCATGGATGGCCCTCGGTCTCAAGCAGGTGGGCGTTTTCGCGGATCATCGAGAAGAGCGGACTGGCCAGGGCCTCGCGGAGGTTTGATGTCTTGACGTTGTGAGTCGCCAGAGCGGAGACGGGACATGCGGTGACGTCGCCGCTGGGGTTCACATGGGCGAATCCGCGACCGGCGGAGACGCAGCCGCCGAGGGCTTCTTTATCGCCGGGCGAGTGGATGATGTAAGCGCCGCCGGTGGCGCGGTCGCGATATTCGACGACGGTTTTGCGGAAGCGTGTGCGCTGGTCTTCGGTTAGCACGGCGCCGCTTCCGCAACTGCTAGTGGGGACCTGACTGGTTGAGACCGGACTGGTAGGACCAGTGGGGATTTGCTCGATGAACATTGCGAGCGGGCCACTGTGGGCGATTAGTTGGTCGATGTTGCGCGGGTCGGTCCAGTACTCGATGTTTGCCGGCGCGATGGTGACGGCGATGCCGGTTAGAACGCCAGCCTCCTGGAGGCGATCGAGGGAGCCGAGGGCCTTCTCGTAGACGCCGCGACCTCGGCGGAGGTCGGTCAGGTCGCGATCGCCCTCGAGGCTGACGACGATGACCGTGTTGGAGCAGTTCTTGAGGACCGCGTAGTCGCTGGGCTGCAGAGCTGTGCCGTTGGTGAAGACGAGGAAGAGGCGGTCGGGGTGGTCCCGCAACAGGTTCACAATGCCGGGAAGCAGGAATGGTTCGCCGCCGGCGATCATGAATGCCATCACGCCAAGTAAAACCGCTTCGTCGACTACGGAGTACCAATCGCGGAGGCCGAGTCCCGACTGTGAGGGGGCGGAAGTGACAGTTCCGATGGCTCCGGCGCAGCCTGTGCAACGCAGATTGCATCTGGAAGTACACTGAGGACGAGGAAGGGCGGCACTCGTACTCCGTCGGCAAGGACGCGGTCACGGACTCGGTGCGACTGCTTCAGGGTTCGCGCGAGGCGGAGCAACCCCGGGAGGTAGCGCGGATGTTGAATGACCCCCGGAACGATGACCCGCGACAACTGCGGATCGATGCCCTCGATCCGATTCGTCAAGTCGAAGAGGCGCTTCGAGAGAAAATCGGCAGATGGAGCGGGCGGCTTGGTAATGGCGTTCATTTGGCTGTCTATACGCGTCGGCAGCAGTCTCGGTTCCTTGAGAGAGTAAACGGCAGACAGTCAACAGTTGTCTGTGATTAGAGAGTGGACGATGGGATCGAGAAGCTCCAAGCGGCTGTTGGTAGTGGTGCAGTTTGAATCACAGCGTGAGCCGGACCAATGAAAACAGTACGGGACGCGCATCCAAAGTACCCCTCCCTAACGAGAGTGTGTATTGACCTGAGAAGGAACCATACTTAGCATTTAAGGGAAGATAGCGATCCTGCATCGTCGTAACAGGAGTCCCCGAGTGAACAAGTTGCTTTTTAGCCTCCTCGTGAGATTGCAGGAACTGATGAACAGGGAAGAAGGTCAGGACCTGGTCGAGTACGCGCTCGTCGTGGCGATCATCGCGTTCGGTGCGGTTACCGCAATGAAGGCCCTGTCCGCAGAGATCAAGATCGCGTTTGAGACCATCAGCAGCAATCTTGCCACTAGCTTATAGCGATCTTCGGCAGCACCATTCCTGCCAATCTAGCCGCAAATAGAAAAGCCGCCCTGCCAGGAGCGGCCCCTCTGGTCTTGTGTGGCACACAAATCATCGTATGGGGTGTGCCCGGATGCAAACCGAACTTCTCATCGACCCAGACCTTCAATCGGTCGCGGATTTCATGCAGGCTCAACTGCCGACCAGCACCACTACCCGACTGTCGCATCGTTTGCACCAGTTCCGGAATCAACTTACAATAGAGAGAATTGCAGGAAAGGTCTGTCTTCGAGATGCCCAAGGAAAAGATTCATCCCAATTACGACGCGGTGCGGGTGATGTGCGCCTGCGGAAACAATTTTGAGACTCGTTCGACCCACAAGGGCGACATTCACGTGGAAATTTGCTCGGTTTGCCATCCGTTCTTTACCGGTAAACAGAGGTTGGTGGATACGGCTGGGCGCGTGGAGCGCTTCCGTCGGAAGTATGCCAAGGCGGGCGAGGCTACGGCTGCGGCTGCGAAATAGCGGGCTGTGGCTTATGGACTGCGTGGGCCTCCGCTGCGGCGGGGGCCCACGCTTGTTTAGGCAGCTGGAGGCTTAAAGGCATTCATGGCTGGCAAGGGATTCACGGTGAAGAAGGACTGGGACAACCCCAGGGAGCACGCGATGCCGGCGGGGGTTCGAGTGCCGGCGGAGGTGTGTCTGGGTTCTGTCCTCGTCACTCCGGCGACGGTGCTGGCGCCTATGGCGGGGGTGACGGATACGGTGTTTCGGCGGTTTATTCGGCATGCGAGCCTGTTTTCGAGTGAACCGTCGTCTTCCGGCGAAGCCAACTTGGTCTCCCAGGTCTCAGAATCGAGACCTGGGGCACCCAGCGAGGCGGATATTGAGGCGACGGTCAGTAATGCGCAGTCGGGTTGTGGGCTGCTGATGACGGAGTTCACGTCGGCGGATGGGTTGTCGCGGATGCGCGAATCGAAGCGGCGGCGGTACCTGATCTTCTATGATGACGAGCACCCGATCGGCGCGCAGCTGTTTGGATCGAATGCGGAGACGCTGGCGGAAGCGGCGCGGATTGTGCAGGACACGGGGTTCGACCTGATCGATTTGAATCTTGGCTGTCCCGCTAAGCGGGTGGTTGGGTGCAACGGCGGCTCGGGGCTGCTGCGGGATTTGCCGAAGATTGGCGAGATTTTTCGGGCCGTGCGCAGGGCGGTGACGATTCCCTTTACCGTGAAGTTCCGGATGGGGTGGAACGATGCACAGATTGTGTGCGTGGAGTTGGCGCGCATGGCGGAATCCGAGGGCCTGAATGGAGTTGCTCTGCACGCGCGGACGCGCGAACAAGGCTATAGCGGGCAGGCTCAATGGGAATGGATCGCCGCAGTCAAGCAGGCGGTTGGGATTCCTGTGATCGGAAATGGGGATATTCGCACGCCGGAAGATGCGGCGGCGATGGTGTCCCAGACGGGGTGCGATGGTGTGATGATTGGGCGCGCGGCACCGGCGAACCCGTGGATCTTCCGGCAAATCGCTCAATACACAGCGACTGGCAGCTATGAGCGAGCGACGGTGGACGACCGATATCGATTGATTCGGACATACTTCAAGATGCTCTTGGAAGAGGCCGAGGCCAGCCAGGCCCTGCCGAAGGATGCTCGCATGGGAGAAACTGCGGGCAAAATGAAGCAGTTCGCGTCGTGGTTCACCCATGGAGTGCCGGGTGGGGCGAAGCTACGAGCGGCCATCTACCAGGCGCGTACGGGTGCGGAAGTACTAGGGCAGGTGGACGCTTTTTTCTCGATGCAGCAGGAATCCTGCGGAGAAGTAGTGTCTGAAATCGACGCAGTTGAGCTCTCTGGCTTTCCCGAAGCTACCCTGATCTGCGATTAAGATGTCTTCCGAACCCAGCCGTTTCGGCTATGGTGCGCGCATTGGTAACCTCGCTCTAACTATAAGAGCAGACTGCACCAATTGACTATGACTTTCGACTTTTGTGTGATTCCCGATACAGAGAGTAACCTCTATATTGGTTCCACTAGTAATTGCGTCTTGCATGACCAATCGTGCGGCGTCGGCCTATCCGAATGCGCCTCGCCGCCTGGCCAGAGCAAGCAACCTGCGGATTGGCGGTCGTGCGAGCCAGGCAGCCAGAGGGGAAGTTATTGCGTAGGTTACTCAAACCTGGGTGGACACTCAGGCTGCTGATCAGCGGCCTTGCAGCGTTTTGTGCCCTGTCCACGACATGCCAGGCCCAGCGTTACAGCTTTCGCGAATACACACAAGGACTGGGCAACCTGAACATCGCGAGCCTGACGCAAGATCGAACGGGATTCCTTTGGGTGGGAACGCAGAACGGCCTCTACCGTTATGACGGGAGTCAGTTTCAAAGTTTTGGAGTGGCCCAGGGCCTTACCGAACCCACGATTGTGGACCTCTATGTAGGCATGGATGGCACTCTCTGGGTCGCGACCTCGGCGGGCTTCTTCTTTGAACAGAAGGACGGCCGATTTGCCGAGGTGCAGCCTTCGGGGCGGGGAGTCCAATACCTGCCACGAGCCGGAACGGTGTTTGCTTCGAACAAAACAAACGAAGTGATTGCCGTGACCAAGGCAGGAGCGGTTCTGCTGCGACGGTCAAACAACGACCAATGGGCCGCGGAGCCGATGCATCTGGAAGGCAATCCCGTCAGCGTGCTGTACGGTCCGGACGGGGCGCTCTGGTACGGCTGCGATTCAGACCTGTGCCGCTTTGCCGATGGGAAGACGACCCGAATGGGATCCAAGCTGGGACTTCCAGCAGAGGAGTGGACCAATTTGCTGCTGACACGCAGCGGCCACATCTGGATCCGGGGCGACGTTCACGTAGGCGAGATCGACCCTGGCAAGCTTCACTTTGAGTTGCACGATCTTCCTGGTTCTCTAGCTTCAGAGGCCTACCCGGCGCTGGCCGAAGATGCACTGGGCAGGATTCTGACCCCCCAGGGACCATCGCTCGGCATGTGGGAAAACGGCCATTGGCGCATGGTAACGGAGCACAACGGGCTTTCCCGATTCGAGATCCAGGACCTGTTTGTCGATCGCGAAGGATCAGTTTGGATCGGAGTCGTAGGACACGGGTTGAAGCGCTGGGTAGGCCAGGACCGTTGGGAAGGATATACCGAGGCCGACGGTCTGAGCGACGATCTGGTTTGGGGGGCGATGCGCGACCGGAAAGGAAGATTGTGGATTAGTACCGAATCTGGCCTGGACTGGATTGCTGCCGGACAACCGAATCCCAAAGTCTGGCGGCAACCCGGAATCATTACGGATCGCGCAGGTGCATTGGCTGAGTCCGCGGATGGAGCGATCTGGATGGGCAGCGCGGCGGGTGCGTTGGTTCGGATCGATCCGAATTCGCTGGCAGGTCGGCAGTGGAAACTGCCCGAAGTGTACAGCGTATTCATCGACGGTCAGCAGAACATCTGGGCGGCTACAAACAGCGGACTGTACGAGCTGGATTCAAATTGGGCACATAGTCAGCCGGGCCTTGTCGAAGACGCTGCGTTTGGCAATGCGCATCAGCGCTTCTCAAGTCTCTGTGCCGATGCGCAGGGCAGGATCTGGGCTGTCGCGGACCAAGGGCTCTTTCTGAGGGACGGGAAAGGCTGGCACAGCATCGACACCGGCTCCTCGGGCGCTCACCCAGATGTGATTGCGATTGACCAAGACGGGTATGTCTGGGTCGCAGGCTCATCGCAGGAGCTGATGCGACTGAAGGTGGACGGGTATCGAGTGACCGAAGTGAAGCATATCGGCCGGCCGCCCCTTTTGTCGCAGCAGGTTGTTTCTCTGATGGTCGACCATCGGGGATGGCTCTGGGTCGGGCAGGATGCTGGACTCACGGTGTTCGACGGTCGAGCGTGGCGGAGCTATACCCAGGACGATGGTTTGCTTTGGAACGACACCGACAGCTTCGCTCTTGCTGAGGATTTGGATCACAGCATCTGGGTTGGCACTTCGGGTGGACTGAGTCATTTGATCACACCCCAGGATGCGCCGACGGGGATGCCGCAGGCGCCTGCATTTTCGCAGGTCACTTACGGATCCAAGCTGCTGGGAAATGGATCTGCCGTGCAGTGGAGTTCGAGCCCGCTGGAGATTTCGATGGCGCTCTTGTCCTTCCGTGGAACGCAGGACGCGGGGATTCGCTATCGGCTGGTGGGCGGACAAGGTTCGGAGTGGGAAGAGACGCGCGACATGGACGTTCACTTCCAACACCTGGCGCCGGGGAATTACCAGTTCCAAGTGGCCGAGGTGGACCAGACGGGACACTTGATTTCGCCTGTCGCGACCTATTCGTTCCGGATCACTCCGCGCTGGTGGCAATCGCGCGAGTTGCAGATCGGGCTGGCGCTGTTTGCGCTGGCTGTGCTGGTAGCAACGTGGAGGCAGCGCGTCGGCGCGCTGGTGAAGCAGAAGCGGCACCTGGAAGCGGCAGTGAAGCTGCGCACGATCGATTTGGAAAAAGAAAAAGGCGAACTGATGCGCACGCGAGAGCAGATGCGACACTACGCCGAGCACGACGATCTGACTGGGCTATGGAATCACCGCATCATTGTTGAGCGCTTACGGATCGAGGTCGACCGATCGCGCCGTGAAGGCCTGCCTGTGAGCATCATTCTGGCCGATCTGGACTACTTCAAGCGGATCAACGATACCTTCGGCCACCCTGCCGGCGACCAAGTGCTGAAGGAGGCCAGCGCAACCTTCCAGCGCATGGTCCGAACCTACGATTGGGTAGGCCGGTACGGTGGCGAAGAATTTCTGCTGATCCTGCCCGGTTCCGGATTTGTGCATGCGCGGCAGCGCGCCGAGGAACTAAGGATTGCGGTCCAGGAATGCTGTGTGAAGGAAGGCGAGACGATGATTCCTTTGACGGCAAGCTTTGGCGTGGCATCGGGGTTTCCGGCCGGTCACGAAGAACTGATTCGCGAAGCGGATGAGGCTCTTTACAAAGCCAAGAACAGCGGGCGCAATCGCGTAGTGGCGACGGAAATCGATGCGCGCAGGGATATGATGCCGCGTGTCGGCTGAAGGTGAGCGTCCGGATCGGACTGCGCTGGCGAAGGGTCTGGCTTTTTTGATGATCGGGAGCAGAGTGTGCAGAAAGCCGGGTTCCGCCACTGGAGTCTGTCGACCTGCAAACGGACTGTCGTGACGCTCTGAGCAAGGGAGTTCAACATGGCCTTCATACCCAAGGGCGCGGAATGGTACATTGCCGAAATCGTCGAGGAGATTCGCGTCGATGACGATCCGCGCAACGTGGTACTGAGGAATCTAACTCTGATCCGAGCCGATTCGCCAACTGAGGCGTATGAGAAAGCCCTGCGAATTGGCAAAAAGGGAGAAGTCGAATACGACAATCCCGAAGCCAAACGGGTGAGGGTCAGCTTTAGGGGCATTTCTCATTTGGATGTAATTCCAGACAAGCTGGAGGATGGCGCCGAGCTTTCGTTTCAATCACAACACGGCGTGTCTCAAGAAGAGATTGCCGGAATACTGTGCCCCAAGGAAGAACTCGACATATTCCGCAAGATTAGAAAACTCGACGGTCCAGACTTCACCTCCGCGGATGTGCTTCAGGAGGTCGAGGACCGACTCAAGCACATCCAACTTTAGGCCAATGGCAGCCGAACGGTGGCGCGTGCTCCCTCGTTGTCCTCGCGATTGACCAGTCGAATCTCACCGCCATGGGCGCGCGCGATTTGTTGCGCCAGCGCCAGACCCACGCCGCTGCCGGTCGGCTTGGTCGTATAGAACGGCACAAACAAGTTCTCGCTGTTGGCGATGCCAAGGCCGCTGTCTTCAATAAAAACTTCGAGAACTGACTCTGCAACATGCCAACCGATGCGCACGGGGTTTGCGCCGTTGGCCAGCGATGCATCGACGGCGTTGGTGAGCAGATTGATGAACATTTGTTCCAGTTGGTCTGGATCCGCGTGCAGTGTAGCGGATGGGCCGAGCTCGAGTTGAACCGGTACACGCTGCTCTAGCAACGCGATGCGTTCGACCAGTGCCGCCACCGGAACCGGCTTAAGATGCGGCGGCGGCAACTGAGCGAGGATGCGATAGGACTGCACGAAGCGATGGAGTGAATCGGCGCGGCTCTCTACGACGCCGAGGCCGCGACGGAAATCGCGCACCGTATCGGTGTCGCCCTGAATCTGATCGGCGCGGGCGAGCAAACTGCCAGCGATGGATTTGATGGGTGCAAGCGAATTCGAAAGCTCGTGACCCAGCACACGAATGAGACGCTTCCACGCGGCCTGTTCCTCTTCTCGCAATGGTTGGCTGACATCGGCAAGCAGAAGAAGAAGATGTGGCGCGCCATCTTGCCGGAAGACGGCCTTGCGCAGCAACCAACGGTTGGGCTTGGAACCGAAGGAATGGATGCTCTGATCGGGTGACGCAAGGAGGCCTTCGAGACCCAATTCCCGGGCCGTGCGGCCAAAGCAGCGGGCATGCGGCAGGCCGAGCAACTGGACCCCGGCCTCGTTGACCAGCTGGAGCACATTCTCGCGGTCGAACGCGTAGATCGGCGAATGCATCACTTCAAGAATGCGGGCCAGCAGCGCAGTCGCTTCAAGAGAGCGCACACGCTGCCGCTGCAGCAGGTCGGCGAGGGTATTGATCTCCGCGGCCAGTTCGCCGAGCGCGTCCTGTGTACCAGCTCCACGCGCGCGAAACGAATAGTCGCCTTCGCGCAACGACGACACGACGTTGGAAAGAGTTTGTAGAGGGCGAACGAGGCTTTCAATCATCGTGGCGGCGATGAAGAGCAGATAGATAAAAAGGCAGGTTCCAACCAAGATGCCGGGAGCGGCCGAGACTTTTTGTTGATAGAGAAGGATTCCGGCAAAGATCAGCGTGGGGAGCGAAAGCAGCAGGCAATAGAACCACGCCCGGCGAACCGCCGAGTGGCGGCGC
>Ga0302324_100004709_pt1 | contig 30075 bp, 27 predicted proteins | sample Palsa_T0_1_FD_201949 | JGI IMG/M metagenome (GOLD analysis project Ga0302324, IMG submission 201949) | Peat permafrost microbial communities from Stordalen Mire near Abisko, Sweden - Palsa_T0_1 | ecosystem: Environmental > Terrestrial > Soil > Palsa > Peat permafrost | place: Sweden: Abisko...
CGGCACCGCCGTCCCTTCGAGCGACTTCATGATCCGCGCCTGGCGCACCACGTCCGCAGTGCCCACCGGCCGCACGCCCTCGGGCGCGAGCCGCAGCACCAGCCGTTCGCGTTTCGCGTTCGCGCCGATCTCTAGGTCGAAGCTGTAGCTTTGCCCGGCATGGCCCGGCAGCGTTACCAGCGGACTGACGCGGGCCGTCGGATCGCCGGTTTTGGCGCGCAGCAGGGCCAGCAGTTGGCGTGTTATCTCTTCGTCAGATGCCATCGATACCCGGAGTTAGGCGACGCGAGCGCGCTTCAACTACGCGCTCGCGCACTGCTCGCTTCATTACTCTCTCAACTTCCTAATCGCCGATCGACTAGCCGCGCATCTTGAGCTGCGCCGACGCCGGATGCAGGCTCGAGGCCGCGCTCGGCCGCGCCTCGATACGCTTGAACCACGCCGTCACGTTCGCGTCCGCCGGGTCGATCTTCTGGCCGACGCCGCCCGCAAAATCCATCGCGCAGTACAGGATGATGTCGGAAATCGTGAAGCGGTTCGGCACGATAAAGTCGCGCCCCGCGATCAGCTTGTCGAGCCATTTCAGGCGCGCTTGAGTGATCCGCTTAAGTCCCGGAGCCGCGTCCGGCTCACATGGCACGCGATTCTTGAACAGCTCCAGGCCCTCGGCAAAACGAAAGCCGTTGTACATATTCTCGGTGATATTCTGCTCGATACGGCGCTGCCACTGCCGGGCCTCGGCGCGCTCCTCAGCGGTGGCACCGATCAGCGCGGGCGTCGGATGCTTCTCTTCGAGATACTCCCAGATGGCGACAGTCTCGCCGATGGTCTTGCCGTCATCGAGTTCGAGCGCGGGCAACTGTCCGCCCGGATTGCGATCGGTATAGGGCGGCTTGCGATTCTCGCCCGCTAGCAGGTCGATTACGATGGTCGGAATCTTCAGGCCTTTTTCGGCCAGGTACATGCGCATCGCGCGCGGATTCGGTCCAAATGAGTCGTACAGCTTCATGGTCAACTTCTCCCCGTGTGGTCTTCTCGATCGATCCCCAGACCGCGCCGACTATACAGGAAGCGGGCACTTATGTGGAGCGCGAACTGACGCTGGCCGAGCCAAGCTCGCCTGATGCCATCGAGCCGCGACCGCAAGTCATCCTGAACGAAGTGAAGGATCTCGCGCGGTCCTTCGCGCGCCAATCTCAGATTCTTTGAGCATAAATAAGACTCTGAGATAGTCGGGGAACAAAGAACCTAAAGTTCCTTCGGAGACTGAAGTGGCACCTGGACGCACCTCGCAGACTCGTTAGCTCGGCTCGCAAGCTCGCCTAGTGCCAAGGTTTCTGACTTCCCACTGGGTAATGAGACTGACCGAAACGAAGGTGGTGCGAGACTACACTAGCGGAGCCGCTATTCTGCCTCGGACACTTCGTTATTGGCCCGAATGCGTTCCCATCAAACTGATGGCGAGTGGCGGTCGGCGATCATTTTCACTACTCTCGGCGGGATGGCCGCGCCCGAGATGAGCCGCGAAGCGTTCCCGAGGCGGAGTCCTGCAACCTGGACTTCCTCGCATCGGGCTCGCGCAATCCGGCGCGAAGCTGAAAGATCACTTTGGAGGAACCTGACCGCCCGCGCGGTCTGGTCCTGAAGAAACAGTGCGATTTTGCCCACAATGCGGCGCGCCGGTCGTGACTGGCGCGCGCTTTTGCGTCGAATGCGGTGAGAATCTCACCGCTTTCATGGCGGCCGCAGCCGCCACGGTGTCCCTCGCGTCAGGAGCTACGCCAGTTGCTCCGTCGGCGGTCGCTCCCGCGCCGTTGTCAGCTTCATCGTCCGTAGCGTCGATCGCGTCGGCCCCGAAGTCGGGCGCCCCGGAAGCAGCACCACCCAGGCCTGTGACCACTCCGTTATCGATCAGCGGAGCGAGCGCCTCAAGCACCGCGAGCGCGTCGGGCATGTCGGGCACGTCGAACGCTCCGCCGCCACCGGCGGGCGGGGCCGCCGCGCTGGGACCGTTCGCCGCGGTCTTCGGCGGCATCCTCGCGATCGGCGTGGTCGTGACCATTCTGATCATGCGGCAAATGCCGGCGCATCCGATGGTCCAGACCGCCGCGCCGCCGCCGTCGCAATCGGAAAGCACCGGAGATACGGGCAACGGCGCGTCGTTTCCACCTGGGCATCCGACCGTGCAAATCCCCAAGGAAGCCCTCGACTTCATCAAGCAGCTCGAGCAGAAGGCCAACGCCAATCCCAACGACCTCGCCGCATGGGATCAGCTTGGCGACGTGACGCTGCGCGCCGCGGCCTTCGATCCGTCGTACTATCCGCGCGCGTCGGACGCGTACGCCCACGTGCTGAAGATCGATCCGGAGAATATGGACGCGCTGCGCGGCGTCGGCAATATCGATTTCGATCAGCGCAAGTTCGACGAGGCGATCGCCGCCTATGAACATTACCTGTCGAAGAAGCCGGACGATCCCGACGTGCGCACCGACCTCGGCACGATGTACCTATCGACCAACAACGCCGACCAGGCCGTGATTCAGTACAAGAAGGTGCTGGCGGCGCATCCGCAGTTCTTCGAGGCGGCCTTCAATCTCGGCGTCGCCTACGGCCAGATGAATCAGCTGGCCGACGCACGGACGGCGCTGGCGACCGCGCTCAAGCTGGCTCCCGACGGCGAAGCGCGTAACCGCGTCAACCAAATGGTCGCATCGCTAGCGACTCCGCCCGCGACTACGGCGGATAACGGGGCGCCGCCCTTGGCGCCAGGCGCGACTTCGCCGGCAGGTGCCACTGATAATGCCGGCAGCGGTTCGCCTCCATCGATCGCATCGGCGGCCGCCGACACCGGCACGGCCAACTCAGCGCCGCCGTCAGACAGTTCGACCGTCGCATCTGGAACGTTCCAAGGTGCGATGGAGCATATGCTCCGCGATCTGCCGATCGCCGGGCCGAAGGTGCAATCTCTGCAATGGCCCTCGCCGACCAAGGCGCGCGTGCTGATGGACAACTTCCCGATGGATCAGATGCCGCCCTTTGCCGCCAACAAGTTCATGACCGACCTGAAGGCGGGCATCGACCAGGTCAAGACGGCGCATAAGGTCGGCGGTCCAGTTGAGGTGGACATCTGCGACGCGGCGAGCGGCCGCGTGATGCAAACCGTCACCGAGTAGCGGCCCTCTCGATTGGCTGGTCAGACATCGCAGCTTTTGCCTCCGATTTCCAATTCTTGAACGCGGGAAAGTCAGGCCGCGCATGGCTTGGAGGGCATTCGGACCGCCCGGCCGGCGCCTGACCTCTTAGATCTTCAGAAACCGGGAAAATCAATCAGTCTTTCCCAGTCTTTGCTTACCCATATATCGCAAAAGCGAATGAGAGGCGAAAATGTTTCACGTGAAACATCTTCGCCGTCCGTTTGTGGCGAAATATTGCACGGTTGACACGACGGGCTCGTGGAAGACCCCGCATATTCGGGATTTGCCCGTTGAAAAGGGGTGGCGGGTGGGGGCGTTCAGGGGTCGCCGGTCTGCGCCATGCGGCTCAAGCCTTCGAGCCAGTTCTGATGCTCCCGCAGCAAGCCACGACGCAGGAACCACCGGCCGACCATCGGTAGCGGACCGGCCTGCGTCTCCTCGGTAATCACGCGCGTGTGGTTGGCATCGACAGGTTCAAAAATCCATCCGTGATAGGCGCGCAGGCCGAGCGCGGTCGCGTCCCAGCCGAGTTCCACCGATCGTTCATACACAAGGACGTGGCTCCGTACGCGCACGCCAAAGGTCTTCCAGTCGAAAGCGACGCGCTGTTCCAGGTCGGGTCCGGCGTCGTCGTGGAAACGAATCCATCCGCAGTTGCCGTACCATTCGGGCCAGCGGGCGGCGCGGCAGAGCCATCGCCAGACCCGATCGGCATCGGCCGGGATAATCAGTTCGTTGCGCGCATAGACGGTCGCATGTTCGGGTTCCAGCCCGGTTGGCCATCGCATCGCGCGAGCTTATCGCAGGTGCAGGTACTCGCTCCACAAGAAAAGAGGCGGGGAGATTGGTCGAGGAACTAAGAACCTTGATTCTTTTCTGAAACCTCACTGAGGTTTCAGACTTCCCATTTGTGAAGATCCAGTTCGCTTCGCGAGCCACTGTCCTTTGAAAGTGAGGCTAGTTGGGAAAACTCGATTTATGGCTGTGTCTAGGCTGCGTTGAGGAGGCAAAATCCAGATGTCGGAAATGGTGTCCGGTCTTTCAGCCTCAAGAGTTCCCAGTAGCGAAGTTACTGCCGCCGCTTCCGCTTCTCCTTGAGCATCTTTGAGACCCCAAAACAGAGAGTAGAGAACATTGACTGAGATTAAGAGCCAAGTGTTCTTTGGATACTTCTTAGCCTTCCTGAATTTATCCGACAGCTGGGCACGGAGGTGATCTAGCGCTTGACTCCTCAGTTCGGGATCATCGGGCACAGGAACAGCCCTCGAAATTGGTGAGGACTTATATTCGTCATCTCTTCTCCGACCAGGATCGAGCCACTCAGTAACCTCGAAGTGGCAAATGAGATTTTTGTCCTGATCGAATATCGCGAAGTCCGGCGCTTCCCGTAGTTCAGCCCATGTCAGCTTAATCTTCGCATTGTCATTATAGGCGTCGACGAAGCGACCGAGCAGCCAAGTTTCTTGCTCCCTTTTGCGTTCGACCATGAATCGATTTCGATCGTCTTGATAACCGTGCCAAGCCTCAGCATCCGCGACACGAAATCTTTCCGCTCTTTCGTACATCTCTGTTATTCGTTCTATACTCATGGTCTTCCACCGCCGAAAGTGAGAGGGCCGGGATTACTCCCGGCCCTGTGCCGTACCCACATCCGCCACCCCGCCATCACACTCGCGAAGCGGGCCTGCATGCGCCCGTCTTTAACCCGTTAATCGATTTATGCCGGCCGCCGTCGCCAGCGGGCGATCACACTTCTAATCCGTACTCATCAAAGCTTCCGCGCCGCTCAAGCTGCGTGCCGCCCGCGCAAACCCGCCGAACTCATCGAAACTGCCGTGCTGCTTGAATCCGACCGATCCAGTTCCACCTGACCCCGGAGAAGCTTTCCGCCAACGCCCGCCGACCGCATCCGCATCGCCCCTCGTCCAACCGCCGCACCGCGCCTCTCCGGGATCTCCCCCTCCACGTCCGCCTCGCTAACCGTTCAGTCGCTAACTGTTTTCACCTCAAGTGGTCGCATCCTTGAGGTTGCACCTTTCCAAATAGCTACTCTTCTTCGTCGAACAGCGGCGTCGAATACTCCTTGGTTCCTGCTTCCTCCATGGGAATTCTGGCGGGATTAGGCTCATCCCAGTCGGCCCATCCTTGTTTCGCAATATGTCTTTCTTCGTCCATGTTTGAACTCCTTTTCATCGCACCCATCAGGAGCAGCCGCTGGTGGCGCCGCAATTCATGCATTTGTAGCAAGCGCCGTTGCGCACCATGATGCATCCGCAGTCGGGACACGGCGGCGCGTCGGCCTGATTGATGAACGCCTGTCGCAGACCCGAATCCTTGCCCTCGCCGATATCGCCGTGACTGGCGTGCGGCGCAACCAGCGTGAGCCTGGGGCTGTTCTCGCCGTGCGAGTCCGCCGTGATCGAACCTGTCGCCGATTGCGTACCGATAATGCCGACTTCCTGTTTGGCCTGGTCGTCGAGGAACTTCGAGGCAAGCCATCGGAACAGGTAATCCACGATCGATTTGGCGTACGGAATCTGCGGGTTCTTGGTGAAGCCCGACGGCTCGAAACGCATGTGCGCGAACTTGTCCACCAGGAACTGGAGCGGCACGCCGTATTGCAAGGCGTACGAGATGGCGGTCGCGAAGGAGTCCATCAGGCCAGAGATGGTGGAGCCCTGCTTGGACATCGAGACGAAGATCTCGCCCGGCGAACCGTCCTCGTACATGCCGACCGTGATGTAGCCCTCGTGGCCGGCGATATCGAACTTGTGGGTGATCGAATGGCGCTCGTCGCGGAGCTTACGGCGATGCGCGCGGAACTCGTCAACCGAAGCGGCCGCCGCGATCGCTGCTGCGGCCTTCTGTGCATCGGCAGCGTCGGTGGCCTTGTTGCCGGTGTTGAGCGGCTGCGTGCGCTTCGATCCGTCGCGATAGATTGCGACCGCCTTCAGGCCGAGCCGCCACGCCGTCACGTAGGCTTCGGCGACTTCATCGACGGTGGCGTCCGATGGCATGTTGATGGTTTTGGAGATGGCGCCCGAGATGAACGGCTGCACTGCGCCCATCATCTTGAGATGGCCGTTGTAGTGAATCGTGCGCGAACCGGCGCGCGGCTTGAAGGCGCAATCGAAGACGGGGAGATGAGCGTCGGCGAGCGGCGGCGCACCCTCGATGGTGTCGTGCTCGTCGAGGTACTCGACGATCTCCTGGATCTCGCGCGAATCGTAGCCGAGGCGCTTGAGCGCGCGCGGCACGGTGCCGTTGACGATCTTGAGCATCCCGCCGCCGACCAGCTTCTTGTACTTGACCAGTGCGATATCGGGCTCGATGCCGGTGGTGTCGCAATCCATCATGAAGGCGATGGTGCCGGTGGGCGCGATGACGGTCGCCTGCGAGTTGCGATAACCGGCGGTCTGGCCGAGCTTGAGCGCGCCGTCCCAAGCCGATCGCGCGGCGCTCAACAGGTCGAGCGGAACGTAGGTGCTGTCGAGGTCGTAGGCGCGCTCACGATGATGCTCGATGACCTTCAACATCGGCTCGCGATTGACGGCGTAGCCTTCGAACGGCTGCATGGCTTCTGCCACGCGCGCCGATTGCAGATAGGCCTCGCCGGTCATCAGGGCAGTGATGGCGGCGGCGTAGTTGCGGCCCTGGTCGGAGTCGTAGGGCATCCCTAGCGCCATCAGCGTCGCGCCGAGGTTGGCGTAGCCGAGGCCCAGCTCGCGGAAGGCGTGCGCATTTTTGCCGATCTCCTCCGTCGGATAAGAGGAGTTATCGACGAGAATGTCCTGCGCGGTGATCATCACATCGACGGCGTGGCGAAAGGCTTTGACGTCGAAGTCGCCGCGATCGTCGAGGAACTTGAGCAGGTTGAGCGAGGCGAGATTGCACGCCGAGTTGTCGAGGTGCATGTACTCGCTGCACGGATTCGACGCGTTGATGCGGCCGCTGTTGGGGCAGGTGTGCCACTCGTTGATAGTAGTGTCGAACTGCATCCCGGGATCGCCGCAAGCCCAGGCCGCGTCGGCGATCATGCGGAGGATCTCTCTCGCGCGCTGCTCCCCGGCGACTTCGCCGCTGGTGACGTAGTGGGTCTGCCAGTTGGCGTCGTTGACGATCGCGTCCATGAACTTGTCGGTCGCGCGCACGGAGTTGTTGGCGTTCTGGAAGAAGACCGAGCCATAGGCCGGACCGTCGAGCGACGCGTCGTAGCCCGCGTCGATCAGCGCCCACGCCTTCTTCTCTTCCTCGACCTTGCACTTGATGAATTCGACGATGTCGGGATGGTCCGCGTTGAGCACGACCATCTTGGCGGCGCGGCGGGTCTTGCCACCCGACTTGATCACGCCGGCAGAGGCGTCGGCGGCCTTCATGAAGGAGAGCGGGCCGGAGGCGGTGCCGCCAGCCGAGAGCCTTTCGCGTTGCGAGCGAAGCGCGGAGAGATTGACGCCTGCGCCGGAGCCGCCTTTGAAGATCATGCCTTCATTGCGGTACCAGTTCAGGATCGAATCCATGTTGTCATCGACCTTAAGGATGAAGCAGGCCGAGCATTGCGGTTTGGGCTCGATACCGACGTTGAAATAGACGGGGCTGTTGAAGGCCGCCATCTGATTGACCAGCAGGAAGGTCAGTTCGGCGGTGAAGGTGTCGCGTTCGGCGTCGTTGGCGAAGTAGCGCTGCTTATCGCCCCAGCCGGAAATGGTCTCGACGACGCGGCCGACCAGTTGGCGGACGCTGACCTCGCGTTTGGGGCTGCCGAGGGGGCCGCGGAAGTACTTCGAGACGACCACGTTGGTGGCGGTCTGCGACCATGCGCGGGGCACTTCGACGTCATGCTGCTCGAAGACGACGCGGCCGTCCTCGCCGGAGATGACGGCGGAGCGCCGGTCCCAGTCGAGTTCGGCCAGGGGATCGACGCCGGGGCGCGTGAAGAAGCGCTCGAGGGCGACGCGGGCGGAGCGCGTAGGGGTCGCCTCGGGAGTGCGGGTACTATCCGTGGTATGCTTTTCCGGTTTCACTACGCCCTTCGCCATACTCGGCCTCCCCATCCCCCACCCACTCCACATCATCTTTGGCCCGTTCCGATGTGTCACGCTGCGCCTAATCTTGCGACTTTGATTCTGACGGCATTTTTCGTGACGGTGCATCTCGGAATTATTACTGTGCGGTGCCGTTGTCAAGGGTATAACCCCAATATGTAGTGTTGATGACGTTGTGGATAACAACCTATTAGGGTGTTGATAACTTTTCAATAGACGGACACACGCCTAAGTAGGGTGCTTCTACCGGTGGCGGAGTTCATTAGTTGGGCTCATACGAAGAAAAACAATCTGACAGTAGAATAAGTCATCTCTATGTCGGTCATTGAGTGCAATAGCGACAAACAAAAGGAGCGTCAGAGGAAGTTCAGGGAATCTGGAGGCTGTTGAAACGATGCGCACTTAGGCGGTTGCGCGTGGGTGGAGAAGCGCTATCGTAGCGGGCATGGCGCCGCGCGGAAGACGAAAAACCCCTCAGCAGATCGGCGGCGCGCTGCAGGAAATCCTTTCGCGGCTCGATACGGAAGGGCATTTCGAGATTGTGCGGCTGATGCGGATGTGGCCGGAGGTGGTGGGCGAGGCGATCGCGCGGCGCACGGAAGTCAACGGCCTCAAGTTTCATACGGCGGTTGTAAAGGTGTCGGGGGCGATGTGGATTCAGGAACTCAACCTGATGAAACCGCAGATTCTGGAGCGGCTGCGGACCTCGATGGGCAATGACGCGGTGCGCGACCTGCGCTTCGTCAGCGGCCGGCTGAGCCGTCGGGAGCGGCCGAAACTGAAGGCAGTAGCGCGGGAGACCCGGCGGGCGATCGAGCTGCCGGAATTGAAAGACCCTGCGCTGCGGCGCGCCTTCGAGAACCTGATCGAAGCGTGGGGCCGTTCGTCCCGCTGAGCATAATTTTCATCGCACCGGCCGTTTTTTTTCGCGCATTCGACCCGTCATAGATTCGCGTTCATAGGCTGGCCGGCCGAGTTTGGACCGGCAGGTTAAGACCGGCGAGTTGAAACCGGCGGCGCGGGGATGCGTATCACTATGCAGGAGGCATCGCAGGAAGATGAAACGCACACTGACAATAATTTCGGCGGCCCTATTGAGCGCGGCGTTGTCCGCACCGATGATTGCGCAGGCGTCGCCAACGTATTATCCGCCGGCCAACACTGAATACGGCGAGCATCACCCGTACGTCGAGGGCTTCGACAATTACTTCGACAGCCATCCGGACGTGCGTGGGGAACTGGCGAGGAATCCGCGGCTGATCGACGATCCGGCGTACATGGCGAATCATCCGGAGCTGCGCGAATACATGCACAACCATCCGCGCGAGGCGGAGGCGTACCGGAGTCATCCGGACCGGTTCATGCATCGCGAGCACGTTTACAATCATTCGGAGCGGCGCTGGGACTGGCGCCATGACGTTCACTAGGCCGCTGACGAGGGCATTAAGTAAAAGGAACTTCGCGCCATCGGCGACGCCTGAAGACATGCCGGTGGCGTGAAACATAAAGGGATTGAAACCGCAGGCGCGCAAAGGCGTATCATAGTGGCAGGAGGTTTCACATCACGATGAAACGCACTTTCACGATCATCTCCGCGGCTTTACTGACGACCGCACTGGCAAGCCCGTTGATGGCGCAGGCTCCGCCCCCACCGATTAATACGAACTATGGGGAACATCACGAGAACGTCGAGGGCTTCGATAGCTATCTCGACGCGCATCCGGAGGAGCAGAAGCAACTCAGCCGGCATCCGGATTGGATCGACAATCCGAAATACCTGGAAAAGCATCCGGATCTGAATAGCTACATGCAGGCAAATCCCGAGGAAGCGAAGGCGTTCGAGAGCCATCCGCACCGCTTCGAACATCGGGAGCACGTTTACACTCGCAGCGAGAGGCGTTACGAAAGGCATCACCACGAGCCCGTAGAAAAGCATCCGTAGATAGCGCGCCGGTTAAAAAGTTGGTTGGCAGATCCAATAGTCAGTTGGCGACTTTGTATCTACATAAAGTTATGAATAGTCACTTCGAGTTTTTATACGGAGTAACGCGACGCCGATGAGTCAACCAGGGGACATGCCCAGCGCGCAGCGTCCGCTGCATGCGCTCAACCGGCTCGGCTTCGGACCGCGCCCGGGCGACGTGGAGGCGGTGCAGCAGATGGGCGTCGATCGTTACGTCGAGCAGCAACTCGATCCGCTGTCGATACCGGTGCCCGCGGAACTGACTAATCGAATCGGCGCGCTGCGCACGTTGCGGATGACGCCGGTCGAGCTGTTCCTGGAATTCCAGCAGCCGATCAAACAGGCGATGAAAGGCGATCCGGATGCGAAGAAGGAGGCGCGGCATGAAGCGCGCGAGGTGATGATGGAGGCGGCGGAGGCGCGTATCGTGCGGGCGCTATACGGGGCGCGCCATCTGCAGGAAGTGCTGACTGCGTTCTGGTTCAATCACTTCAACGTTTACGCAGGCAAGGGGCTGACCAGCATCTGGACCGGAGCGTTCGAGGAAGAGGCGATTCGGCCAAACACGATGGGCCGATTTCGCGATCTGCTGGGCGCGACGGCGAAACATCCGGCGATGTTGTTTTACCTCGACAACTGGCAGAACACGGCGCCTGATTCACCCGGCAAGCACGGCAAATTCGACGGTATCAACGAGAACTACGCGCGCGAGGTGATGGAGCTGCACACGCTGGGAGTGAACGGCGGGTATTCGCAGAACGACGTCATCGCGCTCGCGCACATACTCACTGGATGGGGTTTGATAAAAGGCGGCGCCGGGATCCCGGGGATGATGAACGGGCCGAAAAATCTCCCGGCGCGGGAGAATTTCTCGGCGCGGGATTTTCAGCCGCATCCGGGCGGATTTTTCGGCCTGTTCGGATTTCGGCGTCCGCACCCGCACAATCCGTACAGGCAGGCGGCGCGGGTAAACGGAGTTGTGGGGCAATACGGATTCTTCTTCGATGCGAGCCGCCACGATTTCAACGAGCAGACATTTCTAGAGCGCACGATCGCCGGCGGCGGAATCGAGCAGGGCGAGACGGCGCTGGACATGCTCGCGCGGAGTCCGGTGACGGCGAATCATCTCAGTTACGAGATCGCGCAATACTTCGTCGCCGACGATCCGCCGCAATCACTGGTCAAGCGAATGGCTAATCATTACCTGGCGACCGACGGGAACATTCGCGAGGTGCTGGCGGCGATGTTCAGTAGTGGCGAGTTCTGGGATCGGCGGAATTATGGCAGCAAGTTCAAGACGCCATATGAGTATGTAATTTCGTCGGTGCGAGTGATCGATGCGCCGGTAGTTAATGTACTGCCGCTGGCGGGCACCATGGCGCTGCTGGGGATGCCGCTGTACGGCTGTCAAACTCCAGACGGCTACAAGAACACGCGCGATGCATGGCTCAATCCCGATGCGATGATGACGCGGCTGAGCTTCGCGACGGCGCTGGGAGCGGGCCGCCTGCCGCTGCAACGGCCGCCCGACGGGGACTTCGGCGCGGTGCCGGGGCTGCGGAAATCCGGCGAGGTACGGCCAGTGAGCTTCAACGGCAATATCGATCCGCCGGACCCGGCGAGGCTGGCGACGACGGTCGGCGATATGTTTTCGCCGCATACGGCAGACGCGGTCGAGGCGGCGCCGCCGCAATTGCGCGCACCGCTTATCCTGGGCAGTCCCGAATTCATGTTGCGATGAAATAGTTAGCGCGACTGAAACGAAATCAGCCTTGCACGCGTCTAACGACTGAGTACGCGAATGGCTAGCAGCGAAGATCTCACTAGAGGGTCTTGGCGTCAGAGGGAATGGCTATTCGCCCGGAGTTCATGAAAATGGCCAATCCAAACGGCGTGACGGGAAACGCGGGCGCGGCAGCGATTAGTGAGATCGGGAGACGCGATTTCCTGCGCGCCGCGGCTGCGTTATCCGCCGCCGGCATTTTCATGATCGGCCCGCAGGCCTGGGCTGCGCGCGCGCTGGAAGGCGACCCCAGCAGTAAGCGCCTGGTCGTAGTGTTCATGCGCGGCGCCGTCGATGGGCTGAATGTCGTGGTGCCCTACGGGGATTCGCAGTACTACGAGCAGCGCCCGACGATCGCGATTCCGCGCTCCGGCGGTGACCGGGGGGTGATCGATCTCGACGGGCATTTCGGCCTCAACCCGGCGCTCGATTCGATGATGCCGATGTGGAAAGACCGCACGCTCGCGTTTGTCCACGCGTGCGGATCGCCGGACCCTACCCGGTCACATTTCGACGCGCAGGACTATATGGAAAGCGGCACGCCCGGCCGCAAGAGCACCAGCGACGGGTGGATGAACCGGACGATCGCAGCATTGCCGGGAGTGCATGGGCCGACCGAAGCGGTGAGCCTGGGACCGACGGTGCCGCGGATTCTTTCGGGCCCGATGAACGTTGCGAATATTCCGCTAGGTCGCGCGGCGGAACGTCCGATGCCGCTGGATAATCCCAAAATCGAGGACGCTTTCGATCGGCTTTACACCGGCGACGACCCGCTCAGCCGCGCCTACCAGGAGGGCCGCGTGGCGCGACAGAAACTGCGCGGCGAACTCGAGCAGGACATGACGGAGGCCAACAATGGAGCGCCTTCGCCCAACGGATTCTCGGACGATACCGGACGCCTGGCGCGACTGATCGCTCGCGATCCGAGTATCCGGCTGGCCTTTCTGGCGCTTGGCGGATGGGACACGCATGTGAGCCAAGGCTCGTCGCAGGGACAGCTTGCGAATCATCTGAAACCGCTCGGCGACGGACTGGCGAGCCTCGTGAAGGATCTCGGCCCCGCCTACGACGACACCGTTATCCTGGTGATCTCGGAATTCGGACGGACTGTGCATGAGAACGGCAACGGCGGCACCGACCACGGCCACGGCAACGTCATGTGGGTAATGGGCGGGCCGGTACGCGGCGGTCGCGTCTATACGCGATGGAACGGACTGTCGCAGGCGGAATTATACCAGGAGCGGGACGTTCCGGTGACGACGGATTTTCGCGAGCCCATTGGACAGGTATTGAGCATGCACATGGGCCTGCCGCCGAGTCAGATCGATCGGATTTTCCCGCAGCGCCCGCGCGACAGCGGCAACACCAGCGGCTTGATCAAGATTTAAACCCGCTAATAACAGGCGAGCTTGCGAGGCGGCCTAAGATTCTGCAAGGTGCAAAAACAAGGAATCTCAGGACGCGTTAGTATTGCTTGGACTGGATTTCGTTGTCGATCTGGCGCATTTTCGCCAGCTTTTCATCTGTCGGCTCCTGAACCGCCTTCTGTTTCTCCGCTTCGACCATCTCTTGATGGCGGCTGGGCAACTCGCCGTCGATCTTTTCGATCGCTTCGCGCGCGAGTTTGCGCACCCGCTCATCAGGATCGTTGGAGACGATTTGAATCAGCTCATCATTAGCGGAAGGATCGCCGATTTCGCCGAGCGCATAGACGGCAGTGCCACGGCTCGCGGAATCGTCGGTCTCCTTGATGTAGCTGACGATGGGCATCGCGCCACGCTGATCGCCAATGCGGCCGAGTGACGCCACCAGGTGCAGCTTTTCGACCGGAGGGGTTTCACGGAGAAAGAGTTCCTGCGCCATGATGGGAACCGCATCGGTGACGCCGCGAGCACCGAGGACGTCGATTGCCTTGATCCGCACCCTGACGTCGGGGTCGGAAATGCCGCGAAAAAGGAGTTCATTGGCGTTGTCGCTATCGACGAAGCGCAATGATTCGAGGCCCTGAACGCGGACGCGAGGATCGGCATCGGCGAATTTGCGCTGGGCATCCTTAATCTGCTCGTCGGCGGACTTGGCGTCATGTTTGAGGCTGCCTGGACCCGCCTGTTCCAGCCCCTGCAGCGGAGTCGCGTTATTGTGCGGGCCAGGCGCCCCGCCCAACATCTGCGCGTGGACCACCGGCGCAAGCGTCATCGCGCCCGCGACGAAAGCGGCTGCTATTAATGAACGCGATCTCGACATTCCAACGCCCTCCATGTTTGGGCAGAATCGACGGGTACAGTGTATTCCATCTTGAGCCGCCGTTACATCCCGCGCACGACACAGCTATCCCGAGCGCGCCGCTTTGGCGCCGCGGCTACGAGCCTCTTTCTAATCTGCGCGGGCCTCGCGATCGCGGCGGTCTGCGTGGAGGCCCAGAGCGAACCGTCACATCCGCGCGGGAAGGGGCGATTGCGTTCGCGAGTCTTGCCGACGCCGGCCCCGCTGCCACTGCCCGACAACCTCAATATTCCCGTTTACAAACCAGGACCAAATCCCTTTCGCGATGGCGAGACGCTGATCTATCGCGCCTCATGGCTGGGAGTGCCGGCGGCGGACGCGCGAATAGTCATCGGGCAGAGCAAGACGCATCCGGAATGGTGGACCGGAGTGATGTGGCTCAACACCAGCGAGGAGGTGGATCTGGTGTACCCGATGCGCGACGTCTTCAAGGAGAATTTCGACCGCACTTCACTGCGCCCGAACGACATCACGATTGTGCAGCACGAAAAGCAACGCCTCGATCAATGGCATGTGACCTTCGACCGCGCCGATCACCTGGTGACCGCGATCAAGATCAACCGTCACGGCAAGGTTACGACGCGGCGCTTTAGCGGCGGCGATCCGCTGGGTCCGTTTTCCGGCGTGATGATGGCGTTGTCACAGCCGCTCAAGCCTGGCGACAGCGTGACGACGGACGTATTCAGCGGTGGTAATCGATACGTCTTCATGTTCAAGGTGATCGACCGCGAACGTGTCACGACCGGGCTCGGCACTTTTGACACGGTGAAAATCGAGCCATGGGTTCTATGGCTGAGCGAAGGCAGTTTTCGCAGCCAATCGCGCGAGACCACGATTTGGGTGACTGACGACGCGCGCCATTTGCCGGTGCGAATATCGTCGTCGGTATTTTTCGGCGATGTGTACGCAGACCTGATCCAGGTGACTGGAGGTCCGCCAGATCCTACGGCCGGCAAGCAGGTGGCGAAGTAGCGGTGGCGGCTCGCGCCTGATCGCTGGAATCAGGAAATGAGCTGCCAGCGAAGCATTTGCGGCTTACCCGTTTAACGGCTTGCTGTGCTAATTTTGCCGCAGCAAAATCATCCGCATGAGGAAATCCGATGGCGAAGAAGCTCGAGTTCTTTTACGACTGTTCGAGTCCCTGGACCTATCTCGCATTCTCGAAAATCGAAGAGGTGGCGCTTCGCCATGGCGCGGACCTGGTGTGGCGACCGATCCTGGTTGGCGGGGTTTTCAATACGGTGAACCCATCGGTCTATGAATTGCGGGCGAATCCGGTGAAGGTCAAAGCGCGCTACTACAAAAAGGATCTGCAGGACTGGGCGCACCTGTACAAGCTCAAGATAACGGACCCATCGGCGCTGACGGTCTTTCCAGTCAATTCGGTCAAGGCGATGCGCGGGGCGTTCGTGGCGCTCGAGCACGACAAGATTTCGCCCTACTCGCGCAAGGTCTTCGAGACGTACTGGGGCGCCAATGGCGACATCAGCAAGGACGAAGTGCTGCGCGATATCGTGCGTGAAAGCGGCCTCGATGAGGAAGAGTACTTCCGCAAAATCGCGCTGCCCGAGTACAAGGAAAAGCTCAAGGCGAACACCGACGAACTGATTGCGCGCGGCGGCTTTGGATCGCCGACGATGTTCGCCGATGGTGACATGTACTTCGGCAACGACCGGCTGGAATTGGTCGCACACGCGCTCGTGCACAAGCATTAGCGGGCGGCCTCATCGCGGAAATCGCGGCGCCGGCGTCGATGAGGTGGTGCCGCGAAAGCGAGGAGCTTCGCAGCGGAAGCGCTCATGATGCCCGACGGGGTGCGCGCCTTCGTCGCCTTGAAAATGGCGCCTGGCGTGGAGCAGGCGGTAGCGGACTTTATCGAGTCGATACGGAAGGTGACGGCGGATCGCGGTAACGGCATCCGCTGGACGAGGCGCGACAACCTCCATCTCACCTTGCGATTTCTCGGCGACGGCGTCACGGCCGCGACGCTCGAACGACTCGACGATGCGCTCAGGGATATCGCGGCAGCGACGGCGAGCTTCAAGATAGAAGTGCGAGGTATCGGCGCGTTTCCGAATCTGTCGCGTCCGCGCGTTCTTTGGGTCGGGCTGGAGAGCGCGGAACTGCAGGGTCTCGCGAACAAAATTGAACGGGCCGCGGTGTCGGCGGGACTCGCGCCGGAGCGACGCGCGTTCGCACCTCACTTGACGATCGCGCGCACAGGCGATTTAGCCGGATGGAGTGAAACCCGGCGAGCAATTGAAACAGCAGTCGAGCGGGATTTTGGCTCGACTGCGGTGGAGGCGTTGACGCTCTACCGGAGCATTCTCGGGCGCGGTTACCCGGTTTACGAAGAGCTGGGGCGTTATCCGTTCGCTAGCAAGAACCCGTGATTCCCGCGCTTACCTGGAGTTCGACGGCGATGCCTTGGCTGAGGCGCGGGCGAGACTTTCGCGATCGAAGGTCATCACAAGTTGGCGCATGAAGGTGTCGCCGCTGGGTGCGTCGGTGAGTTCGCGCGGATAAGGGAAATAGACATGCACGGCGCCGCCGCGATACTTCGCGATAAGCGGGCGCAACGCCTCCAGCGATCCAACCACCCCAACTCCGATCAGGCCGTCGCCCGCGGGTCCGAGATAGAGGCCGTTGCTGATGCGGACGCCGTCTTCATTGGTGGAATGCGCCGGCAGGAGGCCGAGTGACTCGACGCGTCGCGGGGTAAGCTGGTCGAGGTCGCCGCCACCGGCGAGATATTTCTGGGCCGCATCGAGCAGCGAATCGAAACGTGCGGCGTCGCATTGGCGCTCCATTTCGAGCGCTGTCACGTCTTGCCAGGGAGCAAGATCGGCGGGTGCGAGGCGATAGATTTCGACACCGCCATTTTCGATAGGCGAGAGATGCAGCGGGGCGAGTATCGGATCCCATAGCGGCCGTTCGCGATCGGAAACGATGATCGTGGACGTATCATGATGCGCGAGGAACGCCTTCAGTTGATCGGTGTAGCCCGGAATGTAGCTACGAAAAAGCATCGCATTGACGACCGGCCAGCTCTGGTATTCGCGCGGCATGATGCTGGTCCAGCCTCCGGCCATGCGAAAGTACATCGCGGAGACCGCCTGCCACAGCATGCAAGGACCGCTCGCGCCGTAGGGCAGAATGACGACCGTCTCACCGGGCGCGAGGTACTGGCGGTAGTTACCATAGGCGAAGAACGCTGGCAGGTCGATCGGCGAGATCCAGAAACGGGCGGCAGGATTGGGCGCCGTGAAGATCGCGAGAGCCGCGACACCCGCGAGTTTCGCATTTCTGCTGACGGTATCGGACGCGAACCATAAGGCGGCGACGATCGCGACGGCGAGAAAGCCGAACATTGGAAAGCGGCCGGGTAGCGCGTTGTTGATCAACGGCAGATGCTGGAAGAGCTTCCACGGCAACCCGAAGAGCGTCACGCCGGCGACGTGCAGGCGCGGTCCGAGCGAGGCGATCATCACGATCAGAATGAACCAGGCGAGCAGCCGAGTGCGTATTTCGTTCCATCGCGCGCGAATGAAAATGATCGCAATTACGATTAGGGGAACGCTGAAGCATGCGCCAGTTTCGAACATCGCTCCGGCAAAGCGGCGCGAGATCGAGGAGAGTACGCCGATTGTGCCGATCGCATTCGAGGGCGTTGGGATAACAAAGTTGAGCAGGTCGGCCGAATAGCCACCCGGCGAGTTTACCGGCGATCGCGGAAAGCCGGGCTGAAAGAAGTAGTAAAGGTACGGCGATGCGGCGACGAGGACGATCAGGTAGCTGATCGCGAGTTGCGGGAGCAGTGAGAAAAGGCGGCGCCGGTTTTCGCCGGTAATGAGTATCGCCGCCAGGGCGAGCGCGATCGCGCCGAAGAAGCTCATCGTCGCGAACATTTCAAGCGACAGCATAAAAGAGATGGCGAGCACCAGCGCCATCGAGAAGACGAACGACGCGGCGCGGATTTCCTGATCGAGGCGGCGCAGTACGAGCAGCACGGCGAGCGGCACGGGAAATATCAGGATGAGCAGGAGATGCGCGCGGATTTCGGCGATCACGAACGCGGAGAAACCAAAGATATAGCCGCCGACGAGTGCAGGCCAGAAGCGCGCCGCGATGCGGCGGCAAAGCAGGAACGCAGTCCATCCGGCGAGCGCGGGGCTCAGCAGGCAGAGGATATTGTAGGCAACGACAGGGCCGAATCGCGCGGTGATCGGCGCGGCGGCGAATCCGGCAAGCGGGATTCCTGTCGTCCACGCAAGGTTGAAACCCAGGGGAGCCCATAGCAGGCCGGTGACAAACAGGTTGATCCGGTGAGCGATCGCGTACGGCCACCAGACGAGGAACCACATATAGACGGACGGGTCGGCGGTCTGTCCGACGAAGGAGCCGGCGGGATCGCCGGCGAGTCCGCGGCCGAAGAGGACGATCGAGAGCGTAAGGTAAATGGCGAAGGCAGCAAGGCCGAAGCGGTCGTGCGCGGGCCTCGGACTATTTTGCAAAGCCATCCACCGGGCAGGTCATCGCTGGTCGTTTTGATCGTGGCTGTTCGTGGCAGAGGTCTTCGCGTGGTTATCGCCGTTCCCTGAGAGATCGCGGCGCGCATCTGCGGACAGATTAAATGGCTTCGACGGCGGCTCCAAGTGGCTACCCCGCTTGCATTGCTCCGCGCCGTTGGGCACTAAATTTGAGCCGGCGCTCTCGATATAATTCGATATACGCTTCGGCATTCTCCGTGACTGCTGCTGCCAATGGAAACCGAATCACAACTCCTGCCGCTGCTTGATACGCTTTACAAGTCGAGCAATCCAACGCGCAAGTGGCTGCATTGTTCGCGCCGCGACTGGATTATCGAGAAGATTCGCGAGGCGTCCCGCCAGCGACCGGGCCGTGCGCTCGAGGTCGGCTTCGGCGCGGGCGTCTATCTATCGGCGCTCGCCGAGGCCTTCAGCGAGGTGGTAGCGACCGACCTCGACCAGGCGCATCTCGATCACGCGCGCGCGATTGCCGCCCGGCATCGGAACCTCCGCCTGATGCGTGACGACGTCGTCGAGTCGGAGCTGCCGGATCGTAGCTTCAGCCTCGTGCTGTGCAGCGAAGTGATCGAGCATATCGCCAACTCCGAGAGTGTACTGGCTGCGATGCATCGGCTGCTGGAGCCCGGCGGCATTCTGCTGCTCTCGACGCCGCAGCGCTGGAGCCTGATGGAGATGACGGCGAAGGTTGCGTTCCTGCCGGGAGTGGTGAACGTCGTGCGGCGGATTTACGGCGAGGCGGTCTTTGACATGGAACATATCAATACGATGACGGCGGGCGAGACCGAGCGGCAATTGCAGCGCGCGGGATTCCGCATTCGCGAGCGCCACAAGTCGGGGATGTATATTCCGCTAATAGCGGAGTTCGCCGGCGAACGCGGGCGCAGCTTCGAGGAGTGGGTCGAGCGGCGCGTGCGCGGGCATCGGCTGGACTGGATGCTATGGACGCAATACTACGTCGCAGAGGCCTGAGCCAATTGCATTTGAAGAGCTACGGAGATTTTCGCCGCAGCCGGTTCCTACGCCTACGGAATGCGCTGAAGCAGCAAACGCGAGCCGTTGCTATCGACCGGCGGAGATTCGAGAATCGGTTTGAAGCATGCGCGATTAGCGACGCGCGTCGTGTCGAAATCGACTTTGCGCGCGACGACAAAATCGGGCGAACTTGAGCTTTCGTCGCAGCGGAGACGATAAATCGGCGTCAGCGGCTGCGGCGAGTAGAAATTGAGGTCGCAGTCGCTCAATCCAAGATGGGCGACCTCGTTCCCTGACGGAACTGTGCGGGCGACCTCGCGGGCGAAATCGCGCAGCGTCTCGCGCTCGGCCAGCGCCGGATTCAGCACACCGAACCAGAAAATCGATCCGGCCACAGCGACAATCAGAACGCTCACAGACTGAAGTTGAGGATCGCGACGTCGCAAGCCGATGATCCCAGCGACGCCACTCGCGCTGCAGGCGGCGATCAAGACAAAGAGCGCAGGCGATCTACTTGCTGCGAGCGACGTGAACAATTCAAGAAAACGGCGATCGGTTGGATGCAACTGTGGCGACAATCCCCGTGGCAGACTGAAGATGACAATGGCGAGGGCAGCCAGCGCGATTGCGATGGCGGCGACGGTGACGACCGCAGTCGCAACTGCAAAGGCGATCGCGAATGCGCGATCGCGCGCCTCGGGTGCCTGGTTCGCCCCAACAGTCGAATCCGCAGCAGAGATTTCGCTCTCGCGTCGCGAGCATATTGCAGCGTCGATCACGATGCCGGTCAGGACGGCCAGTGGGGGAAAAGCGGGAAGAATATAGATCAAACATTTACCGCGAGAGGTCGAGAAGAAGAGGAAAATCGCGGCAAACCAGCACAGCGTGAAGACCATGGCTTCCGGCAGCTTACGGCCACGACGCCGCCACGCGTAGATCGCGACGGCTGGCAAGTAAGCGCTCCACGGGATGAAGCCGGCGATAGTGTGCGGCGTGAAATACCAGAACGGATGGACGCAGTAACCGGCGCCGCCGGCCTCTGCTGGGACGAAGCGGCTCCACAGATTCATCGTGAGCTGCCATTGCAGGAACTTTTGCCCACCGACTTCGTAGGCGGCGAAATACCACGATAGGCCGATGGCGAGTGCGACGAAGAAGGTGAAAATGAGATCGATGCGGAAGAGGTCGCGAATCCGGCGTCGAACGACCAGGTAGAGTCCCGCCACGAGGCCGGGCAGCAGTATTCCGAGAATCCCCTTGGTCAGAATTCCGAGGCCCATCGCGATCGCGGCGAGCGCGAGGCCGACGTGTCGCGAGCGAAGATCGATCGGCGCTGATGAGTCGTCGCGGGACGGGCGCAATGCTCGTTCGAATGCAATCGCGGCCGCAGTCACGAACAATGCAAGCATCGAGTCCATACGCGGCTGGCGCGCGGCGTCGAGAAAGAAATGACACGTCAGGAGTGACATTGCGGACCAGAACGCGGTGCGGCGGTTGATCGCGATCGAGGCCCACATGAAGACGATCGCGCAGGTGAACGCGGCCGCGATCATCGAGGGCATGCGCAAGGCGATCTCGGTCCAGCCGAAGGCGCGCACGTCGAGCGCGGCGGTCCACCAGTAGAGTGGCGGCACGTGGACCATCGGGCCGGGTAGAAAGTGCGGCAGTATGATGTTGCCGGCGATCACGTCGCGCACCGCCCCCGACTCGCATACGCCCAATTCGCGGGTGAATGGCGCCGACGGGGCAAGCGCCAGCAGAAATGCGAACGTGAGGATGAATGCGGCTATTGCCTCTGTTGAGGCGCGCCGGAGACTAACTCGCACTGGCGGATGATACCGGTGTCGCCGCGGCCGAAATTCCTGAATGCGCTCGCGCGAGCATGATCAGCGAGACCCCGAAGGGAATTCGTGCGCTGCCGACGACATAGCGCTCGCTCGAGAAGATCGACTGGAGCATCGAGTTGATCGCCCGCGGCGGCATCGTCAGATCGTGGCGGGCGTTGGCGTCGTCGCGGTCAGATTGCCGCAGACGCTGCAGGATTCGCGCGCCGGCAATCATCGGGAAGAGCAGGAAGTTGTAGTAGCTCAGGTAAGTCACGTCGAAGCCCGCGGCGGCAACGAGATTGCGTAATTCGCTTGCGGCGTAACGCCGGCGATGGTGATGAGTAACGTCGTGATCGCTCCACAACCACGCCATCGCAGGCACGGTCAGCAGGAGCCATCCGCCGGGTAGCAAGCGGGCGCGCAAGGCTCGCAACGCGCCAGCCTGGTCGTCGAGATGCTCGAGTACGTCGGTCATCACGACGAGGTCGAAGCGTTGGTCGCCAAACGGTATATGATCTGGCAGCGAACCGTACGCGACTTGCGCAAGGCCCCGCGCCCGAGCGAAACCGATCGCACTTTGGTCGGCGTCGATAGCGAAGACCCGGCCGCGGCGCGCGAGCATCGGAAAATTTCCGCCAGTGCCACATCCCGGCTCCAGAATCGAAATATCGTCCGGCAGCCCCAAGCGATCGAGCATGCGATCGACGATCACGCGGCGCGAGGCGAACCACCAGTGAGTGTCCTCGACCTCGGCCATTCGCGGATACAGGCTCGCATCCATCGCTCTACGGACGCTCTTCCTCGAAGCCCCACGTATCGCGCACGAGATAAAGTGGACGGCCTTTGACCTCGCTGTACATGCGCGCGAGGTACTCGCCGATGATACCGAGTGAGATAAGTTGCACGCCGCCGAAAAACAGCACTGCAACCATCAGCGAGGCGTAGCCGGGCAGGTTGATGCCGCGGATGATTTTGAGGGCGGCGAGAAACAATGCGAAGAGGAACGCGAAGAGCGAAATCGCCACGCCGATGTAGCTCCAGATTTTCAGCGGTAAAGAACTGAACGAAGTGATCGCGTCGAGCGCAAAGTTCCACAGGCGCCAATAGTTCCACTTGGTGTCGCCGGCGTGGCGCGGCGGGCGGTCAAAGGTGATGGCAGTCTGCCGAAAACCCACCCAGGCGAAGAGTCCCTTCATGAAGCGGGTGCGTTCGGGCAGTCGCACCAGCACGTCAACCACGCGGCGATCGATCAGGCGATAATCGCCGGTGTCGTGCGGAACCGGGACGTCGGTGATGCGATCGAAAATCTCGTAGAAGTAGCGTGCGGTGGCGCGCTTGAGCCAGCTATCCCCGTCGCGGCGCTTGCGCGTGGCGAACACGATATCGAAACCCTCGCGCCATTTCGCGACCATCGGAATGATTAATTCTGGCGGATCCTGCAGGTCGGCGTCGATCGGGATGACCGCTGCGCCAATCGCAAAGTCGAAGCCCGCGCTGAGAGCGACATCTTTGCCGAAATTACGCGACAAACTGATGACCTTGATCGCCGGCGTGCGGCGATGAAACTCGATCAGGCTGTCGAGTGTCCCGTCAGTGCTGCCGTCGTTGATGCAGATGACTTCCCAGCTCGTGCCGAGGCGCTCAAGCACCGGAATCAGTTGAGCGAAAAATGCGTCAATGCCGGCGGCTTCATTGTGGATCGGCACGACAATTGAGATTTCGACGGGCGCGGCGGCGGCGTCGATCGCGCGCGCGTCGCGGATGGCGCGGGGTATCGTTGCTTCAGTTCGCATGGTGGACCACACGATCGGAGCACAACCGACGGGTCATTTCGAGCGGCGCACCTCGAACAGATCGTAATAGGCAGTGCCGTAGCGCGGGTAGCGCTTCAGGAATGAAAGGCATTGCGGCGGCGTGGTGATGCCCGCGCGGCGTTCATCGTGATTGTCGAGCACGATATATCCCGGGTCGTTCTGCGTCCGGAGCCACGCGCAAATATCGTGGACCGCGTCGGTCGGCAGCAGGAGTGAATCGGCGCCGGCATAATAGGCGAAGCGCCCGTCGCGCGCGGCCACGACGGCCGGTTTGCCGCCGGTGCGCCGTGCGATCTCCTCGCCGGCGTAGCGAACCCCGCGCATATCGTAACCGATCGGCCAGAGGGTCTGCGGCAGCATCGCGAGTGCGAGCGCAATCGCGGGAGTGCTTGCCGGGATTCGTATCACGCGCCGGCTCGCGACGAGACGGCCGAACCCCTCCGACACCGCTGCAAGGCCGGCTATCACCCAGCCAAAGGTGAACGGAATCAGGTGGAGCATGAAGCGGGCTCCAGTGTATGAGAATGAGAAGCCGACGAGGTAGAAGGCGGTCAGCAGAGCGAGCATCGCTTCGGCAAAGTTGCCCGCGATGTCGCGGCGCCGCATCCAGGTTCCAATCACCAGCAGCATGGTCAGTAGCGGACCGAGGGCCTGGACGAACCCATACAACGAAGCGAGAAAATCCGCGCCAACCTTTTCCACATACAGGCGCGGGTTTGCAGTGACAGCGGCGAACGGCGACACGCCGGTTGCATAACCGAGCCGCTGCCACGCGAGAGTATTGGGCGCAACGGCGCCAATCCCATACATCATTGCGGCGGTGAACTCGCGGCCCACGCTCCAATGGCCGGTCGTGTCGCGGAGATAGATCAGGTAAGGCGACGCGACCATGAGGAATGCAATCGCGAAAGCGGCACTCGCGGCGAGCGCCCATGCGAGGCGCCATCGCCGCCACCAAAGCGAGGCCGTCGGGATGAAGCCCATTACGAAGAGCATCAGGCCGAACGCTTCAGTGCGATAGAGGTAGGCGAGGCCGCCGACCATTCCGGCTGCCGCAATGACTGCGATCCGATCTTGCTTGAGCCCCGCGATCAAGATCCAGACGGCCGCCGTTAACAGAAAGATGAAGCCGGCCTCAGTGCGCACGGAAGCGGCGTAAGCGGCCATCTCAGGATGGATCGCGACGAGTATCGCAGCGCCCATCGCAAGATCGCTACGCTCGACGGCCTCGCGCGTCATCATGTACACAGAGGCGACGGCGGCGCTGCCGAGAATCGCGGAGACAATACTGCCCGCCAATTCCCAGTCGGGAATCAGGTGGTGAACGATCGCGATGAGCCACGGGTAGAGCGGCGAAAAGACCGACGCCAACGCCTTCGCTGGCTCGCCCGCCGCAAAGTTCCTCGCCATCGCGAGGTAAGCGACACCATCGCCCGCGATGCAATAGCTCGTAAGGCTCAGGTACAGCCGAATCGCGAAGGCAAGCGACACCGTCAGCGCAAGCGCCGTCCCTTCAGGACGATCGCCTAACGCGCGCGGAAGCCATCGTGGATCCGCCACCTGGCTGGACGAATTTTCCATCTCCGGCCTATCCTATTTGGCGCAGCTTATTACTCAAACCGCGCGGTCGGCGGATAGGCCGGGTGGCGCCGGGTTATCCGGCCCGTTCAGATCCGGCGGCCGACGCACCCATGCGGGTGACTTTGGCGGCCTGCAATCCTTTTGGGCCCTGCGTCAGGTCGAAATGGACCTGCTCGCCCTGTTCGAGCGATCGGAACCCGTTGCCATCGATTGCGCTGTAGTGGACGAAGACCTCCTGCCCATCATCCATGGTGAGGAAGCCATAGCCCTTTTTAGGGCTAAACCATTTGACTAATCCGGTAGCCATTCCCCCGAGAACCTCCATGAGGAGTAGACCTCGCTGTCCCCTCGCGCCGCAGTAGTGGCCCCCCGGCCCCGTCGCGCGCGGATTCGCCGCATATAACACAAGGTATGACGATTACCAAATAGTCCGACACAGCGAAGAAGAGGACTATCTGAAACCGCGATGACTAGATCGGCGGACGGTGAGCGCCGGACGTGCAGGCGATCGGTCTATAGATTCTCGCGCGCGCTTAATTGCGCCAGCGAGTAGGGCGGGCATGCATATGGCAATGGTCGGGGATCTGGCGCATTACACCGTCGATGATGAACTCGCCGTCACCGTATTTCGATCGCGCCACGAGCGACAGCGCTTCGACCATAAATTCGCGTTCTTGAACAGTCGGCTCCGCGCGATGTTCGCCGAGCACGGCCATAGGCGTATCGCACGAATCGCAATCGAGGATCGTGAAGCGAAACGGCTGGGTGAAACTCGCATACCAGGGCGTATATTCCTTCAATTCGCACAAATCACACTTGGCCATGATGCATCAGTGCTTAGCGATTAGTGCGCGGCGCGACAAGGGTTGTGAGTTAGAGAGTTCCCGGTGCTACAAGTGGCTTTGGCGAATAGCTAATCGACCAAGCGAGGATCTCACATGGATGCGAAGGATGGAGCGCGGGAACGATTCGACTCCGCGGAGCAGAGTTTGATTGATCTGAGTCATCGGATCCACGCGCATCCCGAGCTGGGCTTCGAGGAAGAACGCGCGGCGCAATGGATGTGCGAAACGATGGCGGACGCGGGTTTCGCGGTGGAACGCGGCGTTTGCGGGATGCCGACGGCGTTCGTGGCGCGCGCCGGCTCGGGACCGCTGCATATCGCGATTTGTGCGGAGTACGATTGTCTGCCGGGCATCGGGCACGCGTGCGGCCATAACATCATCGCGGCGAGCAGCGCCGGTGCCGCGATCGCGGCGGCCAAGGTAGCCGATGACGCGGGGCTGACGATCACGCTGCTCGGCACGCCGGGCGAGGAAATCTGCAATGCGGGCGGGAAGATCCTGATGCTCGAGCGCGGCGGCTTCGGCGGGGTGCATGCGGCGATGATGGTGCATCCGGCGCCGGTGGATGTTTCCGCGCCGCAGATTATCGCCGCGGCCATGTTCGACGTGATCTACACCGGAAAGGAAGCCCACGCGTCGGCGTTTCCCGAACTCGGCATCAACGCCGCCGACGCGTTGACGGTCGCGCAGACTGCGATCGGCCTGTTGCGCCAGCACATCCGTGACACCGATCGCATTCACGGTATCGTCACCAAGGGCGGTGAAGCGCCGAATATCGTGCCGGCGCATACGGCGGCAAAGTATATGGTGCGGGCGCAGACGCTCGGCAAGCTCGAAACGCTGATCCCGAAGGTGCATCGATGTTTCGAGGCCGGGGCGATTGCGACCGGATGCAAGTATGAAATTGCGGGTGGCGATAAGCCCTACGCGGAGATGAATCACGATCACGATATGGTATCGATTTACCGGCGCAATGCCGAAGCACTTGGACGGAGCTTCCTCGATCCGGATCCGAAGTCGCCGGCTGCGGGGCGGACACCTGCGATGGGTGCTGGATCGACCGACATGGGAAATGTGTCATTGGCGATTCCGTCGATCCATCCGTTGATCGGGATTAACTCGATTCCGGCGGTCAATCATCAGCCGGAATTCACGGCCGCCTGCGCGACGCCCGACGCTGATCACGCGATCGTCGATGGCGCGTTAGCAATGGCCTGGACGGCGATCGATATCGCGAACAATAAGGCCTTGCGCGATCGCCTGATGAGCGTGGGCTAGCTTATTTGGCCACGGTAGCGGCCGCCGCGGGAGGCGCTGCCGCCTTGGTTGAGGATGCCGCCGCGGGAGGTGCTGCTGTGACTGGAGCAGCCTCGGCAACGACCGTTTTCTTTGACGAACTGGCCGCCGCGAGCTTCTTGCAACGATAGACGCTCGAGGTCGAGATGCTCAGATCCTTCGCGACCTCCTTGGTCTTCTTTCCTGCCTGGACTTCCGACACAACCTTGCCGCAGTCCACTTTCTTGCCCGCCGTTGCCAACGCATTTGCCGGAATGAGGCCGATAGCGAGCACACTCGCCAGTCCGAGTGCAGTCATTCCAAGTGCGAATTTCCGAATCAATGTGTTCTTTGCTCCACCCTGTCAGTAGCTAATCTCGACTAACGGTAGTGTTTCAGAAAAATGGATCCACGGGAAGGATCAATATTAACAATAAGCAGTGTGTATCAGATTTCGAGCATCACTTTGGTCTGATTGCTTGGCCGCGTGAGTGCTGCAAAAGCTCGCGGCAAATCGTCGAGGCTGACCGTGTGGGTAATCAGAGGATCGGTTGAGATGCGTCCGGAAGCGAGCACCGCGATGGCGGTTTCGACTTCGCCGGGCTCCAGGCCGAGGCTGAAACTGACGTCGAGTTCCTTGCTCATGGCGAGGCCGGGGGGAAAGCCGTCGTCCTCCATCGAGACGCCAAGGATGGTGACGCGGCCGCCGCGCGGGGCATGCGAAATCGCCTGCGCCATGGTGCCCGCCTCTCCGATGCATTCAAAAATCACGTCGGGGCCGGCGCCGGTCAGACGGGTCATCGCAGCGGCGGGACTGTGCATGCGCGGATCCACGGCCGCGTCGGCGCCGAGTTTGAGGGCGACTGTGCGCCGATCCAGGAGAAGTTCCGAGACCACGATCGCACGCGCGCCGGCAAACCTCGCCCACAGCAGGGTCATCAGGCCGATCGATCCTGCGCCCATGATTACGCAGCTTTCACCGGCCTGAAAGCGCGCGCGGCGGAGTCCATGGAGGCCGACGACGAGCGGTTCGACGGTCGCGGCGGCTCGAAAACTCATCGTTTTGGGGATCTTGAAGACACTCCCAGGCCGCGTTTTGATCAGCTCAGCGTAGCCACCGGGAGCTTCGCCGAAGCCAACCAGCGTCATCGCTGCGCAGCGGACGCCGATGCCGGCGCGGCAACTGGCGCATTCGCCGCAGGCGAGGTAGGACATCACGACGACGGGGTCGCCGGGTTCGAAGCCGGCGACGCCCGCGCCGATTTGATCGACTATGCCGGCCAGTTCATGGCCCATGATGGTTCCGGGAGGCAGCTTCGCTTTGGGCGAAGTGGCGGCGTGCAGGTCGGATCCGCAGATGCCGCAAGCCTTAACGCGGACGACCAGTTCGCCTGGGCCTGCTATCGGATCGGGTAATTCGACGATTTCGAGCGGCGCGCCGATCGCCTTGAATACGCATGCCTTCATGTTGATCAGCGAGGATAGCGAATATCGGGCGCAAAGGCGCTAGACCCGCGATTCGCGCAAGCGCCCGCGGTGTGGGAGTGCCGGGGCGACAGTCGAAGCCGCCACCCCGGCATAAACGAGAGAGAAAACCGCGCTATTTTTTGAGGTGCGGGAAGACCGGCGGACGCTTCTCCTTGACCGCGGCGACACCTTCGGCAACGTCGGCGCTGAAGAAGCCGAGCATCTCGAACGCGAGCGACGCGTCGAAGTGCGGTCCGAAAGTCTTGACCCAGTTGTTGAGGGCGCGCTTGGTCAGGCGAGCGGCCTGCTGGGGACCGCGCGCGACTTTCCGCGCGACTTCGAAGGCCTTGTCCATGAGCTTGTCGGCGGGCACGCAGAGGCTGACCAGACCGATCCGCTCGGCTTCCTTGCCATCGATGAAATCGGCGGTGATGAGATAGTATTTCGCCTTCGCCAAGCCGCATAGCAGGGGCCACAAGATCACCGCGTGATCACCGGCGGCGACGCCGAGGCGGAGGTGGCCGTCGGTGATGCGCATCGCCTCGGACGCAATGGTGATGTCGGCCATGAAAGCCACCGCGAGGCCGGCGCCGACCGCGACGCCATTGATTGCCGAGATGATGATCTTCTCGCAGTTGACGATATTGTAAACGATGTCGCCAGCTTCGCGCATCGCCTGCGAGATGTTGGCGTGATTGCCCTTCATGGTCTCGATCATGTCGAGGTCGCCGCCGGCCGAGAACGCGCGTCCCTTCCCGGTGATGATGACGACATTGGTCTCCGGATCGTCATCAATATCCCTCCACACGCGGCTCAATTCCCAATGCAGGCGGGCGTTGGTGGCGTTGAGGACGTCGGGGCGGTTGATGGTGATGAGGAGGATGCCGTCGTCGTGGCGGGTGAATTCGAGATACTGGTATTCGTCGTACTTCATCGGACTGTTCTCCATTGGCGCAGCAGATTGTTCGCGCTGATTTTGCGCGCGGCGGCCCGGCGCGGCAACCGTAAGGCCCGCATCCGCGCGAGCGTCGATGGTTTAGTAAGCGCATCGCGCGATTCACGGCGAGGGAAGGACGCCATCAGGAGCGATGGCGTGCCGATGGCGTGGGGGCCAAATCCCTTCGATTATGGAACGTTGACCCGGTCCGCGCGGGCATAACGCACGGACCGGATTATGCTGAACCTTGTGGCTAGAGATCGGACGTCCGATGACCGGCGCGGCTGCTGAACGAATCATCCCGACAATCAATCACCCGGCGAGGAAAGTTGCCGAATCATCGAGCATAAATCAGGCGGCCGGTTTATCCGGCGGTTATTATCCGGCGTAGATGTCCATGATCTTGTTGAGCAGGGCGATCGCGTCGGCCTTCGGACGCTGGAACGAGTTGCGGCCGATAATCGAGCCGAAGCCGCCGCCCGCCTGAATTGCCTTGACCTCTTCCAGCAGGGTCGCGTCGCCTTCCTTCGGTCCGCCGGAGAA